>VOFE01002521.1_pt1 | contig 53729 bp, 115 predicted proteins | sample 5384071 | NCBI WGS metagenome assembly VOFE01 (sample SAMN12384724, study PRJNA508395) | human gut metagenome | isolation source: healthy gut D | host: Homo sapiens
GGGCCGCCCAGCGGCAAGGGAGCTGGCCGCGCGCATCGACCGCGCCATGGCGGCCCAGCTGGCCCTGGAGCGGCGGGCTGCCCGGACCTGGACGAGGCTTGTCAGCCCTCGGCGGACATGATGGCCGCGGTGTTCACAGGCTTTGAGCCAGCGGCGAGCCAGCGCGACGCCCTGAACTATATCGGCCAGCACATCGGCCGGTGGGTGTATCTCATCGACGCGCTGGACGACCTGGGCCGGGACATCAAGGGCAGGGCGTACAATGTATGCTTTCTCTGCGCTACGGGTACGAGGCGGGCAGCCGCCCGCGCAGTTTCGCCGACAGGCGGCCGAGCAGGTGGGCGTTTTGCTGAACCTAAACCTGGCCTACGCGGCCAAGGGCTTTGATATGCTCTATCTTGAGCGAAACCAGCCCATCTTGGAGAACCTGTTTTCCTGGGGCTAAAACCATCACCCAAACATCATCGATGGACGGAGGCAAACGGATGACCGTCCTACAAAGTACTGGGGGTATCTGAGAGCGCGAGCGATGAGGAGATGAGGAAAGCAGGCTTATCGGAAGCTGGTGCGCAAGTACCATCCCGATCAGTTTACCGACCATCCCTTTGAAGGAATTGGCCGAGGAGAAGCTCAAAACCATCAATCAGGCCTACGATGAGGTCAGAAGATGCGCGCCGGTGGGGGCGGCGCGGGCGGTCCTTTGGCGGGGGCGGCGCTTATAACGCGGGCGGTCCCTTCGGCGGGGCGGTAATCCCTTTTCCGGCGGCACCCGCGCCGGCGAGCGCCAACTCCGACCCGCGCTTTAATCAGGTGCGCGACCTCATCAACCGGGGTGATCTGTCTCCGCCGAGGCGGCGCTGATGCAGATTACCGTCCGCGGCGCCGAGTGGCACTATCTCTACGGCGTGATCTGTACCCAGCGCGGCTGGTATGACCGGGCGATCAATGAGCTGACCCAGGCGGTGAACATGGACCCGGGTAACGCCGAGTACGCCCAGTTTCTGCACCGGGCAGGCCATCTACACCCAGTACGGCCAGCGGGGTTTCCGCCAGGGGGGGGTGGGCCCTAATGCCTGCGACGTGTGCACCTGTGTCTACTCTGTTCCGGATTGCTGCTGTGAGTGTATGGGCGGCGATCTGATCCCTTGCTGTTGAGGGCGGGCGCGATGGATCACGGCAATCGCTCTGCACAAACCCGCCTGATCGCCCGCTGCGGCCCCTGCTCCCTGCGCCCTGGGGGCGCTGTGCCTGATGGCCAGCAACCTGCCCTGGGGCAAGCTGGCCTGCTATGCCCTGGCCAGCCTGATGCTGCTGCCTCCGCTGTGCGTCAACCGGCCGATCTGGGCGCTGGTGACCGCGCTGGCCACCGGCATCTTGGGATTTTTGATCATCGGACCGATTCATATCGTGCCCTACGCGGCCTTCTTTGCGCCCTTCCTGCTGGTCAAGTATGCAATTGAGGACCGGCTGCCGGGCCGAGCTGGGTCGGTGGCGCGGCCGTTGGTCTACGCGCTGTGGAGCGCGGGACTGATCGCCCCTGGGGTTGACCCTCGCGCCGGGACCCTGGGCGAGAGTTTGGCGGCTGGCTGTTCTGGCTGACCCCGGCGGGGGTGCTGCTCTGCTATCTGTGGAACGCGATCCTGACCAGCCTCATCATGGGCTTTGGGCCCCAAGATGCGGCGCTTACGACCTGAAGGGAGGACGGATGCGCCTGCGCGCGGCGACCCGGCAGGACCAGGATGCCATCCATGGCATCGCCGATCACTATATCAAAACAGCAACTACAATCTACTGACGCAACCGAGAAGCAGGGGCGAGATGGCGCAGTGGTTCCTCGCCCACGACGCGCAGCATCCCATCTGGGTGGCCGGGCAGGGGCGTATCGTGGGCTGGGCCAGCCTATCGCCCTTTCGCAATACCCGGGGTATGCCGGCAGCGTGGAGTACTCCATCTACCATCCGGGCTATCTGGGCAGGGGTGGGCACCCTGCTGACCGCGCGGATGCTCACCCTGGCCAAGGAGCTGGGCTATACCTGCGTGGTTCTCGCTGATCACCGCCAGCAACCAGCCCCTCGATCCGCCTGCACCAGCGCATGGGCTTTGAGCTGGTGGGGCGGATGCGCCAGGTGGCCAGCAAGTTTGGTCAATCGGCCGATGTGGTGACCTACCAGTATTTCGTGGGCCAGCCCGGGACCGAGCAGATCGCCCGGCTGACCGAGCAGGCCCGCCGCGCCGGGGTGCGCGCCATCCCTCTGGGCCAGGGAGCAGCTGCGCTACGACGGTCGCCAGCGGTTGGTGTGCGCCTACAAATGCCCCAACCACGCGGCCTGTGGGCGGGTCGAACCTGAGGCCTTGGCGGGTTATAGCCGGGCGCTGCTATTGTGCGGCGATCCCGAGCAGGTTTGGCCGGTGCCTTGAAACTTGAGCGCAGCGCCGCCAGGGTGGATGCTCCCTGGCGCTGGCGGTGCGGCCTGCCTGGGTCCGGCCGAGTCGGAGGAGTCGGCGCGTCCCCGCGCCCAGGGCTTGGGCCTGTGCTGGGAGGCGCTGTGTCAACAGATGGATGTGCAACTGCGGCCTGAGGCGCAGGCGCTGCTGTGATCGACTGACGGGAGGGATTCGATGCGGCATTTGACGATGCCCGCCCCTGGTGGTGGGCTCCGGCGCGGCGGGGATGGCCGCCGCCCCGCGCCTGGCCCAACAGGGGTTCAGGTTGCGGTGGTCACCGAGAGCCTGTGCGCTGGGACCTCCCGCAACACCGGCTCGACAAGCAGACCTACACAAGCTGACCCTGGCGGGGGGAGGGCTTCGATTCTGTGCGCGCCATGGCCCGGGACCTGATGGCCGGCGGCATGCGCGGCGACCACGCCCTGAAGGAGGCGGCGCTCCAGCCGGGCTTTTCGCCACGCTGCTGGACCTGGGCGTGGCTTTCCCCACAATCCCTACGGCGAGTATGTTGGCTACCGCACCGACCACGATCCCCGGCAGCGAGCGACCAGCGCCGGGCCCCTGACCAGCCAGGACATGGCCGCTTGCCTGCAGCGGGCGGTGCAGCGGGCCGGCGTGCCGATCTACGAGGGCTATCAGGTCATCGAGCTGCTCGCCCAGGCGGGGGAGGCCCGGGGGTGATGGCCCTGGACCTGGCCTCCCCTGCGCGGCGGGCGCGCCGGAAATAGCGGTGTTTCTGAGCCCCAGCGTCGTCTGGGCCACCGGAGGCCCGGCAGGCATCTATCGCAATAGCGTCTATCCGAGAGCCAGTTGGGGGCCAGCGGCATGGCGTTGGCCGCCGGCGCGGCCGCCGAGAACCTGGCCCAGGGGCAGTACGGCATCGCCTCGGTCGCGCCGCGCTGGAACCTGTCGGGCACGTACCAGCAGGTGCTGCCCCGATACCTGTCGGTGGACGATCAGGGCGGCGGCACGATTTTTGGCCGAGGCCTTCGCGGACCCCGTCGCGATGGCCGAGATGATCTTCCGCAAGGGCTACTGGTGGCCTTTGACAGCCGCAAGGCGAGGTCGGCTCCTCGCGCATCGACCTGTTGGTGGTGGCCGAGGAGGCTCGAGGCCGCCAGGTCCTGGATTTCACCCGCACCGCCGGGAACCTGACCTGGGAACAGCTGCCCGAGCTGGCGCGTCAATATCTGGATAGGAGCGGCGCGACCGCCGCCACGCCCATCGAGCGGCTGGCGCATATGAACGCCCCCGCCGCCGCCCTGTACCGCAGCCTGGGGGGTGGACCTGGCCCGGCAGCGGCTGCGCGTCTCTGTCGCGGCCCAGCACCACAACGGCGGCATCGCCTGCGACGCCCATTGGCAGAGCTCAACCCCTGGCGGGGCTCTATCCCGTGGGCAGGCGGCGGCCACCCACGGGGCCCTATCGCCGGGCGGCACGGCGCTGAACGCCGGGCAGGTGGGCGCGCTTTGCGCCGCGGAGCATATCGCCCAGAGCGGTCGGGAGCCCGTCGCCCTGACCGACGGCCTGCGGGCGCAGATCGACGCCTGCGCCCAGCAGTGCGCGCGTTTCCTCGAGCCCGGCGCGCCCCTGGACCCGAATCTGGTCGAGGACATTGGGGCGCGCATGGGCAGGGGTGCGACCTGCTGCGCAGGCTCGACGCCCTTTCCGCGGCCTACGCCGGGGCGTCCGCAGCTCTGAAGGAACTGAAGGAGCGCCACGGCTCGGCCGATCAGCTGCCCCTGTACTGGCGGGGCGGGACCTGCTGTTCACCCAGCAGTCGGTCTGCCTGGCCATGATGGCGGACTGGCGGTTGGCGGGCAGCTGGGGCAGGGCGATCAAGCTGGACCCGGAGGGTGCGTTCACCCTGGGCGAGGGCTTGTTTCTGACCCAGCGCCTTCAGTTCGGCCCCCGGGGGATATCAGATCGGCTGAGATGCCCCGGCCGCTGCCCGAGCCCGACGATTGGTTTGAGGATGTGTGGCGGCTTGGGCGGCCCGCCGATAACCATGGCCCCACCGGTGGAGGCCCAGACGGGGGAGGGACCTCCCCCAAACCGGAAAGCGAGGTGTTCGCCCATGAGCGACGCGATGTTTGAAATCTGTCCCTGTCGGCGCGCTATGTGATGCTGGGGTTTGTGGCCCTGGGCATCTTCCTGCTGCTGCAGGGGGATGCTGCGCGAGCGCAAGATGGAGGGCAACCGGCAGCCCAACGAGGCCTGGCTGCGCCTGCCCTACGTGGACGAGGACGGCGAGGACCAGGACGAGATCTATGACCTGGGCAAGGGACAGCCTGCTCGGCGGGATGAGGACTGCGACGTGGTGCTGGCCGGCCGGGGCGTCTCCGCCGAGCACGCCCGGCTGTGGCGCAAGGGCGGGCGTTGGCGCGTGGAGGACCTGGACAGCCGCAACGGCACCTTCGTCGACAGGGTGCGCATCACAAGAGCTCGCCGGTGCGCGACGGGCAGGTTATCAAGATCAGCGACACCAGCCTGATCTTCGAGCTGGACATGCCCGAGCTGAGGCCGGGTGCCCGGCATGGGCATGGTGATCACCCTGGCGGTGATGCTGCTGGCGGTGGGCTACGCGGTGCTGGCTCTGCACAGCGAGACCCTCGGATGTGACGGGCATCGTGGTGGGCGCGTCGGTGGCGCTGCTGCTGGTGTTCCAGTATGTCATTATCCGAGCGTTCTTCCGGGCATGGATCGGCCGCTTATGGCGATCTACGCGCTGCTGATCGCCATCGGCTTCATCGCCCAGTATCGCCTGGGCTCGGCCATGGCCTTTAAAGCAGCTGCAGTGGTACGCCATCGGCATGGTGGCCATGGTGCTGGGCCTGGTGCTGATCCGCAACTTTGACTGCTGGAAGAACATCAAGATGCTCTGGCTCTACCTGCCCGCAGGTCTGGCGCTGCTGGCGCTGACGCTGATCTTCGGCAAAGGAGCAGTACGGCTCGAAAAACTGGGTGTACATCGGCGGCGTCTCCTTCCAGCCCTCGGAGCTGGTCAAGCTGCTGCTGGTGCTGGCCCTGGCCGCGGGCATGAAGGACCGCAAAAAGGTGGGGCCCGATTATCGCCGTGGGCTGCTTCACCGCCGGGGCGATGGTCATCCTGCTGGTGCAGAAGGACTTAGGCTCGATGCTGCTGTATTTTCTGACCTTTATCTGCACCTTCTATGTGGCGACCTCCAACTGGCTGCTCACCCTGGCAGGGGCTGGGGGCGGCTCCCTGGGGGGCGGGTGGCCAGCTACTACCTGTTCAGCCATGTGCGGGTGCGCGTGGCGATCTGGCAGAACCTGTGGGTGGATGTGGAGGTCTCTGGCTATCAGATGGTGCAGTCCCTGACGGCCATCGCCAGGGGGCCTGTTGGGCCTGGGCCTGTACATGGGCTCGCCCAAATCCATCCCGGCCTACCGGACGGATTTTATCTTTGCGGCGATCTGCGAGGAGATGGGCCTGCTGATGGGGCTGATGATCATCCTGCTGTTCGGCCTGCTGATTTACCAGGGGCATCAAGATCACCCTGCGCTGCCAGGATCGGTTCCTGTCGCTGCTGAGCTTCGGTTCGACGGCGATGCTGGCCTGGCAGAGCTTCATCATCATCGGCGGCGTGGTCAAGATGATCCCGCTCACCGGCATCACCCTGCCCTTTATCTCCTACGGCGGCAATTCCATGCTGGCCAACATGGGCTTTATCGGCATCCTGCAGGCGGTGGCGATCCGCTGCGATGAGGACGAGCGCTGGGGGGTGAAACCTGCGGCATGAACAAATCCGGCAAGCGAGCCCCCAAGAAAAGGACAAGGGCAGCATGGACCGGCTGCACCTGAACACCCGGTGTTCCTGTGGGTTTTCCTGGGCATGTTCGTGTTCCTGGGCAGCTACACCTTTTACACCGTCCAGGTCAACGGCAGCACATGGTTTGCCAGCAGCTACAACACCCGCCTGAAATCCGCCCAGAAACGGGTGGTGGTGGGCAACATCCTCGACCGGGACGGCATGGTCCTGGCCGACACCGACGGCGACGGCAACCGATCCTATCCTTTGAGCGCGGCCAGCGGCTGGCCCTAGTGCCATGTGCTGGGCGACCCGGCGGGCGTCGCCCCGGGGGTGGACACCACCTACGCCGGATACCTGCTGGGCTTCAACAATTCGGTCTTTGAGAAGGCCTACCAGGCCATCAACCTGGAGAAGCCCCGGGGGCAACGACGTGGCCATCACCGTGGACGCGGACCTGCAGTTCGCCGCGTGGCCAGCGCCATGGACGGCAAGAAGGGCGCGGTCGCCCTGATCAACTACAAGACTGGCGAGGTGCTCGCGCTCTATTCCGCGCCGGGTTTCGACCCGGCCAACGTGTCCGACTATCTGGTGGGCGCCGACTCGGAGCTGGTCAACCGCGCGACCAACGGCAAGTATCCTCCCGGATCGATCTTCAAGATCGTCACCGTGGCGGCCTACCTGGAGGCGGGCTACAGCATGGACGATACCTACCTGTGTGAGGCCGAGCTGATCGTCAATGGGCAGAAGATCGTCGACCAGGCCGACCACGCCCACGGCGAGCAGACCGTCACCGAGGCGCTGAACAATTCCTGCAACATCGCCTTTGCCCAGATGGCCCAGAAGGTGGGCCAGGAGCAGCTGCTCAAGACCGCCAAGGCCTGGCTTCAACGAGGGGCGTCCTCTACAGCGACCTGCAGCTGGCCAAGTCCTCGGTCACCTTTGACGAGGGCGACGGGGACGACGCCCTGGCGCCGTCGCCTGCGGCCAGCAAAGGGACCTGATCACCCCGCTGCAGGCGGCGATGATGATGATCGGCGCCATCGCCAACGACGGCGAGATGATGGAGCCAAAGCCATGCTCTACGAGGTCACCAACAGCCGGGGCGACGTGGTCAAAGAGCCCTGAATAGCTCCGTGGCCCACCGGGCGACCAGCAGCCAGAACGCCCAGATCATCCAGCAGATGCTGATCTCCACCGTCGAGCAGGGCACGGCCTCGGCCGCCCGGATCGACAGGTATACCGTCGGCAAGACCGGCACCGCACAGCCCGGCGGCGACCAGGAGAACCACGCCTGGTTCGTGGCCTGCGTGCAGGACGACGCCCACCCCCCCTGGCCGTCGCCGTGGTGGTGGAAAACGGCGGCACCGGCGGCAGGTGGCCGGCCCGGTGGCGGCACAGGTGCTCAAGGCCGCCCTGGGCGAGGACAACTAAACGGCCTATGAGCGCGGCGCGAGCCGCGCTCTTTTCGCTCTGCCGGGGCGGGAAGGGCATAAACTCCGTTAATTGTGATAGATTCTGTGGCATTTTGAATTGACGGCGCTTGCAAAAAATGTGCAAAACTGAAACCAGATGAACAGTTAGTCGGCAAACGATCACGATGCGTGAAAGGAGTTCTGTATGATGCAACTGGATCCAGGCCATACAAAATCCCCGGAGGCTGCAGGAGAATGTCGCCAAGGTGATCATCGGCAAGGATCGGCAGATCGCCCTGGTGATCGCCGCGCTGCTGGCCAAGGGCCATGTGCTGCTGGAGGATGTGCCCGGCACCGGCAAGACCATGCTGGCCTGCTCCCTGGCGGCGAGCAGGGCGGCGTGTTCATCGGGTGCAGTTCACGCCGGATATCCTGCCCTCGGACATGACGGGCATGAGCGTCTACAACCAGAAGGATCAGGTGTTTGAGTTCAAGCCCGGTCCGATCTTTTTGCCCAGGTGGTGCTTTGGCCGATGAGATCAACCGCGCCACGCCCCGCAGCCAGTCCAGTCTGCTGGAGTGCATGGAGGAGCGCCAGGTCACCAACGACGGCGTCACCCGGCCGCTGCCCGAGCCCTTTTTCGTCATCGCCACCCAGAACCCGGTGGAGATCCAGGCACTTCCGCTGCCCGAGGCGCAGCTGGACCGCTTCCTGGTCCAGCCGGGCTGGGATACCCCAACCCGGAGGAGACCCGTGAGCATGATGGACCGCTTTATCCAGGACAGCCTGGTGGAGTCCCCCTCCAGCCGGTGACCACCCGGAGGAGCTCGCCCAGGCGCAGGCCTTTGTGCGCACGATCCATGTCTCCCAGCCGGTGCGCGCCTACATGGCCGCCCTGGTGGAGGCCACCCGGACCCACGAGCGGGTGGCCCTGGGCGTCAGCCCTCGGGGCGCGCTGGCGCTGATGAAGGGCTGCCAGGCCTACGCCCCTGGTGCAGGGAGGGATTATGTCCTGCCCGACGATGTCAAGGCGATGGCTCCGGCGGTGCTGGCTCACCGCATGATGATCAAAACGCCCTGGGCTCCTCCCGCCAGGCGGCCCAGGCCGTCCTGGAGGAACTGCTGGCCCAGGTGCCCGTGCCCGACGAGGACACGGCGGCCAAAAGGGATGAGGACATGAACATCCTCTGGCCGCTCTTCGTGGCCCCGTGATCATCCTGGCGCAGATGCTGATCGTCTATTTCGGCGGGCATCGCCTGGCCTACACCCGGCGCTTCTCCAAGCTCCGGTGTGTACGCCGGGGAGACGGTGGAGCTGATGGAAGTGATGACCAACGACAAGTGGATGCCCCTGCCGGTGGTCAAGGTGGAGCCGCATCCGCCTCAGCTGCGCTTCAGCCGCCAGCAGGGGATGGACCTGGGGGGAACGATCCAGTACCACCTGAGCCTGTTCGCCCTGTCGGGCCGCCGGCGCGTCACCCGGCATCATCAGGTGCTCTGCACCCAGCGGGGGATACTACAACCTCAACTCGGTCACCCTGACCCTGTCCGACGCGCTGGGCATCCTCAACCGCTTCAAGACCTTCCAGCCCCAGGCGGAGCTGGTCTACCCCCAACTGTTGGAGCTCGGGCAGCTGCCCCAGGCTTTGCGCGCTATCAGGGGGGATTTGACGGTGCGCCGGTACATCCAGCCCGACCCCTTCCTCATCAACGGCATCCGGCCCTACCGGCCCGGGGACTAACCTGCGCGACGTCACTGGGGCGCGACCGCCCGGGTGGGGAGCTGCAGGTCAAACCCACGACTATACCGCCCATCCCCAGGTGCTGATCTACCTGAACATCCAGGAGAGCGAGAACCAATGGGGCGAGATGGACGCCGCCGCCCAGCAGCGCATGGAGCAGGGCATTCGTCGCTCAGGCGCCACCTGGCGGCGCAACTGCTCAGCCAGGGGGTTTGAGGTGGGCTTCTATACCAACGCGGACATGGTGCCCGAGGGGGACACGGTGCGCTGCCCCCACGCGGCGGCGAGCTGCAGCGCGAGCGGATCGCTGCGGGCCATGGCGCATCTGCGGGTGCGCCGCAAGAACAGCTTTTCCATATGCAGCTGGACGAAGATATCCGCGCCGGGCTCAAGGGGCCTGGACATCGCCCTGGTCAGCTGTTATATGAGCCCTGCTGTCCGGAGCGGGTGGGGGCGGCTGCGGGCGATGGGCAACACGGTAACCTATCTGCCCATCCCCGACGGAGAGGAGGCGCAGGCGCATGGATGAGCGCGTTAACGCCCCCTTTGCGGGCGGCCCACTGCCTGTTTGTCTGGATTCTGGCTGCTGCCGCTGCTGGCCCTGATCGGCACCCCAGTACGGCAACGCCAACGGCACGCTGCTGCTGTTGGCCTGCTGCGCCGGGGGCGGGGCTCTGGCCGCGGCGCTGAGGCTGCTCTTTGCGTCGGCTGAGCCTGGTGCCCTGCCTGTTGATCGCTACCCTGGCGGCCCTGGCGGGCAGTATCGCCATTCTACCCATGGACATCCTGGCGGTGGGCGCGATCCTGACGGTGGGCGCGTTCACGGCGCTGTGCGTCAAGGCCGTTACACCCCCACCGAGGCGTTCTTCCGGCCGGGGATCACCACGCTGAGCTTGGTGGTGTACCGCCGCTGTATCTGGTGCTGATGATGATGCAGCCCGAGGCCGTGAGCGACCTGCTGTGGAACGTGCTGCGGGTGGGGGCGGTGACGGCGGTGCCGGTGCTGTTCTTACCTGCGCAACCGCCATGCGATGGTCCTCGGTGGTGCTGGGCAACCGCCTGCGCACGACCAGGCCGACGGCATGCGCATCGTGCCGGCGACGGTGCGCCGCTCCAACCGCTGGCTGCTGATCGCCCTGGTGGCGGCCCGCGGCGGTGATGGTCTTCCACCGGCCTGCAGCAGTTGGTGGGCAAGGGCATCAGCGCGCGCTGCTGCTGGGCATCATCAACAGCGGTGAGCTGCTGGATAAGCTGCGCGATGACAGCCCCATCGGCATCGCGGTGGACGAGGGGCCTGACGGCAGCCAGGGGGGGACCGTGCTGGAGATGCCCCCGGCCAACGAGGCGCAGATCGCCCTGGTCAAGGTGCTGGGGCTGATCGCCGGGGTGATCCTGCTGGGCATTATCGTCTGGGGGCGTGGCCCGGTTTCTGCGCCGCAGCTTCCCGGAGGTGTACGCCCGCCTGGCGGCGCTCTTTGCCCATCGGGAGGTGGAGCAGGATGAGCAAGGGCGGCTATGTGGACGAGGTCGAGGTCTCGCCTCAAAAAGCGCCCGCCACGCGCAAAGCCAAGGTTCGCGGTCGATCCGGCTGATGCGCGCGGGGACAACCGCGCCCGCCTGCGGGACCTGTACCGGCAGTTTGCCCAGCGCAGGAAGGAGAACAGGGCGCAAACGCCGAATGAATTCATTGCCCATACCTTGGGCGACTCCACGGACGCGGCCAGCTTTGCCCAGGGTATGACCGGGCTCGGTACAGCCCACGCGGTCAGCGACGAGGAGGTGGCCGCCGCCGCGCGGGCGGTCGCCGCACAGAGCGCGAAATAATCCCATTGGGCTGCGCATCCCACGGTGCGCGGCCCTTTGCCCAAAGGAGGAGACCATGGCCCCAAATCCCGCATCCAGGAAAAACCTTGCAACGCGAACCGCCATCGAGCAGCCATCGGCGTCAGTACCTGAGTTCCCAGGGCCCACAGCCCAAAGGTGCAGGCCATGGTCGAGAGATCGGCTGATCTGGAGTGGATCCTGTGCGACAACGAGCTTGAGGCGCTGATCCTGGAGAACAACCTCATCAAGGAGCACAAGCCCCACTACAAACATCCTGCTCAAGGACGACAAGACCTTACCCTATGTGCGCATCGACCCCAACGCGCCTTTTCCCGGGTGGAGGTGGTGCGCCGCATCGCTCGACGACGGGGCCAAGTATTTCGGCCCTTTTTCTGAGGCGCCCCGCGCCTGCGGGACGTGCTGGAGGTGTCCAAGCGGCTGTTTCCCCTGCGCACCTGCCGAAAGGACCTCTCCCGGGTGCCGCTGAAGGAGCGGCCCTGCCTGAATAAGCACTATCGGTCGGTGCGTCGGCCCCTGCACCGGACAGGTGGACCCCGAGGTCTACGGGCGGTTGTGGTGGCCCAGGTGCTGGACTTCTTCTCCGGGCAAGCACGAAGCCCTAGTGGCCGATCTGACCGAGCAGATGAACCGCGCCGCCGGGGAGCTGGACTTTGAGAAGGCCGCCGAGATGCGCGACGCCATCGAGGACGTGCGCCGCATCGCCGAGGGCAGAAGGCGGTCTCCACCGGCATGGAGGATCAGGATATCATCGCCCTGGCCAGGGGGGGGGCGTGGCGCTGGCCATGGTGTTCTTCGTGCGCGGCGGCAAGATGCTCGGGGCCGGGAACAGTATACCCTGGATGTGCAGGGCGACGAGTCCATGGGGGAGATCGCCGAGTCCTTCCTGGCGCAGTATTATGCGATGATGCGGAGATCCCCGAGATTCTGATCAACACCGCCCTGACACCCAGGCCATCGAGCAGATGCTCACCGACGCCAAGGGCGCCCGGGTCTACATCCGCACCCCCAGCGCGGCGGCAAGCACCACCTGATGCTGCTGGCCGAGAGAAGAACGCCGCCGAGGCGGTCAAGATGCACGAGCTTGCTGCAGCGCGAGTATGAGCGAGCGCACCGGCGGCGCGGTCCGGGCCCTGGGGAGAAATCTTGGGCATCGACCCGCCCGAGCGCATCGAGTGCTACGGGATATCTCCAACACCCAGGGCGCTCAGTCGGTGGCCTCGATGGTGGTCACCCTGGGCGGCAGGGCCGCCCGCAGCGAGTACCGGCGTTTTCGCATCAAGACCGTTGTGGGCGCTAAACGACTTCGCCTCCATGCGGGAGGTGGTGGGCCGCCGGTTCGACCATGCCAAGCGGGAGCCTGAGGGCAATTTCGGCCGCCTGCCCAATCTGGTGGTCATCGACGGCGGCCCTGAGCAGCTCAAGAACGCCCATGAGGCCATGATCGACGCGGGCTTCGGGCATATCCCGGTCATCTCCCCTGGCCAAGAAGTTCGAGGAGATCTACCGGCCCGACCGGCCCGATCCTATCCGCCTGAAGCATGACAACCCGGCCCTGCACCTGCTGCAGCGCATCGGGACGAGTCCCACCGCTTCGCCATCACCTACCACCGATCCCTGCGCAGCAAGCGGGGGGCTGCATTCCACCCTTGGAGGACATCCGGGCATCGGAAAGGCCCGGCGGCAGGGCGCTGCTGAGCCAGTTTTCGCACCCTGAAGGCCATCGCCGCGGCCAGCGAGGAGGAGCTGGCCCAAGCGCCCGGCATGAACCAGGCGGCCGCCCGCGCGGTCTATGCCCATTTCCATCCGCTGGGCGAGTCGGATTGATCGACCAGGGCCCGGCCGTCGAAGAAGAAAATCTCCGAGCCCCTTGTCAAGGGCGGCATCTTCAGTATAATGAAAACTGGATTGGTTTGACGAAAGGAAGCAACCATGGCCATTCGATTGATCGCGCTGGACCTGGACGACACGCTGCTCACCCCAACCTGACCATCAGCCCGCAGACCGAGCAGACGCTGCGGCGGGCGATGGACCAGGGGTGCAGGTGGTGATCGCCACCGGGCGCATGCTGCCCTCGGCGCTGCCCTATGCGCGTCAGCTGGGTCTGACCACGCCGGTGATCCTCTGCCAGGGGGGGCGGTGGTCGCCGATCCGGTCACCGGGCGCACCCTGCGGCATATGCCGGTGCCGTGGACCGGGCCAAGGCCATCCTGGACGAGCTGCAGAAGATGGGCGTCTACTGCCAGTTTTACCAGGGGGAGGACTATTATTTTTCCAAGTTTGGGGTGCACAGCGAGCTCTACCGGTGCTGGCGCGCCATGCGGGCAAGGAGGTGGGCTATCCCCCTGTCCGACGCGGTCACCATGCCGCCGGATAAGCTGCTGCTCATCGACGAGCCCGAGCGCCTGCCCGGAATCAAGGCGCACCTGGCCGAGGACCTGTGCCAGGACATGACCCTGGCCGAGAGCAAACCCTATTACCTGGAGATCAACCACGCCCAGGCCAACAAGGGCGCTGCGCTGCGCTTCGTGGCCGAGTCCCTGGGGGTGGCCCAGCAGGAGGTCATGGCCATCGGCGACAGCACCAACGACATCCCCATGATCCGCTGGGCGGACTGGGCGGGTGCATGGGCTCGGGCCGCCAGGCCGCCAAGGACGCCGCGGATTTCGTGACCGAAGACAACGCCCACGACGGCGTGGCCCGCGCGGTGCGCCGCTATCTGTGGGGGGGAGGAGAGCTAAATGGTGACGGTTCAACTGGACAAATTCTGCCGGCAGCTGCAGCTGGAGATCATCACGGACGCGGGGGGGGGAGTTCGACCTGATCTCCGCCAGCGCCAATCGGCCCGGTCTGCTGCTGAGCGGCTATTTCGACTATTTTTCCAAGGGTCTGATCCAGGTGCTGGGCAAGAGCGAGATCAGCTACCTGAACGGGGGCATGGACCAAAACCGGCGGCGGGAGATTCTCGAGCGCTTTTTGGCCTGGATTTCCCGGTGCTGATCGTTGCCGCGACCTGCCGGTGCCTGAGGATATGATCGCCATCGCCGACAAGGCGGGCAAGCCCGTGCTGCGCTCCAAGGAGATGACCGCCCGCTTCCTGCAGCGGGTGATGATGCACTGCGACCATCTGTTAGGCCCCGCGCATCACCGGAGCATGGCGTGCTGGTGGATGTACGGCGTGGGCATCATGCTCATGGGCGACTCGGGCATCGGCAAGAGCGAGACCGCCCTGAGCTGGTCAAGCGCGGACATCGCCTGGTGGCCGACGACGTGGTGGACATCATGCGGGTGAGCGACAACCGCCTGGTGGGCATGGCCCCGCCGGTTACGCGGCACTTTATGGAGATCCGCGGCATCGGCATCGTCAACATCGAGGCGATGTACGGCATCAGCGCGGTCATCGATTCCAAGAGCATCGACATCGTCATCAGCCTGGAGATGTGGCAGCAGAACAAGAACTATGACCGACTGGGTCTGGTGGACGACACGGTAAAGATCCTGGATGTGGAGGTGCCCAACCTGCTCATCCCGGTGCATCCCGGTCGGCAGATCGCCATCATTGTGGAGGTCGCCGCCCGCAATTACCGGCTCAAGGCCTCGGGCCATCACGCCGCCCGGGAGATGGTGGAGAGCCGCGTGCCCCAGATGATGAACCTCAACGAGGGATCGATCATAACTAAAAAGGAGAGATTTGGCATGAAGTATATCGGTGTGGACCTGGGCGGTACCAACATCGCCGCGGGCCTGGTCAGCGAGGAGGGTAAGATTCTCGCGCAGATGTCCACTCCCACCCCTGGTGGGTCGGCACTATTCTGAGGTCATGGCCGACATGGCCGACGTCATTCCTGCGGCTGCTGGAGCGCGAGGGCGTCGGCCTAGATGAGATCGCCTACATTGGCATCGGTTCCCCCGGCGCCATCGACGCGGAGAAGGGCGTGGTGGTGTTCGCCAACAACCTGTACGGCACCATGTGCCGGTGCGCGAGGAGCTGCAAAAAGCACATCGACAAGCCCGTGTACATCGACAACGACGCCAACGTCGCGGGCCTGGCTGAGTACAAGGCTGGCGTCAGCCAGGGCGCGGCCAACTCCATCTTCCTGACCCTGGGCACCGGCGTGGGGGCGGCGGTATCATCATCGGCGGGCGCATCTATGTGGGCAGCCACAATGTCGGCGCCGAGAGCTGGGTCACATGATCGTCAGCGTCAACGGTCGGAATGCACGGCAACAAGGGCTGCTGGGAGACCCACCTGCCACCGCGCTGATCCAAGCGACGGCGTGGCCGCGGCCAAGGCCCATCCCGACAGCCTGATCGCAACCAGCGTGGGCGGCGACCTGTCCCAGATCACCGCCCAAGACCGTGCTCGACGCGGTCAAGGCCGAGGACCCTGCGGCGCTGGAGGTGTTCGACAGTTACCTGGAGTATGGCCATGGGGATCGTCAGCATCATCAACTGCTTCTGACCTGAGATTATCGCCATCGGCGGCGGCGTCAGCAAGGCCGGTCAGTGCGGCTGATTGATAAGATCGCCGAGCGCGTGGCGATGCGGGTGTTCTCCCTGAAAGAAGGACCTGCCCTACGCCAAGATCGATGCTGGCGCAGCTGGGCAACGACGCGGGCATTATCGGCGCGGCCATGTTGGGCAAGCAGGGCGTGGACTGACCGCATAACCGGGCGAAAACCGCATAGCGTGGGAGCAGAGAGTTACCGGTCGGAGGTGGTCGGTTGAAACGCTTTGCTCCCTTTCTTTGTATCCTGCTGGCGGCCTTCTTGGTCGCCGCGCGCCTTTGGCTGCCCGGGCTGCTGCGGCGGACCCCGGAATATGAGACCTGACCCAGCCCGACCGGGGGCCGGGCGTGGTGCTGGAGCTATGGCAGGTCCACGGCTGGGAGGCCGGCAGCTCCGATCGCTCGCTGTGGCTGCAGCGCCGGGGGGATGAGTACCACGAGCTCACCCCCGGCGTGTTCGTGCGGGTGGTATCCATGAGCGTGGAGATGGCCCGGGAGAAGATGGCCGACCCCGCCGCCTGGGCCAAGTGCGACCTGGATCAGCTTTCCCAGCGGCCTATTCGACAACCCGGAGCAAATGCTCATGCCCCTGGCCGAAACCCGCGGGGGCTGTGGGAGGAGGTTGGTGGCCCGGCCTGTCTGGGGGAGGGCCTCTACGCCTATCCCATCAGATGGGCGCGCCTCGGTGATGCTCTACAACAGCAAGGTCACCCCGCCCGAGGACGGCGAGGCGGCGGGCTATCTGGCCCAGGGCGACGTGCTCTGCGCCCAGTTTGCCCACCAGCTGCGCTGGGCGCGCGGTGCCCGGTAGACGATCCCGGCAGTCTGCCGGAGAGCCCTGGCAAAATGGCGGGCCTTGACCCAACCGCCTGGCGCTGACGGATTTTCGCGCCGGCAACACGCCGATGATGGTGGGCTCGGTCTGGGAGGTGCAGCGCATGCCCAACCCCCGCCAAGGTGGTCACCAACGTCCAGTGGGACATTTGCGCCTGCGGCGGGAAGGTCAGGTGTTGTGGACCAGGTCCAGTACATGGGCATCCGCCAGGGGGGTGACGGGGAAGCCCTGACCCACGCCCAGGCCTTTGTGAACAGCCTGATCGGCGAGGAGACCCAGATGCGAAACGCCGCCCTATCGGTGCTGCCCGCTCGGACCGGGCTGACCTCTACGCCGGGCAGGAGGGCATGGAGGCGGTGGAACAGGCCATGGCCGGAGCCCTCATGTGCCCAACGCCTACCGATGGACCCAGCAGCGCCAGGACGCGGCCGGGCGCATCGCCCTGCTGATTGACGCGCCAGCGCCGCCGGGGGAGAAAGAGGGCTGAGGGGGCTGTTGTGTTCCGGGGGTAAATCGTGTAAACTGGTGGATAGAAAGTGGGGGATTGGACCTGATGACCGACAACGCTTGGAGCGCTTCGAGGGGTTGCTGCGCCGGGAGCTGCCCGGATTGATCTATCTGCGCGGCGAAGAGCCCATGGCCGCCCCACACCACCTTCAAGGTGGGTGGCCCGCGGACTTTTGGCCCAGGTGGAGGATGCCGGGCAGCTGGCTGGGCTGTTGGCCCTGTGCCGGGGGGTGCCTGCGCTGATGATGGGCAACGGCAGCAACCTGCTGGTGCGCGACGGCGGCATCCGGGGCGTGGTCATCCAGTGCGGCCCGGGCTGAGCCAGATGAATGTCGCCGGGAGGTCATCACCGCCGGGGCGGGCTGCATGCTCAGCGCCCTATCCTGCCTGGCGGGATCACAGCCTGGCCGGGCTGGCTTTCGCCGCGGGCATCCTGGCTGCCTTGGGGGCGCGCTGGTGATGAACGCTGGGGCCTACGGCGGGCAGATGGCCGACGTGGTCGAATCGGTCCAGGCGCTGGATGAGGCTTGAGCTGGCGGTTCTTCCGGGGCGGAGCTGAACTCGGCTACTGCAGGAGCGTGTTTATGCGCCGGGGCTGTTTATTCTGTCGGCGCGGCTGCGCCTGACCCCCCGGCGACCGGGAGGCCATCGCCGCGGACATGGCCGAGTATCAGCGCCGCCGGGAGAAGCAGCCCCTGACCCTGCCCAGCGCGGGCAGCACCTTCAAGCGACCTGAGGCCATTTTGCCGGGGGCGCTGATCCAGCAGGCTGGGCTGATGGGTCTGCGGGTGGGCGAGCGCCGGTTCCACCCTGCACGCGCTTCGTGGTCAACGACCAGGCGGCACCGCCCAGGATATTGAGCGGCTCATCGAGCTGATCCGCCAGCGGGTGCACGAGAACAGCGGGGGTTGGCCCCGAGGTGCATCGTCGGCGAAGCGTGAGATAAAAGGAGAAAAACGAAAGATGCGGCTTTATCATCGTCACCGGCCTCGGGCTGGCAAGAGCTAAAACCTGCGGTGCCTGAGGATTTAAATATTTCTGCGTGGACAACATCCTGCCCTCCCCTGCTAAGCCCAGTTTCGCCGCCATGCGTGTAAGAAGAACGGCGGCATGGACAAGGTCGCGGTGGTGGTGGATATCCGGGCGGCGCGTTCTTCCAGGACGCCTTTAACGCCCCCTGTGCGAGCTGAAGGACAACGGCCACAGCTACGAGGTGCTCTCACCTGGAGGCGCTGGACGACGTGCTGATCTGCGTGAGACCCGCTGGCCCACCCCTGGCCGGAGGAGGCAATCGCTCCTCGCCCGAGTGCACGCCCAGAGCGGGATCAGCTGGACCACATGCGCGTCAATGCCCAGCAGGTCATCAACACCGGAACCATGACCCCAAAAAGCTGGCCGCCACCATCCAAAAGCCCCTTTCGGCGCCACCGAGCAGAGCGGCGAGGTGCTCGTCAGCGTCCTGTCCTTCGGGTTCAAGCGGGGGATTCCTGGACGCGGACATGGTCTTCGACATGCGCTTTCATCCCCAACCCGTTCTACGTACAGTCCCTCAAGCAGAAGCCCGGGCTGGAGCCTGAGGTCAGCGACTATGAAGTCCAGCCATGAGATCAGCCGCACCTTTGGAGCAGTTGATCACCATGATCACCACCCCTGCCTGCCCGGCTACAAGAACGAGGGCAAGAATCAGCTGGTGGTGGCTATCGGTTGCACCGGGGGCATGCATCGCTCGGTGGCCATGGCTGAGGCGCCTTCACCCGGCTGCAGCAGTGGGTCTGCGGCACCACCCTGGAGCACCGTGACATCGATCATGAGATGAAGCGCTTACAAGGAGGGATGACCCATGGCCAAACTCCCCGGCGCGGCGGCTGGAATGCCGGTGTCCCTGCTGTTCTGGGGTGCTCTGTCTTTGTGGCGGGCCTGCTGTTCGTGTGGGTGACCAATCGGTTCGCCTACTACCGCAGCCGCCAGGTGCTCTTCGTGGTGGGCATCCTGATGATGATCTTCAGCGGTGATCTCGGTCTTCACCCCTGATCCGCCACCGCAGCATGCAGCATCTGCTGGATAAGACCCGCCGCTGGCCAGCGGGGCCCAAGGTGGTGGCCATCGGCGGGGAACCGGGCTGAGCGCCCTGCTGCGGGGCCTGAAGGGCTTTACCGAGAACATCACCGCCGTGGTCACCGCGGCCGACGACGGGGGGCAGCCCGGCCGACTGCGCAAGGAGATGGGCGTCATCCCCCGGGGATATCCGAAATGCATCATGGCCCTGGCCGACGCCGAGCCGGTCATGGACAAACTGATGCAGTACCGCTTCAAGGGACGGCGATCTGTCCGGGCAGAGCCTGGGGCAATCTGCTCATCGCCGCCCTGAGCGACATGAACGACGGCGGCTTCATGGAGGCCGTGACCAACCTGAGCGAGGTGCTGGCCGTGACCGGGCGGGTGCTGCCCGTGTCGCTGTCCAACATCGTGCTGCACGCCCAGCTGCGCGACGGCACGGTGGTCTCGGGCGAGTCGGCCATCCTAAAAGATGAAGCTGGAGAAGGACAGCCAGATCTACCGCACCTTCATCACCCCAGAGGACGCCAAGCCCCTGCCCGAGGTGCCCAGGCCATCGCCGAGGCCGACCTGATCGTCATGTGGACCGGGCAGCCTGTACACCAGCATTATCCCCAACCTGCTGGTCAAGGGCGGCGGAGGCCATCGGGGCCTCAAGGCTCTGGTGGGTGTATGTGGGCAACATCATGACCCAGCCCGGCGAGACTGACGGCTACACCCGGCCGACCATGTGCATGCCATCACCAAGCACGGCCAGGGACGCATGGTGGATGTCATCGTGGCCAATCGGGATATGGACGGGTGCCTGAGGCGGTGCTCTCCCGCTACCGGGAGGACGGCGCCGAGCCGGTTCAGATCGATCGGGAGCGGCTCTGAGCGCAAGGGCATCACCATCCTGGAGGTTCCCTTTGGTGTATTTTGACGGCGGCGCGGTGCGCCACAACCCCGGAGGCCCTGCAGGAGGTCATCGAGTGGATCTACCGCCAGCGGGCGGATCGGGATTGGCGGTATCTGGGCCTTTGGGAGGAGCTGAACGGGCTATGAGGCAAAAGCAGGTCTCCGGGGGACGCGCGCTCCTTTCGGCCATGGTCAAGGATGAACTGGCTCACGTGGTGTGCACCAAGCGCTGAGCTGCCGCTTGGCGGAGCTGGCCGGGTTGGGCATGCCTGCGGCGGCGTGGGGCTGTCGGGCTCGGGCCTGTCGCTGCGGCTGCACACGGAGCGCGCGGCGGTGGCCCGGCGGGCCTATCTGATCCTCAAGGAGCTCTACGGCGTCAAGGCGGAGGTGAGGGTGTCCCAGGGCAGCAAGCTGGCCCAGCGCAACCGTTACGCCCTGGCGGCCCCGCCCGGGGGAGGCCACCGACCGGATGCTCCAGGACACCGGCGCCTTCACCCGGCAGGAGGGCCGGATCGCCCTGCACCAGGTGGCTCCTGCCCGAGTGATCAGCGAGTGCTGCCAGCGGGCCTACCTGCGGGGCGTCTTTCTGGGGGCGGGTTCCTGGCGGACCCGGCCAAGGCCTACCATCTGGAGTTCGTCGCCGGGGACGATCAGCTGGCCTTCCAAACCAGAAATCCTTTGCGAAGATCGGCATCAAGGCAAAACCATTCAGCGAAAAGGTCATGATGTGGTATACTTGAAAGAGGCGGAGAACATCGCGATGTTCCTGACCTGGCGGGGGCCAACAACGCCCGACTGGACTTTGAGAACATCCGCGTGGTCAGGATGTCCGCAACCAGGTCAACTGCACGGTCAACTGCGAAAACGCCAACCCCAACAAGACCGTCGACGCGGCGGGCCGTCAATTAGCCAGCATTCGCTATCTTCAGGAGCAGGTGGGCTTGGATCACCTGCCCGAGGCCCTGGAGGAGATCGCCGGGCGCGCTTTGAAAACCCTGAGGTCCCTCACGGAGCTGGGCGGTCTCCTGTCCCCACCGGTGGGCAAAAGCGGCGTCAACCACCGCATGCGCAAGCTGAGAAGACGGCAGCAGCTGCGAGAAGCGAAGGAGGAGCAAACCATGACTTCCAAAGGAAATTACCATCGGCAAGGGCTGCGTGCAGCCCCAGGCGGCGACGCGGCTGGTCAACACCGCCAGTACCTTTCTTCGCAGATCATGGTGATCATGGGCAACAAACGGGTCAACTGCAAGAGCCTGATGGGGATGATCTCCTTGGGCGTGAGCGAGGGGGATCGGGTCCACCTGTCGGCCGACGGGCCCGATGAGGGCAAGGCCGTGAGCACCATGGCCAAAATGATCGAGGATGGTTTTCCCGGTGCTGATTCGTCGGCGGCGCGGCCCGCGATGGCCGCGCCTGCTCGCTGATCTCACCGAAAAGGAGGACATGCCATGAGCTTTGCCCACCTGCACGTGCATACCATGTATAGCCTGCTCGACGGCGCGGGCCGCATCGATCGGATGCTCGACGCCTGCAAAGCCCAGGGCATGGAGCACATTGCGATCACCGACCACGGCGTGCTCTACGGCGTGGTGGATTTCTACAAGCAGGCCAAGGCGGGGGCTGCACCCCATCCTGGGCTGCGAGGTCTATGTGGCCCCGGGCTCGCGCTTTTCCAAGACCAGCCAGGACAAGGAGTAACGCCCATCTGGTGCTGCTGGCGGAAAAACGAGATGGCTACCACAACCTGACCAAGCTGTCCAGCTTTGGCTTCCTGGAGGGCTTCTATTACAAGCCCCGCATCGATTATGAGCTGCTGGCCCAGTACGCCGAGGGGCTGATCGGCTCATCGGCCTGCATCGCCGGCGACATCCCCCAACCTGCTGCTGCAGGGCAGGCTGCAGGACGCCGGGAGGAGATGGCCCTGCGCCTGCGGGACATCTTCGGCGAGGGCAACTTCTTCCTCGAGCTGCGGACCACGGCCTGGCGGAGCAGCGGCAGGTCAACCTGCTTCTGATCCAGCTGTCCAACAAGACCGGCATTCCCTGGTGGTCACCAACGACGTGCACTACGTCGAGCAGCAGGACGCGGCGGCCCACGATGTACTGCTGTGCATCCAGACCGGCAAGACCATCGACGACGAGAACCGGATGCGCATGCAGACCGAGGAGTTCTACCTCAAGAGCCCCGAGCAGATGGCCGCGCTCTTTCCCCAGATTCCCGAGGCGGCGGCCAACACCGTGCGCATCGCCGAGCGCTGCCAGGTGGAGATGGAATTCGGCAAAGCTGCATCTGCCTGAGTTCCAGGTTGAGGGGGATCCCTACGATTATCTGCTCCACCTGTGCCGGCAGGCCTGGCCGAGCGCTATCCCTGAGGCGGACAGCGCGGTGCTCGAGCGCATGGACTACGAGCTGGGCGTCATCCGGCAGATGGGGTATGTGGACTACTTCCTGATCGTGTGGGATTTCATCCGCTTCGCTCGGGAGCAGGGCATCGTGGTCGGCCCGGGCCGGGCAGCGCCGCGGGCAGCATCGTGGCCTACCTGCTGCACATCACCAACATCGACCCGCTCAAGTATCAGCTGCTCTTTGAGCGCTTCCTCAACCCGGAGCGCATCAGCATGCCCGATATCGACATCGACTTCTGCTACGAGCGGCGGGGCGAGGTCATTGACTATGTCATCGGCAAGTACGGCGCCGACCGGGTGACCCAGATCATTACCTTCGGCACCATGGCGGCCCGGGCGGTCATCCGGGACGTGGGCCGGGCGCTGGCGATCCCTTTACGGCGTGGATCGGGTCGCCAAGATGATCCCCATGGAGCTGAACATGACCATCGACAAGGCCCTGGCGGTCAACGGCGAGCTGCGCACCCTCATCGAGGACGATACGGCAGGTGGCGCACCTGATCGAGATCGGCAAGCGCCTGGAGGGTCTGCCCCGCCATGCCTCCACCCACGCGGCGGGCGTGCTCATCAGCAAGCGCCTGGTGATGGAGTATGTGCCCCTTCAGCAGAAAAACGATGAGGTCATCGTCACCCAGTTCCCCATGACCACCGCTGGAGGAGCTGGGACTACTGAAGATGGACTTTTGGGCCTGCGCACCCTGACGGTCATCCGGGACGCATTGGCCTTCATCAAGCAGAATCATGGGGTGGAGCTGGACATCGATCCATCGACATGGACGATCCGGAGGTCTATGCCATGATCTCGAGGGCGAGACCGACGGGGGTCTTTCAGCTCGAGTCAGGGGGCATGCGCAGTTCCTCAAGGAGCTGCAGCCCAGCTGCTTTGAGGATATCATCGCCATTGTATCAGCCTGTATCGGCCGGGCCCCATGGACGCCATCCCCGGTATATGGAACAAAAGCACCCCGAGCGGGTGACCTACGCCCATCCCATCCTGGAGAGCCGATCCTCTCGGTCACCTACGGCACCATGGTCTACCAGGAGCAGTTCATGCAGATCGTGCGGGGACCTGGCGGGCTACACCATGGGCCGCTCGGACCTGGTGCGCCGGGCCATGGCCAAGAAGAAGGCCGCGGTGATGAACCAGGAGCGGGCGTATTTCGTCAACGGCCTGGTGGAGGATGGGCAGATCGTGGTGCCCGGCGCGGGGCGCAATGGGGTCGACGCCAAGCTGGCGGACCAAATCTTCGATCAGATGATCGACTTCGCCTCCTACGCCTTCAACAAGTCCCACGCCGCGGCCTACGGCGTGAGTCGCCTACCAGACCGCCTACCTGAAATACCACTACCCGGTGGAGTTCATGGCCGCGACCATGAACTCGATGATGGGAGACTCGGCCAAGATCGCCGGCTACATCCAGTACTGCAAGAAGCACGACATCGACGTGCTGCCGCCGGACATCAACCGCAGCCAGGTGCGCTTCACCGCCGAGGGTCGGACCATCCGCTTTGGCATGGGCGCGGTGAAAAACGCGGGCGTGCAGGCGGTGGGAGGCCATCGTGCAGGCCCGGGGGATCAGCCCTTCACCGACTTTTTTGAGTTCTTCCGGCGCATCAACCTGGAGCAGGTCAACCGCCGGGTGGTGGAGAGCCTGGTCAAGGCCGGGCTTTGACAGCCTGGGGGAGACCCGGCAGACCCTGCTGGGGCCGTGGAGCAGGCCATGGACTCCATCGCCCAGGACAAGAAGCGCAATGTCGCCGGGCAGGTGTCCCTGTTCGAGCTGGGCGGGGGGAGGCCGAGAAGGCCCAGCAGCAGCTGGTCAAGCTCAAGCAGCTGCCCGAGTTCCCGCCGGATGTGCTGCTGGCCATGGAGCGGGGAGATGACCGGCGTGTACATCAGCGGGCATCCCCTGGACGGGGTGCGGGACCTGCTCGAGCAGCTGCCGGCCAACACCCTGATGATCGCCCAGGCCGCCGAGGAGGAGGTTTCCGGGGGCTGCGCGACGGTGACAAGATCGAGCTGGGCGGTATGATCGCCCACCGCAAGACCAAGACCACCAAGAGCAACACCCTGATGGCCTTCGTGGACGTGGAGGACCTCTACGGCCAGGTCGAGGTCATCGTCTTCCCCGCATCTTCAGCCAGAGCCGCGCCCTGCTGGAGGAGGCCTCCTGGTGCGCATCCGGGGTCGGCTGAGCGTGCGCGAGGACGAGGCCCCCAAGGTCGTGGCGGAGGAGGTTCTGCCCCTGGAGGCGGGCTCGGCACCCCGGCGCAGGGTTCCGGCAAGCGCGCGGGCGGATTGCGAACCGGCGGAGCCGTTGAGGGGCGAGCCCGGCGGCGCGCCGCATGCGGCGGATGGACCCGCCGCCAAAAAAGGGCAAGCTCTTTCTGCGCTACGCCCAGGATGGGGTGCGAGCCTTTTGAGAAGGTGAAATCGCTGCTGGAGATGTACCCTGGGGATACGCCGATCGTGGTGTACTGCGCGGACGTCAATCAATCCTTCAAGGTTGACGGTCGCTGGTGGATCACCCCTCCGACACCCTGATCGAGGAGCGGCCAGGTACGCCTGGGCGTGGAAAAATGTCAAACTGCGCTGATCGGCGTCTTTTCGAGCAATCGGTTTTATGGTATAATGAACGCTGTTCCGGCTGGGGCCGCGCGGGTGCGTCCCGGTCGGGCGGGAACTTGACGACCGGCGGTAGGCGCCGGAGCTGGAGGAAGAGCGCATATGTGGAAGGTGATTTACATGGCGGCCAGCCGCAAAGCGGCCGACGAGATCGTTGCCTATCTGCAGAGCGAGGGCTTTTTGATCAAAGCCCGGCCGGTTTACAAAAACCGGGAGTGAAGGGGACAACTATTATGAAATCCTGGCGCCGCAGGCCGAGGCCGCCGACGCCCGCGAGCAGCTGATGGAAAAGGGGTACTGACGGCTGCTAGGGGCGGGGGTCGCCTCGCGCCGATCCTGTAAGCGCTAACACAGGGGCTTCGGCCCGACAGATAGGGGGAGTATGTACAGATGAAAAAAGATTGCGGTTTTGACCAGCGGGGCGACGCCCGGGCATGAACGCCATGATCCGCGCGGTGGTCAAGGGCGGACATGAGCAGGGCATGGAGGTCTATGGCGTGATGCGCGGCTACTCCGGTCTGATCAGCGGCGCGTTCAAGCTGCTGACCGATGAGATGGTCGACGGTGTGGGCGACACCGGCGGCACCATCCTCAAGAGCGCCCGCTGCGTGGAGATGAAGACCCCCGAGGGCCGGGCCCAGGCTGTGGCCAACGCCCAGCGGATGGGCATTGAGGGCCTGGTGGCCATCGGCGGCGACGGCACCCTGGCCGGCGCGACGCTGCTGAGCGAGATGGGGCTGAAGGTCATCGGCCTGCCCGGCACCATCGACAACGACATCGCTTACACCGAGACCGCCATCGGCTTTGACACCGCCTGCAACCAGACGCTGGGCATGTTGCGTGCGGTGCGGGATACCGCCTACCCCACGACCGGGTGATGCTCTCGGAGGTCATGGGTCGTGACTGTGGCGCCATCGCCCTGCGGGCGCCACGCGGGCGGGCATCGCCCTGAGGGGGCGGAGGCTATCGTGGTGCCCGTGGGGCGGGCATAGATGGACCTGGACCTGTTCGATGTTACCGAGTTCGCGCACCACTGTCCAGAGGAATTTTTCATCGCCTTTTTAAAAATTTTAGTTTCCTTTCTGATTCTGTGCAACAGCAGTGTGCTCTTTTGACGGTAATCATCTTCGCCATTCTCCCTTAATGCTGCTGGCCGCCATGTATTTCAACAAGCGGATGCGCCGGGCGTTCAAAAGTCCAGAAATCAGATCGGCGAGATCAACGCTCAGGTAGAGGACAGCCTGTTAGGGGTTCGCGTGGTAAAGTCCTTCGCCAACGAGCCTATTGAAACGGAAAAGTTCCGCAGCGGCAATGAAAAGTTTTTTAAATATCAAGCGGGAAATGTATAAATATATGGCCGGCTTCCAGAGCAGCACCCGGCTGTTCGACGGCATCATGTATATCGCCGTGGTGGTAGCGGGCTCCCTGTTTATGATTTATGGTAAAATCACTCCCGGCGACCTAGTGGCCTATCTTCTGTATGTCACCACTCTGCTCACCTCGATCCGCCGGGTGGTAGAGTTCCTGGACTATCCTGCTCAGCTGGAGGCCAAGCGCCAACAGGTGGCCGACGCCCTGGCGCGCATCGGCGGAATCGACGCGCCGGTGTTGCCCTGCCTGGGCATGGATGAGCCCTGGCGCTTTCGCAACAAGGGACAGTTCCCGATCGGGTTGTTGGATCAGGGCCCGGCGGTGGGGTTCTACGCCCTGCGCAGCCACCGGCTGATTCCACTGGCCGATTGCCCGGTGCTGCACCCGGCAGGCGCGGCGGCGCTGGGCGCGGTGCAGGCTTATCTGGATCGGGAGCGCCCGGCGGTGTATGACGAGCGCACCTGCCGCGGCGAGCTGCGCCACCTGATGGTGCGCGTGGGCGCGCAGACCGGGCAGGTGATGGTGGTGCTGGTCACCCGGACCCCGTGTCGCCGCTGCCGGGCTTTGAGGGCCTGCTGGCGGGCTTGCGCGAGGCGGTGCCCGGCCTGACAAGCGTCATCCAGAATGTGCATCCGAGCCCACCAATGTCGTGCTGGGTCGTCGCAATATCACCCGTTGGGGCGCGGACGTCATCTGCGACCGCATCGACGGGCTGTCCTTTCCATCGCGCCCAACGCTTTTTTTCCAGGTCAACCCCGGGCAGACCCAGGTGCTCTACGGTCAGGCGCTGCGGGCGGCGGAGCTGACCGGCCGCGAGGTGGTTTTTGACGCTTACTGCGGCGTGGGCGCCATCTCCTGATGCTGGCTCGGCGCGCGGCCCAGGTCTATGGGGTGGAGATCGTCGCCCCGGCGGTGGAGAATGCCCGGGAAAACGCCCGGCGCAACGGATCGCCAACGCGCAGTTCCACGTCGGCGCCTGCGAGGATATCTTTCCCCAGCTGCTGGACCAGGGAATCCGGCCCGACGTGGTGGTGGTCGACCCGCCGAGAAAGGGCTGCGAGGCCAGCCTGCTGACCGCCATCGCCCAGGCCGCCCCGGCGCGCATCGTCTATGTCTCCTGCGACCCGGCCACCCTGGCCCGGGATTGCAAACTAAGCCCTGCGGGCTGGGACACTCCAAGGCGCGGGATATCTCGGCTTGTATGCGGATGCTGCGGGACAAATACGACTGTAAAGTCCCCACCACCTTTGAGGAGCTGCTTTCCCTGCCCGGCGTTGGCCGCAAGAGCGCCAACCTTATCATGGGGATGTCTTCCCCTGGAGCCCCTACCGCGCCAACCATCTGGTGATCCGAAACGCCATGGACCAGCGCCCGGCCTTCGAGTCCGGCGGCGCGGGCTTGGTCTCGACGGTGGACGATTATGCCCGCTTGGCCACGATGCTGCTGCAGGGCGGCGCGTATCAGGGCCGGCGCATTCTTCAGCCCGCCACCGTGGCGTACATGACCGGCGGGCGGCTGCGGCCCCACCAGCAGGCGGCCATGAACAATTGGCAGGGGTTGGAGGGCTATACCTACGCCAACTTCATGCGCATCCTGGACCGGCCGGGCCAAGCGGTCTGCCTGGCCCAGGCGGGAGTATGGATGGGATGGGTGGCTGGGCTGCTACTTCGCCAACCTGCCCGGCAGCCGGTTGACCTTTCTGTTGATGACCCAGGTGACCGACGCGGGTACCCCTGCCCATCACCCGCAAGGTGCGAAACTGCATTCTGGCGGAGCTGCTCAGCCAAGAGGGCGCAGCATCTTGAAGACCGATGAGGGTGAGCGGATTGCCTCGGTCTAGGTCGCTTTGCGGAGGGACCGAGCGCATCGCGGACGCGCAAGGCCAGACGGGGATACCCCAACCGCTGGGCGCGATCAATAGCAGCGTGGGGCTTAAAGTTCCCGGGGCCCGGTGGGCCCCCAAAATGTAGGACGGTAGAAAGGAAGGATTCCCCATGTCGATGACCCTGCACCATCAATTACCCTTGCCCGACCAGCTCAAGGCGCAGATTCCCCTGTCGCCGGAGCTGGCGGCCTCAAGCGGGCGCGGGACGCGCAGATCCGCGACGTGTTCACCGGAAAGGACGACCGGTTTATCGCGCTGGTGGGCCCCTGCTCGGCGGACAACGAGGACGCGGTGTGCGCCTACATCAATCGGCTGGCTCGGGTCAACGAGCAGGTGAGCGGGCGGCTGTTGATCATCCCCCGCATCTACACCAACAAACCCCGCACCACCGGCGCGGGCTACAAGGGCATGCTCCACCAGCCTGAGCCCGACAAGGCCCCGGATATGCTGGCCGGCATCATCGCCATCCGCAAGATGCACATCCGCGCCATGGCCGAGACCGGGCTGACCGCCGCCGATGAGATGCTTTACCCTGAGAACCGCAGCTATCTGGACGATCTGCTCTCCTACGAGGCGGTGGGCGCGCGCAGCGTGGAGAACCAACAGCACCGGCTGACCGCCAGCGGCATGGACATCCCCGTGGGCATGAAGAACCCCACCAGCGGCGACCCTGTCAGTGATGCTCAACTCGGTCATCGCCGCCCAGAGCGGGCACACCTTCATCTACCGGGGGTACGAGGTGGCGACCTCGGGCAACGAGCTGGCGCATGTGATCCTGCGCGGCGGGGTGGACAAATACGGCACCTGCATCCCCAACTACCACTACGAGGACCTGGTGCGGCTGCTGGAGATGTATCGCAAACTGGAGCTGAAAAACCCCGCCGCGGTGGTGGACGTCAACCATTCCAACTCCAACAAACGGTTCAAGGAGCAAATTCGCGCATCGTCAGCGAGGTCATCCACAGCCGCAACCACAATCCCGACCTAAAGCGGCTGGATCAAGGGCGTGATGATCGAGAGCTACCTGGTGGAGGGCAGCCAGCCCATCGGGGAGCATCGCACCTTCGGCCAGTCCATCACGGACCCCTGCTTGGGCTGGGAGGATACCGAGCGGCTGCTCTACCGCATGGCCGAGATGTGCTGAGGAGATTGAAAGCTGCCCGCTATCGACCGATAGCGGGCTTTTTTGCGTGCCGGGGAATCATTTTAGGTGGCTGTCGAACCAGTCCGTCAGCTCCCGCAGGCGGGAGATGCGGTTTTGCGGCTTGCCCGAGCGGGAGAGCTCATGGTTCGCCGTGGAAGAGCACCAGGCGGGTGTCCACGCCGCTGCGCTTGAGGGCGGAGAACATCTGCACCGCGTCGCTCATCCAGCAGCGGTAGTCCTCGTCGGACTGCACGAAAAGGGTGGGGGTGGTGGCCCGGTGGGCCATCTTCAGGGGGCGAGTGCTCCCAGCAGGTGTCGAAGTCCTCCCAGGGTGTGGTGCCCAGCTGGGCCATGTTGTGGGAGAAGCCAATATCCGTGCACAGGATTTGGTCATGTAGTTGGAGATCGATCGCTGCGACACCGCCGCGGCGTAGCGCTGGGCGTGGCCGATCATCCAGTTGCACATGAACCCGCCGCAGGAGCCGCCGCAGATGCCAATGCGCTCGGGGATCAGGTCGGGACATCGGGCGATAACCTGGTCGGTGAACCCATAAAATCGTCAAAGTCGATGGTCCGAGCCGCCCGGTCAGGTTGGCGAAATCCTCCCCGCGCCCGTCGGCCCCCCGGGGATTGGTGTAGAAGACGAAGTAGCCCAGGCTGGCCAGGCACTGCATCTCGTGGTGGAAGATGCCGCCGAAGACCACCCTTGGGGCCGCCGTGCATCTGAAGCACGCCGGGATAGCGCTGCCTGGGATGTAGCCCGTGGGCTTGATGACAAAGCCCTCCATCTCGTATCCGTTGCGGCTCTGGTAGGTGAAGCGCTCGGGGGAATGATCGCGTGGGTGTCCAGGTAGGGCTGGTTGAAGTGGGTCAGCGCCCGCTCCCGCCCATCCGCCAGGTCCAGAGCGTAGATCTCCGCCTGGGGATCGGCCCCGAAAGGCGGTCATGAGCACCTGGGAGCCGTAAATATCAAAGCCATTGATGCCGCCCTCGGCGTCGCAGAGCACCTCCAGCGTCCCCTGACGGTCGATGCTGACCAGCTGGGTATTGCCCCAGCGGGTGATCAGGCAGTAGGCCTTGCCATTCTGGGCGCGCAGGTCGAATCCGCCGCCGAAACTCGCGTCGGTGCCCACGGTCGAGCCGATGGCCGCGTCGAAAAGGGCAGCTGACGGGTTTCGCCCGTATCCAGGTCCAGGATGAAGTAGCGCGGGTTCTGCCCCGGCCAGTCGTGGGGATAGGCGCTGTAGAAAAGGGTATGGTCGTCCAGGAACAGCGGCGAGCCGCAGGAGCGCCCTTGGGACGCCACCAGGGTCTCGACATTGCCCGAGGTCAGGTCGATGCGCAGCAGGTCCGACGCCTGGGGCCGCACATCCCGGAAGGCGCAACCGCTGCACACCGCCCAGCGCCCGTCGGGGGAGACCACCGCCTCGGGAGGCGTCGCAGTCCGCCGGGGTCAAGGGCGAGCGCGCCGCTGGCCAGGTCGTAGAGCGCCAGCACGCTGCGCTGCCGGTTGATGACGCCGCGGCCGTTGAACCAGAAGGGCAGCTCGTCGAAGATTTCTGGAAGTTGACGTGCTCTTGGGCCTCGCCTCGGGCGCGTCGGGCTCGGCGTCCAGCTTGCGCGACAGGGTCAGCAGCAGGCGGCCGTCGTCCACGCGCTGGGCGCCGGTGACCTTTTCCGATACGGTGAAGGCCCGCTGGGCTTCTTCGCCGCCCCGGATATCGATGCGGTAGTAGGTGGTCTGGGGGTCCTTGCCCTCGGCGGGCTCCCGACCCGAGGTGAACAGCACGTGCGCGTCCAGCCACAGCGCGCCTTGGCCTCGCCCCGGGCGGCCAGCAGGGAGCAGGCGCCGGAGGCGGGGTCCAGCAGCCACAGCTGCGTGGTAGCCGTTGGTCTGCGCGTCGGCCTGGTGCTTGGAGAAGATGGCGTGCCGCCCATCGGGGGCGTAGGCCACTGAGGAGACGAACTGGAACTGATAGAGGTCCTCCTCAAAACCGGTTTCATGGCGCGGCCTCCTTTCAGGTGTTTGTCCATCCAGGACAGGATCTCCCTGCATGCGCTTGATCCGGTTCAGGGGCTTTGCCCGAGCGGGAGAGCTCATGGTTCTCCTGCTTGAACAGGCACAGGCGGGCCTCGCAGCCATGCATCTTCAGGGCGCTGAACATCGCCAGCCCTCGACCATGTAGCAGCGGTAGTCCTGATCCGAGTGGATGAACAGGGTGGGGGTGGTGCAGTTGGCCGCGTATTTCAGGGGCGAGTGCCACCAGAGCTTCTCCACATTGTCCCGGGTGACGGCGCCCTGGTTGGTGGGGGGGTGAAGGTCGGGCCGATGTCCGAGGTGTGCTCGAAGGAGACCCAGTTGGCGATGGACCGCTGGGAGGCCGCCGCGGCGAAGCGGTCGGTATGGCCGATGACCCAGTTGGTCATGAACCTGCCGTAGGAGCCGCCGGCGATGCCCAGGCGCGCGGGGTCGATATCCGGGCACAGCGCCAGCACATGGTCGGTGAAGGCCATCAGGTCGTCGTAGTCGATGGTGCCGTATTTTCCTGGAGGTTGCCAAACTCGTTGCCCCTCCCGTCGGAGCCCGGGGGTTGCAGAAGAACACGAAATAGCCCGCGTTGGCCCACATCTGCATCTCATGGTGGTACACGCTGCCAAAGACGGTCTTGGGTCCGCCGTGCACATGCAGGATGCCGGGGTAGCGCCGCCCGGGGACATAGCCCGCGGGCTTCATCACCCAGCCGTGGATGCACACGCCGTCCGCGTCGGTGAACTCGGTGTACCAGGGGTGCGGATGTCGTGCGTGCGGGTAAATTCATCGTTGAAATGGGTGATCTGCTCCCTGTCCAGGTAGAGCTCGGCGAGCTTGTCGCCGTACAGGCCGCAGACCACGGTGTGCTCCCCTGCAGATGTCGAAGCTGTCGCAGGAGCCGTCACCGGTCAGGTAAAGCCGAGAGGCTACCCCTGTTTGTCCAGGGCGCGCAGGTAGGCGCTGTCGCCGATGGTGGTAATGAAGCAGAAGGCGTCCCCGCCAGCTTGTCCCCGGCCGCCGCCCAGGCGGGCGTCGGAGCCCACCGAGCCGTACCCGATGGCGTACTCATAGGGCGTCAGCAGGGTCAGGCGCCGCTGGCAAGCGTCCAGGGTGTAGAACTCGTTATACTGGTTGTCCCCGCAGATCGCTCCCTGTCGGTGGCGGCGAGCAGAGCCTGCTCATCGCCCAGGCAGATCGCCCCGGTGTGCATCTTGTCGGCGGGCAGCAGGCAGCGATTCTCACCGGTGCTGAGGTTGTATAGGTATACCCTGTCGTACATGGAGCACACGTCCCGCCAGGGGTGGCCCTTGTAGAGCACCAGATCCCCGCGCACCGAGCAGGCCCCTGCAGTCGGTCCAATTCCGTCGCTGATGGGGGTCAGGTGTCGGTGGAGCGGGTGTAGAGATACAGCCGCTGCGCTGGCCGTTGACGAAACCCCTGGCCGTTGGACCAGAAGGGCAGCTCGTCGATGACCTGATAGGCGGGATTTTATAGTCCTTCAAGGCCTGCTGCCGATCCGCAGTTTCGCTCAGACCATCCAGGTTGGGGCGCTGATGGTCGTAGATCGCCGTGACCAGATAGCGGTCGCAGTCCACCTTCTGCAGGCGGGTGGCGATCAGGGGCAGGGTGAAGGCCAGCTGCGCCTCGCCGGCCCCTCAGGGGAAATCTCATAGTAGCCGGTCAGCTCCTCCCCGCGCGTCGATGCGCCTTGAGCTTGGCGTCGCGCTTGGCGGGAAGAGCAGGGTGTTCTGCCGGTCCAGGGTAGGATGCGCCGTCGCCGCCGCTGGTCAGGCTGCGCCTGGCCGGTCGCCAGGTCGTACAGGTAGAGGTTGCCGGGGTATGCGTTGGCCTTCTTGTCCGCCTGCTTGACGACGAAGGCGATCTTCCTCCCGTCAGGGGAGAAGCTGGGGTCGCTGACAAACTGAAAGTCCAAAAGGTATCGATGCCGATCGTTTTCATCCGCCGCTCCTTTTCTGCCCGAAGGCCTGCTGTTCTGCCCTCCCCAGAGGGAGAGCGCCTGTCCTTACTTTACCGCGCTGCAGGAGGAGAAGCCGCTTCGCGCGGGGCGGCTTGAAAAGCTGCGCGGCGGGACGAGATGGGGTATAATGGGGAAAAGATTGAGGAAAAACCATGCGTTTGCTCTATGGACCGGCAATCCGGGCCAAGTTCGAGGTCATGCGCGAGACGTTGGCGGCCAAATTGTCGAGCTGGTCAGCCCAGGGCAGATCGGCCTGGCGCTGCCGGAGGTGGACGAGAGCGGGCGGACCCGCTTCAGAACGCCTGCATCAAGGCGCGGCCTACCATCGGGCCGCGGGGATGCCGGTGTTCTCCTGCGACTCGGGGCTGTATCTGAAGGTCTACCCGAGGCGCTGCAGCCGGGCGTCCACGTGCGCCGAGTGGGGGATCGCAGCCTGACCGACGAGGAGATGACGGCCTACTATAGCCCCTGGCCCACCAGCACGGCGGCCGCCTCATCGCCCAGTATCGAAACGCCATCTGCCTGGTGATGGACGACGACCATGTCTACGCCCATCAGGGCGAGGAGCTCTGTGGGGACCGCTTCTACCTGCTGGACCCGCCCCACCCCAGCAAGAGCCACCGGCCGGGCTTCCCGCTGGACGCGCTTTCGGCGCAGATCGCCACCGGCCGATACTACCCGACCTGCCGCAGGGGGTGACCCAGGCGATGGTGCCCGGGTTTGTGGCGTTTTTCCGGCGCAGCCTGACGCGTACGCGGCCGGAAAGGCTTGAGGAGGGCGGCATGGAGATTCTACCGCTCACCCAGGCGCACCGCCCCTGGGCGACCAGGTCCTGCGGCGGAGTGGATGGCCCGCTGATCGCCTCCAAGGGCCGCCTGTCGACGGCAGCGGCCTGCCGGGTTTCGTCGCGCTTGAGCAGGGGAGCCGACGGGGGTTGATCCTCTGCGATGTCCGGGGCGACCAATGCGAGGTCGCCGCCCTGATCAGCTACCGGGAGGGGGCGGGCGTTGGCGGCGCGCTGATCAACCGGATCGCCCAGAGCGCCCGGCAGATGGGCTGCCGCCGTTTGTGGCTGATCACCACCAACGACAATTTGCACGCCATTCGCTTCTGCCAGCGCCGCGGCTTCACCCCTGGCGGCGGTGGATTGCGGGCGATCAACCGATATCGCGAGACGCTCAAGCCCGGCATCCCGATCCTGGGCAGCGAAGGCATCCCCATCCGGGACGAGTTTGAGTTTGAGCGCCTGCTTGAGCAGCAACCGGGTTGACCTGTCTGGCCGGGATGTTTCCAGCGCGCCGCTGTGCCCACAAAAAAGAGCCGGCCCAAGTCGGCTCTTTTTTTTGTGCTCAAGCCCATTTGGCGATGCGCGATAGCATACGCTCGGCGGTCTCGGCGTTATCCACGCCGGCGATGCCGTCGAAGAACACGCCCCTCGGGCCGAAGCGTTTCAAAAATCATGGGCAGTTCGTCAACGGAGGCGTAGAGCGCCAGGCCCTTGCCCGCCGCCTGGATGCGCTGGTACACCGGCACCCACTTCGTAGCCCTCGTTGCCCGCGCCGCAGACCCACTGGATGGCGTCCAGCTCGGGAATCTCCAGCAGCGAGTCCAGATGCCGCAGCGCGCCCGGCCCGTCCAGATGGTAGATGCTGTGGTGATAAAGCGGCACTCCTGCTGGATGCCCGGCAGGAAAACCTCGTCGTACATGGCCTTGCTGATCATGCAGGAGAAGTCGTTGGAGGGGATATAGTAGCGCCCCCTGATCGTCCAGCAGGGGCAGCCAGGAGGTGCTGGACATGCCCGCGGCCTTGAGCCGGTCATAGAAATGATCGTACAGGTCGAAATACCCTGTTGGGAGACCGCCAGCAGGGTTTCGATCTCGTCCGGATGATCGATCATGTCCATGGCCAGGTTGGCGGGGTCCCGCAGGGCCGCCAGGTGATCCCCGCCGGGATGGAAGTCCGTCAGCCCGACGATGAAGGTCCCCCGGGCGCGCTCGAGCAGCTGATCGTAGAAGCGGTCCATGGCCTTGAGCAGGGGATGCTCCCAATCCAGGCGGGCGCGCGGCGCGTCCCGCTCCCAGTCCTCGATGGGGATCGCTCCAGCTGGTGGTCTCCCCCGAAGGTCAGCCCGCAGCCGCACAGGGCGCTGAAGAACTCCGCCCGAAGTTGGGGTAAGTGATGGGCATCGCGTCGCCCAGATACCGCCGGTTGGCCAGCTCGATCGCCGCCTGCTCCGCCCGGAAGTCCACGTCCAGCCACTGCTCCCGCGGGGAGGCGTAGGTCTTTGCGGAACCGGCGCGGGCGCCTCTGGGCAGGGAGATGGCCACCGGCGGCCGGTCGATCACCTCCCGGGCCCAGAAGGCCTCATACCGCTCCATGGACCGCTCAAAGTCCGGCTTGAGTGAAAATCGCATCCTTACTCCTCCTTTACCGCCAGGCGGGCCTTGGCATATGGTCCTAGCAAAAGTTCCGTTTTCCTTCACAATTGATACACACTGACGCCTTGACGGTTTTCTATACTGACAGTGTCGATAAGCGACCATCCCATTGGTACCGGGACCGCGAGTCCGCCAATGTACGATCTCCTTGAACGCGACAACCACTTCTCTCCCTTTTTGTTTGGCGCCGGATATCTCTTCCGGCGTCCTTTTTGCGCCGGAATAAATAGCGGGGGAGGCCCGCTGGGCGCTCCCCCGTGCTGCCGATATGCTTACAGGCTGAACTGGGGCAGGTAATCCTTGTTGTAGGCGAACATCTCGTCCACCATCTGGCCGATCTCCTTGAGGGAGCAGACCGCGCTGGTCAGCGGGTCGAAGCAGATGGCGTGGAAGATCTTGCGCTTGTCGCCGGTCAGGCAGCCCTCGACGGCCAGCTCCTCGCAGCGGGCGGAGATGTTGTTCAGATCGCCAGCTGGTCGGGCATCGGGCCGACATGCACGGCCTCAAAGCCCTTCTTTGCTGGCCAGCACCGGCACCTCCACGCAGCAGCCCTCGGGCAGGTTGTCGATCAGGCCGAAGTTGCGCACGTTGCCATTGAACTGGTACATCGTCCCGTCGCCGATGGTGGCGTTGAAGATGTAGGCGGCGTACTCAAAGCCGCGGGTCAGGTCGATCTCATCCTTGGCCAGCCAGTCGTCCATCTCCTGCTGCCAGTGGCCCCCTCGCGGGAGCGGTACTCGTTGAGGATGTAGGCGTACTCGCCGGGGTTCCAGCCGGTCCGGGCAGACAGTAGGTATCGATCAGGTCCTGCCGCTTGCGGAACCAGGGGTTGTACTCGCTGTTGTGGCCGGAGGACTCGGTCACATAGTAGTCCAGGTTGAGGTACATCTCGTTGCGCACGATCTCCTCGTTGTAGACCTCGGGCCGCCTCGGTGATGGCCTTACGGATGAGGGGATAGGCGTCCTGACCCTTGACCTTGTACTCCAGGTAAAAAGCCTGATGGTTGATGCCCGCGCAGGTGTAGGTGACATCGGCCATGTCCGCGCCAATCCACTTGGCCAGCATTCGGCGGTGCCCTGCACGCTGTGGCACAGGCCGGTGATCTTCAGGTTGGGATACTGCCTGCATGATGCGGCAGAGCATGGCCATGGGGTTGGTGTAGTTGAGGAAGATGGCGTCCGGGCAGTACTGGTCGATATCCTTGCAGATATCCAGCATCACCGGTGCGGTGCGCAGTGAAGCGGAAGATGCCCGCCGGGCCCCGGGTGTCGCCGACGTTGATATCCACGCCGTACTTCTTGGGGATCTCAATGTCGCCGCACCAGATGTCCACGCCGCCGTTTAAGATCGTGCAGACCACGCCGTTGGCGCCCTTGAGGGCCTCCACGCGGTCGGTGGTGGACTGCACCTTGGCGGGATACTTACCCAAGGTGATGATCTCTCAACCGCCCGGGTGATGTAATCCAGGCGCTCGGGGTTGATGTCCATCAGGCAGATGGTGGCGTCCTCCAGGGCCGGAAGGTCAGGATGTCCTTGACCAGCTTGCGGGTAAAGCCGAAGCTGCCGGCGCCAATAAAGGTGATCTTGGTCATGGGTTTTCGCCTCCTATTGATTCATATCCTCGCGCGATGCGCGAAAAACTTTACAGCTCGATCTCGCGGCCCGCCTTGGCCGAGGCGTAGATGCCGTTGAGAATCTTCTGGATGGCCACGCCGTCGCTGGCGGGGGAGATGGGGGTCTGCCCGGTCTTGACGCAGTCGAGGAAGTGGCGGATCTCCGCGGCGAAGTGGTCCACGGGTCGAACAGGGTGGTGGTGTCGGTGCGGTAGCCCACGCCCTCGCCGTAGATGTTCAGCGGCACCAGGTTGGCGCCCGCCTTGTCGCCATAAATCTGGGAGAAAATCTCCCGTGCCCGCGCCGTTGATCGCCCAGGAGACCTGGAAGTTCATGCTCTTTGCCGCCCTCGAAGCGGATGATGCCGTTGGCCGAGTCCTCGGTGTTGAACTTGAGGTTGTCGGTGTCGAAGGCCACCCAGCGGCCGACGCCCTTGGTCTGATAATCGCCGATCTTGTTGTAGGTGGTGGCGCTCACCGAGATCGGGCGGGGCTTGCCCATGATGTACCAGGTCAGGTCGATGACATGCACGCCGATGTCGATCACCGGGCCGCCGCCGGACTTCTCCACGTCGGTGAACCAGCCCAGGGGGTGCCGCGCCGGCGCAGCCAGCCGGTGTTGGCGTAGTAGATGTCGCCGAAGGTGCCGGCCTCGGCGTGGGCCTTGAGAATCTGGGTGTCGCCGCGGAAGCGGTTGCAGAAGCCCATCATGAACACCTTGCCGCTCTGGCGGGCGGCCTGCTCCATGGCCTCGGCCTGCTCCACGGTCATGGCCATGGGCTTCGCACAGCACGTGCTTGCCGGCCTTGCTGGCGGCGATGGCCGCGGCGGCGTGGGCGTTGTTCCAAGTGCACACGCTGACCGCGTCGATCTCATCCAGGGCGACCAGGTCGTTGAAATCGGTGAAGGCGTACTTCATGCCGTACTTCTCCTTCACCTCTTGGGCGCGCTTCGGCCTTCAGGTCGCAGACCGCCACCAGCTCCACGTCGTCCTGCTTGAGGTGCGGGGATGTGGGAGTTCTGGCAGATGTTGCCCGCGCCGATCAGACCGATGCGAATCTTGCCGTCTTTCATGGGTGGTTTCCTCCTAGATCGTTGTGCTCGGGGCACAGGTTATACCTTTTTCTCATGCCCAGTATATCGGATTCGATGGGGAAACAAGCCCTTTTAAGCGCTTACGAAACTTTTTTCCAGCTCACCGGCCCGCCCGGAACAGGCGCAGCAGGTTGGCGCTGGCCCGGCGGATCAGCGCCGCCTCCGTAGGCTCTGCTCGAGCGATAGGGGGCGGTCGGCGATGGCGAACAGGGCGCTGACCCCTCGGCATAGAGGGCCTCGCAGCCCGGCAGCAGCGCGCCGGATAGACACACCACCGGGACGCCCTGGGCCCGCGCCCGCCGGGCTACCCTTGAAGGGCGGTCTGCCCGTCGGTGGCGCCCTCGCCGGTGATCACCAGGTCGGCCTCCCGCAGGGCCCCGTCCAGGTCCACCGCCTGCGCCACCAGTTCGCTTCCCCGCTCCAGACGCGCCCCTAGGGGCCGTAGAGGGCGAAGCCAAGCCGCCCGCCGCGCCCGCGCCGGGGCGGTCGCCAAAAGCGTCGCCCCAGGCTGCCTCCAGCAAGCCGGCATAGTGGGCCAGGGCGGCGTCCAGCATCGGAATCTGCTCGGGCGTCACGCCCTTCTGCGGCCCGTAGACCGCCGTGGCCCCCTCGGGCCCGCACAGGGGTTGGACACGTCGCAGGCCACCTGAAGGGCCACGTCGCTCAGATCGATCATTCCCGGAGACATCCACCGCCGCCACCTGGGCCAGGGAGGCCGCCGCCGGGGGCAGGGGTTGCCCGCCGCGTCGAGAAAGCGTGCGCCCAGCGCCATCAGCAGGCCCAAGCCGCCGTCGTTGGTGGCGCTGCCGCCGATGCCCATCAGCACCCGGGTGCAGCCCGCCGCCACCGCGTGGCGTAACAGCTGCCCGCGCCGAAGCTGCTGGCGCGCAGCGGTTCCAGGGGCGCGCCGGCCATGCGCTCCAGGCCCGAGGCTGCGGCCATCTCCATCACGGCGATGTCCCCGCAGCGGCCATAGCGCGCGGCGACGGCCCTGCCAATGGGGTCGCGCGCGGGCACGCTTACCCACGTTCCCCGGCGCGCGGCGACGATGACCTCGGCCGTGCCCTCGCCGCCGTCGGCCATGGGCGCCAGCCGTGTCTGGCAGGCGGGGTCCGCGTCGGCGCAGCCCAGGGCCATGCTTCGCGCGACCTGGAGAGCAGGCAGACAGCCCTTGTAGGAATCTGGCGCCAGCACGATGCGCATGCTTATCCCTCGCTTCTGTCTTGATGACCCGATTGTACCATTGTGCTATAATGGCGGCAAGGGAAAGGAGAGGATTCGATGAGCGAGGTTGCCGTCGCCAAGGGCGAGCAGGCCCGGGCCCTGTTCGAGCAGGGCTACAACTGCGCCCAGGCGACGTTTTTGACCTTCTGCCAGGAGGCGGGGATGCCCTTTGAGCAGGCCCTGCGGCTGACCAGTTCCTTCGGCGGGGGCATGGGCCGCCTGCGGGAGGTGTGCGGCGCGGTGACTGGGATGTTCATGGCCGCCGGGCTGATCTATGGGCCGGACGATCCCACCGACGACGCGGCCAAGAAGGCGCACTACGCCCGCATCCAGCAGCTTGCGGCGGACTTCAAGGCGCGCAACGGCACCATCATCTGCCGGGAATTGCTGGGGCTGCAGGAGCAGGTGTCCGACCCCACGCCCCTCGCCGCGCACCCCGGCCTACTACCAGAAGCGCCGCTGTGGCGCGTTCATCCAGGGCGCGGCGGAGCAGTTCGCCGCCTACCTGCAGGCCCATCCCGCGCCCGACCGGAGCGGTCAGGGGGACGCTGAGCATGGAGGCAGGCCGGGGAGCGGGCCTGCTACCTGCGGGTCAGCCCCACGGCATGCGCGGCTATGCGCAGATTCAGGCGGAGATCGCCCTGCTGCGCCGCCGGGGCGCGCTTGGATGAATGACGGGCGCGGGAAAAACCTGCAAAACCCCTGCGCCGGATTGCCCGCGGTCTTGCTGAAAGCCCCTGGGCAATGGTATAATAGACTCAGCCGGTATCCATCAGGAACCGGACGCGGAAGCACAATTGCAAAATTGGTGGTTTCGTCAGGTATCTCGACAGAACTTGAACGGAAGGAAGTGCCAACGATGTCACAAGTCACCCATCACCAAAAGGTCCAACTGTTGGTCCAGTTCTCTATGCTCCTGGCCATCGAAGCGCTGATGTGCTTCGTGCCCTGGCTGGGATCGATCCCCTGGGGCCGATCACTGCCACCCTGGCTATGATCCCCGTCGTCATCACGGGTATCTTGCTCGGCCCGGGCCTGGGCTCGCTCATGGGGCTCTTCGCGGGCTTTTTTAGCTTCATCATCTGGACCTTCATGACCCCCAACCCCGCGATGGCGTTCTGCTTCACCCCTTCTATTCCCTGGGCCCCGCCCAGGGCAACGGATGGAGCCTGGTGATCTGCTTTGTGCCCCGCATCCTGGTAGGCACGATCGCGGGCCTGTGTTTTCAGCTGTTTAACAAACTCCTGCCTAAGGCCAAGGCCCGCTCGGTGATCAGCAGTTTCATCGGCGGTTTCCTGGGCAGCATGGTCAATACCGTCGGCGTGGTTCTGGGCATGTATTTCTTCTTCGGGTGGGCGTATATCTCCATCCTGGAGACGACGGAAGCGTTGGTCTTCGGCGCGCTGTGGGCCGCGATCGGTCCCGCGGGTTTGGCCGAGGCCATCATCGCGGGCATCGCCTCGATGGCGGTGTGCCCGCCCATCCGCAGATTCGTGCTCAAGAAGGCCTGAGGCGACGCGCGATAAGGGATGCAGGGCCGCCCTGCATCCCTTTGCTGTATATCCCTGTGGTGGGAAAGGAGATTCGATCATGAGCGATAAACTGATTTGGGTCATGGACGCGGGCAATACCAACATCAAGAGCGGGCTTTTCCTGGGCGAGAAGCTGCTGCACACCTGGCGACTGACCACCGACGGCGACCGCACCGCCGATGAATACGGCATCCTGATGATGCAGATGTTCCAGATTCACCGGATTTCTCTGGACCAGATCGAGGGGATCATCATCTCCTCGGTGGTGCCCTCGGTCAACTTCAACCTAGACCGCATGTGCCGCAAGCACTTCGGCCACACGCCGCTGTTCGTCGGTCCGGGCATCAAGACCGGGCTCAACATCCGCATCGACAACCCCAAGGAGCTGGGCGCGGACATCACGGCCAACGCCGTGGCCGCCTGGCACCACTGCCACAGCGCGGCGGTGGTCATCGATTTCGGCACGGCGACGACCTTCTTCGCCCTGTCGGGCAAGTGCGAGCTGCTGGGCGGGGCGATCTTCCTGGGGGTCAAGGTGGCCAGCGAGGCGCTGATCACCCCACCTCCCAGCTGCCGCGCTTTGAGCTGCAGCGCCCGGAGAGCAGCATCGGCCGCAACACCATCCACTCCCCTGCAGGCGGGCATGATCTACGGCTACAAGGGTGTGGTGGAGTCCATCGCCGGGCAGCTCAAGCGGGAACTGGGCGAGCCCAACGCCCCGGTGTTCGCCACCGGCGGCATGTCCACCCTGATGAGCAATCAGACCGACATCATCACCGATGTGCACAGCTACCTGACCCTGGAGGGCTTGCGGCTGATCTACGAGAAGAACCGCCCTGAGTGAGGGGCGCTAATGGAGGCAAGGATGAAGAACCTGACGTTGGGCTTTCTGGGGATGGGCAATATCGGCTCGGGCGTGGCGCGGTGCTGGCGCAGAACGCGGCGGTCATCGCCCACCGGGACGAAATGACCTTCACCATCAAGAAGGCCCTGGTGCGCTCACTGGACAAGGCGCGCAACACGCCCCTGGGGCCGGAGGTGTTCACCACCCGGCCCGAGGAGGTGGTGGCGGACCCGCAGATCCAGATCGTGGTGGAGCTGTTGGGCGGCCTGCATCCCGCCCGGGAGCTGATGCTCCAGGCGCTTGAGCACGGCAAGACCGTTGTGACTGCCAACAAGGCGGTGCTGGCCACGTATTGGCATGAGTTCGAGGCCGCCGCCCGACAGAGCGGCGCGGGCCTGTACTATGAGGCCAGCGTGTGCGGCGGCATCCCGATCATCAATGTGCTGACCCGGTCCATGCAGGCCAACCGCATCGGTTCGATGATGGGCATCGTCAACGGCACCACCAACTACATCCTCACCAAGATGAGCGAGGAGGGGCGGGACTACGCCGATGTGCTGGCCGAGGCCCAGCGCCTGGGGCTGGCCGAGCCTGATCCTCCTTCGACGTGGGCGGCATGGACGCCGCCTACAAGCTCTCCATCCTCTCCTCCCTGGCCTTTCACGCTCGGGTGCCGGTGGACAAGGTGTTTGTCGAGGGCATCGAGGCCGTCACGCCCGAGGACATCCGCGAGGGCGCGGAGCTGGGCTATACCCTCAAGTTGCTGGCCATCGGCAAGAAGCGGGATACCACGGTGCAGGTGCGGGTGCATCCCACCTTCATCCCGGCGCGGCATCCCTCTCCAGCGTGCGCGACAGCTTCAACGCGGTCTTCATTCGGGGCGACGCGGTGGACGACCTGATGCTCTATGGCCGCGGGGCGGGGACCTGCCCACCGCCAGCGCCATCATCTCGATATCATCACCGCCGCCAAGCACACCCATCACCCCTACAGCACCTTCTACAACGGCCCGGAGGCTCGCCGGACCTCTCCTTCCAGGAGAACTGGACCTGCGGGTTCTTCGTGCGCCTGACGGTGCGGGACCAGCCCGGCGTGCTCTCGCGCATCGCGGGCATCTTCAGCCAGCAGAACGTGTCCATCGCCTCGATGGTGCAGAAGGGCCACGGCGCCGACGAGGTGCCCTGATCTTTGTCACCCACGACACCCACGAGCAGGGCATGGAGCGGGCCATCGGCCAGATTCGTCAGCTCGAGCAGGTGCTCGCGGTCAACAGCGTTATTCGCGTGGAAAGCTAAAGGAGGCGTATTCAAGATGGTATTGCACAAGGATCAACTCAAGACCGAGGTGCGGGTGGGCATGCGCGGCGGCCCGGGGCAGGCCGTGATGACCAACCTGTGCCACGAGCTCCCCAAGAACTGCCGGGTGGCCTCGGTCATTCACCTGGAGCCGGGCCACGGCATCGGCTACCATGAGCATCACGGCGAGACCGAGCTGTACTATATCCTGACCGGCTCGGGCGTGGTCAACGACAACGGCGCCCCCGTCCAGGTCTCCGCCGGGGACTCCATCATCACCGGCGGCGGCGCGGGCACGACATCACCAACACCGGCGAAACGCCGCTGGACATGGTGGCCGTGGTCATCACCGAGTGAAAACAAAGAGCGCCGGGCACACCGGCGCTTTTTTTTTGTTGCCAACCTGCGCGGCAGCTGGCCTCGATGCGATGGACCCGCTGCATCTAGGGTTCCAGCAAGGCCAACACAGCCTCCAGGGAGTTGCCCTGCGCACACAGGTCCGGCAGGATGCCGACGGTCTCCCGGCAGACGTCCCCGGGTCAGAGGTACAATCCGTCGCCCAGGCGGATGCGCAGATGGGTGTTGGGCAGGAAATACTCCCGCCCGCTGTTGTTGCGCAGCGTTCCCGCCGTGTTGCCGCCGACCAGCAGGGCGTGCACGCCCCGCGTGTTGAGGGCGAAGCGGCACAGCGCCTCCCCGCGGAGACGGTGTTCTTGTCGACCAGCAAGATGAGGGTGTGAGGCTGCTCATGGATCGGGAAGAAATGGCCGGCGATGGACGCGCCCTCGTCGGAGAAGGCGATGTCCCACGCGTCGGTGTTGAGGGTGGGGTCGTCCGGCGGGGCGGCGCCTCGACCGCGCAGGCGAAGGTCTTCTCCGCCGCCCGCCCGCTGTAGGCAGCGACAATGATCTCCCCGAGCCTGAGCATGCCGCCGGCGTTGCCGCGCAGGTCCAGAATCGACACTGGCTGCTGGCGCATCTGCCCAATCCAGCGCAGCAACTGCTGCATGCGCTCTGCGTAGGGGCGTCGAAGTCCCCCCATGGCCATCCGGGGCACCCGGAGGATGGGGATGCCGTTTCGCACGGTGTAGGTGTTGTCGATCTGGGAGGTGCTCAGGGCGTACCGATAGGGGCGTGGTCAGCGGGAAGGTCTCGACGCTGCCGTCGGCCCAGACGAGGGTCAGCGGATCGGGCGGTTGGTCCTCGGGGGCCAGCGCTACCGGCAGATATCCCAGAGCGCCGTCGGCGCGGACGCCCGGTTGCAGCAGGTCGTCCAGCTCGTAGGGCTCGGCGCGCTTGAGATAGACGTGGTCCGAAAACGGTAGTATCCCCGGCCATCCCGGCCGAAGAAGAGCGCGTCCTCGGCGAAGTAGAGGACGGTGCGGGTGTTGAGGGACGGCCGTTGACCGTGCAGTGCCCGTCGATGAGCACCGACCCCAGATGATCGAACACCGCCGCCTCGAACTGCCCGGCGGTGACGCGCTCCCTGGCCGCGAGATCGGCCAGCATGGCCTCCCTGACCGGGTCGAACGCCGCGTCGCCGCCCAGGTAGCCGTAGCCGCCATGGACCGTGGCGATCAGGCCGAAGAGGACCTCCACGTCCTGCTCAACCTGCTCCGGGAGAGGACGGCGCTCGCGCGCAAGGGCGGGGGCATGGTGGCTGTATGCCAACGGGTCCACCCGGTGGCGGGTCGGTCGGCTTTGATCAGCCGCTGGATCGCCCGCCACAGGCTCCAGCGCCGCATGGCGCGCATCGGCCTGGGTGACGACCCTGTCCAGGTGACCGGCTGCGCGGCCGGGGCGCAACCCGCCAGCAGCAGCGCCAGGCGGCGATATCGACGCATCGCGATCCTCCTTACGGACAGTGTAGCCAAGAGCCGGATTGGTGTCAAGGGATTGGGTAGGACATTGTGACGAATCCTGTTGGCAAAATCCGGGCATCTGTCTAGAATGGTTATAAGTTCAAATCGGGGAGGGAATGAAATATGCGCGGAAGAATATTGGCCGGTTTCATTGCCCTGGCGCTGCTGCTGGCGGGCTGCGGCGCGGGCTCGCCCACGAGCAAAACGCCTCAGGCCTCGCCGGACGAGCCGCTGGGCGGGGAGCTGACCCTCTACGCCTATTCATGGGATATACGGGTCAAGCAGGCGATCGCCGACTTTGCCCTCGTCTATCCGCAGGTCAAGGTCAACGCTATCTACATCGACGACGTGCAGCAGATGTCCCAGACCGCGCAGACCATCCAGGGGCAGCTCGAGGAGGGTGGGGGGGCCGGATGTGCTACTGCCGGGTATCTGGACGCGGAGCAGTTCTACAAGGATGGGCGTCTGCTGGATTTGACGCCCTACATGGACGAGGCGGCCACGGCGCAGTATTTCCCCGAGGCGCTCAAAGCTTGCCAGCGGGAGGATGAGATGCCCCTGTGGCCCATCACCCTGTCCATCCCCACTGGGTCACCACCACGCAGCGCCTGCAGGCCGCGGGCCTCAACATCAGCGGCAACGGCGACGCCCAGGAGGACCTGCTGGGGACGGTGGAGGTTTTCCTCGACCGGGAGGAGGCCTCGGGCGTCTACTCGGTGTTCACCTCGGACAACAACTCGCTGGCCCTGTCGATGTACTACGCCAATGGCCAGCCCATCGTCAGCGCCGACGAGCAGGTGACCTGCATCTCCGAGCGGCAGCTGCAGCGCCTGGTGGATATCGCCCGCAGGGTTCAGTATGTTCCCGGCACCGACCAGCTCAAAAAGCGTCCAGCTGGCGGAGGCGTCCAACACGGGGCTGCCCGCCAAGCAGATCGACCAGAGCGAGCTGATCTTCAGCGCTTATCCCATCGCCGGCAGCGCGATGCTCTACGACACGGTGTACGACCAGCTCTACGGCGAGCAGGTGGTGGTGCTGCCGATGCTCGACGCGGACGGAGGATCACCCCGCAGATCAACCTATACGGCGGGGTGAACGCCAACAGCAAAAACCCCGCGGCGGCGGCCCGGCTGCCTGATGACCATGGCCGACGGCTACAGCATGCGCGGGGCCATGGTCTACCAGCTGGCGATTCCCGTCAGGGCCGATCTGTACGAGGAGTCGGTCAAATCCTTCGGCGGCGGTTCGATGAGCACCAGCGACGGCCAGCGCCTGCAGACTCGGCCGCTGCCCGAGCCCTTTACGCCGACAGATGCTCGATCTGCCCAACCGGTTCAGTCGCTGCCAGCTAGTCCGGCGCAGCCACTGGCAACCCATCATGGAGGAGCTGCAGGCCTATCTGACTCGGGGCGAGACGGATTTCTCGGCGGACTACGTCCGCCTGGTCGAGCGCATGGAAGCGCTGGAATGATATTTTGATCCTTGTGCGGTCCCTGCCCGTCGCGGGGCCGCTTTTTGTCCGCCGACGGAGGGGGAAAGAGTATTGACTTTTTCTGATCTTTGAGGCAAAATAAGGGGTATCGGAAAAAGGAGGCATCGAACCCATGCACGAGAATGGCAGTATTTCCGTTCATACCCAAAATATCTTGCCCATTATCAAGCAATGGCTGTATTCGGAGAAGGACATCTTCCTGCGCGCGAGCTGGTCAGCAACGGCTGCGACGCCATCACCAAGTATCGCAAGCTGGTCTCCCTGGGGAGGCCGAGGGCGCCGAGGAGGACTATCAGGTCCGCGTCGAGGTGGACGAGGGCCAGCGCATCATCCGCGTCATCGACAACGGCATCGGCATGACCGAGGAGGAGGTCAAGAAGTACATCAACCAGGTGGCCTTCTCCGGGGCCGAGGAGTTCATGCAGAAGTACCAACAGAAGCAGGAGGGCGAGGGCATCATCGGGCACTTCGGCCTGGGCTTCTACCGGCCTTCATGGTTTCGGATAAGGTGGAGATCGACAGCCTGAGTTACCAGGATGGCAGCGAGGCGGTCTATTGGGTGAGCGAGGACGGGGCGAGCTACGAGATCGACGCCTCGGACCGCGCCGAGCGCGGCACCACCATCACCCTGTACATCAGCGAGGATAGCAAGGACTACGCCACCTTCTTTGAGCTCAGCCGGGTGCTGGAGAAGTACTGCGCGTTTTTGCCGGTGCCGGTGTACCTGTGCGCACCTGACGAGCCTGAGGTGGAGGGGGCGGCCAAGGAAGCGCCCCAGCCCATCAACGAGACCCAGCCCCTGTGGCTGAAAAACCCCGGGAGTGCACCGACGAGGACTACAAAACTTCTACCACGAGCTCTTCCACGACATGAGCGACCTGTTGTTCTGGATCCACCTGAACGTGGACTATCCTTTCAACCTCAAGGGCATCCTCTACTTTCCCAAGCTGGGCAACGAGTTCGACGCCATGGAGGGCCAGGTCAAGCTCTACTGCAACCAGGTCTTTGTGGCGGACAACGTCAAGGAGATCATCCCCGAGTATCTGTTGGTGCTCAAGGGCGTGCTGGACTGCCCGGACCTGCCGCTGAACGTCTCGCGCTCCTTCTTGCAGAACGATGGATATGTCAAGCGCATCTCCCAGCACATCACCCGCAAGGTGGCCGACAAGCTGACCGGCCTGTTCAAGGCCGACCGGGATCAGTACGGCAAGTACTGGGACGACATCCATCCTTTCGTCAAGTTCGGCTGCCTGAAGGATGAGAAGTTCTACTACCGGGTCAAGGACGCGCTGATCTACAAGAACACCGACGGCGCGTACGTCACCCTGCAGGAGTACCGCGACGCCATGGGCGAGAAGGCCCAGGACACGGTGTACTATGTGGTGGACGAGGCCCAGCAGGTGCCCTACATTGATCTGTATCGCCAGCAGGGGATGACCGCGGCGATTATGAGCGCGGGCATCGATATCCCCCTATATGGAGCTGATCGAGCGCAAGAATGCGCCGCTCAAATTCGTCGGCGTGGACGCGGCATCAGCGACGCGATGAAGCAGGGAGGGCGAGGGCCCAGACATGGAGGCCCTGGTGAATAGCATGCACAGCGCCATCGGCGACGAGAAGATCGCCGTACGCGCCGACGCCCTGAAAAATCAGGATGTGCCGGCGGTGATGCTGCTGTCGGAGCAGTCCCGACGGATGCAGGACATGGCGCGCATGTATCGGATGGACCTGTCCACCCTGCCCATGGAGCAGACCCTGGTGCTCAACAGCAGCCCACCCGCTGCTGCAGCGCATCGCCGCGATGGAGGAGGGCGAGGAGAAGCAGATGCTCTGCCGCCAGGTGTACGATCTGGCGATGATGAGCCACCGGCCCCTCAAGAGCGAGGAGATGGCCGCGTTCATCAAGCGCACCCAGCAGCTATTGACCCCTGCTGGTGGACAAGGCCGACTGATCGGACGCAAAGAGCCGGGCAAATGCCCGGCTCTTTTTTTGTATTGCCGCAGAAGGCGGAACTGCCTCAGCGCGTCATCCGGTCTGGGAATGTGTCCTTGAGCGCGTACATCGGCGATACGCCTGGTCGGCTCGCGCGCACATCCAGTATGGCAACGTCCGATATTATCCAGGGCGCCCTCCGTGGGGAGGACGCCCTGACAGCCTTAGGGTTCCGAAGTAGTCGTACACGCCTTGCACAATGCCGTTGGCAAAGCGCTGTTGATAGGCGGGGCTGGTCAGCTTGGCTCGGTCGGAAGCGTTGTTGATGTAGGCCATCTCCACCAGGGTGGAGACCAGGTTGGTCTCCCGCAGGATGCAGATGTTGTTGTCGTTCATGGTTCCGCCGGAGACCAGCTTGGTGCCCGCAGCCCGCGCCGTGGCGCTGGCGATCTTGATGGAGGCGTTGTAGCGCGCCGAGGTATCGTACTGGTAGGTGTACACGCCGTAGGGCGACCGGTCCGTGGTGCTGGGCTGCACAAAGTAGTTCATCGTGCCCGAGACCGTACCGTTGACCTGATCGGTGCTGTTGCTGTGCACGCTCAGGAAGAGGGTTTGGTCCTTGAGCCCTTCTGATACTCAAAGATTTTACGCAGCTTGTCGCTGCTGATGGGGCGGGGTGTAGAGCGAGCGGTTGACGGAGGCCTTCAACCTCCAGCTCTGTCTTCTCCTCCTGGGCGGCGGTGATCTCGGTCTGTTTGTCGGTTTTCTGTTCGGTCAGCTGCCCGCCACAGGGCCTTGTAGGGCCGACAAGCCGGTCAGGTCGCCGATGGTCTCAAGGTGTAGTTGCCCAACTTGCTGACTTGGTCCTCAAGCAGCCGCTTCAGCTCGGTGGTATCGGGCTTTGCGAGCCGCCGTCGGCCCTGACCACCTGAACCTGGCCGCTTGCGAGCGCCCGGGAGTTGATCTGCTGGGAATCGACCTGCGGATCGTCGGCGCCGGCGGACGGCGTCGGGTCGCTGGGCGCCGTGCGTGGATGTCGGATCGGCCGAGGGCGTCGGATCGGCCGAGGGCGTCGGATCGGCCGAGGGCGTCGGATCGGCCGAGGGCGTCGGATCGGCCGAGGACGACGGGGAGGGCTGGCTGTCATCCGGCGTGGCGGAGGCGGAGGGTCGTTACTCGGGTCGGTGGGCTCCGGGGTGGGCCGCTCGGGCATGGCGTTGATGGCGTCGATCAGGTAGTAGGCCTGGTAGACCGTCTTGGTGCCGGCCGAGGGATCAACCAGCTTGCCGCTCGCAATCAGCTCATCGACTTTGCCCGCGGCGATGGCCTGCTGGGCGTCGGGCATGGCGGCGATCAGCGCGGCCAGCTCGTCGGTGTCGGTGAAGAGGCTGTTGAGCCAGGCGGTAGCCAGCGCTGGTGGAGAGCTGATCAAATTTGTCCTGCGCCTCCTGGAGACGCTGATCGATCTGGGTCATCTGCTCGGTGAGTTCGGTGAGCTTGTCCGCGCGCTTGTCGACCAACAGCCCCAGGGAGTGGCGATTGACGATGGAGGCGCGTTCGTACAGGTCGACGTACACGTCGCTCGAGCGGGTCAATGCCACAGTCGCGCCGCTGTTCTCAGGTTCTTCTTGACCAGCTGGCCCACAGCCAGGTTGACGGCCTTCCTGGGCGGACCCGCGCACCGCGCCTGTCGCTGCCGCCGTGACCGTAGTCCAGGTAGATGACTTTGCCAGCCAAGCGATTGTTGGGGGTCAGCCCACCGGGATTCTCCGCCGGGTCCTCCGAGGGCGAGGGCGCTGTCGACGGGGAGGGCTTGGGCGAGGATCGTCCGGATCTGGCTCGGGATCGGGGACGCTGCTGTCCAGCTTGACATAGCTGCTGAAGATGTAGCCGGTCTGACCATTGTAGGAGATGGCGTACCACTCGCCCGACTGGCTCAGCAGCGACACCTTGGCCCCGTTGGCCAGCGAGCCGATGGAGCTGTAGGAGGTGCCGGGGCCGGAGCGCACGTTGAGCGAACTGTTGACCTGCACCGTGCCGGTACCAGCGGGTCGGCCGAACCGCCTCCCCCTCGGATACCTTCAGATACTCCGCGGTCATGTAGCCGGTATAGCCCTGGTAGGAGATGGCATACCAGGAGCCGCTCTGTCCGGTCACGGTGACCACAGTGCCCAGGGGCAAGCTGGTCACCCGGGCGTAGGAGGTGCCGGGTCCCTTTGCGCACGTTGACGCTCGAACCGGTCACGGTGCCCTGCCGGGTCTGCGGATCGGGTGTGGGGTCCGGGTCGGGCGTGGATGGGATCGGGCGTGGGGTCCGGGAGCCGTCCTGGATGTCCAGGTAATCACAGCTGACGTAGCCGGTCTTCCGCTGAAGGAGACCTTCGCCCAGCCACCCGACACGCTCAGCACCGGCCGGCACGGTGTTGCCCCCTGGCTGAGCGAGCCGATGCGGCTGTAGGAGGTGCCAGGACCGGAGCGCACGTTGAGCGAGCTGTTGGCCGACCGTCCCGGTTTTGCCGGAGGAGCGCCATCCGGCGAGGGGTAGGGTCGGAGGAACCACCGCCGTTGCCGCTGATGACCAGGTAGGCGGTGGAGATAGCCGGTCCGCCCGGCGTAGTCGATCTGCGCCCAGTCGCCCGAGACGCTCCGGACCGTCACGCTGCCGCGGGTGAGCGAGCCGATGCGGCTGTAGGAGGTGCCGGGGCCGGAGCGCACGTTCAGACTGCTGGCCGTCACCGAGCCGGTGCCCACGTGGCCGGAGGCGTTCCCCCCCGCTGGTGAAGGTCAGGTATTCGCTGCTGACATAGCCGGTCCGGCCGTTGTAGGAGATGATGGACCAGCTGCCCGAGGCCCCCCGTCACAGTGACGGTCGAGCCCTTTGCCGAGCACGCCCAGACGGCTGTAGGAGGTGCCGGGACCGAGCGCACGTTCAAGGCGCTGGCCGTGACGGTCGCCGTACCGCCGGCCGCCTGGGCGGGCCTCAAGCTTCAGAAACACGCCCACCACCATCGAGAGCGCCAGCATCACGGCTAGCACTTGGGTACACCGCTTGCTTCTCACGGTCATCGGTACTTTTCCTCCTTGGTGAACAAATCTATCCTCAGTATGGCAGTTGTGTATGATTCTGTCAAGGAATCGTCATTGTTTCGTAATAAATAGACCCTTTCCGGGGATTGCGCGGCTTGCGCCCCGTCCCCGGCAAAAAGCGACCTCAGACGGTCTGCGGGTCGATCACCCGGGCGAGAAAAACTGTCGGGTCGGCTCAGGCGGCCGGCGAGAATCTCCTCGGGGGTAACGCAACTATAGCAGATCTGGCGCTGGCCATAGCGGTCGAAATCGTGGATCAGGTGCAGGCGGCCGTCGGCGTCCTGCTGGCCGTCGGGGTAGGAGACGCCGTCACGCTCGTCGATGAGCAGACCGCCCTGCCAGGACGCGCCTTCATCCCGGCTGATCCAGGCGGTCAGGCGGCGGCGCGCGCGGGGATCGTCGTGGTAGACCAATACCAGGTCGCCCGAGGCCAGCCGGCGGATGAAAAAGCGGCTGTCCGGGCCGGGACGATAGGGATCGGGACGCGCCTGCCAGGTGAGGCCCCGTCGGCGGAGAAAAGCCTGGCCGATGCCGTCATAGCGGCGCACCAGCATCCACAGCCGGTCGGGCTGCTCGATGAGCATGTGCTCGTCGAACCGGCGGTTGGGCACGTCCGCCCTGCCCAGATAGGTGAAGCCTCGCCCTGATCGATCGATGCGTACACCCCGGAGTAGGGCCTATTCTGGGTGTTGTGGGCGACTGCCTCGCAGCTCCATTCGGCGATGGCAGCAGCCAACGACCCTCGCCGGTGACCAGGGGTTTGAGCAGGATGCCGTCGGCGATGCGCCGGGGCGGCGTCCAGCCCACAAAAGGGGACTCCGGGCCTGTCGCAGCGGGTGAAGAACACGCCGCAGCGCCCGTCGTACCAGCCGTAGCTTTGGGCCCAGAACAGCCACAGCCGACCCAGGGGATCGGTCCACAGACAGGGATCGTACACCCGGGTGTTGCCGGGATGATCCACCGCCAGGGCCTCAAACCACCCTGCCCGTCCTGGCTGGCCTTGAGCAGCACAAAATTGTCGCAGCCCTCGTCGACCCGCCGGCGTAGAAGGCGGCCCAGCGGCGCTCGCCCGTCAGCGCCAGGGAGGGGATGCCCTGGAAAGGACGGCGGCGATTTGGGCAACAGCTGAAAATGCAGCTGAGCGGGGTGAGGGCTTTCATCTTTCTGCGCGGGTCCAGGTCCGCGCGGCTTTCTCCATGGCGCGACGCCTCCTTTTTCGGATTCCATTCAGTATAACATAAATCCGGCGGCGCAGAAAGGAGCGGGGGAGAAAACAATATCCTACTAAATAGCTAGGTTGACTTTGCTTTTCGGACAGCCATACCACAGAAAATCCCAAACAGGAGGAGGCCTTTTCTGCGGGATCAGAGCAAGCTGCATTTTGATACCCTGCAGGTGCACGCCGGGCAGGGGTGGACCGGGAGACCCAGTCTCGGCGGTGCCCATCTACCAAAACCGTCCTATGTCTTCCGACGACGCCCGGCAGACTGGCGCGCGGTTCGACCTGAAAGGAGGGGCTACATCTACACCCGCCTGAACAACCCCACCACCGGACGTGCTGAGAAGCGGGCGGCGCTGGAGGGCGGCGCGGCGGCGTGGCCACGGCCTCGGGCATGGCGGCCATCACCTACGCAATTTTGAACATTGCCCCACGCGCGGGCGACATCGCCTTGTCAACCTTGTAATGGGGGCACCTTCACCCTGATCAAGGACCGGCTGGATCTTCTTCGGGATCAAGACCCATCTGGTCGACCCCACGACCCTGAGGCCGTGGCCGCCGCCATCAATGAGCAACCCGGCTGATTTGGCATCTGGACCTGGGCAACCCGGATACTCAACATCCCGGACATTAAC
>VOFE01001316.1_pt1 | contig 53096 bp, 55 predicted proteins | sample 5384071 | NCBI WGS metagenome assembly VOFE01 (sample SAMN12384724, study PRJNA508395) | human gut metagenome | isolation source: healthy gut D | host: Homo sapiens
ATTATCAGCAACGATTATTGCAATATTATACTCGAAAAAGGTCTATGACCAAGAAAAAAGAGAAGTTTGAGGTTGCACTTATATGGGAGAATGATTATTTATGAAAACAAAAAGATTAGTATTAAGAAAATGGACAGAGGCAGACGCAGAGAGTTTATATGAGTATGCAAAAGATTCGGAAGTCGGCCCTATCGCAGGATGGCCACCCCACAAGTCCGTAGAGGAAAGCCTCGATGTGATCAGAAATGTATTCAATGGTCCGGAGTGCTATGCCATCTGTGAAAAAGAGAATGGGAAAGCAATCGGTGCCATTGAACTGAAATTGAAGGGCCACACGGATATGACAGACCGTGAGGACGAGTGTGAACTGGGCTATTGGCTGGGACAGCCATTTTGGGGAAAAGGGTACATGCTGGAGGCCGCAAAGGAAATTCTGCGCCATGGATTCGGAGAACTTGGGATGAATACCATATGGTGCGGATATTATGAGGGAAATCAAAAATCCAAAAGAGTGCAGGAAAAGGTCGGGTTCGTGTACCATCATACCTGCGAAGTTCCCGTGCCTTTACTGAAGGAAGTAAGAACTGGTCATACAAATGTAATGACAAAAGCGCACTGGGAGGAAATAAACGAAGGAAGGTAACGATTTTGTTTGTTTTACATGCAATGTACGAGGGGATCGTAAAAGGTCCCCTTAAATGATATCATTTTGAAATATAGTTATTGCATAATTAGAAAACATAGAGTATGCTTTGTTTATAAGTACACTTCACTTATGAAAATTTCTATGTCAGCAAAAGCTGATGTCTGAGACTTTGATAAAAAAGTCAGCCGAACCCTCAAGATAATACAACAGAAGAATAAGGGGAGCAAAACACCACAGAAAACCAGTTGTATCACAAAAACAGGTAAGCTATAATATAGATATGTATAGATTCCTTTTGCGTCTGAAAATATCTATAGTTGCCTGACACAAAAGGAGGAAATTAATTGAACACAGAATTGAAGAATGCAGTAAAAGCAGCCGATCTGAAAGCGCAGTATGATGCGAGAGTGAAGCGGCTGGTAGGACACAAAAGAATCCTGGCACAGATTTTGATCAAAACCGTGGATGAGTTTAAGGGGGAATGAATCCCAAAGCAGTTGCAAGCTGCATAGAAGGAACCCCTTATATCAGCACTGTGCCTGTGGAACCGGGGCTGACGAACGCGGTACTTGACAGAAATGGACAACGTATTGTCGGTTTTAATACGGAAAGTCAGGAGATCAACGAAGGACTGGCGAGATTTGATATTGTTTTTTATGTGCGGACGAAGGATGGTCTGTCGCAGATCATTATTAACGTAGAAGCACAGAAGGATGAACCGGGAGAGTACGAGATCTTAAACCGGGCAATTTTCTATGTCAGCAGACTGGTCTCTTCCCAGAAGGAAAGGGATTTTGAGAATTCCCGCTACGATGACATCAAGCGTGTGTATTCCATCTGGGTATGCATGAATATGGATGAGAATACCATGAGCCATATCCACCTTACCAAAGAGGATGTGATCGGTTCCTATGAGTGGAAGGGAAATCTGGATCTGATCAACATCGTAATGATAGGATTGTCAAGGGAACTGCCGGAACATGATGAAACCTACGAATTACACCGCTTGCTGGGGGCATTGCTGTCCCAGGAATTGAGTGTAGATGAAAAGCTGAACATCATAGGAAATGAGTATAATATTCCCATAGAAGAAAATATGAGAAAGGATGTGAGCGCTATGTGCAATTTAGGCGAAGGAATTGAAGAAAAAGGAATTGCAATCGGACGAGAAAAGGGGCGTATAGAAGGCCGAATAGAAGGCGAAGCCGGCCTCATTCTGAAAATGTATAAGAATGGTCTGTCGGCAGAGCAGATAGCCTCCGCTACAGACAAACAGCTAGAAGAAGTGAAAGAAATTATTGCCGGAATATAACGGGCATTACGAAAACAGTACTTTTACCACGAGACAGAAGGAAGCAGCCGAAGTCGCAGAATACCTCCGGAAAAAGCAGATCATCCGGACATGGCTTAAGAGTATCCGTTTAAAATTTCCCGCAAAATGTCTTCCGGGCGCGGCGTGTGATCCGGGTATTTTTCCCGAAGGGGCGCCGCTGCACCATCCATAATATAAGGATGTCCCACGATATCCAGCATGGATACGTCGTTATAATTGTCACCGAATGCCATGACATCTGTAAGGTCAATACCAAGGATCCTGCAGATAGAGGTGACACCGATGCCTTTGTTGGCAAGGGTAGTATCGATCCAGTAAGGTCCGGCCACTGCACAGTTCGCCTGCTCCCAGCGGGGGACGAAGCGGTCAGCATAAGCCGCTACGCCTTCATGGAGATATACGGAGACCTTTACGATGTCTTCCGGAATTTCGGAAGGATCCTGAATGACCTGATAGTTGTTGCCGATAAACTTTATTCTGTCCAGCATTCCAAGCCCACGTTCCATCAGATACGCAGTATTCTGTCCGGAGAGCATGATTTCACCCTGACCGTCACTACGATTCCACAGATCCTCCGCAATCTCTTCTGCCAGGGCACGGGGCATGGGATTTTTCGCAATGCACAGCTCGTCCTTGTAGATCACGCCACCGTTTTCACATAAGAAAATACAGCAATCCGCCACCGGAGCGAACAGCTTCCGCAGACTGGTATACTGTCTTCCAGATGCCGGGCAAAACAGGATCCCCTGGTCATGCAGTGCACGGATCTGGTCAAAGATCTCGCCTTCCAATTCTTTTTTTCCATATTGTAAAAGTGTACCATCGAGGTCACTGCAGACTAATCTGATTCCCATAGTCGGAATCAGGGTCAAAAAGGTCTAAGCCCACATGAGCTTGCTCATAGGTGGGTGAAAGACCTTAGGACCCGCCCCGATATGAGCATAAAAGTGGGATGATAATCCCACGATATGCGAATATTGGGTAGGGTGCTATGTGCCAGTGGCACATGTCTAGCACGGACCGAAGCGGAGCGGAGACGTGGGAGTGCGTAGCACGGAGCAATCCGTAGGCATCAAAGTCGGGGGCTTTTGACCCTAATAAGCAAGATGGAGTGATATAAATGGGAAAATATGAACCGCCATATACGATCTCAAATAAAATGTTGGAGCTTGTTTCTTCTATATCTGAAAAAGTAGGTAAAATAAGCAGTCACAGGGAATTGGAAACAAGGCCGCATTTAAGGAAAAACAACCGGATCCGATCCATTCATTCTTCCTTAAAAATAGAAGCAAATTCCTTGTCTCTGGCTGAAGTGAGAGATGTCATCAATGGTCATCTTGTATTGGGAGATCAAAAGGAAATACAAGAGGTGAAAAATGCATATGCTGCATATGAAAAAATCTCGGAAATAAATCCTCAAAGCATGTCAGATCTGAAAAAAATCCATGGAATAATGACCTATAGAACAGTAGAGGAATCCGGCTTATTCAGAAAAGGGGAAGAGGGTGTCTTTTCCGGAGATCAGTGTATTTTTGTGGCACCGGCGCCGAATATGGTAAATGAACTGATGAAGGATTTATTTTCATGGGTTAAAAGCAGTGAAGGGACAATACATCCGCTTATTGTGTCAGCTGTTTTTCATTACGAATTTGTGTTTATACATCCTTTTGCAGACGGAAATGGAAGAATGGCCAGATTATGGCATACGGTAATGCTATATCGTTGGAGAAATGTGTTTGAATATATTCCGTTGGAAAGTCAGATTGAAAGATTCCAGGCAGAATATTATGATGCAATAGCAAAATGCCATGTGAATGGAAATTCAGATGTTTTTATAGAATTTATGTTAAGAATGATAGATCAGGTATTAGATGAAGTTATCCTACAGGTAAATAAGACAAATGAAAGTATGTCAGAATATGTAAAACGGATGTTGGAAGTAATGGAGTACGACGTTCCCTATACCGCTAATGCGATCATGGAGGCACTGCATTTGAAATCCAAGGAAACATTTCGAAAAAATTATATCAAGCCTGCCATAGAGTTGGGACTAGTAAAAATGACATTGCCGGAAAAGCCAAATAGTAAAAATCAGAGATATGTAAAACAATAATTCTTGATCTAAAGCTGGCTTTAGGTGTTACAATGTCTTCAGAGTGATTTTCAGCATTTTAAAAAGAAAAGGTGCCGATACCGAAAAGCATGGTGTCGGCACTTTTTGGGGTTTACTTTGCCAGATTCGTTAGATATGATAAAGATAGAAAATGTATTTACCGGCTATAGGGGAGGGCGTATGCACAAAAGAAAACTTCACAATAAAATAAGCAGCGGATTACTGGTATTGATTGCAGCACTTTCTCTGGCAGCCTGCGGCAGCACCGGGGACGCGTTGGAAATTCTGGATACGGAATCTGCCCAGACGGAACAAACAGGTCAGGAAACCGCTACAGCCACTCCAGCCACCTCACAGATAATCCCGGAGACGACAACGGAACCTGAGCCTAGAAAATTACCTACCAGACCGGACTATATCAGGAGAAAACCCTGGCGGATCAGGTCTCGGTGGATGCTGCCCGGGAGCTGCCGGAAGGAGAGTATGGTGTGCTGTCATACTCCTATGATGAGACAGTCAGTGTCTGGGGCAACGGTGCAGAAGACTGTCTGGTGATCCACGACGGAGACCGGGAATACAGGGTGGGCGTCCTCTGGCAAAACATGTATTCGGCACCACCTGCTGTAGAAGCCGCAGATTATGATGGGGATGGCGACAAGGAGTACTATATTTCTACCATACAAGGGACAGGAACCGGTGTTTATGTGGAAGGACTGTATTATGTAGATGTACAAAAAGGAACACCGAAGGTATCTGAATATACACAAGTGGTCGAGGATTTTGACCGCAGGATTCTTGCGGCGGAGCTGGATGAACAGTTCCACACACTTCATGTGGATTTTCTGGATAAAAACGGAAAGATAGATGCTCAGAAGAGTATTGATCTGGATCAGACCCGTCTGTTGCAGAAACTGGAAGGATACACTTATAAAAGCACCGGTGTGGGGGCGCAGGTCCGGTTTGAATTTCGTGGAGGACAGCCCTTTGCAAATGTAGGGGTTGGCATAAATATGAACGAGATGGCGGACCTGGTTTATGAGACTGGCTTTAATATAACGGCACCGGTATCCATGCAAAAAGATGGTAATTTTCTCTGGGAGATTTTTCGGTACGTAACATATTCTCGTTATCTGGAAGAGGAGAATATCGACAAAGAAGAACCGGATATGACAGAGGTCTATACCGGATATTATGATCTGACCCATAACGGCTACAAGGAAAAGGTCGTAACGAAGGTCTATCTGGAGGAGGAAAACGGGGATCTCACGGAAGCATTGCGGAAGGCCGGAAACTGGGGAACAGTAGAGGTCTACGAATATCTGGGAGACGGACGATATGGAATCATCCCTCTGTGGTCACAGGAGTTCGCTATTGCCCATGCCGGGAACACGCAGATCTTCCTTACGCAAAAGACGGCTACGATTATCTGGTAGTGACAAGCTTCTGGACAGGGCAGGGTGTCTGCTATTATGACTATAATGTATTGTCTCCCGTGGACTATTCCTTTGACAGATATCATAATGAGCTGAAAGGGGCAGAGCATTACGATCCGCAGTTTTTCACAGGGCTGGAAAACTGGTTGAAGGAGGATTCCCTCCTGCTTGTGGCAACGGATATCAACATGCCGCAGGGGGTCATGGCATCCAGCTCCGCACCTGTCAGTGCAAGGTCTCCTTCTTCGAATATTCCGATCCGGCGGGCGATCGCCACTGCTGTTACCTTATGATCACCGGTGATCATGACCGGACGGATGCCGGCTCTCTTGGAAGCTGCAACGGCAGCTGCAGATTCCTCTCTGGGAGGATCTACCATAGAGATCAGGCCCAGGAAGGTATAGCCATACTCCGCATGGATGTCGAGATTTTCATCCGATTCCTTGTAAGCAAAAGACAATACACGCAGGCCATTTTCCGAAAAAAGCTGATTCTGCATACGGATCTTGTCTTTTCAGCTTCCGTCATAGGACGGATATCGTCACTGCAGCGCACATAGTCACAGCGGTCTAAGAGAACATCCACAGCACCTTTGGTGAGGATCGTGGGTACACCATGCAGTATATATTTCGTACTCATCAGCTTTCTGTCGGAATCAAAAGGCACTTCCTCAAGACGCTGCATGTTCTGCCGGAGAATATCTTCATGCATATTTGCTTCTTTCAAAATAGAAGATGTATCCGCTTTAATCCTTCGAAACATCTCTAAAAGGGCATATTCTGTAGGGTCACCGATGCCCTTGTCATCGACGATACTGGAATCATTGTTGAGGACTGCGTCGTAGAGCAGATAGCGATGAGTCTGATTCAAAAGGTCAAGCTGATCCGGTTCGTATAACCGGTCTTCTATATAAATCTGCTGTACCGTCATTTTATTCTGAGTCAGTGTTCCGGTCTTATCAGAGCAGATGACAGAGACACAGCCCAGACTTTCCACAGCTTTCAGATTCTTGATAATTGCATTTTCTTTTGCCATTTTCTGTGTACCAAAGGCTTGCACTATGGTCACAATGGAGCTCAGTGCCTCAGGGATCGCAGCAACAGCCAGTGCCACTGCAAACATCATGGAGTCCAACAGCGTCATCCGGCGATAGATACACAGGCAGAATACGACAGCACATATGAGCATGATCAGTATGGCAAGTCTGCTGCTGAACTTGTCCAGGCTTTCCTGCAGCGGAGTCTTACGCTCCTTTGCTGCATTCATCAGTCCTGCAATCTTACCCAGCTCCGTCTCCATGCCGGTAGCAGTCACCAGCATCTCGGCGCGTCCGTAGGTAACCAGACTTCCGGAATAGACCATATTTGCCCGGTCAGCAAGCGCCACATCACCCTCTATAACGGCATCTGTTTTTCTCTACGTTGGCAGACTCGCCTGTCAGAGAGCTTTCATTGACCTGCAGCGAATAGCTGTGCAGGATACGGCCATCGGCCACGATCATGTCGCCCGCTTCCAATATGACAATGTCACCCGGCACAATATTCTTCGATGGAATTTCCAGTTTCACACCGTCTCGAATGACTTTTGCACCGGGCGAAGATAACTGCCTGAGACTATCCAGAGAACGCTGGGCCTTTACATGCTGCAGGGTGCCCAGGATGGCATTGATCACCAGTACCAGCAGGATTACAATGGTACTCTCCGCATTGCCGGAAAACATGGAGATCGCTGCCGCAATGATCAGGATTACGACCAGCAGATCAGCAAACTGACTGATAAATACTTCCGGTATACTTTTGCGCCTGCTCTCTTGCAGGATATTTTCACCTTTTTCCAGGCGAAGTTCCTCCGCGCGGGCAGTAGTAAGCCCCTGTTCTGTCACCTGATATTTTTCCATGAGTTCTTTTACAGAAATATTCCAGATGTTTTTTTGTGTCATATACAAATCCTCCTTCTTTAAATAATGTACCCGGATCCTTTGTTTATCACGCAAAAAAAGACTTTTACTGCACGATAAACATACAATAAAAAGTCTCGTTCCATTTCTGTAGAAGTGTACTGCCCGGTTAGCGACTGCCTGAGACTTCACTAACGTGATGACGACCAACACAACATCGGTTATCCGATGTGAACTACTCCCTAATATTGGAAATATCCTAGCATATGCGAAAAGTATTGTCAAATATTTATATTGGTTGCTTACACGAAATTATTTTTTGATAAAATAGGGTCAAAAAAGAGTCTGGTTCTCAGGAATAAAGTTTGCAGATTACGGAAAGGCAGGAAGGTTAAGAGATGAACGAAATGATCAGAAAAAGAAATGAACAGCTGGCAAAAACAGTCATCAAGGGTTTACAGTCCCGCAACATGTCGGGCTACTACGCAGAGGATAAGAAGCCGCGCTGAAACAGGCACTGGAGCTGATCCCGGAGGGAAGCACCATTGCCATGGGCGGATGCATGAGTGCCGGAGAGATCGGACTGATCTCCGCTCTGGAAGCAGGCAATTACCACTATATCGACCGCTCGAAGATGGATGCCAGAGCCGGTCTGATGGCTGCTTACGATGCGGATATTTTCCTGTCCAGTGCCAATGCCATCACCAGTGACGGTGTTATGGTCAATATCGACGGCAATTCCAACCGTGTTTCCTGCATAGCTCAGGGACCGAGGAAAGGTAATCTTCATCGTCGGCATCAATAAGGTATGTGCCGATCTGGACAGTGCCATGAAGCGTGCGAGAAACGTGGCTGCACCTATCAATGCCCAGAGATTTGACATCAAGACTCCCTGCAAGGAGACCGGAAAATGCTTCGACTGCAAATCTCCGGATACCATCTGCTGTCAGTTCCTGATCACGAGATATTCCAGACATACGGACAGGATCCATGTGATCCTCGTAAACGACACCATTGGTTATTAGACAACAAAGGGGAAACGACAATGACATTAGTATTGCAAAAAGGAAGACCTGCCGATACCACCGGCAGACTGGACAAAGAGATACGCACCTATGACCTGCTGGATAGCTTAGGTGTGGAATATGACCGTGTGGATCACGCTCCGGCCATGACCATGGAGGACTGTAAGGAAGTGGATGAGATCCTGGAGTCCATGGTCTGTAAGAATCTGTTTCTGTGCAACCGTCAGGAGACGGCCTTTTATCTGCTGATGATCCCGGATACCAAGGTGTTCCATACCAAGGATCTGTCGGCACAGATCGGCTCGGCGAGATTATCTTTTGCCAAGCCGGAATATATGGAGAAATTTCTGGATATCACCCCCGGCTCTGTCAGTGTGTTGGGACTGATGAACGATACGGAGCATCAGGTGAAGCTGCTGATCGATGAAGAGGTGCTGGACAGTGAATATTTCGGGTGCCACCCCTGCATCAATACCTCCAGCCTCCGCATGCGGACGGCGGATCTGATCGAAAAGGTGCTTCCCGCCATGGGACATGATTTTGTAAAAGTAAAGCTGTAAAAAGCATCTATGAACTTACGAAATAAAAGTGAGGAGCTCCTATGATACTGGAAATTCTGACATATACACATAATATTACGACTATGCTGTTCGGCATCTTCCTGTCGGCTTTTTTTCTGGGTGTGAAGAAGGACAAAACGAATGTAGGGAAGTTGTTGCTATTGGCAGTGATTTCCGGGGGATTATATATGGTCTGCGTATCTGTGCTGGGTCCGGAGATGATGGATCAGATATACCCACTGATCGTTCACGTGCCGCTATTGCTGATGCTGGTGCTCTATTATAAATTCAGAATATTACCGTCCCCTGATCTCTATCTTCACTGCCTATTTGTGCTGCCAGTGCAGTAACTGGATGGGGTTGTTCGTACTGTCGGTAACAGGGAAAAGAGTGGTGCTATTACGCCTGCCGTATCGTGGTGACGCTGGTGGTATTTTGGGTATTGTGCCGCTATGTCTGCCAGACGACGGCGATGCTGTTGACCAAGACGAATCGGGAATTACTGCTGATCGGAAGTCTGCCCATGGTATATTATATTTTTGATTATGCCACCACGAAATTTTCCAGCTGCTGTATACGGGAAATAAGGCGGTTCCGGAATTCCTTGGGTTTGCCATGTGTCTGACGTATCTGCTCTTTTTACTGGTATATTTCCGGGAGTACGAGATGAAGAGCAAGGCAGAGCAGTACAATGAACTGATCCGGATGCAGCTGAATTCATTCCAGACGGAAATGACCAATACGAGAAAAAGCGAGAAAAAGATGTCCATTTTACGGCATGATACGAGGCATCATCTGTCGGTGCTGCGAACTCTGATCCAACAGGGAGAGACCGACAAGGCGCTGGAATATCTGAATGAGGTCAGCCAGACTTATGATGATACAGTGATCAAGACCTATTGTAGAAATGAGATGGTGAATTCCGTACTGTCCATCTATAATATGCGGTTTGAGGAGCAGAGGATCCGATGGGAGATACAGGTCAGCATTGGAGAGAAGCTCCCCTGCTCGGAAATGATGTTCTGTGCGATCCTGTCGAATGTACTGGAAAATGCCATGCATGCGGTACAGGAGCTGCCGGAGGATAAACGATACATAGAATTGTCTCTGTCGGAAAAGGCGGGGCATCTTCTTCTGATGGAGAAAAATACAGTGCGTAGTGTTCCCACATTTGCGGATGGCGTTCCGGTGACAGAACGTTCGGGACACGGGCTGGGAGCCAGAAGCATCGTATATTATGTAGAAAAACTTAGCGGACAATATCAGTTTTTTATGGAGGATGGGGATTTTGTGGTTCGGATCATCTTGTAAAATCAATAAAATGTTTTTGAGGCTCTTTCTGTCAGAGAAAGAGCTTTTCTTGTGGATGTATTGGGAAATTAATGCTATTATTAGGATAAAAGATACAGAAATATAGATATAACAGGAAGGGAGCAAACAGATATATGAAATATACATTGGATTATGAGAAATATGCGGAACTGGCAAGACGTGTGGCGGCGGAGGGAAGCGTACTGCTTCGAAATGAAGACGGTGTGCTGCCTCTGCAAAAAGGGCAGAGGGTGTCGATCTTCGGCAGAACCCAGTTCGAGCATTATAAGAGCGGTACGGGTTCCGGAGGTATGGTCAATGCTCCATATGTGACCAATATTACAGACAGTCTCAAGGAAGACGGCACCGTACAGGTGAATGAGGTACTGGAGGCACAGTACCGGGAATGGCTGAAGGATCATCCTTTTGATATAGGAGAGGGATGGGCCATGGAGCCCTGGAACCAGGAAGAAATGCCCGTCAGCGAAGAACTGGCGAGACAGGCGGCGGAACAGTCGGATCTGGCGATTGTGGTTCTCGGCCGAACCGCAGGAGAAGACAAGGATAATAGTGCTGCGGAAGGCAGTTATCTGCTGACAGCTGCGGAGGAAGAAATTCTTCGTAATGTCTGCAATGCATTTGCCAGGACGATCGTTGTGCTGAATGTGGGTAATATCATGGATATGAAGTGGGTCGACCGGTATCAGCCACAGGCTGTGCTCTATGTATGGCAGGGCGGCCAGGAGGGCGGCAGAGCTACGGTAGATGTCCTGACAGGAAAAGTGAATCCCGGTGGTAAGCTCAGCGATACTATTGCGGAAGATATTGAGGATTATCCTTCCACGGAGAATTTCGGGGATCCGGTGGAGAATTTTTATACCGAGGACATCTATGTAGGTTATCGCTATTTTGAGACCTTTGCCAGAGACAAGGTAAAATATCCCTTTGGCTTTGGACTGTCCTATACCCGGTTCCAGACAGAGAGCATGGGACTGGCAGTGCAGGGTACCGAGGCAACTGTCATTGAGAAAGTGACAAATGTTGGCGGTATGTCCGGCAGAGAGACCATACAGGTCTATGTGGAGGCTCCTCAGGGAAAGCTGGGAAAGCCGCTGCGTCAGCTGGCAGCCTATGCCAAGACGGAAGAACTGAAGCCCGGAGCAAGTGAAGAACTGATCCTGAAAGCAGAACTGACGGAGCTTGCGTCCTATGATGACAGTGGTGTCACTGGACATAAATCCTGCTATGTATTGGAAGCAGGAGACTATATCTTCTATGTCGGTACCGATGTGCGGAGTGCAAGAGAAGTCGGAAGAGTGACATTAGCGGAGCTGCAGGTCGTACAAACCGTTACGGAAGCACTGGCTCCGGTGCAGGCATTTAAGCGCCTGAGACCGTTTTTCTTCGGAGAGAATGACCATGCCATCGCCAACTGGGAGGATGTGCCCTTACGGACCATAGATCTGGCGGAACGTATTTTGCGGGAAAGACCCACCCAGAGCGAATATGTGGGAGATCAGGGCTGGAAACTGGCGGATGTTTACGACAAAAAAATCACGCCGGAGCAGTTTCTGACACAGCTGTCAGACGAAGATCTGATCTGTATGACCCGCGGAGAAGGCATGTGTTCCCCGAAAGTTACCCCCGGAACAGCAGCAGCTTTCGGCGGTGTGACGGATGGACTGCAGCAATTCGGTATTCCGGTGGCCTGCTGTTCCGATGGTCCTTCCGGCATCCGTATGGACTGCGGTACCATGGCCTATGCACTGCCGAACGGTACGTTGCTGGCATGTACCTTTGATCCGGAGTTGGTGGAAGAACTGTATGAGATGGAGGGCATGGAGCTTCGCAAGAACAAGATTGATTCCCTCTTAGGCCCCGGCATCAATATTCACAGAAATCCGTTGAACGGACGTAACTTTGAGTATTTTTCCGAGGATCCGTACCTCACCGGTACCATGGCGGCGGCACAGCTGAAAGGCATGGGAAAATATGGAGTTACCGGCACCATCAAGCATTTTGCATGTAATAATCAGGAATTCAAGCGTCATGATGCCAATGCTATTGTATCCGAGAGGGCGTTGCGGGAGATCTATCTGAAAGGCTTTGAGATCGCCGTAAAACAGGGCGGAGCCTACAGCATCATGTCCACTTACGGTCCGGTGAACGGACTGTGGACAGCGGGCAATTATGATCTCCTGACGACTATTCTCCGTAAGGAATGGGGATATCAGGGCATTGTGATGACTGACTGGTGGGCAAAGATCAATGAGGAAGGTGAGCCAGGCTCCGGGAAACAGACGATTCCCATGGTACGGGCGCAGAATGATATTTACATGGTGACCGCAGACGCAGCATCTAATTCTAATAAGGACAACACTGCGGAAGGACTGGCAGACGGCAGGCTGACCAGAGCGCAGCTTATGCGGAATGCTGCAAACATCTGCTGCTTCCTGTTACGTTCTGTTGCCATGGAGAGGCTGCTTGGCAGAGAGGAAGAGGAGTGTACGGAGCTTCACAGTCCGATAAGCACAGAGGGAGCAGGAGACAGTGGACAGGTGCTGGCCCGGATGGAACTGCCGGAGCCGAAGACCGGAGAGGAGATTGAACTTCCGCTGGAGAAGCTGTCCACAAAGAAAGGTACCGGTGCGGTATACCAGCTGCGTTTCACGAAGATCGGACGGTACGAACTGGTATTCCGGATGAGTTCCGCGTTGGGCCCGCTGGCGCAGCTGCCGATTTCCGTGTTCCTGAACAATACATTACAGCAGACCGTGACCATCAACGGCACAGAGGGCAAGGCTGTGGAACAGTCCGTGACTCTTGCAATCCGACAGGACGGCGAGAAGTACATGAAGTTGTATTTCGGAGAAAGCGGCATTGATATGCACCGGATGTTCTTGCGGTATGTGGGAAAGAACGATATCGAAAGCTTCCGGAATGAATAAATAACAGGATATGAAAAGGCTCTTGAAAGTGAGTACGCATGATACAAACTTTCGGGAGTCTTTTGTATTTTCAGCTGAGAAAACTTTAACGGAATATTTATGCATAGAAGCCAAAAGAAGAATTGACTTATGCCGATATTTCGGATAGAATCAAATCTTAAGCGTTCTAAATCGTGAGGTGCGAAATCCACTTAATTTCTCATAAAAAGGGGAAAATAAAAGGTGAAAGCAAGATTAAAAAACGCTTAACGAGATAAAATGATAAATTTACAAGGAGGCAGGGAAAGTGGTAGCACAAATACTTGCAGTAATCATATTTCTGGCGATGTTTGTACTGATCGTCCTGGAAGTATGGGAGAGACACATTATCACATTGGGCTGCGGTCTGCTGACACTGGTGCTGGTATTCGGACTGGGAATGCACAGTATGAGCGCAGTGTTGGAGACTTTGAATTTAGGCAGCTTTTACAAGTCATTTCTGGTATACGGCGGGACAGTCCGCGGAGACTTCCAGCGGCATTAACTGGGAGACGATCGTATTCGTAGCGGGAATGATGATCATGGTAGAGGGAATGGCGAGAGTCGGATTTTTCCGCTGGCTCTGCATGCGTCTTGCTAAAATGGTTAAGTATAAGGTAGTGCCGCTGTTCGTGACTTTTATGGTATTATCCGGTATTCTGGCAATGTTCATTGACAGTATCACCGTAATTCTGTTCCTGGCAGCCGTCACGATTGAACTGTCACAGCTGTTGAAATTCAATCCGGTGCCTATGATTCTGGCAGAGGTGTTCTGTGCGAATCTGGGCGGATCCGCTACCATGTGTGGAGATCCCCCCAACATCATCATCGGTACTTCCCTGGGATATTCCTTCACGGATTTCCTGACCAATACCGGTCTGATCGCAGGTGTATCCCTGATCGTGGTCGTATTGTATTTCTATCTGGTATTCCACAAGGAGCTGCGTGCCAGCGAGGCGGCAGCAGTCGGCAGCAACCAGACTTACCCGGATCCTTCCGAGGCGATTACCGATAAAAAGGGCTTTATCATCAGCACCGTTATCTTCCTGTGTGCAGTAGTACTGCTGGTGACCCATGCACAGACTGGTCTGACCGTATCCTGCATTGGTGTATTTATCTCTATCGTGACGCTGATCGCCGCAGGCAGAGATGCCCTGAAGCTGATCAAGCAGATCGACTATAAGACGCTGCTGTTCTTCATCGGACTGTTCATGGTGGTAGGCGGCCTGGAGCAGACAGGTATCCTGAAAGTCATGGCGAACTTCATCGGAGATATCAGTAACGGCAATCTGATGCTGATGATCGCGATTATTTTGTGGATCTCCGCAATCGCCAGCGCGTTCGTGGATAATATTCCTTTTGCGGCGACGATGATCCCTATTATCAGCAGTCTGTCCGCGACCCAGGGTGTGGACCTCTCCATTCTGGCATGGGCACTGGCTATGGGAACCGATATCGGTGGAAGCGCAACTCCCATCGGAGCTTCTGCCAACGTAGTAGGTATCGCCACCGCAGCGAAAGCCGGTCATATGATTAAGTGGGGAAAATATTGCAAAGTTATGGCACCTGCGACTATAATAGTAGTAGGGATCTCTATGCTGATGATCTATGCAAGATATCTGTAAGATGTATTTGCAGAATACGAGTTTAAAAAATTTTGGAAATACATCCAGCCATAAGGAGGGCAGACCCATGAGTGAACAACTGATTATCTCCGTCAGCCGTGAGTACGGCAGCGGCGGACATGAGATCGCACAGAAGCTGGCAGAATATTACAAGCTGCCAATGTACGATCACAACCTGTTAGATGAGGTGGCTGCAAGCATGAATGTAAGCAGCAAGGAGCTGGCTGAGTTCGACGAAAAGAGACGTAATAAATTCCTGTACCGCAGTGTAATGGGAATGAACAGCTCTCCGGCAGACAATGTGGCCAGAATGCAGTTCGATTATATTAAGAAAAAGGCGGAAGCAGGGGAATCCTTTGTGATCGTAGGACGCTGTTCCGAGATTGTGCTGAAGGACAATCCGCACCTGATCTCTATCTTCGTATTGGGAGACAGAGAGGCCAAGATCGAACGTGTTATGCGGATCTATGAGTTGGATGCCCGTCATGCGGAAGAGCGTATGATCGAGAAGGACCGTCGCAGAAAATCTTACCACAACAGCCATTGTAAGGTAAAATGGGGCGACTCCCCGGAACTACGATCTGTCCATCAACAGCAGCAAGCTGGGTGTAGAGGAGACGGTGGAATCTCTGAAAAATTACATAGACGCAAGGCTTGCTCATAAATAAAGCAGACATAAGTCAACAAAAATGCAGAGACCATCTGAGGAAAGCATACGAAAGAAAATCGTGTAGCTGCCGCAGATGGTCTTTCTTGTTGTCGTTTCTTAAGAAATACCGGATAACATTTAAACAAATTTTAAGGATTTCTGTCGTGACGAATACAGCAGATTATGGTATTATCCTAGAAGATGAATAGGAATAAAAGAGTGCAAAATCAGGTATGTGGAAGTGAGGTACAGGATGAGCGATAAGGAAAGAGACTCCATTCAGGAGATGGAAGATATACAAAAGGGTCTGGAAGCCTTTTTACAACAGGAGATGCAGGAAATGCAGGCATCCGGGGCAGGAGTCCGCCGCAGCGCAGGCCGACCGGTAAATACCGGCACACGCTCTGCGGAGCGTGAGGCAGCCCGCCCGGCTCCGCAGATGTATGATATGAGGGAAGATGACGAGGAAGAGGAGGAACTGGATGTGATCGGATCCGACAGAAGAGCAGGATCCCGTGAGGACTATGCAGAGGACTGGGATGATCCCACATACCGCAGGAGACAGGCAGCCCGCAGAGAGACGGCACGTAAGACTTCAGAGAGTCGTAACGGTGGCGGCCGCAGCAGTAACGCTGATCACCGCAGACAGGAGACCTCAGGCAGAACCCGCCGCAGCAGACGGGATGACTATGTAGAGGACTATGAGGACGATTATAACGATAGAAAACGCTCCGGAAGAAGATCCGGAAAGCGTGAGGAGATAGACACGAAAGCGGATAAAAGGAACAGAAAAGGAAATAAAAAGGGAGCCGGGAGCGGCAGAAAGAAGAAAAAGTCAGGACTCAAGCGTTTCCTGATCGCAGTGGCGCTGATCCTTGTATTCCTGGCAGCAGGATTGTATGTGCTGGTAGGAAAGGTCTACGGAGAGATGAACTATGAGAAGATCGAGTCGGTAGCGTCCTCTCCCATGAAGGAAGAAGGCGTCACGAATATTCTCCTGATCGGTAACGATTCCCGTGAGAACGGGGAGGATGGCAGATCCGATGCCATGATCCTGCTGTCTATCAGCAACAAGACGAAAAAGATATATATGACATCTCTGCTCCGTGACATGTATGTAGAGATACCGGGATATAAGGACAATCGTCTGAATGCGGCATATTCCTACGGCGGTGCGGAGCTGCTGATGGAGACTATTGAGCAGAATTTTGACATTCATATCAGCCGCTATGTACTGGTGAATTTTGAGGCATTTGCCAATCTGGTAGATGCAGTGGGCGGTGTGGACCTTGAGCTGACCAGCAAGGAAGTGGAATATGTCAATGGTTATCTGGTGGAATACAACATTCTGCTGGGAAGACCGGAAGGTACCGACTATTTTGAAGATACTTCCGGCGGTATGGTACACCTGAACGGACCGCAGGCACTGGCATATTGCAGAAACCGTTATATCGGTACGGATTTCGGCAGAACTGAGCGACAGAGAAAGGTATTGGCAGAGGTGATCCACAAGCTTCCGCAGGGAATGCTGACCAATCCCCAGGAGCTGATCGATGGTCTGATGCCGAATCTGACCACGAATCTGACCCAGACAGAATGCTATCGGCTGAGCCTTATGGCACCTAAGGCCGTGACTTACGATATTATCCAGAACAGCATTCCACTGGAGGGCACCTATAAGGATGCGACCATCCGTAAGATGGCAGTGCTGGAAGTGGATTTCGAAGCCAACAAGAAATTCCTGCAGGAGAATCTGTACGGAGACGGAGACATTACTTCCACATCGGAGGCTTCTGCGGAATGATATTATAATTGACGTATGAGAGTCAATGTGCCAGCAGGATTGACGAACGGCGAATGGGATCATGATAGTTGCGAAGCAACGGTAAGCACCAAAGATGCGGATCATGCTACGATAATGAGGGAGCAGCTTATGGGGTATCGAAAACAAAGGTTTGCAGCACTGTTCTGTGCAGCGGCAGTCATAATGCTTGGTGGATGTGGCGATGATCTGACCCAGCAGGTCTACATTCCGGGAAGGGAAGATCTGGCGCAGCCTATCGGCGGTTACAATGCAACTACGCAGGCTGGGCAGACGGCAGAAGATTCTGCTACGGGGGCACAGACAGGGACGGCTTCCGGTGGAGAGAACGCAACAACATCGGGATCTTGCCATGACTCCGGTGATTTGACGGGTGAACGTTATACGATCACCATCTCCGCAGCAGGGGATGTAACGTTGGGAACGCATCAGGAGCAGGATTACGGGTCTTCTTTCCGACAGGCCTACGATCAGGCAGAGGATGAGGGCTATTTTTTCGAAAATGTGAGAGACATCTTTGATGCGGACGATATGACCATTGTGAATCTGGAAGGACCGCTGACCACATCGGAACAGATGCGGGAAGGGCAGACCTATTGTATCAAAGGGGATCCGGCCTACGCTCATCTGCTGACGCTGGGGAGCATTGAGGCCGTCAGCTTCGCCAACAATCACCGCCTGGATTATGGTGAACAGGGAAGCCGGGACACGGTGGCGGCATTGGAGCAGGAAGGGATCGTCTATGCCTATGATAAAAATGTAGGTATCTATGAGATCCCGGACAGCGCGGCAGCCCACGGCGGAGAGCGGAATCTGAAGATCGGCATTATCTCCGTCAATGAAGTGGAATGGGGCGCACAGGCGGAAAAGCTGATCCAGAACAATATCGAGACCCTGCGGGAACAGAATGTGGATCTGATCCTGGCCTGTTGTCACTGGGGTATCGAAAAAGATAATTATCCGGAAAATTACCAACAGCAACTTGGCAGGAAATGCATTGACTGGGGTGTGGATCTGGTCATCGGTCATCATCCCCATGTCCTGCAGGGAATCGAAGAATATAAGGGCAGATATATCATCTATAGCCTGGCGAATTTCTGCTTCGGAGCCAACCGGAACCCGGCAGATAAGGATACCATGATCTTCCAGCAGACCTTTACATTCGAAAAGGGACAGAAGGTGGAGGACCGGAATGCCAGGATCATTCCCTGCATGGTGAGTTCTGTGTCCACCCGGAATGATTTCAAACCCACACCGGCGGTGGGAGAGGATGCGGAGAGAATCTTACAGCGCATGAATGAGTACAGCCGGGATTTTGGTGTGGAAATTGATGAAAACGGCGGGATTATCGTGAATTAGAGGAAAGGCGGCGACGCGGAAAGGGTGCGGTTCCACGATGGAAAAAGCATTTAAACTGGATTTTGTCAATGATAAAACAGGAAGTCTGTACGTGAACTGCTGCGGGTGCTCCCAGACGGCACCGCTGCACAGCTTCGGACCGGCCTCCAAGCCACATTACCTGATCCACTATGTCCTGAGTGGCAAGGGACATTTCCGGTTTCACGACAAGGAATACCGGCTGGAGGCAGGGTACGGTTTTTTGATCCAGCCCAATGAACTGGCTTTTTATCAGGCGGATGCGAAGGATCCCTGGAGTTATCTGTGGGTCGGATTTGCCGGAAGCCGGGCAGAAGAGTATTTACACAGCATGGGATTGTCGGACAGACATCCTATTTTTTCATGTGATAAATCGGAGGAACTGTATTCGATTGTCCGTGATATGATGGAACACAATACCTTTGGAATCGCGGATGATCTGCGCCGGAACGGACTGCTGGGAGTATTCCTGTCTGTGATCGCGGACAGCGCCGGTGTGGTAGCCAGAGAGGAAGAGGATAAGGGGAACCAGTATGTGAAAAAAGCGGTATCCTTTATCCAGAGTAACTACTGTAACCCTATCAAGGTAACGGATGTGGCGGATTATGTGTGTATCAACCGCAGTTATTTATATACATTGTTCCAGAATTATCTGGGAATGTCGCCTCAGCAGTTCCTCACCACCTTCCGTATCACCAAGGCGAGAGAACTGCTGGAATCCACCAATTATCCTATCGAGAGTATTGCATTGTCCTGCGGATACAGCGATGCCCTGGTATTTACCAAGGCCTTTCACGCTATGAAGGGAATGTCCCCTTCGAAGTACCGTAAGGAAAGCCACAAGGAGAGCACAAAAGAACAGCTCCAGGAGGTCGAGGGCCTGATCGCCCGGCTCCTGAAGCCATAGATGAAACTATAAAACCAAACAAGAAAGGGTGTCGCACAGCGGCACCCTTTTTGTATTTGACTATTTCTTACTTTCCAGATTTTTCTCTACATACTTCCAGAATATAGAAATTATCCTCCGGCATCTGGCAGCCTACGATGAACAGACCGTTATCATCGGAGCAGCGGATGATACGTCCTTCCAGCACATTGTGATCCGGGAGAGCGAAATCATGGATAGTGACAGTGATCGAGGCATTCTTGCTCTGGGTGAAGATATTGTCTGTCGCCAGGAAAGCAAAGCCGTTGGCACTGATATTATCCATGGTGGCCGCATATTCCGTATCAGAATTTTTGAACTTGATGGTGCAGGCATTGTTCAGATCCATACGGGGGTATTTACGGCGGTTATTGATCCTGGGTCTGGTATTAATGATGATTTTGAAGGCATGAGCACCCTTTTCAGGAGCGGGAGAGATGACTGCCTTGTCCCAACAATACAGGATGTTGCCTGCGGTGATCTGTAAGGTACAGGAAGCGGTATCTGTGAGTGCTAGCTCCTTCTGACAGGATACCAGCAGACCCTCCGGAATCTGTTCGATCAGTTCTCCAAGGTATTCCGTATCTCCCTGGCCGGCTACTTTCAGATCGATCTTCATACCTGGCTGAATATCTTCGATACCCATGAAGCCGCCGATACCCAGATCACACATCATGTTCTCCATGACATCCTCGATGGTGTTGATATTGGAAGCGGTTTCTTCGTATTTACTGAGCATACGCTCACTGGTCTGGCTGGAGTGTGCAATACAGCCGGTGATAGTCTCCACGATGTTGGATACCTGTTCCATATTGGATACCAGCTGGGTATTGGAGCTTTCGACTTCTTTAATTGCGTTATCAACTACCTGAATATGTCTGCCGAGCTGTGCGGAATCAGATGCGATCTGATTTACATTTTCACCGGTATGTGTTACCTTTTCCAGGGTAACCTGAATCAGCTTCAAGGTCTCTTCAATGGAAGCGGTCATCTTAGCGGAAGTAGCATCCAGACGGGACAGAGCTTCTCTGATCTGTCCGGAGGAAGCGTGGGTTTCAGTACTTAAGGTACGGATCTGATCCGCTACGACAGCGAAGCCCTTGCCTGCTTCACCGGCTCTGGCAGCTTCAATGGAAGCGTTTAAGGCCAGCAGGTTCGTCTGATTTGTAATTTTTTCGATGGTACCGGTCTCCTGCTTCACCATGCCAAATTCCTGCTGGAAATTCTGCAGGACATTTTCCAGCTCCGTAGAAAGCTCTGACATCGTGGTGGCAGTGCTTACCAAACTTTGCAGATCTTTTGCACTGACACTGGAATGGGATTCGGTTTTCCCGACCAGAGATACCATTTCGCTGATGAGTGCCACAACATTTTCCACCTGGGCACGGATGTCGGAAGTCATCTGTGTGGAAGAGGTCGTCCGATCCTGTAGCATATGGTTATTATCCGTCAATTCATTCATACCCAGCATGACCATATCGGAACCGTGCTTGTTCTCAGAAGCCAGTTCTCTGACAACGGTAATGCCGTCCAGAATGGTATTGCTGGATGTCTTGACCTGTTCTACGGTGGTCACCACTCTGTGAAGGTCGGCTTTGATACTGTCGGTCATGGCACCGTCGGACTCGTTCAGATGGCGGATGGACATGACATAGCAGATGTAACACAGGATGATACAGGACAGCTGCAGCTGGTAATTCTTCATATCGGAAGCACTGTTGAAGCCCAGCATGTAGCGATAGACGGCTGCGCCCACAATGATCAGAGAGTTGACGATACCGCAGTTGATCATGAATTTCCGGTTCTTATACAGGACCAGTAAGCTTGTCACCGGAAGGATGTAAGTGAATGCGATGGGTGACGCTGTGGTACAGATTACAAAGGTATAGAAGATGCCGTAACCGATGACCAGATCGTAGCGGTAGAGCTCCGTTGCCCAGCCCTTTACACGTAACAGCACTTCGCCGAAGATCAGAGGCAGCCAGCACAATGCCAGGAAAATAAGGTAAGAAGTGGTGGGATATAATCCCCCGGACGCATCGGAGCCATAGTTGGCACTCAGTAAAACAGCAAAAACGATCCAGATCTTACGGGCTTTCCGATTAGCTTTTTCTTTGAAAATATTTTCGTCGTATGTCATGATACACATCCCCCTTTACATTCCTCTCCGGTATGTTCAAAAAAATGAATCAAATGGTGGATCACTTCCCTGCTTTCCGGAAGCTCTGGGTAAAAAGCGCTGAACGCATGGGTCAGGCGGGGATCCTTCGGGTAGTTGATCAGTTTATGGGGCATCTGATGTCTGCGCAGAGCCTTTTCAAAATTCAGAGTATAACTCTGAAGATTATCGTTGTCACTGGTGATCAGGAGACTGGGTGGCAGGCTGGTCACGATGTCCGGGTGCTCCGGAGATACATAGGGGGCAAAAGCACTTTTTTTATAATGCCGGCCGTAGAGATATCTGGGGAGGAAAAGTCCGATCTGATCCAGGCGGTTCGTATAGAACATTCCGCTGACCAGGCCAAGTGCCCGGACTGGCAGGTCAGAAGGGGTTACTCCGGCAGCCTGTGCCAGTGCAGTGCTTCGCTGCATGGCGATTCCGTAAGTCAGCAGACAGGCACCGCCGCTGTCGCCGCAGGCATATATGTGGGAAATGTCACCGCCGTATTCCGTCAGATGATCCCGGATAAAATCCAGTGCCAGATGCAGGTCAGTTAGTTGGTCATAGAAGAGACAGTCCGGTATCAGCCGGTACTCAATGCTGAATACCAGATACCCCGCCTCACAAAGGGAGGCACAAAAGGGACGGTTGAACTCCTTGTTCCCCATGAGGAGGCCTCCGCCATGTACGTTGACGATGACCGGAAGAATCTCTCCGTTCCGTCCCCTGGGACGGTAGACATCCAGACGATGTGCCGGAACATGCTTCTCGTCATAGAAAATATCCGATTGTAGGAAAACGTCTTCCGGAAGAGGATACTCTTTGACCCCTGGAAGCGCAGCTTTGCTCGAATGCCGCCCGCTGCTTATAGAATATTTGACATATAAAGCTTTTCATGTGTACTCCTGATTCTGACTGTATATGTTTCAAAAAAGGAAAGTATTTGTCGAAAAATAGCGATATGCAGTCTTTAAAAGAATACCACAGAAATGAAAGGATTAAAATAGAAAAATGCAACATTCTATTATGGAATGTTGCATTTTGTCTTGCACTACATATTTCGGCTGACCATGGGAAAACTTTAGCCTTTTTTATAAAAATCGTTAATGCGTTACTTTCATATCACTATAGCAATTATGAAAGCCGTATGTCATAGCTGTATGTCACGAAATACGGCATCTTTGTCATCCTGTTCAATTCCCAGATAATGTTTTGTGATCTGAAAAGAAGAATGATTGTAAATTTCCATCAGCAATGCGGGCGGAGTTCCCATTTTCCATGCATGGTAGCCGAAGGTCTTCCGCAGGGAATGGCACCGGATCACATCTTCGATCCCTACGGCTTCTGCAGCCTTACGGACAATGCGGTAGGCCTGGTATCGGGAGAGCGGGGAATCAGCTTTTCTGGGACTGGGGAAGAGGTAGTCTGTGTCGGCTATGGAAGTCTGTGTTTTTCGGTAGGACAGTAATGTTTCCTGAAGTTCTCTGTTGATCAGGATTCTGGTTTCTTTTTCCGTTTTTTTCTCCGTGATCAGGAGATGGGTGTAAAAGCGGCTGTGTTCTGTGCAATAGACATCTCCCCAGGTGAGATGAAGGATGTCGTTGATGCGGAGAGCGGTGTTCAGACCGATCAGGATGAGAGTGTAATTCCTGGAGTTGGGCTGCTTGGTAAGGAAGTACTCTTTGAAATCGTGTAGAAGCTGTTTGCTGCGGATAGGTTGTGTCGTGCTCATAATGGCCTCCTTGATAGAATAAATGAATTAGGGAAATGCAACATTCCATAATAAAATGTTGCATCAGTGCAAACCAGCAGGCAAGGAAGGCTGAATAAAAACAGGGAGGTTATCAATTATGCTGCGTCTGACCGTTAGTCCGGAAGAATACCTGATGATCAATGACAATATCAAGATCGTGTTCCTGGGAGGAACCAAGAATCATCTCCGCATCATGATCGATGCACCGAAAGAGGTGAACATCGTGCGAAGCACGGTATTAGAGAACCAGATCACAGATCCGGAGGAGAGAGCGAAGCTTCCTAAATATTATGCGGAAGAAGAGCACCCGGAGAAGTATCGCAAAAAATCCAACGTGATCATCACAAAGGGAAATGCGGACAAATAATTTCATACGGTAATAACCGGAGGAAGAGCGGTTCTGTCAGGGCCCGACAGGGAAGCTCCTACTCCGGTTACTATAAAACTAAAAACAAGTATCTGGGAGAAAAGGATTTCTCAATAACAATACAGATACGCACACTGCCGCAAAAGGAATTGGGCAGTAATACAAGGAGGTAAATTATTATGGTAGTACAACACAATCTTACAGCTATGAACTCTAACAGAATGTTAGGCTTAACCACCGCTTCTCAGGCAAAGTCCACCGAGAAACTGTCTTCCGGTTACAAGATCAACCGTGCAGCTGATGATGCAGCAGGCCTGTCCATCAGTGAGAAGATGAGAAAGCAGATCAGAGGTCTGACACAGGCTTCCCTGAACGCACAGGATGGTATCTCCGCAGTACAGACCGCTGAAGGCGCCCTGAACGAAGTTCAGGATATGCTGCAGAGAATGAACGAACTGGCTGTAAAGTCTGCAAACGGTACTAATTCTGAGACAGATAGAACTTATATTCAGAATGAAATTGATCAGTTAACAACGGAAATTGATCGTGTATCTGAAACTACGAAGTTTAATGAAACCTATCTGCTGAAGGGTGATAAGTCTGGCGATAAGGCGACCAATTTCCAGTACAAGGAAGTAGAAGTAACCAATCAGGATCTTTACTATGTAGAAAATGGTAAGGTTAATACCCTGAAAAAAGGTTCCTACAAATCTGCGGTAGATACTGCAAAGCATGATTATTATACCAACAAAGATGGTGTACAGGTTGGCGAAAAGATAACTACTGCTAATAAAGCAGATTATGCAGAGACTACTCAGGTGAAAGTTATCACTGAGGATGTATATACTAAGGATTCAAATGGACAGTTTGTTTCTGCAAAAGGTACTGTTAAACCCGATACGGGTGCACCAAAATATTATACATTGCAAGCTGGAGCAGATGGATTGTACGAAGCGACTGAGAAAGCGGATCCTACTACTGCAGATTATGACAAGGTAGCAACTGGCAAAACTGTATACGACAAAGATGGTAATGAATACAAAGCAGGCAGTTTAGTAGATAATATTACGAACTACTATGCATCTATTAAACCTGGAATCTTGGCAGGTGATAGTAAAGTAACAGATGTTGCTCAAGTTACTACCAAGGGAACAACACAGTTTACTGATAAAGATGGTAATGAAATAGCTGCGAATGGTCTTGGTAATTACATTAACAATGATGGAACTCTTAAAGCTAACTCCGGTCTTTACATTAATGGAAACCTTGCAACACAGGATGATGTTGATAAGATGGTTGATTCTTCTAAAACCTTTGATACGGGAGCTTTAACACTTAAACTTCATGTTGGTGCAGATGCAACTGACAATAATCAGATTTCCGTAAAGATTGATGCGATGAGTGCTGATGGACTGGGTGTAAAGAACCTGAAAGTTGATGGCGCAGATGATACTAATGCCAAGAATGCAGTTGAAACAATCAAGGAAGCCATCCAGAAGGTTTCCACCCAGCGTTCCGCACTTGGTGCTGTTCAGAACCGTCTGGAGCACACCATCAACAACCTGGATAACGTAGTAGAGAATACCACCAGCGCAGAGAGCCAGATCCGTGATACCGATATGGCTACTGAGATGGTTAAGTACTCCAACAACAACATCCTGGCTCAGGCAGGTCAGGCTATGTTGGCTCAGGCTAACCAGTCCAACCAGGGCGTACTGTCTCTGTTACAGTAAGCTTAAGCTGAGATCAGGTTGTTTCCAAAGAGGAACGAACCATATCTGTAAGAGTTATGTAAGAACCAAAGGGCAGTCCATGACGGGCTGCCCTTTTTGGGTTCTTATAAGACCTTTTGATCATCCAAAGATTTCCTTTCCAATTCCTTCGAAAAATTATCATAGTAATCCATGGCTGCCTGTGTAGAAATAGAAAGCTCAGCATCATATTCGAAAAAGTTCATATCAATGTGCTCCTTTTACATAATTTTTTGTGCTTTTGAGAATTCATTTTCAAATTCCTTTGAAAATTTTTCGTAATAGTCAATGGCAGATTGTGTAGGGATTGATAGTAGAGTCTCTAACTTGTGGATTGCATCCTCTTTTGACAAGTTAAAGTCCTTACATGACCGAACAATTTCTTTTGCTCTGCCTTCCTCTACGCCATCCTTGTAAATAACTCTCTTTTCCGCCTCAGCATCATACTCAAAAAACACCATATCAATAACCTCCTTCTTATTCTCAAGCAAAAATTCCTTCAAAATATCCCTCCTGATACATACGTCCACGGCCTGAACGATGGCCTGCCGGTTTGGATACACCTTTGCCTGCTCACGGACTTCTGCGACAAACTGGGCGTACTCCTTTAAAATCTGGCAGGCATCCATCAGCTCGGAGTTGAACCCGAGATTGATATTGATTACCTGTACCTGTAATTCAAGCTGAGGAGTCTCTTCCTTATTCCGGTAGGCGCTGGACAGCTTCAGGGTGCTGTATTCCGGGAGAGGATCCGTCCCGTTATAAAACACTACGAAATGCGGAGTATCCAGCATCTGTAACTTGTTGGAATAAAGCAGGTCATCTGAGTTCATCTTTGAATATTCACTTGCCAGATACAGCAAAAAGCGATACGGCATATTGGGATTCAGGGTGGACTGGTGCTCAAAAAACCATAGATCAAAATCCACCACAAATGACAGGTCGTTCTGCAAGCTTAGGTAAACCGCATTTTCCAAAGTTGTAATATGCAGTAGCTCCGGATCTTCATAATGCGAGTGATTCAGCGCATTGTACAGCGAGAGCAGCTTCTCCTTGTCATGAAATATTTTCCGGAACACCAGATCCTTATAATTCCGCTTTCCGGAAGCCGGTATTGCCACAGCCACATTCCCCGGCGCAGCAGCTATCGCATTCCCATACGAAATTTCTTCCGCAACAAAATTTTTCCAGAATCTCGACACAGTATTCATCAAATACTCCTCCGAGAAATAGTTGCTGGTTATATTATTTTGTTTTAACTCCATAAATCTCCTTTCTGTTGCAAAATAAATGTAAAAATAAAACAAATATTTTCCATATAAAATAAATAATAAGGGAAACTTTGACCACTGACGGGTCTATAAGAATTTTTGAAAGAAGAAAAATTACTTCTAATACCACCATACCATAGGGATTCCTTATTGGCAAGTCTGAAAAATGTTACAAAAAGGCTACAAAAAATCCAGAAAAATGTTACAGAACGCTTCTAAAGTTTTACTTTCCCGGCATTTTGGGGTAAGATAAGCAGTATAGGTTCCTAAGGAACAGAAAGAGAGGGTTACTATAATTATGAGATTTCAGGACATGCCTTATGAAAGAATAGATTTTGCCAAAGTGCAGGAGGAGATGGGAGAGCTGATCCGGGAGTTGGATGCGGCGAAGAGCGGGGAGGAGCAGTTCGAGGTGCATAAGAAGTACTATGCGCTGACGGACCGTGTCATGACGCTGATGACGATCGCGAATATCCGCTTTGACATCGATACCTCCGATAAGTTCTACGAGGAAGAGCATAAATACTACGATGAGCAGGGGCCGGTATTCAGTAATCTGGTGCTGGCTTATCAGAAGAAATTATATGAATCCCCCTACAGAGCTTATCTGGAGGAGAAGATCGGTCCGGTAGCGTTCAAGAACATGGAGCTGGCACAGAAGTCCATGAGCGAAGCGTTGATCCCGCTGATGCAGGAGGAGAATTCCCTGACTATGGAGTATGATAAGCTCATCGCCGGTGCGAAGATTGATTTCGACGGCAGGGAACTGAATCTGTCCCTGTTACGGCCCTATCTGGTGAATTCCGACCGCAATGTCCGCAGACAGGCATGGGAGAAGATGAGCGCGTTTTTCCTGGAAAATGAGGAACAGCTGGATACCATCTACGATAAACTGGTGAAAAACCGTACCGCGCAGGCTAGAGCCATGGGCTACGAGAATTATCTGGAGCTGGGCTATTACCGGATGAACCGCAACTGCTACGGCAAGGACGAGGTAGAAGCTTTCCGCAGGCAGATCAAGGAGTATTTCGTACCCTTCGCAGAGAAGCTGCATGACCGCAGAAGACAGCGTCTGGGTCTGGAGAAGCTCAGCTATATCGACGAGCAGGTATATTTTAAGGACGGCAACCCGGCACCCACCGGAACCCCCGAAGAGATCATGGCAGCAGGACAGAAGATGTACCGTGAGCTGTCTCCGGAGACAGCGGAATTTTTTGATTTCATGATGGAGAACCAACTGTTTGACGTCCTGGGACGCAAGACGAAGAAAGCAGGCGGTTACATGACCTATCTGCCTCTGTATCATGCACCTTTTATCTTCGCCAACTTTAACGGTACCAGCGGTGATGTGGACGTCATTACGCATGAGTGTGGTCATGCGTTCCAGGGGTATCTCGCTGCACAGGATCCTATCAGAGAGCATGCGGATATCGGCATGGAGACTGCAGAGATCCATTCCATGTCCATGGAATTTTTCACGGAAAAGTGGATGAACCTGTTCTTCGGCAACAGAGCGCAGGATTACGTGGAAATGCATCTGGAGGATGCGGCTGCGTTTATCCCTTACGGCTGTATGGTGGATGAGTTCCAGCATATCGTCTATGAGCACCCGGAGCTGACCCCGGCCGAGAGAAAGCAGGCATGGAGCCGTCTGGAGCGGGAGTACAAGCCCCACCTGGATTACGAGGGAGATCCTTTCTTCGGACAGGGAGGATTCTGGCAGAAGCAGCTGCACATTTACGACTACCCTCTGTATTATATCGATTACTGCCTGGCACAGACCTGTGCACTACAGTACAAGGTGAAGATGGATGCCGATTTTACAGAGGCGTGGAAGAGCTATCTGAAGCTGTGCAGATTGTCCGCCAGCGATTTTTACACCAACATGATCAAAGAAGTCGGACTGGACAGTCCTTTTGAGCCCGGATGTGTGAAAAATATCGTGGAAAAACTTGAAAAATATGTGAAATAGCTTTCTTTTTCCGCTAAAATACGGTAAAATAAGGAGTCATTGGGACTTAAGACACCAGGAAGGAGACATGTAAGCAATGTCTAAGAATGAAAAAGTTACAGAAAATAAAGAACAGAACAAACAGAACAGAAGGTCATGACCAAATATGACCGTAAGGTACAGAAGCGTAAAGAGGAGAAGGAAAAGGAGAAAAAGGAAGAGCGCATCAGCACAGCCATCGGCATCGTAGTGCTTGTGGCTCTGGTATGTCTGGTAGCATCTTTCCCCATCCGTACCTATCTGGCAACTCATGAGACCTATGTGGTGGTCAATGGAGAAGCTGTAAACAAGGTAGAGTTCGATTACCAATACAACCTGACCAAGAACAATTATATCACCCAGTACGGCAGCTATCTGACATACTTCGGACTGGATACCAGCAAGGATCTGTCCACCCAGATGTATTCCGAGACTCTGACCTGGAAGGACTATTTTGAGCAGAATGCTGTAGAGAGCCTGAAGCAGAATAAGGCGCTGATGGCAGAAGCCAAAGCAGCCGGCTTCACCTACGATACCACGGATGAGTACAATACTTTCAAGGAGACCATCAAAACCTCCGCTGCAGCCGCAGGCGTATCTGATAAAGAATATGTACGCTCCATCTACGGAAGCTATGCAACCATGGGCCGTATCGAAGAATATGTGAAGAACGACATGGTAATGAACGCTTATTATCAGAAGCTGCAGGAGGACAATGCTCCCAGTGATGATGAGATCCAGAGCTATTATGAGGAAAATAAGGCAACCTACGATTCCGTAGACTATCGCCTGACCACGATCGAAGCTGATCTGCCCACCGAGCCTACCGAACTGGCAGATCCCGTAGAGGAGACTGCTGCCGATACCACAGGTACCACCGATGGAACCGCAGCTACTGACAGCACACAGGATACCGCTTACCAGCCTTCCGATGCTGAGATCGCCAAGGCCATGGAAGATGCCAAGGGTACTGGCTGACGATGCGGAGCAGACCGTGGCAAAAGACGGCGAAGCACACGAGAATGAGAAGAAGTCTTCCGTGAACTACCTGATCTCCGACTGGCTGTTTGATGATGCCAGAAAGGCAGGAGACACCACCGTCATTACTAACGACAACAGCCATTGCTACTATGTCGTGGCATTTGAGAAGAGATATCTGGATGAGACTCCTTCCGCAGATGTACGTGTGATCATTCCCACCGAGGATAAGACCGGTGAAGAGATCCTGGAGGAGTGGAAGAACGGTGCAGCTACCGAGGACAGCTTCGCAGAATTGTGCAAGAAGTATACACAGGATACTTCCGCAGTAGAGAACGGCGGTCTGTTCGAGCAGGTGACCAAGACCGGTATGACCGAGGAGCTGAGCAACTGGATCTTCGACACCAGCCGTCAGGCAGGAGATACCGTAGCCATCACTGTCAGTGACACCACCTATGTACTTTACTACATCGGACAGGATCAGCCCGAGTGGAAGATCAACATCAAGAATACGCTGGTATCCGATACAATGAGTCAGCATATGCAGGATATTACTGCAGATGTAACAGTAGAGGATCCCAAGGGTAAGCTGAATTACCTGAAGGTGCAGGCAGAGGAATCCGCAGCCGATGAGACTGCGGCAGCAGAGACCCAGGAGATCACTGAGGAGCAGACCGCTGCTACCGAAGAGACCACAACACAGGCACAGTAACGCTTGCTCAGGAACAGAACATAGACAACAGACAAGTACCTGTTTCACTGCGCAAGCAGAAGAGACAGGTACTGTTAAGTTATAGGAGAGAAGAAATGCAGGAAAAGATTCTGGTATTAGATATTGACGGAACACTGACCAATTCCAAAAAAAGAGATTACAGAAGCTACAAAACAGGGAATCTGGAATATTTTGCAGCATGGACATAAGGTCATTCTGGCTTCCGGCCGTCCGACTCCCGGCATGAGAGGCTGTGAGGAAGAACTGGAATTGAAAAAATACGGTGGCTACCTCCTGTCATTTAACGGAGCACGTATTGTGGATTGCAAGACCGGCGAGGTAGTGTACCAGAGAACACTGCCCCTGTCTATCGTGCCCGGATTGTATGAATTCGCCAAGGCAAACGGCTGCGGACTGATCACTTATCAGGGAGAGGGAGTCATCTCCGCATTTGAGCCGGATAAATATGTGCAGTTAGAAGCAAGGATTAACGGAATCCCCATTAAAAAGGTGGATGATTTTGTATCCTATGTAGATTTTGATATCAACAAATGTCTGATGACGGCACCGGAAGAGATTGCCCCCGAACTGGAGAAACAGCTGCAGGAAAAATACAGTGATGTGGCAAGCATCTACCGTTCCGAGCCCTATTTCATCGAGATCATGCCGAAAGATGTGAATAAAGCAACTTCTCTCGATCACATGCTGGAGGGTATGGGACTGACCAGAGAGAATGCGATCTGCTGCGGCGATGGCTACAACGACATCTCCATGATCGAATATGCGGGAACCGGCGTAGCAATGGGGAATGCCCAGCCGGCGGTCAAGGATGCGGCGGACTATATCACCGGCACCAACGATGAAGACGGACTGGTGGAAGTCATCGATAAGTTCATCATGAAACCGGAGCAGGCATAGCCTTTCTTAGAAACAAACAATAGACACAAAGCAGTAGCAAGCGAAAACTCACAGAGCAATGAGCGTGTGTGATTTTTGCAAAAGAGGATATATATGATTCAGATACAAATACCTGAAAAAGCGAAATATATCATAGAAACCATACAGAATGCCGGATTCGAAGCCTATGTGGTAGGCGGCTGCGTGCGGGATTCCATTCTGGGCAGATGCCCGGAGGACTGGGACATTACCACCTCGGCGAGACCGGAGCAGGTAAAGCAGCTGTTTCGTCGCACCATCGACACCGGAATCCAGCATGGCACCGTAACCGTCATGCTGGACAAGGAAGGCTTTGAGGTTACGACCTACCGTGTGGATGGAAAATACGAAGACAGCCGACATCCCAAAGAAGTGACGTTTACTCCGAACCTGGAGGAGGACCTGAAACGCCGGGATTTTACCATCAATGCCATGGCTTATAATGAAACGGAAGGCCTGATCGACATTTTCGGCGGATTAAAAGACATCGAGGCGAAGCTGATCCGATGCGTAGGCAACCCGGAGGAACGATTCGGAGAAGATGCCCTGCGCATCATGCGGGCGATCCGATTTTCCGCACAGCTGGGCTACGAGATCCACGAAGACACCGAAGCGGCGATCCGGAAGCTGGCACCGACTTTGCAGAAGATCAGTGCGGAGCGGATTCAGGTGGAACTGACTAAACTGTTGGTGTCCCCTCATCCCGACACCCTCAGAGAAGCTTATGACATGGGTGTCACCAAGGTGATCCTACCGGAATTCGATGCCATGATGGAGACACCGCAGAAGCACAAGCATCATAAATACAATGTGGGTGAGCATACCTTACATGCCCTCATAGAGATCGCACCTGAGAAGAATCTGCGGTATGCCATGCTGCTCCATGACATCGGCAAGCCGGCCACACTTACTGTGGATGAAGACGGAATCACTCATTTCTACGGACATCCGGCGGTGGGAGAAGAGATGGCGCGGAAGATTCTGCGGAGACTGCGATTTGATAATGATACCGTTGCGGTGGTCACCCGTCTGGTGAGATACCATGATTATGGCAATGATGTGATACCGGATCTGCGGATTGTCCGCCGGGCGGTGAATAAGATCGGGGAAGATATTTTCCCGTTGCTGTTCCCGGTGAAACGGGCAGATATTCTGGCACAGAGCGATTACCTGAGAACAGAAAAACTGGAGAATCTCGAACTCTGGAAGAAACTGTATCAGGAAATGCTGGAAAAGAAGCAGTGCGTCTCCCTGAAAACACTGGCGGTCACCGGCAGGGATCTGATCGACACCGGTATGAAACCGGGCAGAGAGCTGGGAGAGATGCTGCAACAGCTGCTGGAACTGGTATTGGAACATCCCGAGCAGAATACCAGAGAACAGCTGCTGGAAAAGGTAAAGGAACTGTCGGCAGACAAAGATTGAGCATACTTTACAGGCTTTCCTCATAAGATAGCGTAGGAACCGGAAAACGGTTAAGGACGTATCTTAGGAGGGATTGTAAGTGAATGACAGAGCAGTGGCACTGCTGGAGCAGTATGAGATAGAAGTATTGCGTACCCGAAAAGGAAGGGGAGCGATTCTGTGCGATACACAGCAGGGCTGCCTGATCTTCAAGGAATATACAGGACGCGAGGAACAGCTGCGTCTGCAGGAGCAGGTCCTGAAGCACCTGGAGGAACGGGGAACCGTTCCTGCGGAGCGATTGCTTGCCACAAAGGAAGGCGCGTTATCGGTGACAGACCGGGACGGTGTCAGATATATTCTGAAGACCTGGTGGGAAGGCCGAGAATGTAATATCCGTGACAGGGAAGAATGTATGGAAGCCATGCGGCTTCTGGCGAGACTGCACGGTGATCTGGAATTTACACCGGTATTTCCGGAGACGGAGGAGACTTCGGCACCGGTCATAGAGAGATATCTCCCCAGCCGGGACTATGAGAAGCATAACCGGGAGCTCAAGAGAGCCCGGAGGTTCTTAAAACAGCGGAGCCAGAAGACCTGGTTCGAGATCCGGCTGGCTGCCGTGATGGATCCTTTTTTAGAGGAAGCAAGACAACTGTGTGAAGAATGGAAAGAGATCGAGCTGGCTGCCTCCGATAGCGGAGAATAAAGCACCGCTGTGTTTCTGTCACGGTGATTATCAATATCACAATATTCTGCGTCAGGACAGAGGATTTTTCCTGGTGAACTTTGAAAAATGTCAGGCAGACGGGCCGGTGAGAGACCTGTATCTGCTGTTGCGAAAGCTTTTGGAAAAAAGTGAATGGGATGCCGAATGGGGCAGAGTGCTTCTGGCGGCTTACGAAAGTGTCAGACCGTTAAAGCCCTATGAGAGACAGGATCTGGTCTACCGCCTGTCCTATCCTGAGAAATTGTGGAAGATCGTAAACTTTTATTATAATTCCGGCAAGTCCTGGATCCCGGAGAAGAATCAGGAGAAACTGGACCGCCTGTTGGAACAGGAAGCGGCCAGAAAAAATTCCTGAAACTGCTGCAAAGATAAAAGCCGGGCAATGAACGGCAGACAACGGAAGAGACGTTGCGGCAGGATCGCAGCGTCAGGAGACAAAGGAGAAGCAAAAACGTTGAAAAGATTCGAAGACAAAAAGTATTCGAAAACGAAACAGACAGTGGTAATCCTTTTGCTTGTGACAGCAATGTCATTTGCTGGATGCGGGCAGACAGCATCCTCCGGGACGGCGGCAACACCTGCGCCAACGGCACAGGCAGAGCGGATAGATACCGGCTTTGTTGTCACCAATCCGGACAGCTATGATTCCGCAGATACGGCGGTACTGGTGGATATCAATAATGTTGACAACACTGTCACACTGTTAAATCTGGATTTAGGCAAACGTTACACGCTGTCCATGGACGGAACAACGCGGTTCGCAGATAAATATGGAAAGGCAATTTCCCTGAGTCAGCTGCAGGAGGGGGACATCGTGGATGTGACTTTTTTGAAAAGTCAGAAGCATCTGACCTCCATGCAGCTGGCGCAGACAGCATGGCAGTATGAAGATGTGGAGCACTACGAGATGAATACCGTACGGAATGAGGTGGCCATCGGGGAAGAGGTGTTCCAGCTGTCTAAGGATACCCAGTATTTTTCCCAGGGACACAGCATTGAAAAAATGGATCTGAATCCGGCGGATATCCTGACATTTCACGGCATTGACAGCACAGTGCTCAGCGTAACGGTGGAAAAAGGCCATGGATACCTCAGACTGGTCAATGATGAGAACTTTGTGGGCGGCTGGCTGGAAATCGGCCAGACACAGATCGTACGGATCACAGAGGACATGCTGGTGACTGTGCCGGAGGGAAGCTATCAGGTAGATATCAGCTATAACGGAGGTGGCGGCACGAAAAATGTCGTAATCAACCGCAACGAGGAAACAACACTGGATATCGGTGATCTGGAAGTGGCAGAGGCACAGTACGGTATGGTGCTGTTTTCCCTGAATCCTTCCGATGCAGAATTGTATATCGATGGAAGTCAGGTGGATGCTTCCCAGCCGGTCACGCTGGAATACGGTATTCATCAGATCATAGCGAAGGCGGACGGCTATAAGTCGCTTACACAGTATCTCAGGGTGGGACAGGAATCCGCGGGAGTGGATGTCCAGCTGGATAAGGCGGACTCCGACAGTGAAGACAGTACGGAAAGCAGCAGTTCTTCCAGCTCTTCCGCAACGGAATCTACCTCCACCGCAGATACGACTACGACCTATTACCGCGTGCATATTGATGCTCCGGAAAATGTGGAGGTATATCTGGACGGCAACTATGTGGGAATTTCCCCCTGCAGTTTTAAGAAGACCCCAGGAAGTCATGTGATCACCCTGCGAAAATCCGGTTATGAAACCAGAAGTTATACGGTACAGGTGGATGAAGAAGAAAAGGATGTATCCTACTCATTTGTAGACCTGACGGCCAGCTCTTCATCGACAGAATGATCCTTTCCGGGAGGGGAAGAAATGCCGTAAATATGCGGAAAAACCTTGACAAAAGGGATAAAAACAGATATATATATGTATAGACGTTTCAAAAGAACTATTTTCGAGCGTAAAATTAATAACGAAAACTCATTACAGGAGGAGTTCAATATGAACAAAACAGAATTAGTTGCAGCTATGGCTGATCAGGCTGGTCTTTCCAAGAAGGACGCAGAGAAGGCATTAAAGGCTTTCACCGATGTTGTTGCTGAAGAGTTAAAGAAGGATGGTAAGGTTCAGTTAGTTGGCTTCGGTACTTTCGAAGTATCCAGCAGAGCAGCTAGAGAGGGTAGAAATCCTCAGAGCGGCAAGCCTATGAAGATCGCTGCTTCCAAGGCTCCTAAGTTCAAGGCTGGTAAAGCATTAAAGGATATGCTGAACGCATAATAGAAGCTGATTTTTCAGAGACTCGAAAGGACAACCTTTCGGGTCTCTTTTGTTTTTCAGAAACGGATGATCGTGAGGTTAAAAGCATGAGATTAGACAAATATTTAAAGGTGTCCCGCCTGATCAAACGCCGTACTGTGGCCAACGAAGCCTGCGACAGCGGCAGAGTATTGATCAACGACAAGCCGGCAAAGGCATCCGCCAATGTCAAAGAGGGAGATATCATTTCCATCTCTTTCGGCAACAAGGAAGTAAAAGTCGAGGTCCTGGATGTTCAGGAGACAGTGAAAAAAGAAGAAGCAAAAGAACTCTTTCGTTATGTATAATATCAGGTTCTCTATGTATAAATTTCCACATTTTCCCATACAATACATTGTAAGTCCGGTTCCGGAAGGAGCGGAGGATGGGAGGCTATGGAGAGAATGGAAGATTTAAACGCGACAGGACGTATGCATAAAGTGACCATGACCAACAGACGGACATGTACCGTGAATGGGGTAAATGACGTCCTTTCCTTTGATCTGCGGGAGATCCTGCTGGAGACGGAACAGGGGATGCTGATGATCCGTGGCAACGAGCTCCATGTGAACCGCCTGACATTAGACAAGGGGGAAGTGGACATTGACGGCCGGATCGACAGCTTCGTATATTCGGATACCGCAGCATCCGGAGAAAAACAGGAATCCTTCCTGGGCAGGCTGTTCCGTTAATGAATGAAAATGTTTTTCTGCTGCATTCCTTTCTGCTGGGTGTGGGGATTACTTTTCTGTATGATATTCTGCGGATCCTGCGAAGAGTGTTCGCTCACAGTACCAGCATGGTATCTCTGGAAGATCTGGCATTCTGGATCTACTGTGCGGGAAAGGTCTTTCTGCTGATGTTTCATGAAAGTAACGGGAACCTGCGATGGTTTGCCGTGCTGGGGGCATTGGCGGGAATGTACCTGTATCACAGGACAATCAGTCCCTTTTTTGTAAAGTATGTGGCACTGGGCCTGAATACTCTTCTGCACCCAATCCGGAAAGCCTTGCGGATAACGGGAAATTGGCTGAAAAAGCAGTTGACTATACTTAGGAAAATGCTTAAAATATTCATTAAAAGGAGATGCGCGTATGGCAAGAAGAAAAGCAGCCTACCGCAAGAGACACCAGAACCGGTTCAGTATGTTCCTGGTGACCCTGGTCGTGTTGATGATCATGGTGGTCGTTGCGGTGCGGAGCGTGGAATTACAACAGAAGATTGCGGGCTATGATACCCAGATTGCAAGCCTTGGCGCGCAGATCGAAGCAGAGCAGACCAGAGCGGAACAGATCGAGGAATTCGGTAAGTACACTCAGACGAAAGCTTATGTGGAAGAGGTGGCGAAGGATAAGCTGGGACTGGTATACGAAGGTGAGATCCTTTTTCAGGAAGACAATTAAGCAGGGAGACTGATTCTCAACAGTGAACCTGCTTTTTTTGTCGCAAAAAATGAAGTCTCTCCCTCCCTCGATTTGACAAAAGGAAGAGGAAAACTGCCCTATAATCGTGAAAACAGAAAGGGGAGGATGCCATGATCATAGGGAAAAAGGAGCAGGAACGGCTGGAGAGAGAACAGTGTGCACAGATCTCACTGCTGTGCAGACAGAAACTGATGGGATATGCGGAGAGTTTTGAGGAACTGGGGAAGAGCTTTCGGCAGGAGATACAGATTACAGGAGAGGACAGGCAGAATATTCTGGAAAAATGTATGCTGTGGCAGAGCAGACAGATCATGGGAGACCATCTGCAGGAAGTGGCCCGGATCATGGAACGGGTGGCAGGAGAGGAACTGGGGTATTGTCCGCTGGAAGAGAAAAAGAGGAAAAGTCTGGTACAGGCGCTCAAGAGTGAAGGGATCATCGCCAGAGACCTCTGCTATGTGGAGAAGGACGGCAGCAGCTCCGGGACAGAAGCAGGGATCAGTATGACACTGTCCACCGAAAAAAGGCACTATAAGGCGGCACAGGTGGCGGACATGCTGACGGTATTATTGGGAAAAAAGCTGCAGGTCTCTTCAGGAAGCCCTTATCTCGTGGAGCAGGAGCCGCATTGTTTTCTGTTCACAGAGGAACCGAAATACATAGCACTGACGGGGGTGAGCCGGGCGGTAAAAGAAGGGGAGAAAGTCTCGGGGGATCAGTATGCCACCATGGAATCGGAAAAAGGGAAGCTGATCCTGCTGTTGTCTGATGGGACAGGCTCCGGGGAGGATGCCAGCCGGGGCAGCGGCAGAGTCATGGATCTCATGGAAAAAATGCTGGAGGCGGGCTTCGGGACCGAGGCATCTGTGAATCTCCTGAATTCCGCGTTGTATGCGCAAAATGAAGAGGACGATCATCCTACGATAGACCTTTGCAGCCTGGATCTGTATACCGGCGAATGTGAGATCTGCAAGGTGGGCGGTGTTGCCACGTTCTGGAAGACCTCCGGAAGGGTTCTCTGTGTCGGCGGCGAAAGCCTGCCGTTAGGTATTTTTCAAAAAGTGCAGATAGAACGACAGATGTGTCAGATCCGGCCGGGAGATCTGCTGGTCATGATGACGGACGGGGTTCTGGATATGATGGAAGACGGGGAAGAGCGCATGGCACAGGTGCTGGAAGGGTTGCAGGAACAGAACCCGCAGGAGATCGCAGAGAAAATATTGTCCTATGCCATCTGTGCCTCAGAAGGACGGATTCGGGACGATATGACGGTATTTGTGCTCTGCCTGTGGGAAAACACGTGATGCCGCCTTGATTTTTCCCCATAATTAGGATAGAGTTAAAACATGAATACATGGATGGATACGCGAGAAAAAGTATTTGCATATATCAGAGAGCATCACATGCTGCAGGCCGGCGACCGTGTGGTAGCCGGTGTTTCTGGAGGGGCAGACTCGGTTTGCCTCTTATTTTTGTTGCTGGAATGGCAGAAGGAAGTACCTACAGACATTGCCGTAGTGCATGTGGATCACGGCATTCGCGCGGAGGCCGGAGAAGATGCCCGGTATGTGGAGCAGCTCTGCGAGGAGAGAGGAATCCCTTTTTCCTGACCAGGGCAGAGGTAAGGAACAGAGCCCGCATGGAGAAAATCTCTGAGGAAGAAGCCGGGCGCAGAACGAGATATGAGGCTTTTGAAAAGGCGGCAAAGGAGTGGGGAGCCACGAAGATCGCAGTGGCCCACAACAGCAATGACCGCAGCGAGACCCAGCTGTTCCATTTGTTCCGGGGCAGTGGAATCCGGGGACTGGCCAGCATTTTGCCTGTGAGAGATCGGATTATACGACCGCTCCTATGTCTGGAACGGTGGGAGATCGAGAAGTTTTTACAACAGCGAGGAATTGTCTATTGCAAGGATGCCACCAATGAGGAGGATGACTACACCAGAAATCGTATTCGGCATCATATTTTGCCTTATGCGGAGCAGAATATTGTAAAGGGCTGTGTAGCGCATATGAATCAGACGGCGGAGCTGCTGGCGGAGACGGAGGACTATCTGGAACTGCAGACAAAAGAAGCAGCTGGCCGATGTATCCGGGCAACGGACGGTGACGGAGAGTCCGCAGAGACGGGGGACAGCCGGAACGCGGTGATCTGTATTGCTGTGGAGTCTTTTCTGTCGTTGCATCCTGTGATCCGTAAGCGCCTCTTGTATGAAGAAGTGAAGCAATTGTCTCCCGGGCAGAAAGACATCACTTACCAGCATATTCAGGAGCTGCTGACATTGTTTACCAGGGAAGGCAACCGGAAGATCTGCCTTCCCTTCGGAATCCGCGGTAGACGGCAATATGAGGAAGTCCTGCTGACAGTAGAGAGGACAGACAGGGAGCTTTTGGAGAAGACGGAAGTGGCTGAGAAATATCAACCAACTCTGCAGCTTTCTCCCGGACAGACAGGGACAGTGGAATGTGAAGTGGGAACGGTGGAATACTGTGTGTGTGACCTGGCCGCTGCCCATGAAAAAAACCAAGAAGTTCCCACAAATCAGTATACGAAATGGTTTGATTATGATAAAATAAAAAAATGTCCGATGATACGAACACGGAAGCCGGGTGATTATCTGACCATTGCTGACGGCAGAGGCGGGATGATCCATAAATCGCTGAAAAGTTATCTGGTCGATCAAAAGATCCCACAGGCGGAACGCGATAGACTGCCAATCCTGGCAGAGGGAGAGCATGTACTGTGGGTCGTGGGATACCGCATCAGCGAATATTATAAAGTAACGGAGAATACAAAACGTATTTTAAAGGTACAATTAATAAGAAAGGAGTTCGCCTAAAAGCGAAGAGACAAAAGAAAATGGCAGAGCATATCAGAGTACTGTTGACAGAAGAGGAAGTAGATAAGAGAATCCAGGAGATCGGAGAACAGATCAGTAAGGACTATGCAGGTAAGCAGGTACACCTTGTATGTGTACTGAAGGGTGGCAGCTTCTTCATGTGTGAGCTGGCAAAGCGTATCACCGTTCCCGTATCTCTGGATTTCATGTCTGTATCCAGCTATGGCAGCGACACCAAGTCCAGCGGTGTGGTGAAGATCGTAAAAGACCTGGATGAATCCCTGAAGGATAAGGATGTTATCGTAGTAGAGGATATCGTAGACAGTGGAAGAACCCTGAGCTATCTGCTGGAGATGCTGAAGGACAGAGGACCGGCTTCTTTACGTCTGTGCACTCTGTTGGACAAGCCGGAGAGAAGAGTCATCGATGTTCATGTAGATTATACCGGATTTAATATTCCCGATGAATTTGTAGTGGGCTACGGTCTGGATTATGATCAGAGATATCGTAATCTGCCTTACATCGGTGTGGTAGAATTCGATTAAGCAATACGAAGATGTAGGAGGCCCGTGAAGTTGAAACAAAACGGCAAAACAATCAATTCATATTTTATATTTATCATACTTCTGCTTCTGGTGATCTTCGGCCTCAACCTGTTGAACAACCGTACAGATGAATACACCAAGGCAGAGTTCATTGCGGATCTGGATGCCGGCAATGTATCGGAAGTCGTGGTGCAGCCCAACGGAGAAGCACCTACCGGATATCTGGAGATCCAGATGAAGAACGGTGCATCTCATAAGCTGTACGCAACGGACATTACAGAACTGGAGACCCTGGTACGCGAGTATGGGTTTGATCCGGTGGTCAATGACATTGAAAGGGAGAACTGGTTCCTTACTTATATGCTGCCGATGCTGGTCGTGCTGGCGGTGGGAATTTTCCTGTTCATGATGATGAATGCCCAACAGGCAGGCGGCGGTAACGGCAAGATGATGAACTTCGGCAAAAGCCGCGCCAAGATGACATTGGGTGACAAGAGTGTCACATTCGCTCAGGTAGCCGGTCTGAAAGAGGAAAAGGAAGAACTGGAGGAGATCGTTGATTTCCTGAAGGAGCCGGGAAAATACACCGGTGTCGGAGCCAGAATCCCCAAGGGTGTCCTGTTGGAGGGCCCTCCCGGAACCGGTAAGACCCTGTTGGCGAAAGCCGTGGCAGGCGAAGCCGGAGTACCTTTTTTCAGCATCTCCGGATCTGATTTCGTGGAAATGTTCGTCGGTGTCGGCGCATCCCGTGTGCGCGATCTGTTTGAAGAGGCAAACACAATGCGCCCTGTATCGTGTTCATCGATGAGATCGATGCCGTGGCAAGACGGCGTGGTACCGGTATGGGCGGCGGACACGATGAGAGAGAGCAGACCCTGAACCAGTTACTGGTAGAGATGGACGGTTTCGGTGTCAACGAAGGCATTATCGTCATGGCAGCTACGAACCGTGTGGATATTCTCGATCCTGCGATCCTGCGTCCCGGACGTTTCGATCGTAAGGTAGCGGTAGGGACTCCGGATGTGGGTGGCAGAGAAGAAATACTGAAGGTACATGCGAAGAATAAACCCCTGGGAGATGATGTAAATCTACAGCAGCTTGCACAGACTACCGCAGGATTCACCGGAGCGGATCTGGAGAATCTGTTGAACGAGGCAGCGATCATCGCAGCGAAAGAGAATCGCTCCTTTATCGCAAATAAAGATGTTAAGAGGGCGTTTGTCAAAGTAGGAATCGGTGCAGAGAAGAAGAGCCGCATTATTTCCGACAAGGAGAAGAAGATTACGGCATATCACGAGGCAGGTCATGCGATCCTGTTCCATGTACTTCCGGATGTAGGACCGGTCTATACCGTATCCATTATCCCGACCGGAGTGGGAGCTGCCGGTTATACCATGCCCCTGCCGGAAAAGGATGAGATGTTCGCCACCAAGAGCCGTATGCTCCAGGATATCATGGTATCTTTGGGCGGACGTATCGCAGAGGAGATCATCTTCGGAGATATTACCACCGGAGCATCCAGTGATATTAAGAAAGCCACCAAGACAGCCCGCCGTATGGTGACCCGTTACGGAATGTCTGATCATATTGGTGTCATCTGTTATGATGATGACGATGATGAAGTCTTCATCGGTAAGGATCTGGCACATGCCAAGGCGCACAGTGAGGAGATTTCCGGTGAGATCGATAAGGAAGTCAAGAGCATCATCGATGACTGCTATACCAAAGCCAAGGATATTATCTTACAGCATGAGGATGTGCTGCATAGCTGTGCACAGCTGCTGTTGGAGAAGGAGAAGATCACCAGAGAAGAATTCGAGGGTCTTTTCGTATAGGAAAAGGTTTTCGCGGGAGTTTCGTAGATTTGGTAGTATTGTACAAACTGATTTTGTAAAAAATAAACAAAAACAAATATGCACTTTTGTAATATTTGTGAATTTTGAGAATAGTCAAAACTAGTAGTGCATGCTATTATACTACTCGTAACCCCCCCAATACATTATATAGTTTTTTGCTATACCCCATAAGAAAGAAATACCTTCTCTAAAAAGGGCAGTCCTCCCAAGACTGTCCTTTTTACTGTCTAAAAGTCGCTGAATAAAGAGGCGGGCAGTTGTCAGATGTAAGGAAAAAGGGTATAATAAATAGAGCTTTTGAGCTTGGAACATGTCATACTGCCGGAGCGCACAAGACAACAAAGCACTTTGGCAGAAGCAGTGTCATAATATAGATAGTAAGACATTAGTCTCAGAAAGGATAGATACTATGGATCTGGAGCGATTACGTCGAACAGAATATAATCAGCAGTATATTGCTGCCATGAGACCCGTATTTAACAGAAGAGCTCTTTTTACGGATACAAGTGCGGAGTATGTGATTCCGGAAGAGCCGGCCTGTTTTTCCGAAGTGACGATCCGCTTCCGGACCGCCAGAAATAATGTGGACAGAGTGTTCCTGGTATGCGGCGGACAGAAGCATCTCATGGTACGAGTGGAGAGCAATAATGATTTTGATTACTATGCTTATGTGATGCGTCTGGATGATCAGAAGGTATCTTATTATTTTGAGGTGCAGACCGGCAGAATTACCGGCATCTTTGATATGCGGGGCCTGGTGCAGGAAGTTAATGAATATTATGATTTCATTATCATTCCCGGTTTCCACACCCCCGACTGGGCCAAGGGAGCGGTTATGTACCAGATCTATACGGATCGTTTCTGCAATGGAGATTCTTCCAATGATGTGTTGACCAATGAATATTGCTACATCGGAGAACCGGTACACCGCGTAGAGGACTGGGGACGTTATCCCGCACAGATGGATGTCCGTGAGTTCTACGGAGGAGACCTGCAGGGCGTATTGGACAAGATGGACTACCTGCAGGAGCTGGGCGTTGAGGTAATTTATTTTAACCCTCTGTTCGTATCCCCGTCCAACCACAAATACGATATTCAGGACTATGATTATATTGATCCTCATATTGGAAAGATTGTCAGTGATGAAGGGGATCTGCTTCCGGATGGACAGCGGGAGAACCGTTTCGCTTCCCGTTACATCGACCGTGTGACTAACAAGGCGAATCTGGAAGCCAGCAACGAGCTGTTTGCTCAGGTGGTGGCAGAGGCACACCGCAGAGGTATGAGAGTCATTCTGGATGGCGTGTTCAATCACTGTGGTTCCTTTAATAAATGGATGGACAGAGAGCGCATCTATGAGAATGCGGAAGGATATGACAAGGGTGCCTATGTCAGTGCTGACAGCCCTTACCGGAATTACTTTGATTTCCACAATCAGGCAGCATGGCCCTATAACAATTCCTATGACGGATGGTGGGGGCATGATACCCTGCCGAAGCTGAATTACGAAGGGTTCTCAGGAACTGATGGATTACGTTCTTCATGTTAGCAAAAAAATGGGTATCTCCGCCCTACAATGTGGATGGCTGGAGACTGGATGTGGCGGCAGACTTAGGTCACAGCCAGGAGTTCAATCATCATTTCTGGCAGGAATTCCGGAAAGCGGTAAAAGAGGCCAATCCGGAGGCTATCATTCTGGCAGAGCATTACGGTAATACCAGAGACTGGCTGCAGGGCAACGAATGGGATACTGTCATGAACTACGATGCATTCATGGAGCCCGTGACCTGGTTCCTCACCGGTATGGAGAAGCACAGCGATGACTACAGAGAGGATCTGCTCGGCAATGCAGAGAGCTTCTGGGGAGCCATGCGGCATCATACCTCCAGTTTCTCCATGCCCAGCTGGCAGGTGGCTATGAATGAACTTTCCAACCATGATCATTCCCGTTTTCTGACGAGAACGAATCATAAGGTGGGACGTACCAATACACTGGGACCGCAGGCTGCGGAGCAGGGTATCAATAAGGCAGTCTTCCGGGAAGGCGTTGTAATCCAGATGACCTGGACGGGCGCACCGACGATCTACTACGGAGATGAAGCCGGTGTCTGCGGATTCACGGATCCTGATAACCGGAGAACCTATCCCTGGGGACATGAGGATCAGGTGCTGTTGTCGTTTCACAAGGATATTATCCGCCTGCGCCGGGAGAACGAGGAACTGCGGATTGGCTCCTTGAAAATGCTGGAAAATGACTACAACTTTATTTCTTACGGACGTTTTAACCGCAAGGGACAGTGTGCGATCCTGATCAACAATAACAATCATCCCATCACCAAAGAGATTCATGTGTGGGAGATCGGAACCCCTAAGACAGGTAAGATGAAAGTGATTCTGCAGTCCAGGGATGACGGGTATTGCATGGAAGGTGCGGAGTATGAGATCAGGGCAGGCAAGGTTCTGATCGAGATGCCACAGACCTCGGCAACGATCCTGAAATACGTAGAAGAATAAATATATGTAACTATTCAGAACCCCATTCGCAAAACCGCCTCTGCGAGGCTTCCTTTTTGCTCATGGTGGTTACTTCGCCCTATAAATAGTATCAAATGTTCTTACGAATGCAAGCATTCGACGCTCATTCGAGACTATTTACATGGCTCTGAATAGTTACAAATACAAAAGACAGAGAGGATATTCGATGTTCACCATCATTATTACCCTGCTGTTGCCGCTGGTATCCATTGGAATCTGGCGGCAATCTATTTTAAAAAATAACAAAAAAAGCGGACAGTCTGTCACGATCGGGAAGGGAGAATATGTCCTTCGCTATCTCACCTGCCTACTCTGTATGCTGGTCATTCCCTGGATCCTGTTGTCGCTGACCGGCAATGACGGCAATACGATCTTGAGAAAGCTGTTGGAATCCAGAGAATATGCAGTGAAAGTTCTATGTCTGGAGATCAGCATGATGCTGGTCTATGCCATTGCGGAATTGTTCGTGGAAGAAGCGAAAGCCGGAAAGCATGAGAAGATCCGGAGCGTCCTGAGCAAGATTACCGACAGCAAGGCGTGGAGCGTATTTCGCAAATACATAGGACCGGTGGCAGTACTGGCATTGACAGTGCTGGTGGTGTGTCTGAATTTCAGCATGATGTCCGACCGCGTACTGTGGGGGGATGAGGCGTTTTCTGCGAATACGGCCCACAAGGATGTGGATGGCATTTTGCAGGTATTGTATTACTGGGACAATCATCCGCCACTGTATTATTACTGGCTGAAATTATTCGGGACCCTGTTCGGATATAAGGTACCGGTATTCCATCTGGCCTCTCTGGTGCCCTTCGTGATTGGGATCGTACTGGCACTGACCGTTGTGCGGAAACATTTCGGACTGCTTCCGGCAACATTTTTTGTGATGATCTCCGGTCTGGGACAGGCATGTCTGGAGTACAATCTGGAAGTCCGCATGTATGCGCTGGCTTTCCTGTGTGTAATGGGTTGCTTCTATTGTTCCTACAGAGTCATTGCTGACGGCAGCAGGAAGACCTGGGCAGGCATGGTGCTGTGGGCACTGGCAGCAGCGTATTCTCACTATTATGCACTGGTGGCTGTAGGCATTATGATGTTTTTCACCGGAGTGGCCGTATGGATCAAATACCGTTGGAAAACATGGATAAAGGGTGTATTGGCAATCGTGGCATTTTTGATCGGCTATGCTCCCTGGCTGTATTTTTTCTATGCGGGATTGAAAAATGTCAGCAGAGGCTGGTGGATGACGGAGATCCTGGGACTGGATCAGAGTCTGGAGATTGTTATGGGCGGCAGAGGGATGAATGGTATCGTATTCCCGTTGGTGATTCTGTTTCTGGTGGTGACCCTGGCAGTGGATTCTTCTGTATTCTCTGTGGAAAAAGACGGAGTACATATGCAGAAGCCTTCTGTGAGAAACTGGTCTGACAAGACATATGCCATGGCAGTGGGAGCCTGCACAATCCTTGGAACTTTGGCATTTGCTTATTTGTTAAGTGTTGTTATGGCACCGATGCTGGCACAGAGATATCTGTATCCGTTAAGTGCGGTGGCAATCGTCATGCTGGCGGTGGGCAGCAGCCGTGTGCTGGAACTGGCTGCAGAGCTGGAGAAGAAGTCCTGGAAGGGTCTGGAGGCTGTAAGCAGAATTGTTCTGGCGGTATTGCTGGTAGTATTATTCGGCCTGGGAATTCAGAACTATCGGGAATGCTATGACAGCTATGAACAGCAGAAGGTGGAGACCGAAAAGACACTGAATCTGATCGGTACCCCCGATGAGGATGTAAATATGGTCACGAATGGAGTAAAACATCTGGGTTGGACCGTGCTGTATTATTACTATCCGGATAATGAAATCGTGAACGGAGATTACAACCAGGCGGATTCCGACAGGTTCTGGTATTTTACACCGACCGAACTTGGCGCAGATGCCATCGCCGGATTGCAGCAGGATGGATATCAGGTAACCGATTACGGACTGATGCAACTGTCGCAGTATCCTTTCTATTTATATTATATTGAAGCAGTTCAGCCTGCGTCATTCGCAAAGTCGCGTTAGCACGCTTTTTCGTCACTTCGTGACTACTTTTGCTCATAGATTGGCGCTCTGCTCATAGGATGACAGAATTGACGCTTTGTGTGCGAGCACCCAATCGTCGCTTCTGTCATCCTATGGCTGAACTTTTACACTAAAATAATAAAAACATCTTGCAATTTGTGTGAACATATGCTACAATTTCACATTGTTAAGGCACTTTGCCTGACATGGATGGATTCCCGAGTGGCCAAAGGGGACAGACTGTAAATCTGCTGCAATTTGCTTCGGTGGTTCGAATCCACCTCCATCCATTCGCACGTCGCGGTTTGCGCGTTGCGATGCGTCCGCTGGTGTGGCGGAATAGGCAGACGCAAGGGACTTAAAATCCCTCGGGGGCAACCCCGTGCCGGTTCAAGTCCGGCCACCAGCATACTTAATTAGTGAGAGGAACACGGTAGAAATGCCGTGTTTCTCTTATTTTTTGCGGTGGGTGTGTAAGCAGAAATGCCATAAAAATGTTTACACTTTTTTACACTCTTTCAGAAGACTAAACATTAAGTGTTTTTTCCAGTTCCTGCCGTTTCTGTTCGTCTGAATACCGGGAAAAGCAATAGTGATTGATAAAGGTCTTTACATCCCGGTGTCCTGCCCAGTTCATAGCGTCTTTTAGATTGATGTTGGGATTGTCAGCAATCTTTGTTAAAGTGGTCTTACGTGCCTTGTGGTTTCCCTTCTTTTTGATTCCCAGTTCCTTACAGTAACGCTCATAATGGCTGTTGATAGAATTGGCGGTCAGACGGTGCTTGCGGTACATGAAAATATAATCTTCCGGGTCGCAGGAATAGCCATTTTGCAGATTTACGTCCCGTACCTTGTTGAACAGTTCCATAGCGGAACTAACAACGTATAAAGTGCGGTAACCTGCATCGGATTTCGGATGCTCCACAACTTCAAGATGCTTCTTCCATTTCCCATTATCCAATTTTTCGTATTGCTGTTGCTCCATTCGTCGAATGTAGAGATAGGAATCTCTTAAATCTTTCCATTTCAAGGCAACCAGTTCGCCGACACGGAGACCCAAAGAAAAGTTAATCAGTACGGCAAGGGTGGCGATGCGGTTGGGATGTTCTGCAAATTCTTTCTGTGCCAGTTCCTTTAAGAGATGCTCTTCCTCTTCGTTAAATACCTCAAATTCCGCATCTTTTGGTACGGTAGGAGTAAACAAGGATGCCTTGATCTTGAACTCTGCGTAGTGGTTTGTCGGCAGGATTCCAAGCTCTACAAGGTACTCTAAACTCTGCCGGATGATAACAGCCATGTTGTAGTACTGCTTTTTGTTCATTTGGCAGGAAATGATTTTATTACGTGCCCAGTTTTTCAATTCCAAAGCAGTCAGTTCTACTACCGGGCGGTCTACGATTGGATCGTCCGCATAGAAGCGGTTCCATTCTCCGTCAATATGTTTCATGTAGTTGGAGTTGTTGGTATCCTGCCATTTGTAAGTGAACCATTCCGGGTAGAATTGCCGTAAAGTGATACGCTTTCGTTTGGTGTCCTCTTCCTGCGCTTCGTAGTAGGCTACAATTTCGTCTGCAAGGTCTTCCCATTTCCGTTTTGCAATTGGCTTCTTTTTCCGTGGACTGTTTTCGTCCGGGAGAAAAGAATGCCACCGTCTGTCTGATTCGTAATATTTAGTTGTATACTGCTCCGTATGCTTCTTGATAATATCATCACGATGTTTTTTTGTCATATAATCATTATTTGCCGGAGCACTGACTTGTGAGTTTATATTACCTTCAGAAAGTACTTCCTGCAAGCAGTTTTTGATTGCTTCGGGTGAAAAACGGTATTGTATAGGAATAAAACACTCCTGCATAATTGATGGCACTATTTCCATGATTGTTCACGCTCCTTTTGTAGTCGTTGCAACTTTTTTGTTTTGTTATAACGGTTGCGAAGAACATTCTTTTTGGCTCCGACTGTGCGCTCTAATTCACGGACGGTATAGTAATCGTTATCAATTAGGTGGCAAAGATAATCGTCGGTCAGTTCGTGGTTATCAATGTAGAAAGTTTTCCGTTTTCGTCCCGGTCGTTTGCAGGCTTTGTCTTCAAGAATACGGATGCGGTTCTGCAACTCAATAAGTTCTGCATCCCTGCGACGATCTTTTTCGATCAGGGAGGCAAGCAGGATGTTGAAGTTGTACTTCGGATTGAGTAATGCGTTAAGTTCTTTATCGGTCTTGTCGGTTAGGTTATGGGTGTCCGGCATGGGGTGTAAATGGATGTTGTTGTAGAGGTCTTCCATGGTAATTTTCTCCTTTCTGTGAGTTACCGGAAAATGCGGTAATTATTGCAAGTTAATTGTTTACTTGTTTTTTTAAGGTGTTTTTATGGTAAAAACAGGTTGTTTTACTGCCCTTGAAAAATAAAATGAAAAGACCGGGGCAGGAAAACGGTAATTTAATATAAGCAGCAAAAAATATTTTTGAACAAAAAAAGGCAAAGCGGAGTCTGCATAATTACTCCAGTTTTGCCTTTTAAAATTCCCTTGTCATTTAATTATATATTAAGGTTAGCACATATCTGTAAAAAAACAAGGTGGATTACGGAAAATTTTAGGATGGTATTCCATTTTTGGTGGCTTTGGATATAGAAATTAGAAATTGTGATGAAATGGCGGAAAAATCGATTGTAGGCGTAAAATAGACTAGTGGGAAAGATAAGAGGGATATAAAGCTAACTGTATATTTGTAGAATGAATAGAAAAACGATAATAAAAGACATATTAGGGACTAGTAGGAAAAAAGGAAAAATTAGCCATTGACAGAACAAGTGTTCTGATGTATTGTCATAATTAATAAAAGGATACATTGACGGGGTCAAAATCAAAGGATAAAATATTAATTAATTCATATTATAAATAGTAAATTAATAGTGTCAGAGCGATTTTAAATAGTTAAAAAGAAGGGAGACATTTATGAAGGCAATAGCAATGTTTAACAATAAAGGTGGCGTTGGAAAGACAACCGTTTTATGTAATCTGGCGAGTTGGTTGAGTTTAAATGAGCATAAGAAAGTATTGGTGATAGATGCAGATCCACAATGTAATACAACTACGTATGTACTAGATGATGATGAATTTTTAAATGTATACTATGAAAAAAATACTTTCACCTTAAATGATATTATACTTCCGCTAAAAACTAGAGGAGCATATATTGAAAAGGAGAAAATAGAGGTAGTAAAGTCAAAGGGATTTGGATTTGATGTCGTGGCAGGCAGTCCTAAATTGGCTAGTAGTGAGGATTTTTTATCAGGAGATTGGAAGGATATAAAGGCGCAGGAAATAAGAGGAATACGTTCAAATATGCTTTTTTTTGATTTACTTCGTAAGTGTGACGAGTATGATTTTGTCTTTTTTGATATGGGACCTTCTTTAGGGGCGATAAATAGAGCAATTCTCCTAGCATGTGATTATTTCATTACGCCGATGTCATCTGATTTATTTAGCATTTTAGCATTAGAAAATATAGGTTTATCACTTAGTGAATGGAAGATGACATTTAACAAGGTACTTGCAAATTTGAATTCAGAAGATAGAGAAGGGTTAGAGGGAATGAAACAGGAATGTACAATTAAATTTTTGGGATATATATACCAGCAATATATTACAAAAACATCAGATGGGAACAAGAGAATTGTAAATGCGTATGAAACCATATTAAGACAATTGCCAGCTAAAATAAAAGAGAATTTAGCCGAAAAAATTAATTGTGATTTTTCTGGAAAACAGAATTATGAATTAGGATCTGTTCCTAATTTTTATAGTTTGATTCCTATGTCTCAAAGTGCACATAAGCCTGTTTTTGCATTGACAAATGTAGATGGTGTGGTTGGTGCACATTATCAAAAAGTAAAGGAATACAGTGATATTATAGATACAATTGTTAATGCAATCTACAATAATATGGAGGGAATATTATGATAAACTGGCCAGAAGATGTTGTAGAAGACATTGCGAGAAGAAGATGTGTTTTATATTTAGGATCAGGTGTGTCAGCTAATTCTGTAAATGAAAAAGGAGAAACACCAGCTACATGGGGGGATTTTTTGAATAGTGTTATTGAAAATAAAAAGGGAACTTTAGGAGAACATTATGGCACAATAAAGGAATTAATACGAGAAAAAGATTTTTTATTAGCATGTGAAGTGCTGGTTCAAAAGATCGGAGAAATAGAATTTGGAGAGTGTGCAGAAAACGCATTTAGGAGACCTCAATTTGCGTATACAGATATACATGAAGTAATATATGGATTGGATTCTCGAATTGTGATTACACCAAATATTGATAAAATATATGAACAGTGCGCCTTAAAAAATTCAAAAGGGTCTGTAGTGATTAAAAAATATTATGATGATATAGCATCATATTTGAGGAAACCGGATTACCTAGTTATTAAAGCACATGGTTGTGTGGATGATACTCAAAAAATTGTATTTACACATGAGCAATACAATAAAGCAAGGTATCAATATGCTTCATTTTATAGACTGTTAGATGCTTTATTATTAACACATACATTTATTTTTATAGGTTGTGGAATAAAGGATCCAGATATTCAGTTGACACTTGAAAATATGAATTTTTCATTTCCAAATTGCAAACCACATTATTTTATTACAGAAGAAGGAAGTATGAAACATGAAGTAATACAAAGCATTTATAGGAATAGAAATATAAAAATTATTACTTATGAAAATAAGGATGGCAAGCATGAAGAATTACTCAAAGGACTAAGAGAATTATCTATTTGTGTAGATAATAAGCGTAAGGAATTGGCAGAAAGAGCAACTTGGTAAAGGAATTAAGTTCCTTTAAAATTAATAGAAATAATAAAAAAATATTTTTAATGAGACAAATTGTGATAGAATATATTTAATACATATTTTTAGTGAAAGGACGAAAAATGGCAGATTATGTATATCCAGAGTTATTAAATAAATATGAGTTTAGAAATTATGGGCATGCTTTAGAAATATTAAGTGAAGTATTTCCTAAAGAGTGGAAAGAAATTCAAGAGTGTTTGGCAAAGTTTGTTATAACAGAGGATGATTTACTAGTAGCCGGGGGAAATGAAAGTCAGATACCTAAAAAGTTTGATGATATATTATATCCATATGGGTGGAAGGAAATAAAAATTTCCGGTGATCTTGAAGTGAAATTATATCAACGATTAAATAAAAAAAGTAAGTCTTTTGCTACTACTCCATTTGATAGCAAAATGATTAAGGGATATATTGATGGGCATAATATTGACTTTGTTAAAGGAAAAGTAGCATTTGATTTGGAATGGAATAGCAAAGATCAAACATTTGATCGTGATCTTTTGGCAATGAGAACATATTTTGAATGCGGAATAATAGATGTAGGAATTATTGTAACCCGATCGACAGAGTTGGTTGATATTTTTAAAAAATTAGATATAAATAAAAAGTATGGACCAAGTACTACTCATATGGATAAATTAATTTATCGACTTGATTCAAGAAGAAACGGTGGTTGTCCTATACTTGCTATAGGTATACGGAAAGCAGTAGTTGAGGAAAAATAAAATGGCGGAATTTGAAAAAACATCAATAGATGAAACTATTAATAATTTTATAAAATATACACAAGGAAAAAAATATAAGACCATCTACGCAGATCCCCCATGGCAATTTCAGAATAGAACGGGGAAGGTAGCTCCAGAACATAAACGTTTAAATAGATATCCAACTATGAAATTAGAGGATATTATGAAGTTACCGGTAGGAGATGTCGCTGATGAAAAAAGCCATTTGTATTTATGGGTG
>VOFE01001452.1_pt1 | contig 52571 bp, 98 predicted proteins | sample 5384071 | NCBI WGS metagenome assembly VOFE01 (sample SAMN12384724, study PRJNA508395) | human gut metagenome | isolation source: healthy gut D | host: Homo sapiens
GTACTCTTCTTTCCACTGCCAGGTTCTCTTAAGGAATCCTTCTCTTCCGAGTTCTTTCTTATCAATTCCCTCTGCCTTTAACTGGTTTGTAACCTTTACTTCTGTTGAAATTGCAGCGTGGTCTGTTCCCGGGATCCACAGTGCATTATATCCCTGCATTCTCTTGTAACGGATCAGGATCACATTGTAGAGCGGTACACTCCAATGATCATAAGCGGCGCCATTCCCGCTGTCCCGTATATATTTTGAATCAATGCAATTCCCAGAATTGCCGCACTGCTTCTATAAGAAGCTTGAATAAATTCTCCTTTGATACTTTTATCTTTCCATAACAAAGCCACAAGCAAAGCTGCCAGAATACTGAGTAATGTGACTGTAAAGCAGAATAGCACAAACTTCATATTCCCACACTTCTTCAAAATCTACTGTGGCAAGATCACTGAACACCAACACCGGAAGCGGAAATTGAAAGACAAATTTATTTATCTTAGATGCAAAAACATCATCCATCCAACCGATTTTTTGAACAACAGCCCAAGAAGCATCATGGCAAAAACCGGCACTGTCGCATTTAAACTAAAAATAAGATTATCCATTCTTTAAATCTCCTGTTATTTTTCCGTAAATCCAGAAGTGATAGTATCTTTTTAATCGGATGTCTGGTCACAGTTTTCCATTTCTCCGAGCCACTCTCCTTGCATCCGACATATAAATTTCATGGTGCAGCCTATTTTCATTTATGTCATTCACATATCCATTTTGCTGCAAGTATTCATCCATTAATGCCACCGTTTCCGGTTCATCATCAAAAAGAACCCAAATGCATCATCTGAACGCACAGCCCCTCCTCAATGGTTAAAAATTCTGCTGACGAACAATCAAGTTTCTTCTTTTTCGTTGCTGTTTCTACTGCCCACTCAAAGTCTTCTTTTGACACAAAATCAGGTAAGCGAATGACAGAAATCCAATGAAAAGTGGATTTATCAGAATAATCCACCCCTTAACATGTTCCTGCCACCAAAATCCTTCCAATGGCGGAACAACATATTCAAAAAATCCTTCAATTTTATAATCAGTCTTGTAACTCATTCTCAGAGTGTATGCAACAGCATATAATACACTAATTGCCTGCTGATATGCCCCACCTTCTTTGTTTGGATCTCCCTTTCCTCTTACTGCGATATAATTCGCTTTCGGAATATCTACAATCTGAGGCTTATTCTTTGGCATATAAAACTCTTTATATTCTTTCTTAAAATCAAAAGCCATAGCACTTTTCTCCATTCAACTCGATTTTTTATTCTATAAAAAATAATTATTTGATCCCTTTAACAAATCAAATTATCTGCCGGAACAGTCCATGTTTATTACAATAAATATAAAATATCCCATGTCCTTTTTTTCTAAATCTCACATCAATATTCTGCTCTGGATATAGCTTTACAATCTCCACAGTACCGGCGGTCACATAAGCTACAAACGAAATATAATGTTCTTTTCTCATAGGATGAGCCGCGGATACATAGTACTCATTATCGATTGTTTCGATAGATACCTCATGTATCTCATCACCTTTTTCCATGCCTCCTGTTCCGGCAATGTAATTCCACAACATGAAAAACTTCCCTGTCCCACAGATGTGATGATATTTCCGCAAATTGGGCACACATAAAAATGTATTTTTTTCATATTCCCCGACTGATTGTCATTTATTTTCAATTCTCCGGTGAGCAGCTCTGCAATGGATACGCCCAATGCACGCGACAGTTCCTCTATAATACTGATATCTGGAAGACCTTTTGGGTTTCCCATTTGAAATCGTTTATCGCTCACATTAATCATATCAGCCAGTTCTTTTTTGCGTGATTCTTTTTTCTCCCGCAGATTTTTATTGTTTCACCTGTTACATAATTCATAATCCCTTACCTCGCTTTGTTATTATGAATATAGTTTATTTCATACCGTTCTTTCGAACAACCTGCGAAGCGTAGACAACTTCTCCTTCTAAGTATTCATTTCGCAGTAATATAAAATCTTATTATCTGTGTCATAAACCATAAGTGTAAAATTCATAGACTCTCTGTCTAAAATATTTCTTCCGTCATCTACTTGTCTGTCAATCAAACGATAATATCCATTGTTTATTTCCGGTATTAACGCATTTCCCTTTTCTCCCGTCAAATAAGGTCCTGATCCCTCTTTCCCATAGACCAGCACCTGCATCACATCGTCCATTGGAAATGATTGCCAGTCCTTATTTTTAGAAATGGCTTTTAAAATCTTATCATTTTCAAATTGTAATGCGATACAAGAAGTCCCATCACCGTGAAACCCGCCATGATCATCATAGCTAAAAATCTCATTTCCTTCTGACACATTAACTCCTATTTCTTTAGAAATTTCGCTTCGTTCTCCATTTAAGCCACAACCTGCCATAATAAATACTAGAATAATAAACTAAAAATTATTTTCTTCATCTCCACACACTCCTTGAGAAACTTAATTTTAATTCAGCTCCACTTCTTTTTAACTGTTTCCTGCACTCCTTATAATCCGGAAAATATCTCTCCACTTCCTGCCAGAATTCCTTGGAATGATTCATATGTCGTCTGTGTGCCAATTCATGAACGACTACATAATCAAGCAATTCCTCCGGCAAATAAAATAATCGATAATTAAAATTCAGATTGCCTCTGCTGTTGCAGCTTCCCCATCTTGTTTTCTGATTGCGCACAGAAACTCTGTTGTAGGTCACATCCATTTTCAAACTATAATATTGAACACGCTGCGTAATTTTCTCTTTGATTTCATCTCTTTCTTTTCGTGAGAATTCATCATATGGTGGAAATGTTGTCACACTTTTATGCTTCTCCCTTGCCTTTACAAGAGAGCATTTTTCAATAATCCACTTCTTATGAGAATCAATAAATTTCTTAATATCACGGTCTGACACATACATCGGCACTCTGGCAAGAACTTCGCCCGTTGGCTTCACTTCTAACCCAAGCGTTTTTCTATTAGAACGCTTAATTGTCACTAAAACGCTGTTTCTTATTGTTATAATTTGGTACTTGGTAATCATTGATTTTTCCCTTGTAAATAATAGAATTGGTTTTTATTATATCACTTATAACTGGTATCGTCATCATACTCAGTTATGTAATACTATATAAAATTCCCCCAAGAATTTCTGGTTATTTTTCCAAGTAGTACTGCTTGTCATAAAATGATAAGGTATTAATAGAACAACCGTGTTGCAGGGTGCGTTGACCTTCATTTTTACATAGAATGGGGTGGTGCGGATGAAACATTTTGATTTTAAAGATCTTATGTCTTTTGGAATGTTCATTTTATCACTGCTGACATTCATTTACTTGATTTGTCACTAGATGATTTTAGAGCATAGAAAAACCACCCTTTGAACTTTGACGAGTAAGGGTGGCATTTCTATGTTCACACTTTATTGGTCAACCACTTTGTGGCGGTTGTTCTTTTACATCCATAATATAACATATTTTTCACTTTTATTCAAGTAGCCCTACTATCCTTTTCAGAACACAAATTACCATAAGTAGCTCCATAAATATTTCTTTCTTTTTTTAATTATTCCACAGAATAGGAAAAATGGCAGAATCACTTCACAATCTGGCATATAATCATGTAATATCTGCCGACAATTTCCACAAGGTGATATGATTTCCTCTCCCCGCTTTCCTCTTACCGCAACTATAGTATCAAACTCTCTTTCTTCGTTTGTAATTGGGAAAATAGAATTGTTTTTATGGTATCATTTGCAATAGATATTGTCAGCACACTCCATTATAAAAGATATTGAAAGAAGGGCGCACGCTTTCACGTACGCCCTCATCTCAAAGAAGATTAATATGTTTTCGGCGCATCGGAATAATGATTGCCGCTATAAAGTAAGCAAGTATTCCAGAGCCGGAGCACTAAAAGTACCATCCCCAGCCGGATCAGGGTAGGGTCTACATTAAAATATTCTGCCACGCCTCCGCATACACCGCACAACATACGACTGTCGTGGGATCTGTATAATCTTTTTCTGTTCCATATCTAAAACTCCCTTCTTTTTTTCGTTTTACGCTCCTGTAAAATCTACGGTAATATCACCGACATTACACTCGATATTTATAAGTTTCTGAACATTATTATTAATTTTTTCTTCCGGTTTTATTCCGTAGTATACTTCTTCACCTATAACGATTTCACCTGCTCCGCAGGAAATCTCATAATTATACTCCTTTCGGTTTCCAGCGGCATGGTAGATGATATTTCCAACGTCATTTTCCATATCAAGTTCCTGCGTTACACTTCCCGTTGCTTCCAGTGTACCGGTGCCACATTCCAGACTTGCTTCTGCTGCCTGGAAGTTATGAACAACGCCATTGCCTACTCCGACTTCCACTGATAAATCTCTGGTACTTATATCCTCCACCTGAAGTTCGCCCACGCCAACCATAAGGGAAACCTCGTCCAAGCTCAGATCTCTCGGAATCCGGAGGTACACTGTACCGTCCTCTGCCCCCCTCGATCCCTGTCACACGTTTTTTTGCTCCAATTTCAACGTATTTTCTTCCATATAACTGTGGAATTTCAATTCTTCTGCCACGCCGACAGTTTCTACTTCAATCGTATCCCCGTCATGGCGCTCCACGGTCACATTACCGACAGCCATCTCCAGTTCCACTTCTCTTACGCCCGAATAGCTTTCCACTGCGTCAGTTCCGAAATCACGCCGGTCTGCGTCGTGACGATGAAGGAAATCATCATCGTCATCATCCCACTCCCAGCCGATGTATCCTTTCGGAAAATGCATCGAGATTGCTTCTGTTGTCACGCCAAGTGACAGCGATATGATACAACACACAAGTCCTGAGATAAATGTCACGCCACAAACTATCCAGAATATTTTCCATCCTTTTTTCATACTCCAACCTCTTCCTTTCTGTGAAATGGCTTCCTGCAAATTGAAACGATTGCCCGGAAAATTGCCGGAAGAACGATGATACAAAGCCTCACGCCTGCCACAGTTCCGACAACGCCAAGAGCTGTCAGAATCAGACCCAAGCCCAACAGCCCGATTCCCACTGCAAAGTCCTGTATCAGTAGTATGATCCCATTTACAACCAACACAACACCAGCAATAACCGCTGACACCGTCATCACTACAATCGAAGCAAAAACTGCCACCAGTGCAATAAGACATCCTGCCACTAACGCCACAAAACCAAGCGCCAACGGAATAAGAACCGGGCCACCTACTAAAATAATCGCTATAATCAGAATTATTTTCATTGTGTTACTCGTCCTCGGCGGTTCTTTCTGCTCGGCATCATCAAAATAATCATTATAATACTGCATTGCCTCTCTGCGTTCTTCTACCGGCACATCCTGCAATAATGCTGCCAGTTGTGTCATAAATCCTATGCGGTTCATGCAGTCACACCTCCCTCAAACATACTTGTAATCTTCTTTGAATAATTTTTCCACTCTACACGATATAAATTAAGCTGTGCAATTCCTTTTTCCGTCACCTTATAATATCGGCGGTTCCGCCCGTCAAACTGCCGGTCATAAACTTCCAGACATTCATCCTTCTGAAGCCTGCGAAGGACCGGATACAGCGTAGATTCTGAAACCTCCAGAACACTTCGCACATCCTGGGTGATCTTGTACCCGTAGGTTCCCTCTTGTTCTCTTGAAACAACTGCCAGTACAATCGCATCCAAAAGAGCTGCTCGGTATTGAATATCATTCATGTCACTCCCCTTTCTATGTAGCTTCTAAACATTGTGAAATTCATAATATTATTATTTTAGCTATATTATATGCTGTATAATATAGTTTGTCAACAAGTATTATATCAAAAAATTATTTTTAAAAAATTGAAAGAAATTCGAAAGAACTACCTTGATTTTCATCTTTAACAGCATTATTATATATAATATGCAGGTATAGTTCATTGGTAGAACAGCCGCTTCCCAAGCCACATAGGCGGGTTCGATTCCCGTTACCTGCTCTTAAAAGCCGGAAGCATTGTAAAATCAATGTTTCCGGCTTTTTTGACTCTTGAATATTTCCACTTATGCAAATAATTTCCGATAAATGTGCTCATCTTCCTCTTTAAATACATTGAAGATGACTCTCTCTAAGTTAGACCCCGACAGATACCGATCCACCGTCTCCACAGCAATCTGCGCTGCCAGCTTATTCGGAAAATGAAATTCCCCGGTAGAAATGCAGCAAAATGCAATAGACTTAAGACCATTCTTTTCTGCCAGTTTCAGGCAACTTACATAGCATGATTTCAATTCTTCTTTTGCTTCTCAGTAACTTCCATACCCACGATCGGCCCCACCGTGTGAATCACGTGTTTTGCAGGAAGATTATAACCTTTTGTAATTTTTGCTTTTCCGGTTGGTTCTTCGTGTCCCTTGCAGTTCCATGATCTGGGCACATTCATTTCCGAAGCTCCACACCTGCTGCCGAGTGAATCACATTATCAATACATCCGTGACAAGGCACAAAAACACCCTAGAAGCTGACTGTTTGCCGCATTTACAATGGCATCCACCGAAAGCCTTGTAATATCTCCTCTCCAGAGAGACATCTTCTCTACATTTTTTATCGTTGTACAAGGATAAAGCTCTCCGATTGGCGATATATCTTCCAGTTCCACAATGCCTTTTTCTTCCGCTTCTTCCCTTAAAAGCGCATCCTGCATTACTACATATTCCTCTGAAATCTCCATTGGGAACCGAACATTCATAAGACTTCTTAACAGCCTGCGTTTTCCTCATAATCATAAGGTTCCTGAAGGGTATCATAACCGGAATTTTCTTTTTTCAAATATGCGATTAAGCAATCCACTCTTTCTTCTCTTGTCATGATTCCTTCCTCCACTATTTATAGATATTTCTTAATCACCGCATACGCTTCATAAAGTTCTTCATAACTCATCCGGCAGTTTGCGGGACTGGTGGATGGCAGACAAACGGCTTCTATTCCGGTCTGCGGATAGCAATATCTCTTATACAATTGCGCCGCCTTTGTGCCGGTCGTAAAAACTGCCTGCACATCCGAATGTTCTAAAATAAGCTTCATATCATTCGGAATCGGGTTTCTGATGCTGCTGTCTTCTGCCCCTCTGATTTCACAGCCTGCCAGAACATCCCATACAGCAATTTTATTTTTCAGTGCAAATGATATCTTCTCCTCTTTCGTCACCGGGAGCGCTTCCCCGCACACATCCGAAACCACCTTCCAGAAACGGTTTCTTGGATGTCCATAATAAAAGCCAACCTCTCTGGACTTTGGAGAAGGCATTGTGCCAAGCATCAATATTCTGGACTTGCTATTATAAATGGGTTGAAAATCATGGATGACTCGTTCTAATTCCATAAAAGCTCCACCTCACGATCAGTATAAAACTTACTCTTTACAGCATTTTCCCCATAACATAATCATCATAGATGAATCAATGAAGTGCCAATACCATTTCCATGATATTTTTTAGCAACTACAATTCCCAACTCTGCAATGTGCCTTGATTTGATTTTGTGGCTGGAGGTTATAGTCGAAAGCCCTGCTATTTCGTCTCCGTCCATCGCTAACAGCATGGTATTCGTTTTATCCTTCAAAGCTCCAAATCATTTCTCCCAAAAAGCATATTGATCTTAATACCGGAATAATTTTCCCCGCATTTTATTCCAGATATGTCCCTGCACATATTCATAGGCTCTGTCATAAATAAACAATCCTATTTGCCCTGCCACAAACGCTCCGATCATCAATGCTCCCGGAAGTTTTCTTCCAAAAAGTAATTCCTGAAATCCCAGAAGCATGGGAAGGTACATAACGTTAAATACGATGTATTTCACAATCCAGAAAAATTGCAGAGCGATTGACATTTCCTTTCCATTCTGCGATTTTCCGGAAAGCAAATTCATTTACCAGAATATAAAGTCCCATAGCGCCATAGGACAGGATATAAAATTTGTTCGGAGATACGATAAAGCCGAGGATCACTCCGGCGATATAGAATGCCGCCCCCATCTTTCCGCCAAATTCCCGGTAAATGATTCCTACAAAATAAGATGCCGCTGCCAGTAAAAACAATGTATTTGTCTCGATCACACTTCCCATAGCGATACATACGATCGTAAATGCAAGCAGTAATCCTGCTATTGCTGTTTTCTTTGCCTTTACATGCATGAACAAAGATCTCCTCCCATACATTCACACAATGTGTCTGCCATCCACAGATCGCAGCACATATTCCCGGTTCCGCAAGTAGACTGCTGTCCGCCGTATCCACCGCCATAAGGATTGGACTGATATTGTCTCGTATTCCAACTGAGCTGATTCAGAAGCTGGCGGTACTGAAGATTATTAGGTTCCATATTCACAGCCTGCGCTGCATGCTGCTGCGCCAAAACGTTATTTCCCACACCTGCATTGGCTGCTGCGCTCAGGTAATACCACTGGGCATCTCTCCCCGGCATACGGTTCAGCAGATTCAGTGCATCCTGATATCTACGGTTATTGATAAAATTATAGACCGCCTGTGTCTCTGTGTTTGTATTCTGACCGGAGCTCTGCTGATATCCGCCGCCGTATCCGTAGCCATATCCATAACCACTTCCGCCGCCTTTTCACGTTCTTTCATAATCGTATCATAAGCTTCCTGTATCTCTTTGAATTTCTCTTCTGCCAGATCTGCCAACGGATTATCAACATTTGCATCCGGGTGATATTTTCTGCTCAGATCACGATAAGCCTTTTTCACTTCATCATCAGTCGCACTCTGCGGCACGCCCAGTACATCATATGGGTTTTTGTCATTTTATAATTCCTCACTTTTCTATTCGTGTCGTTTCATTTTCTTTTTTCCTGCAATTTGCGATAGCGTTTCCAAACTCCATCATATAATATATTTCTCAAAATGTCTATGTCTAATACAAGCGGAAGCCGCTCGAATTCCGCTGTACATTCTCCGAGCATCATACACAGGATCTGCCTGATCTTTTCTTCATAATCCTTTTTCCTCCGACATTGCCTTCAACGGATTGTAATTTCCTTCTTTTTTATCTTTTCAAGATCCTCATAGGCATCCATAATATATATGTATTTGCCAAGATAAAATGCCAGTCTCCGAAGCCCGCTCTCCCAGTGATCTTTTCGATAAACTATAAGCTCTGCCATAAGCCGTCCAAAGCAGCCCGCAGGCTCGTCAATTGACATGGTGTTCTTTTTCATAGTATGCAAGCTTTTTCAATTCTTGCTGTATTTTTCTGCCCTGTCTCGGATACTTTCGGATTGCAGATTTCACTCTTCTTCGAAGCGCACAGGTTCCAAAGGAAGCCGGATACTTTCTGCTCATCGATCCAATCATCCTTCAAATGATAATATGCCAGAATGAGATTCATCTCTGCGGCATATTCCGTAATTTCATTTTGCAAAATGGTCTGTTTTTTCACCGGATGGACTTTGCAATGACATTTCGTCTGTTTTGTCTCCGGTTCATATAGAGCGGTGAGAAGCAAAATCAAAAATGTCATATCGTAAGTCAACGTAATCTGCCCCAGATGACCGTATTTTTTCTTTAACATCTGGCACAGGCCACAATAATATGATTTATATTTTGCAAAATCTTTTACTTTCAATTCCGGCTCATGAGCCGTCACATATCAAACATAATCTTCTCCTGCTGTGTGCGTGTTTCTATCGTATCATTAATATGTCATTATAGCAGATTTTCTCTGATTTTGTTAAATTCTTTTCAATTGTACATTGTTTTTCCTGTGATATACTTTTAATAATCGTACTGACCACAAAGGTACTTCCTGCGTGATAAGGCGGACAGTTTCTCATATACATTTGAGTAGGGATTTCCTGCTCTTTTTTGTGGACCTGACGCCTATGCGCCGGGTCTTTTACATCTGTACCTTTGCCCTTACGGTCACAGGCCAAACGATAAGAACAAGTTCAAACGATGAGAAAGGGGATTTCTATGACATCGAACGATACGGCAGAAAAACTGCTTCATAAATTAAATACGGAACATTCTCTTTCCCGTGAAGAATGGACCACATTGATTCAGGGAAGAACCCCCGGGCTTGCCGAAGAGCTCTTCCTGCTGGCAAGAAGACAACGCCATCATTTCTACGGTCATGATGTCTATATCCGGGGTCTTATTGAATTTACCAATTACTGCCGCAACGATTGTCTCTACTGCGGTATTCGCAAAAGCAACAAAAATGCTAACCGGTACCGGCTGACAAACGAGCAGATTCTTGATTGTTGTAAAACCGGATACGAGCTTGGCTTTCGCACTTTCGTGCTGCAAGGCGGGAGGATGGATATTTTTCCGATGACCGGATGATCGAACTTATTCAGACAATCCGCAAGACCTATCCCGACTGTGCGATTACGCTTTCCATCGGTGAGAAATCTTATGAGACTTATCGGGCGTTTTATGAGGCAGGAGCCAACCGTTATCTTCTGCGCCATGAGACCTTTAATGCCAGACACTACGAAAGCCTTCATCCTGCCGGACTCACTGCGCAAAAACGCCAACAATGTCTGTGGGATTTAAAATCTATCGGCTATCAAGTAGGAACCGGCTTCATGGTTGGCTCACCTGGACAGACGGCAGAACATCTGGCTGAGGATATGCTGTTTATCCAAAAGCTGAATCCACAGATGGTCGGCATCGGTCCATTTATCCCGCATCACGATACCCCATTTGCCAAAGAAAACGCCGGGACACTGGAACTGACGTTATTCATGCTGGGGCTCTTAAGGCTGACGATTCCAAGCGTACTTCTGCCCGCAACAACCGCCCTTGGAACCATCCACCCAAAAGGCAGGGAACTGGGCATTCTTGCCGGAGCCAACGTCGTCATGCCCAACCTGTCCCCTGCTGATGTACGAGGAGACTACCTGCTGTACGACAACAAACTCTGTACCGGCGAAGAGGCGGCAGAATGCAGAAGCGAATTAGAAATGCGCATGAATGCCATTGGGTATCACGTTGTAACCGACCGCGGCGATTCACTGAATCGAAACTAAAACCAAAAAGGACAGGGCAAAATTCAATTTAGGACGTAGCATTTTTGCATTTTGCTACGTCCCAATATAAAGGAGGAACAAACATGTATGATGTAAATTCGAAACACGCTGAAGATTTTATTAACCACGAGGAGATTCTTGACACGCTTGCCTATGCAGACGAGAATAAGAATAATCTTCCGCTGATTGAATCTCTGATTGAGAAAGCAGCTAAGCGGAAGGGACTCTCGCACCGAGAGGCTTCTGTTCTCCTTGCCTGTGAAGACAAGGAGATGAACGAGAAGATTTTCCGGCTTGCGGAGCAGATCAAAAAGGATTTCTACGGAAATCGTATTGTTCTGTTTGCACCGTTGTATCTTTCTAACTACTGTATTAACGGCTGTACTTACTGCCCATATCATATGAAAAACAAGCATATTACCCGTAAGAAATTATCACAGGAAGAAATCAGAAAAGAAGTAATCGCTCTGCAGGACATGGGACACAAACGACTGGCTCTTGAAGCGGGTGAAGATCCGGTTCACAATACGATGGAGTATTATCTGGATTCTATCAACACCATTTACAATATTAAACATAAAAACGGAGCCATTCGTCGCGTAAATATCAACATTGCTGCAACAACTGTAGATAACTATCGTCTGTTGAAGGAAGCCGGAATCGGAACCTATATCTTATTTCAGGAAACCTATCACAAGGACAGCTACCTTGAGCTTCATCCAACAGGACCAAAGCATGACTACGACTATCATACGGAAGCAATGGACCGCGCCATGGAAGGCGGTGTAGACGATGTAGGAATCGGAGTACTCTTCGGTCTTGATAAATTCCGTTACGAATTTGCAGGGCTCTTAATGCACGCGGAGCATTTAGAAGCGGCATTTGGCGTGGGTCCTCACACAATCAGCGTACCAAGACTTCGCAATGCGGACGACATTGATGCCAGTGCATTTACAAATGGAATCGATGACGATACTTTTGCTAAAATCGTAGCATGTATTCGAATTGCCGTTCCTTATACCGGCATGATCATTTCCACAAGAGAAAGTCAAAAAGTACGTGAACGAGTGCTTCACCTCGGTGTCTCTCAGATCAGCGGCGGTTCCAGAACCAGCGTTGGCGGATACTGCGAACCGGAACCGGAAGATGAAAAGTCCGAACAATTTGACGTTATCGACAATCGTACACTGGATGAGGTAGTACGCTGGCTTATGGAAATGGATTATCTGCCAAGCTTCTGTACCGCATGTTATCGCGAAGGTCGTACCGGAGACCGCTTCATGTCATTGTGTAAGAGCGGTCAGATTCAAAACTGCTGCCACCCAAATGCACTGATGACTTTGCAGGAATATTTAATGGATTACGCATCTCCTGAGACAAAGCGTATCGGAGATCTGTTGATCGACAAAGAAGTTTTGAATGTGCCAAATGAAAAAGCCCGTGCAGTTGTATTGGAAAATCTGAAGTTGATCCGGGAAAATAATCGACGTGATTTCCGGTTTTAGTTTATCTTATACACATTTTCACACAGGAGGAATACTATGACTTTAAATAACACCCCTTCTTCCGAGCGGGTCCACATCGGTATTTTCGGCAGACGCAATGCCGGAAAATCCAGCCTGATCAATGCTCTGACAGGGCAGTCTCTTGCCATTGTCTCTGATGTCAAAGGGCACAACAACTGATCCTGTCTTAAAGGCGATGGAGCTTCTCCCGCTGGGCCCTGTAGTGATGATCGACACGCCCGGTCTTGATGACACCGGTACGCTTGGAGTTATGCGCGTGCAAAAGGCTTATCAAATCCTCAACAAGACTGATATTGCTCTTCTTGTCATTGATCCTCCGACGGCGTAACCGATGAAGATTCCGCTATTTTGTCGCGGATTCAGGAGAAGAAGATTCCTTATCTTGTCGTTTGGAATAAAATGGATCTGCTGGAGAACAATAAGCTTTCCACAAGACAATTGGAGAACTTCCTCCATGAGTACCATGTTCCTGAAGATCACATAATTCCGGTAAGTGCACATACAGGGCACAACATTTACACATTAAAGGAACGAATTGCCGCCTTCGCACCTGCTGAAGATGATAAAAACCATATTGTCAGTGACCTGATCCACCCGAATGATTTTGTCGTTCTCGTAGTTCCCATTGACAAAGCAGCTCCAAAAGGACGGCTTATCCTGCCACAGCAGCAGACAATCCGGGACATTCTGGACACCGGTGCAACCGCTATCGTCACCAGAGATTCTGAATTTGCCGATACGTTAAACCATCTCGGCAAAGCTCCGTCTCTCGTGATCACTGACAGTCAGGTGTTCGGCAAGATCAGCAAACTGACTCCGCCGGACATTCCTCTGACGTCTTTCTCGATTTTATTTGCAAGATACAAAGGCAATCTTGACACTGTTGTAAATGGTGCCTGCGCATTGGACACTTTGCAGGATGGCGATACCATTCTCCTGTGCGAAGGTTGTACCCACCACCGGCAATGCGAAGACATTGGCACGGTAAAGCTTCCGAAATGGATACGGGAATATACCGGGAAAACATTAAATTTCGCATTTACAAGCGGTACCGAATTTCCACTGGAGCTTGAGCAATATAAGATGATCATCCACTGCGGCGGATGTACGCTAAATGAGAGGAAATGAGATACCGTCTGAAATGTGCCGAAGACGCAAAGCTTCCGATTACCAATTATGGAACTGCGATTGCGTATATGAAAGGAATTCTTGAGCGAAGTATAGAAATCTTTTAGTATAAAAATAGAGCGGAAAATTTAATATTTCATTACAACGCAATGCCGGTGAGTCAAAATGACCCACCGGCAAAACACATATTTCAAATCATTCCCGAAACGCTTTTTAAAACGCTTACAACCGCCTAAGTTCTTCTGCTCTTTCCAGAACTCCTTCCCATTGCTTCTCACTTAACAGCTCTGGCTTTTGCATACCTTCAAGCCACTAAAATCTATTCTCAGTTCTTTTGAGCAAGAACTGCCGAATCATATAATGACACTATTTCATCCGTTGTCTGTGACATTACATTCCGATCATCTCCAAATGTATGATCATGATCGAATAACGGACAGTATCCAACTAATTTTCCACTGGTATTTTCCATCAAAAAGCCCCAGTTCTGCTCATGTCTGTCATTATTGTTCAAAATGTAATCCGCGACCTGCATCTCTAAATAAGCCTTCCGATCTAACTTTTCTGCCTCTTTGTAAGCATTCACTCCATACGATTCACAAAAAATTTTAAATTCTTCAAAGGTAACCATTGCAACATCTTCTGAGGTAAACAGTTTTGATTTTACAATTCGCTCTCCTACCCCCCTCAATCCACCCACGTCTTTCTTCTGATAAATAAGATGCAATTTCATTTTCCTCTGAAACTTCATAATGAATATGATTGATGTGAAGCGCGGTCAAAATCTCATCGGCAGGGATTTCATATTTCCCCACTTTATGAAGAAATAAATCTTCTCCTTGCCGAATCCATCCTTTCGCACTTGCTCCAAATGTCGTTAATTCCGGAGTATGAATGTTTTTCTGTTCTTTTTATCTCTTCTTGATGCCAGATACCACTGGTTGGTTCCGCCTTCCGGCATGTAGTATCCCATGTTTTCATTCTCATTGATCACATAAGTTGCATCTCCGGAATAGATCAGTCCCAATGCTTTTCTTCCCTGCGCCATATTATCAATGATCTCATCGGTAACGATCTCCGGCTTCATGGTCTGTACACATTGAACCAGCCAGTCATACGCTTCCTGGATCTGGCTTTCGTCAGACGTATTCATCGAATATCCCAATGCCTTCAATGCCATCATAAAGGAATCTCTCTCTGATCATACAGGTAGATGTCCCCTTTATATTTCTGATCCAGGAAAATGTTATAGCCTTCTTTTTCCAGGTCTTTGATGTCGACTTTTGTCTTATCGTACACGATTCCGACTGTTCCCCAGAAGTACGGAACAGAATATTCATTCTCCGGATCATACGGAAGTCCTTTGACCGCATCATATAATTTATCCATACAGTTCAGTTTCGACTTATCCAATTTCTGTAAATATCCTTCGGAAATGAGTCTCTGGATCATATAATCACTTGGTACAAGAATGTCGTAAGCTTCTCCATTTGCGACCTTAATATACATCTGTTCATTCGAATCAAAATTTTCAAGAAGTACCGTTGCCCCTGTCTCTTTCTGGAAATCCTGGATAATATGTTCACCTACATACTCGCCCCAGTTGTAGATACGAAGCGTCTGCCCCTCGAATGGCAATGGCTCTTTCTTGTTATTATATGTCACAACTCCGGCCACGATCGCCAGTACACACACAACCGCAACTGCCGGTACCAGTACATTTCGTCTGCCGATGCTGTTTCTCTTCGCACGTTTTGCAAAAAGTGCCGGTGCAGCATTGATGATCACAAGTACGATCGTGATGATCACAACCACCAGTGTCGAGATTGCATTGATACTCGGGTTGACACGTTTACTCATCGTATACACCATGATACTTAAGTTCTTCACACCACGTCCGGTTACGAAGTAAGAGATAATAAAATCATCCACTGACATGGTAAATGCAATCAATGCACCGGCTACGATTCCCGGCGTGATCTGTGGCACAACAACTTTCGTCAATGCCTGCCACGGTGTTGCCCCAAGATCCATTGCCGCATCTGCAAGATTCGGATCAAGCGAACGAATCTTCGGCATGACCGAGAGCATAACATACGGAATACAGAATGCAATATGTGCCAGAAGCATCGTTACATAACCTTTTTCCACATGAAATGTAATAAATAATAACATAAATCCGATTGCCGTTACGATCTCCGGATTCATCATCGGAAGGTTGTTGATCTGCTCCATCAGGTCACGCACAATCTTCTTTGATTTACTGATACCGATTGCTGCAATTGTTCCTGTTACCGTTGAAATAAAGGTCGCAAGCAATGCAATACTGAATGTTGTCGACAGTGCATCCATCATATCTGATGAATCCAGCATATGTTTGTACCAGCGGAGTGAAAATCCTGTAAAACTGGTCAATGATTTTCCATCGTTAAATGAGAATATGATCATGTACAGGATCGGAAGATAGAAGAACACAACCGCCAGTATCATAAGGATCTTCCCTATCGGACGTTTTCCCTTATTATTCATAACGATTATACCCCCTTTCCACCCTGGTTACGAATCTCGATCTTACGGACAACCATCATAAGTACCATCATGATGACCGCCATGATCATGGAAATGGCACTTCCGAAGTTCCACTCTCCAACCGTAATAAACTGATTCTCAATCAGATTTCCGATGAGGAAATACTGACCGCCGCCGAGCAGCTTCGGGATAAAGAACGAGCTGACCGCCGGAAGAAATACCAGCGTAATCCCGTTGATGATTCCCGGCACGGAAAGCGGCAGTGTCACACGCTTAAATGTCTGCGCCGGGCTTGCCCCAAGGTCTGCACTCGCTTCCAGCAAGGAATTGTCCATCTTACTAAGTGACGTCTGGATCTGCAGGATCATAAATGGCAGGAAGTTATATACCATTCCCAAAAGCACTGCCTCTTCTGTATAAAGAAGAGACCCTTTTCCCAATCCCACCAGTTGTAAGATTCTCTGGATCAGGCCGCCGTCACTTAAGAGTCCGATCCATGCATATGTGCGCACGAGCATATTGATCCACATCGGGATCGTGATCACAAGAATCAGCGCATTCTGCTTTTTCTGCTCACTGCGCGCAATATAATATGCGATCGGATAGCCCAGCAACAGGCAGATCACGGTTGTCTTTACCGCAATCACAATGGAACGCCAGAGGATTAATAAGAAATCCGGGTCGGTAAAAAATTTGGCGTAATGTTCCAGTGTAAATGTGAACGACAGAATGGTATTTCCCTGGTCTGTCACTGAATAAAGTGCGATCAGAACCATCGGGAACACCAGCATCAGTACCGCCCACACAATGTACGGAAATGCTAACTGTGAAAATTTTTTCATCTTAGAATACCACCTTCGGCATAACATGAATATCTTCCGGGAAGAATGTCAGGCCGACCTCCTGACCTTCCTCTGTATAATCCGTTGTATGGATCTTGAATTCTCGTCCCGTAGTGGAAAATGTAATCTCATACACGCCTTCTGTTACTTCTTCCGGATCAAAATCATAGTCTACACTGATGTCCACGCTCTGGTCTTCATCCGTCAGTTTCCATCCCTGTGCATTTGCCCATGTCTTAAGATCTGTATCCAATGCCTGAGATTCTGTAATCTCATCTACCGTCTTGAAGAAGTTGAATGCCATAACACCTTCATTTGCCTTCTCATTCTTAACGAACGGCTGGTTAACTACAAAGATGGTTCTCTCGATGCTGGTTCCGTTTGCTGTGCTGAATGTTACCGGATACTGGCCTTCTTTTGCTTCCAGTTCATATTCAATATTTGCAATGGAAATGTACTCATCACTTTCCGTCTCCCATGCCTGTGCATTCGACAGTGCAACAATTTCCTTGTCATCCATATTTTCTACATCATCGATATCTACATAGAAATTGTTGGCGCTGATCTTTTCCGTTCCGTCTTCGCTGGTCACATCATGGTTACGGATGACACGCATGTTGACCGTAACACTCGTTCCGGGAACCGTCTCGACCATGATCTCATAGTGCACACCCTTGAACAGAACACTTAATACCTCACCTGTCATCTTGCCGTCTTTTACATCTACGATATCGATGTCTTCCGGACGGATCACGACATCCACCGGCTCATTTTCCTTAAAGCCCTGATCCACACAGTCGAACGTGATATCATCAAAACGGACTTTGTAATCCTCAATCATTCTTCCGGAAATGATATTGCTCTCTCCGATGAAGTTTGCAACGAAACGGTTCGTCGGCTCATTGTAAATCTCCTGCGGGGTTCCGATCTGAAGGATCTCACCTTTCTGCATAACGACGATCTTGTCCGACATCGTAAGTGCCTCCTCCTGGTCGTGTGTTACATAGATAAAGGTAATGCCGACCTCCTGTTGGATGCGCTTCAGTTCATACTGCATTTCCTTCCGAAGCTTTAAGTCCAGCGCTGCCAGCGGCTCATCGAGAAGCAGGATCTGCGGCTCATTGACCAGTGCCACCCATAACACTTTCGCCTCGCTATTTCCATGATTATATAAGTAATGACTCTTATCGCCGCTCATATAAAATGTTTCTTTTTGCCTTTACTTTGTACTTTTTATTTCCCTGTACGATCGTAATCGCTCCCTTGAGCACATAGCCGAACTCTTCGCCCTGATAGGATAACATTTTCTGACTCTTCCCGTGGGGATGAAGGGTAAGCACGATCGGCTCCATCTGATTCTTCTGCGCGTTCGGAATGACCCACTCAATCTGATAATCTTCCTGCTCATCCACAAAGAAATCCTGCTTCGAAAAAACAATCTGTTTTTCTTCTTCCTCATGGAAAAATTCGGACAAATTACTGCCCAGCGCCTCTACAATATCTGCCAGTGTCGCGATGCTGGGTGTTGTAAGATTTCGCTCTACCTGTGACAAAAATCCTTTCGTCAATTCACTGCGTGACGCCAAGTCTCCGAGAGTCAGCTCATTCTGCAGACGCAGCTCTTTTAACTTCTTTCCTATATCCACTTTATCACGCCTCTCGTTTAGTATTATTAAACTTTTCTTTTAAAATCGTCAAACAGCTTATATTATACAGTATTCTTTCGGAAATGCAAGCGTAATCCGGCAATTATCCTAACTTTGTCACTTTATACTAAACATATGGTTCAGCTTTATCAAACCCAAAAAGAGCTTCCGAAACTCTTTGTTTTTTCGGAAGCTCTGTCTTTCTTTTCCTTATCTCTTAAGTGCCGCAAGAAACAATTCATAAAAGTCATCTTCTCCTGCGATCATCGGCGAATTTTCTCCACCGCCATTCGTACTTCTTTTCATTGCCGCATGAAATTCTTCTCCTGCCAGGATCAATTCCATTTCATAAATCTCGTACCCCAGCTCTCTGCATATCTTACAAAATGCGGACACCGGCTCTTTCTCCTTCTTTGTCGCAATCAATCTCTGTCTTAAATTCTCATCTCTTTTTGCCTGTCGCTGGAGTTCATCCAGCATACTTGTAATATCTGCCATCGCTACTACTTAAGTCCTTTCATTACTTCTCCGATAGGCGCTGCAATTGTAAGCTCTGCGCGCACTTCTTTTGCCGTCGCGCTCTTATTAATAACGACCAGATGTTTCCCCGGAAATAATCGATGAAGCCTGCCGCCGGATACACCACAAGAGAAGTACCGCCGATAATCAATGTGTCCGCTTCGCAAATCGCCCGAATACTATGCTCGATCACCCCAGAATCAAGACCTTCCTCATAAAGTACAACATCCGGTTTGATCAAACCGCCACACTCGCACCGCGGTACACCGTCTGCGTTCTTCACATATGAGGCATCATAGAACTTCCACATTTCCGGCAATAGTTGCGGTGGATACTTCCATGCAGTTCCAGTACATTTTTGCTTCCTGCTGCCTGGTGAAGTCCGTCAATGTTCTGCGTGATAACAGCCTTCAACTTTCCTTCTGCCTCTAACTGAGCAAGCTTCAGATGCGCAGCATTTGGCTTTGCTTCAAGGAACATCATTTTCTCTTTGTAGAACTCATAAAATGCCTCTGTATTCCGCACTAAAAAAGCTGTGACTTACAATCTGTTCCGGCGAATACCGATACTGCTGATGATAGATTCCATCCGCACTTCGAAAATCAGGAATACCGCTCTCGGTCGATACTCCCGCACCGCCAAAGAAGACGATGTTCTCACTGTCATCAATGATTTCCTGTAACCTTGCTGTTTCTGCTTCGTACATCAAGTATCACCTCCTGTTTTCTTCTTTGATCCATCCGATCACATGGGACAGATCCGGCAATTCTGCTGTAATTCCTTCTCTCACTTCTTCCGGCACTTTCATCACATCCGGAATATAGATCACGTAACCGCCGGCTGCTTTCCCCGCCAGAATTCCCGATATGCTGTCTTCAATAACAAGACATTCCTTCGGTTCTCGTCCTATCTTCTTCGCTGCCTCAAGAAAAATATCCGGTTCCGGCTTACTTGCCTTTAACATATCTCCATACATATGTGCAGACAGCACATCATATACCCCTGCCTTCTTTAAAACCATTTCCGCACTGTTTTTACCTGTAGAAGTTGCAACCGCCGCCGGAATCTTCTGTTCTTTAAAAATTCCAACAACTCTTTCAACCCTTTTTTCAGAGGCACACCATCTTTTTCGATTATCTCATGATAGATTTTATTCTTGAACATGCAGATCCGGTCGTAATCAAAATCCTCCCCGAATTCTGCTCTTAAAAGCCTCCGATTGCCTGCGTGCTTTTCCCTCTGCATGCATCCATAAGCTCTGTGGAAATCGTAACGCCCATTTCCCCGGCTGCTTTATGCCACGCAATCGTTAATAAGCGTTCCGTGTCGAACATCGTACCGTCCATATCAAATATTACGCCCTTTACCATGCTCCTGCACCTTTCCTTCCCAGATTTCTTTCCAACACTTCCACGAATTTACGAAGTCCTCTTCATCTTCCCCGTCGAACCTTGCCGGAAGCGGACTGTCAATGTCCAACACTCCTACCACCTCTCCATTGTAATGAATCAGGAAGCACAATCTCAGATTCAGACGCGCTGTCGCAGGCAATATGCCCCGGAAATTCATGGACATTCTCTACCAGAAGAACTTCGTCCTTTTCCACTGCAGTCCCACATACGCCACGCCCAATCTCAATCTCTGTACAAGCAACCTTCCCTTGAAATGGTCCCAGAATCAGCTTCCCATCTTCGATGAGATAAAATCCTGCCCAGTTAATATCCCTAAGAGTCTCCCACAACAGTGCAGAAGCATTTGCAAGCCCTGAGATCCTATACGGTGTGGCCTTCAGCAGCCCTTCTAACTGTTGATTCATCAATTGATACATTGCCCCTTTATCCATTTCTTTTTTCTCCTATATCTAACCTATTTTCCAAAATTTTTTTCAACCAGACGACAATACTCTTCGTACGCATCCACGCCCCGGAACGCGTCCGCGAGCGCCTCCATGATCCCTTTATAATACCAGCCAATGATTTTCTTATCTTTCATTCGGAAACGATTCCATAATTCTTCTCCGTACACCGGATAATCCCGATTAATGTCTCTCATATTGGACAGCTTATCTGCAAGTCCTACCATCTGTACTTCCCATGGAGCAGTTCGCAGATGTTCAATAGTAGCGCTTTTTCTCTCCATCCATGTACGGGATTTGTCTTCGCTTTCCTGTGCTACAATCGATGGCACCCGCTCAGAAAATTCCTGCGCAAGAATCTCTCTTGTAACATCCTTACAATCTTCAATCGTGTCATGTAACACTGCTGCACTTATAACTTCTTCGTCAGTGGTCATCGTAGACACAATATCGGCTACCTCTACCGGATGAACAATGTATGGACGTTTCGTTCCCTTTCTCAGTTGTCCTTCGTGTGCTTTCGTTGCAAATTCAATGGCTTTGTTGATCATCTTGTCTCCTCCTAATTGTCTTCCATCCCTTCCACAAGCCTTGCCTTTCTCGTCTGTGGAAAAGAGCGAAAATACATGGAACTACCACTAAAGTTAATATGGTTCCGTAGATCAAGTCCTCCGATCGTCACCACAGCCATAGGCTGAACCATATCTGCTCCCATTCCAACTCCCATTGCCAGCGTAAATAGTCCGAGAATGGTAGTAAGAGCTGTCATAATAATCGGACGAAGTCTCGTCTTGCCGGCAGTGACAAGTGCCTCTTTTTCTTCGGCATCCTCCGCCATCAGCTGATTCGTATAATCTATAAACACAATTCCATTATTTACAATAATACCGGACAGCATTACAAAGCCAATCATTGCAATAACACTGACAGACATTCCCGCCATCCAAAGCGCAAGCAACCCTCCTGTAAATGCCAGAGGTACCGTAAACATAATGATAAACGGAGACCTCAGGGACTGGAACTGCGCTACCATAATCAAATACATAAATACAAGAGCAAGTCCCAGCATTTTGAATAACTCTGTCATCGCGTCATTGATTGTCTCATCTTCACCTGCCATCTTGATCTCGTATCCTTCCGGCACTTTATATTCATCCAGTTTTTTCGTATCTCATTGCTCACAAGTCCAATGTTATACCCCTCTTTTTAGCTCCGCTGTCACAGACATATAACGATTTTGCGCCAGGTGATTGATTGACTGAAGTGTAGTTGTGTCTTCAAAAGAAGCAATCTCAGATAACTTCACTTCTTTCATTGTTCCATCCTGCTGTTTTGCAGAAATGACCATGTCCTTGATATCTGCCCGACTTAATGTTTCTCTTGCGTCATCTACCACATACACATCATAATCGTACGTATCGGTTCCAAGCGTCATTGCCTGCTTCGGCTCTGCCAGCTTCCCATACAGCTCCTGATAAACCTGCGCCACTGTCAGTCCATATTTTGCCGCCTTTTCTTTATCCACAGAAACTCTTAATTCTTCACCATTTTCCTCAGTTCCGTCAGATACGTTCTGAGTCCCTTTCGTATCTGCCACAAACTTCTTTATATCAGAAGAAATTTCCTGCAGCTTATCCAGGTCTTTTCCCTGAATCTGCACGTTGACACCGGAACTGCCAAGCGCACTCATATCCATATTGGACATATAGATCGTCAACTCTCCGTCAACATCCTTCGTCCGTTTCTCAATCTCCTTCTGTAATTCCTTGTTGGAAAGCTCAGGGTTATCATTGGTAATTGCATAGAAGGACACCTGATTAGTAACTGTCTGTGTCCCCATCAGATCCGAAGTCGATACCAACGCTCCCACATCTTCGATATCTTTGATCCTGCCAACTTCATCCATAACCTTATCGGCTTCTTTTGCAGTATCCTCAAGACTTGTTCCCTTCTCCGTCTCAAGTGTCATACTGATCTGGGTGCTCTCCATTGCCGGCATAAATTCTGTCCCCGGGACATTGCCAGAACAATACTCCCCCACAAACAGAATAAGTGCTCCCGCTAAAACCAATCCTTTATGATCCAAAGCTTTTTCTAAAATATTTCCGTATATGCTGCGTATTTTCCCAAAAAAGTTCGTTTCCTTTTCCTTTGTTTCCCGCAACACACCAGCTGACATCATAGGTACGATCGTAAGCGCCGTCAGAAGACTCGCCAGAAGAGAATACGCAATCGTCAGTCCCATATCCACAAATAACTGTCTTGTGATTCCTTTGGTAAATACAATCGGAAGGAAACACATACCGTTGTCAAAGTCGACGCCAGAATTGCACCGCTGACCTGACGTGCTCCCTCTATTGCTGCCTTCTTCGCCGATGCACCTTCTTCATTTCTCATGCGGTAAATATTTTCAATCACCACGATGGAGTTGTCCACCAACATTCCCACACCAAGCGCAAGTCCTGACAAAGAAATAATATTTAGCGTAACTCCTGAGAAATACATTGCTACAATCGCGGCCATAATACTGATTGGAATCGAGCATGCAATCACAAATGTCGGCCGAATACTTTTCAAGAATACAAGCAAGATCAAAATCGCAAGGATTGCACCGTAGATCAGATTGTCAAGTACAGAATCCACGATCATATCAATATACATCCCCTGATCCATCAGATTGACTACTTTGAGATCTTTGTACTCCTTATTTAATTCTTCTAATTTATCCTGCACACGGTGCGATACATCACCGGTCGAATATCCGGTCTGCTTCTGAATACTCAGCATCACACCCGGCTTTCCGTTAATCTTCGCATAAGTTTCATCCGCGTTATTGACCACCTCTACATCTGCCACATCTGAAAGCTTAATCGGGTCTATGCCTTCCATATCAAGAAGAATAAGATTCTTCATCTCATCTACGCTCTCAAATTTATCACCTATACGCACCAGATAATCGATACCATCTTCATTTACATAACCTGCAGGCATACGGAAATTCTGTGCTCCGAGCATTGCCTCGATAGTCGCCGCAGACAAAATACTGTCCGTATCCAGAGACGCTCCTGCTTCTTTAGATGCCGCTTCCATCTGAGCCTCCTGCACAGCCAGCGCAGTCTGTCCTGCTGCAAAGCTGCGCAGCACCTTCTCCCAGCCCGACTGCTGTTTCTAACTGTGCGGATGCAAGCTGACCTCTTGCTTCTGCCAGAGTCATTGCACCATTGTTGACCTGCGTCTGCATATCTTCCAGTTGCTTCTTTCCTGCTGCCATCTGCTCTTTGGAATCCTTAAGACTCTCTTCCTGGGCGATCAGTTTCTCAAGGGCAGCGGTAAGTTCTTCTTTCGTAGCCCCGTAAGTATCCATGACAGGCTTTAACTGTTTAATCATTGTCTCAAGCTGCGTCTTCAACGCCTGTTCCTCAGGAGACAACGTTTCTCCGTTTTCTTCTTTTTCTTTTAAAGCCTTCCACTGGGCAACCGCTTGATCATAACTTTCTTTTGTATCTTCCAGTTGTTCTAACTGAGCCTCAGCCGCTTCTCTTCCGGCCTTCACCACCGCAAAGCTCTGATTCAACTGCGTCTCTGACACATTTAACTGAGCCATCTTCTCTGTAATCTCAAGCTGTGCCTGCTTTAATTCTTCGCTTTTACCGAAATCTGAGCTTCTGCCTGTCCGATACCTGATGAAGCTTGATTTTTACCGGAAGCTAATGCGTTTTACCACTCTCAACCTGACTCTTCGCTTCATCAAGCGCACGCTTCGCCTCGTCAAGCTGCGCCTGCATTTCTTCCTGAATATCATCGCTTAAGCCATCAATCTTCTCCTTATTCAATGTCACTTCCACGGTCTCTGTAATATTTCCTGTCGCCATGACAGAAGCCACACCTTCTACGCTCTCCACTTCCGGAATTACTTTGTCCTCAATAATCCGGCTTGCCTCCACCGCGTCTTTTCCTTTGGCGCTGACCGCCGTAACAAGTACAGGGAGCATATCGGGATTCAATTTCATAATCATAGGACTTGCAATTTCTTCCGGCCAGAATCCACTGATCTGATCCAGATTTTCCCTCATCTCGATAGTCACAGAATCCATATTGGCGGTCTGTTCAAATTCCAACATAACCGTAGATGCATTTTCACTGGATACAGACTGAATATTTTTAATATTACTCACCGTAGCCATTGTCTGTTCTACAGGCTTTGTCACGATTTCTTCAACCTCTTCGGACTTGCGCCGGGATATGTGGTCATAACAATTGCATAGGGAAGATTCATACTGGGCAAAAGATCAACTGTCATATCACGAAAAGACACGATGCCCAGAATAATGATAAGTACGATGCCCACAACAACGGTATAGGGCTTTTTTACACTGAATTTAGATAACATCTGAACGCCTCTCTCAACTTTGCTGTTACTTTAAATATAAATTTTATACGTAAATAATAGCACCTGAATCTTTAAATAGCAACGATTTCAAGTTATAATAATAGAATCAAAATTCGATAGGGAGGAACTTTTATGACAGAAAAAAATGTACTCATTACCGGGGCTTCCAGAGGCATCGGAAGAAGTACGGCAATTCTTTTTGCCCAAAATGGCTATCATGTTTTTTAAATTGTAATAAATCTGTAGAGGAATTAAAGCAGGTACAGGAGGAATTGAAAAGCATCATCCAAAAGCGGTAACACTTGTTCCCGGAAATGTCGAAATCCGTCAGATGTCCGTTCCATCTTTGGCGAAATATACAGCCACTGTGACAGTCTGGATGTTCTTATTAACAACGCCGGAATCGCACATATCGGACTTCTTATGGATCTCACTGACGAAGAATGGCAACAGATTATTGATACTAATCTGTCTTCCGTCTTCTACTGCTGCCGAGAAGCTGTACCGAAAATGGTATCAAAAAAGTCCGGTCGAATCATTAATATCTCTTCCATGTGGGGCACTGTAGGCGCCTCCTGCGAAGCGGCTTATTCCGCTTCCAAATCCGGCATCCATGGTCTCACCCGTGCCCTTGCAAAAGAACTTGCTCAAGCGGTATCTCCGTCAATGCCATTGCCTGCGGCGTCATTGATACCGTAATGAATGCACAGCTTGATGAAGCCGAGCGTCAGTCACTTGCAGAAGAAATTCCCGCCGGGCGCTTTTTTGCAGTCCAGAAGAAATTGCAGAGGTCATCTGGCAGACCGTCAATACCCCTGCCTATATGACCGGGCAGATCATCGGTGTAGACGGCGGATATATTTAGCAGCAGAGCATAATAATAGTTAGTAATTACTATATTTTCTTATTCTCTTTAAGATTTCTTAAGAAATTTTCATTTTCTTTAAGGGTTTTAACACATTTTGGACATATTTTCGGAGTATACTAAGAGCCAGATAGTTGAAAGACACATCAACTATCTCCCCTCATAAAGTAAATCATCGGGATGAGCATTTCCCGATGCCGCACTTTACTCTCATTCCTTTAAAAAATATAGCAACAGGAAACTCCGCTTGGGCAATGCTCAAGCGGGTTTTCCGTTTTACTTCTGAATTTTTTCTTATCGCCTGTTAATCTATCTGGATCATTACTTTCCCTGTTCTTCTGTATTCTGGTTTTACAAATACGTCTGCAATTTGTTCAAGTGGAACAATATTTGTAATTAAGCTTTCTAATTCTATCGTTTTAGCCTCCAATACCTGCATTGCTCTTTCAAATGTATACGGGTTAATATAAGAAGACATCACTTTCAATTCTTTCTTAAAAGATCATCCGGACAGATTGGGAAACTTTCTCCCGGCGCAGCCAATCAAACAACATAACTGTAGCCGCTTTTTCCCGCAAACTGTACTGCCTGTTCTTGTGTCTTGATATTGCCGACACATTCAATGACTACATCTACGTTTTTACAATACTCATTCAATACTTCCTGCACATTTTCCTCTAATGGATTGATTGTTTTCGTTGCGCCAAGTTTCAATGCCTGTTCTCTTTTTTCTTCCACCGGCTCAGAAAGGATCAACTTAGATGCCCCTGCGTACTTGGCAAGCTGAAGCATGATCATCCCAATGGGACCGCCGCCTATCACCAATACCGTAGAGCCCATCTGGATATTACACAGATCAATTGCATTTAAACAACATGAAATAGGTTCTGCCATTGCTGCTTCAATAAAATTAAGGTTTTCAGAAAATTTGTATACTTGCTTCTCATGCATCACAACGTATTCTGCAAAACCGCCATCTACTGTCGTTCCACTCAATATTATTTTCACAAAAATGCTCTTTTCCATTTTTACAAAAATAACACTCTCCACACATGTCATTGGGGTTTCCTGCTACCCGATCTCCCGGCTTCACAGTCTTTACAGCTGCCCCGACTTTCTCAACAACTCCTGAAAACTCATGTCCCGGTATTAATGGCGGGTTACATCACTCGATCCTCCGTCTCCGTGGAAAATGTGAATATCGGTTCCACAGACACCACAATATTTCACCCGAACCAACACCTCATTCTCTTTTGGCTCCCTTACCGTAACTTCTTCTACTCTCAAATCTTCTTTCCCATGATACACAGCTGCTTTCATCATCATCATTTTATCCTCCCTATTTTTGTTTTTCTTCGGATATATTCGCTTCCAACTTATAATATTGTTTTTAAACACTGATATCCCATTTCAAATAATTCTTTCTGTTTTCTATATACTTCTCTGTTCGCTAAATTAGGTTCAAATACCTTCTCTCGTTTTACAAATTGATTGACCACAGAAAAATCATCGAACACTCCGACACCCACTCCTGCAATAGTCGCTGCAGCAATAGACGTAGCCGACTCTACATGATCCAATCGATACAATGGAAGTTCTAAAACATCTGCAAGAATCTGAGCCACCACATCTCCTCTTGCCCCTGCCTCCGGTAAGTACTAATTCGTTGATCGACACATTTTCCCGTTGTGCTGTAAGAATAATGTCTAAGTTCATCGCAACGCCTTCCAGCACAGCTCTGACATAATCACATTTCTCATGCTCCATCTTGATTCCAAGAAAACTTCCCGATGTGTCGGGGTTCCATCTGGGACTTCTCTCCCCCAAGAGATACGGTAAAAATACCAGACCCTTGGCGCCGGCCGGTGATTCCATAACCAATCGATTCAATACCTCGTACACAGATTCTCCCGTCTCTTTTGCAATTTTTTCCTCTTCTTTACAAAGCGCTCTGCGAATATAGAATAGGAACTTCCCGCCGCCTGCATGGTTCCGCAAGGCATATATTTTCCGGTAATTACATGACCAAAACAAATCAGCGTCTTCTCTTTATCTAAGAATACCCTATCTGAAGTCCCTGCAATCCACGCAGAAGTTCCGAACGAAAGAAAATGCTGTCCATTCTGGAAACTTCCTGCACCAAAGAGCAGAACATGGTCCGTCACCACCGCCACATACAACTTTCGTCTCCTGTGTCAATCCCAATACCTTTGCTGCATCATCTATCAATTTCCCAATCACGTCCACAGACGCGTGAAGCTCCGGCATTTTTTCCCGCTCAATTTCCGCCGCTTCCAAAAATCTCCCAGACCACTCCATCTTATGAAGATCAAAAGCATCTGTCCCTGATGCCCGAATAATCCGTCACAAATTCACCTGTCAAACGACATATAATATAATCTTTGGCTAAAAAAGCATTTTATATGTATTCGCATAAATCTCGGTTCATGATCTCGAATCCCATCAATTTCTCTATACTGTAGCTTGCACTCACGCGATGACCGTTCAATTCATACATCCGGTCTTCTCCAACCCGTTCCGCTAATTGTCTGGCCTGTTCTTCCGCCCTTAAATCTGCCCATATCATCGCCGGGCAGAAGTGCTTTTTCCATCCTTATCCACAGCGATACACGCCTGCATCTGAGAAGAAAAAAATTGCCAGTTACATCCTTTTTATCAATTCCTTCCATTATTTTTCTTGTTGCTTCGCCCACCGCATTCCACCAATCTTCCGGATTCTGCTCTGCACAGTTCCGTCAAAAAGTGGACTTCATAAGGAATCGTACAACTATCTATCAATTGCCCACTGGTCGAAAATAATGACGCCTTATTTCCGGATGTCCCAAGATCATGAGCAATCAAATATTTTCCCATATCCATTCTCCTTTCAAATTTTTTCGAATCTTCCTGGTAAATTATTCTCTGTCTATTATATATAAACATATATCATAAATCATAGGTTTTGTAAACTACGAAGTTTATTTTGCTTTCGTACGAAACTAATTTTATTGACATAGAACTATTTTCGTGCTATTATATTTTCGAAGATAACAAGGAGGGTGACTATGAATAAACGTCATACGAAATTGTTGGAATACATCACACTACATGGAAAAACAGAAGTTTCCACCCTTGCCGAATATTTAGGAACTTCAAAGGTTACTATTCGTAAAGATTTAGATTTCTTGTCTGAAAAGGGGATTCTGAAACGCGAGCGCGGTTATGCTGTTCCCAATGATCCTAACGACATCAATTACCGAATGGCTTTTCATCTGGATACCAAACAGCGCATTGCCCAAACGGCTGCTGCTTATGTAAAGGATGGCGAAACTATCATCGTAGAATCCGGTTCTACCTGTGCATTGTTTGCAGAAGAGCTTGCAAAGACAAAACAGAATGTAACAATTATTACGAACTCCATGTATCTGGCAAATTATGTCTGCTCGTATACAAATATCCAACTCATTCTTCTGGGTGGCACCTTGCAGCCTCACAGCCAGTCTATGGTCGGACCTTTAACTAAAGATGCTATTCGTTCTTTTCACGTAGACAAAATATTTACCGGAACAGATGGCTACTCCAGAGATTATGGTTTTACCGGCGAGGATTTGATCCGAGCCGACACGTTAAGCTCCATGATCGCTTCTGCCAATCATACTTATGTGCTGGCAGATTCTGCAAAATTCAGCCAGACTGGTTCCGTCTATTTTTAAAACTCGAAGATGTATATCAGGTTATTACTGACTCAGGTATTGATCCTGATGAAAAAGTATCTTGAAAAACAAGGTATTCAGATTACCATTGCATAACTATTATTTATATATAAGGAGGCTCTTATGAAATACTTATTAGACACTGCTAATCTTGCAGAGATTAAACGCTTTTATGACATTTTTCCAATCGCGGGAGTAACTTCAAATCCTTCCATTGTAAAACGAGAGAGGAAACATTGATTTTTCAATCATATGAAGGAGATTCGCTCTATCATTGGAATCGATAAACCACTTCATATTCAAGTTACAGCTTCTGATACGGACGGCATGCTTCGTGATGCGGATACACTCCTTAATAAGGTTGACTCTAAGGTGTATATCAAGATTCCTGTTACTATGGAAGGTATGAAGACCATTAAACTCCTGAAAGCACAAAATCTCCATGTCACCGGAACCGCTATCTACAGCAAACAACAGGGTTCCTTGCTATGGAAGCAGGCGCCGACTGTATTGCCCCATACTTTAATCGTATGGAAAATATGGGCATCAACTCTGATGATGTTATTGCTTCTCTCGCTGAAATGATTGATCTTTATCATTATAATACAGAGATTTTGGCAGCAAAGCTTTAAAAATGCAGGTCAGGTAGACCGCGCTTTCCTCGCCGGAGCTCAGACTGCAACATTGGACCCATCTATTCTGGAAACAGCACTGACATTTTCACATATTACAAGTGCGGTAGATGCTTTCGAGCAGGATTGGAAATCCATTTATGGGGATAAAACCCTATCAGATTTGTAGACTGCTCATTTCACTTATAAGCTATGACAGAAAAACAGAGTTTAAAGATTCATTCTCTTTAAACTCTGTTTTTCTAACAGTCCACTCTGCTTTCAATATTAACTTAATGACATTAAATTTCTCTACTCTTTTTGGACAAAACTATTTTTCAATGCTTTGTGAAACCACTCTTTAAATTTCTCTAAATTAATTTCCACCGCAACTTGGACATTCGGATCTTGTCGGACTCCTCCCAAATATCCATCTCTGTGTGTCCATAAGTGTATGTTCCTTCACACTCTACATCCACATAAAAATCTTTATAAGTAAGACATTCGGACAAAACGCAGCAGCCATTGCAAGTGCATCGTGCATTACCAAATCTTCCCCACCTTCTGCATGGCGTCTATCCATGAAATTTAAAATATCTGCAATCACTTGTCCGGCTTTTTGTACCAAGTCCTTTCATCTTCTTAATATCAGACTTATCTAATACTGCCTTTTCCGTTACATCAAGTCCTACAAGTGTGCATGGAATCCCACTATTAAAAACCAATCTTGCCGCTTCGGATCACACCACATATTAAATTCTGCTGTAGGTGTAATATTTCCTCCATAAATGGCGCCACCCATAATCCACAGATGCTTAATCAACTTCTTTACTTCCGGGTGAAGCAACATAGTAATCGCAATATTAGTAAGCGGACCAATTGCTACAATCTCCAATTCTCCATTGGCTTCAACCGCCTTTTGTAAATCATTTCGACAGCTGTCTCCTCAGTAAAATTATCTTCGCTTTCCGGCAATTCTACATCGCCTAATCCCGCTTTTCCATGTGTTTTCTTCCGCATAACACATTTTCGTATGTAGTTTTAAAGGTGCCCACGCTCCAACAGATACAGGGGTATCAAATCCCAAATACCGCACCAAATTCAAGCTGTTTTCAGAGGTGTATTTCACGGATACATTTCCTGTTACTGTTGTTATTGCCTCCACTTTTACTTCTGGCAAATGAAGCGCGACTGCAATTGCAATTGCGTCATCCGTTCCGGTATCGCAATCAATAATTATTCTACGCTTTTCCATTTAAGCTCTCTCCTCTCGTCTTACTCTTGATTGCCTCCACCAACTGTTCAAGATACAATGTCTTTACTCCAACATTCAATTCTTCTGACAATTCTCCAATCTGAGGTTTGCATATTTTTGCTTCTTCTACTATCTTTTCATTCCAAAAATCTCTTCTGCAGTACCATCTGCAATAATATTTTTATGTGCCATTGCTATAATTCTTTTAAAATTACCTGCCACAAACTCCATATCATGTGTGATTGTGATAACACCAATCTTCTCTTCTTCCAATTTATCCATCAATTTTTCTAGAATTTCAATTCCATGCTTATCTTGTCCTGCAGTTGGTTCATCTAAAATCACATATTTAGGTTTCATCGCTAAAACTGATGCTATCGAAATAAATTTACGAATCGGATACGGAATATCAAGTGGATTATCTTTACGATACTGTTTTGTATCAGTAAGTTCCATTGCCCATTTTACTCGTTCTTTGATTTCCTTTTCCGGAAGTCCCATTTTCTGTGGCATGTATGCAATTTCAGAGTATACGTCCGGATTAAAAATCTGATCATCCGGATTCTGGAAAACATATCCTACACATTTTTTTTGCAATCTGGGCAGTTGTTTTTTTGTCTTTGTGTCAACCCCATCTACAAAACATCCCCTTCACTCGGTTTATGAAGACCATTCATCAATTTTACTGCTGTTGTTTTTCCCGCTCCGTTTTGCCCTACAATGGCAACCCTTTCTCCTTCTTGAGTCATCAAATTCAGATTTTCGTTTGCCACATAGCCATTCGGGTAACTAAAAGAAACATTTTTAAATTCAATTGCCATCTTTTATTCCCCATTCCTTTTCTAATTACATCTACAGCCTCATCTGTTGTAATCGGTATTGTTGAAAGTTTAACACCATTTTCTATCAGCTTATTTCCAAGAACTGCTGCCTGCGGTATTGTTGCTCCATGTTTTTCTAATTCCACATTTGACAAAATCTTTTTTACCGCTCCACTAAATACTATATGTCCTTTCTCCATAACAATTACTTCATCACAATATTCTGCAATCAGATTGATTTTATGTTCTACCAGCACAATTGTTTTCCCGGCCTCTTTCAGAATTTTAATAATTTCGAAAATCTCCTGTGTCCCCTTAGGGTCTAGCTGGCTTGTTGGTTCATCAATAACAAGCATTTCCGTATCCATTGCTATCACAGACGCAAATGCCACTCTTTGTCTTTGTCCCCCAGACAATTCATTTGGATTTTTTCCATCAGTTCTTCAATTTTCAAAAAGTTTGCAAATCCCAATTACTTTATCAATAATTTCTTCCTTCTGGCACACCCATATTTTCCATGCCCATAGCAATTTCTTCGAACACAGTCTCTTTAATACCACTAATCTGCGTAAAGGGATTCTGAAACACGTATCCAATCTTGGCAGACAACTCTGCCATATCCCATTCTCGTACATCGACTCCGAGTACGTTAATTTCCCCTTTTATTTTTTCCTTTATAGAAATGTGGAATCAGTCCGCGTAACAAATTACAGAATGTTGTCTTCCCACCACCATTTTCTCCGATAATACCATACACTTTTCCTTTTTCAAGTACACAACTGACATGCTCTAGCGCATTCACTTTACTTAATGGATAACGGTATGACACGTCCTTTAATTCAATATAAGCCATCGTTACACCTCTTTCACTTTTTAACCTAATTTCCCCATTATTTTCAATATCAAAACTACTACTAACACTATATCCGAAAGAACAGCGAGCACTACTTCATACTTTTCAGCCGCTTTAATCTGACGCAAAAATGTATGTTCTCGTTCTACAGAAAACGCTCTTGCATCCATCGCAATTGTCTTTTCCTCTGTAGAGGCAAGCGCGCTTAAAAACAATGGACTAAGTACTGGGATTAGTGCTTTCATTCTATGCCAGAAATTCCCTTCAGTCTCCACGCCTCTCGCCTTCTGGCTATCCATAATTGTCTGTGATGTTTTCTTTAAATCTTTGATTGTCTGCATAGAAGAAAGAACAACATAAGAAGTTACATGAGACACTCCTTTTTCTCTCTAATGTATACATAAAATCACGTAATTCTGTAAAATAGAAAAACAGTAAAATCCCACCTGAAAATGCAATCAGCGAAAAAGTCATATCAATCGCCACCTGAAATCCTTCCACTGTCCAATCCCATCCAAAGATAGAAAACAACACCTGTTTACCATTTACTGAAAGTTGCCGGATAATGGTAAGATAAATAAACAAGACTGCACCTACACCCCAAAATACTTTTTGCAAATCCAACTCCCTTTTTACCAATTGCGGCAATAATACAATAGAATACACATATCGCGATTTTAACAGAAAGATACGGTATTACAAGTCCGATAATTCCAAATACTAATGCTAAATTCACTTTGATCAGTGGATTCAAATCTGCAATACAGTTTCCCTTCATCTGATATGGCATATATTTATTTCTGTAATATTCTCTTAAATCTATGTTCTGTTCTCCCATTTTCTACTCCTTATTAAGACTTCTTAGAAATCATCATCGTCATCATCAATTGCATTTTTAATATACTGACTTCCAAGCGGAAGCTTTGCAAGCATTCTTGACGGGCTTGCTTTTAATACACCAGACATTACTATTACACTGATAATTTTATCTACCATATCAATAGAAGATGACCCTATCAATTCACACACAAATTTATTCATATGAAATATTTTATAAAGTGGCACTGACACATAAGAAGATGGTCCGATACCAAAATCAAATCCATATACTCCCCATGTAATTAAGGCACTGACACATCCTCCAACAATTCCGAATATAATGGCAGATGCAATAAGTTTCCCAATTCCCTTAAAAAATCCTTTTCGTGATAAAACGCCTGCTAACAAACCAATAATTACACTAACTGGTGTAAAAGCAAAAAGTACAGGATCTGCGAATCCATTAATCAAGCTGGACAGCAAACCTACAATTGCTCCCGGAATGGAACCACATAATGCACCAATTGAAATCGTTCCAATAGTATCCAAATAGAATGGTAATGCCAAACTAGAAGCAATCTGACCTGCCACGAAGTTTACCGCTACCCCAATCGGAATTAAAAATAATACAAGCTTATCCATTTTCTGTTTCTTTGTTTTTGCCATAATTTTTCCCTCTTCTTCCTTATATTTTTTTATTTTTCCTTATCTACTTCTTTCATCGTTGGAATTGAGGTCTGTGCCCCTTTTCTCGTTACTACGATGGAAGATACTTTCTGTCCAAGCTTAATAGCTTCTCTGCATGTTTTTCCTTGACTTAAAGCAAGCGCAAACGCCGCTGTGAAACTATCACCTGCTGCTGTCGTATCAACTGCTTTTTACCCTATATGATTTAAAAAAATTCCTCTGTATGCTTTGTCACGAGCAGGCATCCTTCCCCACCAAGTGTGACAATAACATTTCTCACACCTTTATTAATCATCATCCTCGCAGCCATTATAAGTTCTTCTTGTGTCTCTGGTTGAACACCAGTAAAATTGCAAGTTCTGTCTCATTCGGTTTTATGTAATCAATCCCATTCCAGAAGTTATCTGGAATATCTCGGACCAGCAGGCGCGGGATCGATAATAACAGTCTTCTCTTCTCGAATTGCTATTTCTTTTACATATTCTACAATATCAATCGGAATCTCCAGTTGCATAATGACAATATCACTTTCTTTGATTATATGTGAATTATCATCAATCAATTTTTTCGTAATCATTCCATTAGTTCCGGCGATAATAATAATAGAGTTATCTCCATTATCATCTACTGCAATAAATGCTTGACCTGTTGTTCCTTCCGTCATTTGACAAACACCTGACACATCAACACCTACACCTTTTAAATTTTGGAGAAGCTCGTTACCAGCTGCATCCTTTCCTACAGCTCAATCATCGTAACATTTCCACCAAGTTTTCCAGCTGCATATGCTTGGTTCGCACCTTTCCTCCTGGAACAAGATTGACATTTTTTCCTGCAATAGTCTCTCCACATTTTGGCATATACGGTGTTTCAATTACAACATCCATGTTCAGACTTCCTATTACCACAATTTTTTTCATCTTTCTTCCCAGTCCTCCTTTTCTCTTCATATTTGGATCGGATTTCGTCCTCATATACTGCAACTGTTTGTCGCTCTGGCAGCGCTGGTTGTACTCCATGCCTTGTCACACTAATACCGGATGCATAAATTGCAAATTCAATTGCATGAATAAGATTCTTTCCTTCACTCAAATAAACTGCCATGGCACTAATGAATGAATCTGCGCTCCCGTCGTATCTACCGGCTCAAAGCCGGTTCCCTCAAAGTAAATAGAAACATCTTTATTCCTTAAATAACATCCTTTTGCTCCCAGTGTGACAATAACATTTTGAATTCCTTTCTTCCGAAGAATTTCTGCCTTTTCTTCCAAACTTTCCTCACCCTGAACAAGAGTATGCAGTTCCTTTTCATTTGGAACAAAGTACGTAATATCTGACAAATACTCTTCTCTGAAATCATCTGCAGGTGACGGTTTCAAAATCACTTCCGTATTATTTTTCTTACAGAAACGAATTGTATATTCTACAATTGAGTCCGGTATTTACAGAGACAACAAGCAGTATTTTGCTTTTTCAAACAAATATTTACATCTCTTAATTTGATTAATACTTAAGTTTTTATTTGCTCCTGGATAAATCACAATGGAACTTTCTCCTGACCATCTACACTAATATATGCCTTCCCAGTCGGAATCATATTATCGAATAGGACACCATCCATATGCACTTGATTTTCAACAAGTCCTGTATAAATTTGTTTTCCGTCCATATCATTGCCAAGACAACCAATCATATATACCTGTCCGCCAAGTTTTCCAGCACCAATTGCCTGATTTGCACCCTTCCTCCAGAATAAGTATAAACTTTGCTCGCACGCCGTGTTTCTCCTGCCACGGGGATAACTGCGCTTTCAATTGTGGTATCCATATTCATACTTCCAACCACCACAATTGCATCACCTTGTTTCTCCTGCATCGGTTTCATGATACTATTTCTTCGAACTAATTTAGGTAATAACCTTCTGACACACTCTTTCTTCTTTCCTTCATCAATCATGTCTATCAGATATTCCATTGCTACTACTGCCTGATCTTTACTCGGAAGCTGTACCGCTGAAATCCCACAACCTACGATTTCTAAAAACCTCATCATCTCCGATAGCAATCACAGATAATTCATTCGGAACAGCTATTCTTGTCCGCTCTGCTACCTTCCAAACACAACATGCCACCGAAGACGAACCACAGACAATTGCTGTCACATTTTCACTTAACACTTGTGTAATTCCATACTTCTCGATTTCCTCTAATGAGTTTCCTTCATACATCAGCATTGGTTGCTCTTTTGGTTAAAGCTTTGGAGTGCGAGCTTATATCCATTTAAAATACTTGTATCTCCTTTATTAATGATACATGCAATTTTCTGATGTCCTTCCTTTAGAAGTGTTTCGAGTTGCCAACCTAGAAGCTTCGGACAAACGATAGTAGACAACTGCAAGTTCCGCGTCGTCGAATTCTTTTGTTTCATTAATATAAACAATTGCCTCTTCTTGTTTTCCTGCAGGAATACATTTTGATGAATCAATCAATAATCCTGAGACCTTTTTCTTTCTCATTTGCTCTGCAAGAAATTCAATGTCTTCATCCTTCTCTACATAACCAATGATGACACCATATCCTTTTTTCTCTCGCAGTTCGTTCCACTGAAAGGACAATATTTTCTCGTTCCCTATTATCTTTTCTTACAAGAATGCCAATGAGATGACTTTTAATTGCTTCTTTTTTCGAGGAAACGGAAATAAGGAACATAATTCTCTTTTTCAATCACCTGCAAAACTTTCTTCCGTGTTTCTTCACTGATGTCTTTATCCTTACCATTCATCACCTTCGAAACTGTAGATGCTGAAACTCCCGCAAGTTTTTGCGATATCACGTATATTCATTTATCATCCTCTCTTTCATTCTCTAAAACCTTTTCCTAAACTGTTTTTTCAAATGAATCTTAGCATTTTTGTTAATATTAGTGCAATATTCCAGAACAACGAAACTATTTTCCGACACTATACACAATATATATTGTTTACGAAACATTATTTAGTATGATTCCTTTTACAAAATCACAACAAAAATCTGTCCATCTCTCACATTCAATGTCATTGATTACGCCAAGAGCTTATAAGGACCGGAAAAATGAACCAGAAAATCTAGATACCGTTCGTTTTATAAATCATATTTCGTTTATGAAAAAGCCATCACAAAAAACGGTTCAATATCGTCATTATAAAACTTACAGAATGTATAGCCAAAAACGTACTTTATGGAATCAAAAAGGGGCGTTTTTTCAAACGCCCTTTTTTCGGAATTTATCTAAAGCCCCAAGTTCATACCTCGTCAATAATTACTCTGCAAACCGTACTCGATCTATCAGACTTTGTTTTTAAAATTTGAATTTACAAGATAGGTGATCAAAAATCTGGAGAAGTAAAACTACCACGATGAGAGAATGACTGCCGGAACGACTGGATATTCATAATAGCGAACTCCAAACATTCCTTCTTCTCGCCTTTAAGAACAAAGCATATCCTGTCAGACTTCCGACTCCAAGAGATAAGATCAGCGTTCCCACTGTATATACAAGCCCTTCCAATTGAAGCATCCGAACAGTCTGCCGGTCTGACATACCGATTGCCTGTAACATTCCCAGCTCTTTCTTTTCGCACATAATACGCTGTTGATCATTGTATTGACCAGATTTAAAATTCAATAAGTCCAAAGACGCCCAGCATTCCATAGCCCATGTAGGACAACATTCCAATGCTTTTTTCCATTTCTTTATAAATACTCCTGTAATCGGACATCTCCAGATACTCTTGATTTGCAATAAAGCTCTTCTATTGCTCTTTCTGCTTCCTCGTAATGAGATGATTCAATAAAAATATCAAACTGATCTGTAAGGTCTTGTTCACATGTCTTGGAGCGCTTTCTCCGGCACAGTCAGACTGTTTCCCAACATACTGTTCGGCGCATCTACAACCGCCACAATCTCAAAACTCTTTGGCAGCAGTTTATCACCGTCTTTCAATTTGACCTCCACAACATCTCCAACTGTCAGATCTGTATAATGTGTAATATAACCTTCTCCAAGAATGGCTCCTGTTCCATCGCGAAGCTTAGGATCTTCCAGAGAACCTTTCGTCACATACTGCTTACACTCCTCTATCAGCTCATCACTGACACCGGAGATTCCACTGTCTAATGGCGCACCGTCATCTTCCTTTAATTCTTCTATATTTGTGATCAGCGCTCCTGCAAAGAAACTTTCTTCAACCTTTTCCACTCCTTCTATCGACAAGATCTGTTCTTTCAATTCATCTGTCAGCGGATTGTTCTTCTGATATTCTGAACCTCTCGCCCGGGTGCATCTTGTCTCCGCCCCAGCTGTTAATGCTGACACATACATCACTTCGTATCTCTTCCTCTGTCATCGTCTTAGGGTTCACAGCTCAAAAGTGTTGCAACGGTGATGAAGAAAATTCGGTCATTCCAAGCGCGGCAATGGTGACCGCAGTACGCTTTTTATTTCTTCCGAGATTGATAACGTAAGCTTACCGATACTAAGTTCCTCGTATCCTTTTCGTTCTTTTTCTGTTTCTCTTTTTTCCTGCACGCCTCTTCTTTGGCTTTTCGCCCTGATACCGGATTGCTTCGACAGCAGTGATCCGGCTGGCAATTTTCATTGACGAAGAAGGGCAAGATAGACTGTTACAAATGCAACTACGGCTGCAAGTACCAGAATCCACGGTTGGATGATAGATACTTTTCCATCTTCAATCAACTGCTTCATTGTCTCTGACAGAATATTTTCTGTGGAAACACCGTGACGCACAACTGCTTTCATAATCTGCACACCACATACACTCCCAGAATTAATCCTATGGGAACTGTAATTCCTGCAACTGCAAGCCCTTCACGAAATACGAGCTTTCGAATCTGCTTTCTGGTGGCTCCGATCGCCCGAAGTTTTCCATACTCCTGCACTTTTCCGAGCATAGACACGTAATAAATACTGTAAATTGTAATGACACCCGCAAATACGGTTACAAGAAGGAATCCTGCCAGTCCCATATATATCGCCGGATCTTTATACGTTGCTATGAGCATATCGGAATTTGTAACAATATCCTCTCTTGAATCCCGTAGTCCTCTCCAAGCTCCTGAATCATCGCTTCAATCTCATCGGTTACTTTCCTGTCCACACCGGCGAGCTTCACATATAAGTCGATATGCGTGTTGTCCTTTTGAAATGACGGAGTCTGCAAATGCTTTGGACACCATTGCCGAATAGATTCCTTTTTCTTCCGACTCTTTGCTGTCCGGCTGAAAACCAGTGATGGTAAATTCCTGTTCATGAGCAAGAGAGAGACCTCCGTCCTCTGATACTTGATAAGGTACTGTAATGCGGTCACCGATTTCTCCTGTCAGCCCCATTTCTTCAAGGAGCCCTCTGGTCACTACAATCTCATCTTCCTTCTTCGGAAGACGTCCCTTAGTCAAATTGAGTCGGTTCTCCCGACAGACCATCTCATCTGCATACACCATACTGATGATCACATCTTCGTTTTCTGCAATCATATATGCCGGATCTTCCCGAAATCCAATCTCCTTGATTCGGTCATCCTTTGCCATTTTTTTTCCGCTGTTTCTCCGTCCACATTCCGGTACATTGCATGATAAGTCGGATAGATCTCCTTGATCGCTTCATTCTCTATTACAAAGCCTCCGCAGAGTCACATCGGAACTGCAGACCACAAAATCGTAGTCAGTAAAACTGCAATACCAACCAGAACATTTCGGCTTTTATTTCGTCGAAAATTTGCAAGTGCTGTCTTTGTCAAAATGTTCATCTAGCTCACCACCTTACCATCTGCAATGACGATCACGCGGTCTGCCATCTGTGCAATTGTTTCATCATGGGTAATCATAACAAGCGTCTGTCCGTATTTGCTGACACAATTTTTCAAAATAGAAATTACTTCCATCTCGGTATGAGAATCCAGATTTCCTGTAGGCTCATCAGCCAAAATAATTGCCGGACGGTTGCAAGGGCGCGTGCGATAGCCACATCGCTGCTGCTGTCCGCCGGATAGTTGATTCGGCATAGCATGAAGACGTTCTTCCATTCCGATACTTTTCACTATATCCAAGACAAAATCTTTCTTCACTTTCTTCCCGTCAAGCCCGATCGGAAGCACGATATTTTCCCACACATTTAACGCAGGCATCAAATTATAATCTTGAAAAATAAAACCAATCTTCCTCCTTCGGAATACAGCCAGTTGTTCATCCTTCAAATCGAAAATGTCTCTTCCTCAATGTAAACTTTCCCACTGTCCGGGCGGTCCAGACCGCCGAGCATATGAAGAAGCGTACTCTTTTCCAGAACCGGAACGCCCTACCACTGCAACAAACTCACCGTGCTGTACCTGCATACTGGTGTGGTCGATGGCGCGCACCTGATTTTCTCCTTCTCCGTAATATTTCACAAGATCCTCTGTCTCTAAAATTGCTTTCATATCAAAACTCCCTTCTCTTAATTCTGACTCTATCGTACCTCAGGAGTCTTACAATTCCCTTTCAGAGAAGATAACAAAATTGTTATTTTTGTACTGCAAGCTTCATTCTCCTTTGAAGCACCATCTGAAACGTAGTTCCCCAGGCTCCGGATTTTAATACTCTTACATTTCCTCCTGTTCCTCTAAGATCTTCCTTACCAGATAAAGACCTACGCCGGCACCTTCCAAGCCAGTTCTCTCCTCTTTCCCACGGTAAAACCGTTGAAAGATATTCGTATACTCCTTCTTATCAATCCCCATTCCCTGGTCTTCTACTTCCACGGAGATATAAGATATATATGGTTCTACCCGAATCTTCACCCGGGAACCTTCCGGTGAATATTTCACACTGTTTTCAATCACATTGGCAAATGCTTCTGCTGTCCATTTCACATCGCAACATACACTTATATCTTGAAATTCTTCCATCTCTATCTCGATATGCTTTTCATTTGCCTTCAAATAGACGCCATTGACAGCACGGATCAATGTTTCTTTCAGACTTGTATACCCGGCGCAAGGTGAACCATCCCGCGTTCCAGACGAGACAATTGAAATAATGTCTCTAAAAGGCTATGCAGCTTTTTACTTCCTTCTGTGCCCGCTCCAAAAATTCTTGTTTTTCTGCCTCGGTTGTCTGTGTGTCCTGCAAAAGTTCCAGACTCATGTGAATTGCTGAGATTGAGTCTTGATCTGGTGCGAAATATCTGTCACCAATTCATTTGTTCTTTCCTTTTCTTCTACAAGCTGTTCCTTGATGACACTGAACGCTCTTCCCAGCCGTTCCAACTGCTCTATCATCTGTGAATGGATTCCAATCTCTATCCCATTTTCTGTTCCCTGATATTCATAATCTCCATTTTCAAATGCTTCCAAATACTCTTGAAGCGACAGATATTCTCTGTATTCCTTCCGGTAAGAAACAAACTGCCACAATACATTCCCTGATAACAGCAAGCAAAAAATACTGAAAAATCCTATTCGAACTCCTCTTTTTGTCCTGTCCCGTACAAAATTTCCAGTATAAATATGAAAAGAAAACATGCCGTCACGAACAATGTCGTTACGGCAAGATTCTTTTTTCAACCTCTGTTCCAGCCAGATATATCCCCTGCTCTCTTTTTTGTATCACTGTGTCCAAACTTCCATAGTCCATAGATACCCAAGCCCCCTGACATTTTTGATATATTCTGTATCTGTCTTTTCTGTCGTCTTTTACAATCTGCCCGATCACGGTCTGCAAGTCTTTTCTTCAATCGGCTGATGGTTACAGGCACTGTATTGTCATCCACAAACTGCCCGTCAATGTCCCACACCGCTTCTAAAATCTGCTCTTTCGAAATAATCTGTCCCGGATGCTCCAGAAAATAGCACAGAAGCTGAAGTTCTTTTTGCTGAGACTTAACTCCTCTTCTCCGTGATATACTTTCATCTGCGCGCGCTGTACACGGATATTCCCCGAACAGATCTCCGGCTCTGTCTGCATAGTCATTTCACTTTTCTGATCCATCCGGCGCATCAATGCATGGACTTTCGAGATCAGCACAAGAAGACTGAAAGGTTTCGTAATATAATCATCAGCTCCCCACGTCATATCCATTTACAATATCTTCTTTGCCTCCGTCACGCCAAAAGCACCAAACACCTGATATCCTTCTTTCTGAAGTTTTAAAGTAATTCCCCGGTTCAGACTTTCATCGTCTTCCAGTAACAAAATATTCGCCACGTCCATTCTCCTATCTGTTGCCCCTGGTATCATGTATCCAGTATTTCTCTGATTTTGTTAACTTCATCTCAGCTTTCTCCTATTCAAACGTACGGTCAAATCGTTCGTTTAATCTCAATCCTGCGCAGGCTCTCATCAAAACTCTCCATCATCATAACCGCCAGATCAACTGCCTCTTCAAGTCTCCGGCTCAATCCTTCATTTGTCTCTATACATTTCGGTTGATCCTTCTTCTGGTGCATGAGACCTTTGATCTTATCAAATTGTCCAGTTAGCCGCATGACAGTGTTGATGATTCCTCTCTTCAAGCTTCTCGGCGCACGGAAGAGATTTTTCAAATTCCTCTTCAATCTCCAGATGCTGTACACCAGTCTTCTCAATCATTTGACTGATATATGGATGGCATTCACTGTCTAATATATAATGACAGATAAACCCAAGAAGATACGCATACTGCGCGCTGTCTCTTCCGCGTTTATTAATGACTTTCATTGCATGCTCAAAAATGGTTTCGCAGAAATCGCATGCAAGTGATGTCCGTATTTTACAATTTTATTTTTCATATAAGGGCGGTAGAAAAGAAGATGTCCGGTCCCTGAAGACCGATTTCAAACTGTGGGTAATATTCAAAAACAAAACGTTTTAGTTCCCCGTCTAATTTTTTAGCGGCTTTTTCTCCAAAACGATCATGTGCATAGATCGCAGGCATAATATCCCTCCTTCTCATATCATAACTATAAAAGTATATCGCACAAATGTAAATCCAAAACAGAGCAGAATGTAAAAATTAAGAAAAAAGATGCAGTCTCCAAAGAGATTTGCATCTTTTTTGATTATTATGAATTTTTTCCAATATGATAATCTCGCTTCATTGCATTCATTATGCTTCTTGCTGCAATATCCACAATATTAAACCCGAATGCGATTGCAAGACACGTTGCCAACAGGATCACTGTCTCACTGAATGCGAGGGGGATATCTCTGGTTACACATCCGTACATCATATAATACAGATTCGGTCCCGGAATGAGCGGGAATACGGACGCTGTCAGGAAAATGGTTGACGGTGCTTTGTTGATTCTTGACATCACAAATGCGTAAGCTGCTACGAAAATTGCTGCAACCAGTGTTGCTAAGAAGTTACTTGGCTCAATCTCAAACACGATCAAATAAATACCCATGTAATAAATGCGCCGATTCCGAATAGATTACCTGCTTTCCTCGAATCTGAAACCAGAAAGCAAAGCCTACACAGGCAATCGTACAGGACACTAACTGAATCGGAATACTGTGATTCAGAATAAATCCTTCTGCGGAAAAATCATTTAACACCAGCATCGCAAGCGCTGTACCAACTGCGATTCCTGCTGCCCCTAAAATAGAGTTCATGATATTGATAAATCCTGAAATATAGTCTTTCTGCAAAATTTCACGGATACCATTTGTTGTGCTGAGTCCGCTGATAAGAAGCATAACAATTCCAATCATGATCCGTTCCGGATGATCTGCGAATCCATTTCGACAGATAATACAATAATAACTTCTGACAAGAAGGACAGGATGGTATTGTATACGAACAAATTCCCTCTCTTCTCTAACCATTTTCCTACAACAACGATCATCAAAGAGACAATCACCGCTACAATTGCATCTTTAAAATTACATCCAAAGAAAACCGCAAATCCGGTTCCTCCCATAACGCCGGCAAAATACTTAGCTGCCGGATGCTGCGGCGGACGATTCTTCACTTCCTGATATTTTTCTGCAGCCTCTTCATCCGGTGTATGACTGCATACATATCGGCATAAGTTATTCATATAGTCAAGCTGATCAAAATCAATATCCGCATTTTCAATATGGCGGCCTACACATCCTCCATATAGCTCCATACTTTCCAGGACAAGCCATATGACTTCTACGAAGTCGTAATGTACTTCCCTTTGTTAATACGGTCCAGAAGTGCCCGTGCATTGCCCAGACCACTAACTGCAGCCGTTCTGACAGTTACATTGTCAATCTGAAATCCGCCTCCTGGATTCCCTCATTCTCATTGAATCCTGTACTTTTACCGCTTTAAATGCATCTTCCGGCGGATTCTCACTCTTAAGCAGATAGTATGCCGTACGAAGAGCAGCCTCCATGACACCTCCTGTTGCACCAAAATTACACCTGCTCCTGTTCCATCCTGCATCGGCCGGTCACTTTCTATATCTGACAGTGTATCCGGACTGATATGCGCTGATTTGATCATCTTTGTCAGTTCTCTCGTCGTAATAACCATATCAACATCATGTCCTGCGTACTCCTGATAGAACAGTTCCATCTCCTTTTCTTCTCTTTTTTTTTGCTACACATGGCATTACTGATACTGTGTAAATCCTCTGCGGAGATACTCCGAGCTTCTCTGCAAAGTAAGTCTTCATCACAGCTCCGAACATCTGCTGCGGTGATTTTGCCGTTGAAAGCTGTCTCACCAGATGTGGATACTGTGATTTGATAAATCTAAGCCATCCCGGGCAACAGGAAGTAAACATCGGACGCTCTTTCAATTCCCCTGCAGTAAATCTGTGCAAAAATTCCGTCCCTTCTTCCATAATTGTCAAGTCAGCCGAAAATGTGGTGTCAAAAGCATAGTCGACTCCCATTCTCTTCAAAGCGTCAAGGATCTTTCCAACTGTTGCTTCATCATCAGAAAGTCCAAATTCCTCACCCCATGCTGTTCTGACAGCCGGAGCTACCTGTGCAACTACAATCTTGTCCGGATCTGCAATTGCATCCCATATATCTTCTGTATCATCTCTTACTCTTAACGCACCAACCGGACAATGTGTAATACACTGTCCGCATAATGCGCAGTCAGCTTCTTCTATTGTCCTGTGACCAGCCACATTGATCGTAGTTCTTGATCCTGTTCCTTCCACATCCCATACACCAAGTCCCTGTACTTTTTCACAAACCTGTACACAGCGCATGCATTTTATACACTTGGAAGAATCCCTGATCAATGGGAATTCTTTATTCCATGGCTGTCTTTCAATCTCCATTTTAAACGGAATATCTATAATATTCAGGTCATTTGCAACCGTCTGAAGACTACAGTTTCCACTTCTGGAACAGGTAACACATTCACAGTCATGCTGCGAAAGGATCAGCTCTACCGTTGTTCTTCTGTGTCTTCGTACCTTCGGACTGTTCGTATGAATGACCATTCCTTCTTTTGCGACATTATTGCATGAGGTGATAAGTTTCTCTTTTCCTTCTAATTCCACTACACAGACACGACAGGCTGCAATTTCATTGATTCCTTTTAAATAACAAAGTTTCGGAATTGGAATTCCATTCTGGGATGCAGCTTCCATGATTGTGGTATTCTCTTTTACAGAGATCTGTTTTCCGTCTATTGTAAGATTTACCATAATGTCTCTCTGCCTCCCTTAAAGATTCCGTATCCGAAGTGATCACAGCGAAGACATCTTCCTGCTTCCTGTTTCGCTTCTTTTTCTGTCATACAATTTTCCACTGCCTCAAAATCGCAGACTCTTTCACACGCTTCTCTTTCTGTAAGATTTACTCTTCCGCAAGGTGTACGATCATCCAGATGCGCTTCTGGAATATCAACGTCGCAGGAAATCTCATGATGATATCCAAGATACTCATCAATATTAGCTGCTACGACTTTTGCAGCTGCAATTGCCTTAATAACTGAAGCCGGTCCGCTTGCACAGTCTCCTCCGGCAAATACACCCGGAAGGTTCTCGAATGCTCCTGTGCTTTTGGTAACAATTTTCCCACGTTCAACCGGAATACCAGCCTGTTCAAAGTGATGTGTTTCGATATTCTGTCCGATTGCTACGATTAATACATCGCATGGTATGTAAATATCTTCTTCACCTGTAGGTTTGATGCTTGCTCTTCCGTCTCTGATTGAGCTCACCATCTGAGGGGTCACATAGATTCCTTTTACATGATGATTCTCATCTACATCAATGGATGACGGTGCTTTCAATGTCTGTAATTCAATACCTTCTGCAACTGCTCCGTCTATTTCTCCCGGAAGTGCAGTCATATCCGCAACCCTTCGTCTGTAAACAATACTTACTTTCTTGGCACCCAGACGTTTTGCTGTACGGACTGCATCCATGGATACGTTACCTCCACCGATAACAGCAACCTCTTTTCCTGTCAAATCCATAATCTGATTCTTCCCTACGTTACGCAGGAACTGTACAGCTGATAGGATTCCGTCTGCATCTTCATTTTCCAATCCTAATTTTTTATCTGTACTTGCCCCGATTGTAATCAGAACAACATCGTATTCCTGTCTCAATTGCTGGATTGTAATATCCTGACCGATCTTCAGACCATTTTTCACCTGCACACCTGTCTTCAGTATCGCACGGATATCATCGTCAAGTCTGTCTTTCGGAAGTCTGTAGTTCGGAATACCATAACGAAGCATTCCTCCTAATTTTGGAAGCATCTCATACACAGTTGTCTGATGTCCCATTAACTGCAGATAATAAGCTGCACTCAAACCACCAGGTCCTCCACCAAGGATTGCAATCTTTTTTTCCTGTATCCGGTGCACACTGCGGAGGATCAACTTCTCCCGCAAAATCTGCTGCTACACGTTTTAATCCACGGATATTAATAGAATCATCCACCATATTTCTTCTACATCTTGCTTCACATGGATGCTCACAGATCAATGCACATGCGGTCGGGAATGGATTATCTTTTCTCAGCAGACGGATCGCATCTGCATATCTGCCTTCACCTACCAGTGCTACATAACCCGGAATATCTACATGTGCAGGACATAAAGATACACATGGTACCGGCTGATTATAGGTACAGGTACATCTTCCGTTCTGGATATGTTCAACGTAATCATCACGATAACCGATCAATCCTTTGTATACCATATTAGCAGCCTCATATCCGATTGCACAGTCTGCTGATTCCATGATTGAAAGTGCAGTCTGCTCCATAATATCCAGCGTCTTCATAGTTGCTTTTCCATCCAGTACTTCACGGATGAAATTGTTCAATATCCGGCTTCTTCACAGTTCCGATCAGCAATGCCTCTGTGCCCACTGTCATCGCCGCTATCGTAAACGGCCCTGTAACAGTTGCACTCACCGGGACCTTATCCCCAGCTTCTTTTTCACCAACTGCACTCCCTTTAGGATAATCGGAAGTCTTCCATCTTTCTCGATATCGACCAGTTTGGCATGTTCCGCATCATCAAGAGAAATCGCTGGTTTATCAAGCTGCGCAATATTATAATCATAATATTTAACTGTTGCTCCCATGGCCTCCGCCATTCCGCGAAGTGTACAGGATACTCCCTGCTCCATCCGAGTGAAAGGTCTCGTAAATATATTCCTCTAATTCACACATTTTCTCTGAAGAATGATAATATTCTTTCAAAGTTGCACCGATCATCGGCGCCAGTGTCTCTCCAGTATCCAGACAGCACATAATGCGGTCTGCCTCTTTTTACCCTCACTTAGCAGTTTACTTCTTTCAATTGCTGTCAATTCATCTTTTTAACTTCTAAGCCTTTAAGATATTTCTCTATCATTTCTGTTTATCCTTCATTTCTTTTTAACTTACCTGCCATGAATATAGAAATTAGGGCAAATACTGCCACAATATACTGATACCAGCAAAGCGAAATTACCTGAACGGGCTGTCAAGATTCGTGAGCATTGCACAGGCAAACAGAATCTGGGCACTGTATGGCAGGAGTCCCTGAAATACACAGGCAAAATGTCTAAAAGTGAAGCTGTTCTCTTCTTGTCCACATCATACTCCTGGCTAAGTTCTTTTTGCCACATTTCCAACAATCAAGATAGAAACTGTATTATTTCGGTAGCCACATCTGCAAGAGACGTCATAACTGCAATTCCTGCCTCTGCACTCTTCTTGCCACGGATAACCTTTTTAACCTTCTGAAGAATCCATTCAATTCCGCCTTCATGCTGTACAAGCTCTGCAAGACCGCCCATCATCATGGAAAGCAAGAAGATCTCAAACATCCCTGTGAATCCTGTGTAAAGATGATTTGCAAACTCCAGAATTGTGAAAGATCCCATAGCAATGCCAATAACTCCCTGAGAAAAAGGATTCCGCCTGTCAGTACAATAAATACATTTAATCCAACCAGAGATGCAACTAATACAAACAGATACGGTAATACTTTTATAATATTGAAAGTATACTCTGTAGCCTCCGGAACTACATCCGGTCTTCCGAAACCAAAAGCAATACAATTGTTACGATTGCTGCCGGAAGTGCAATGAAAAAGTTTTCCTTAAATTTATCTGTCATCTCTACGCTCTGGGTTCTTGTTGCCGCAATGGTCGTATCAGAGATCATGGACAAATTATCACCAAACATAGAACCGCAGATCGTTGCTGCAACTACTAAAATTCATTAACTCCGCCCGCCTCAGCAAGACCAAGTGCGATCGGTGTAACTGCTACTACTGTTCCCACAGATGTACCTGTGGAAAGTGCGATAAATGCAGAGATTACAAATACGCCGCAGCTACAAATTGAGGATAGGCATTACAGACATACAAGGTTTACAACTGCGTCTACTCCACCCATTTCACTTGACACCGTGGTAAACGCCCCTGCTGAATATTCTTGTGCGGTAACACCGCAAGTCCGGCAGACGGGAAACCGTCTGTCCGGGCTAGCGGGAACCGCTTATGCGAGTTTACTCGCGTAATGTTTTGTCCAAGCCATAAACCTCTCGCATCGAGATATCATGTTCGGCATCAATGCTTGTAATGTTGATACGATAACTGTCATGAGCAATGCGGTCAATGATTGCATCTGCCAGAGGACTATCATCACCACCCAGTTGGTCGTACCATTCCTCGAACTCATACTGGGAGCAAAAAATCGTTGAAGATTTCTTGCGTCTCCGATGGAGTAGTTCGAAGATATCTCTTTGTTCAGATTCCGTTGGTTTCAATAGAAGCCATTCGTCCAAAATCAGGACAACGGGATTGGCATACTTAGCCATCACCTTTTGTAGTTGCCATCTGTCCGTGCCACCTCCAGATCAATAAGCAGATCAGGCAGACGGATATATTTGGTATTGTAATACTGCTTACAGGCTTCCATGCCAAAGGCACAGGCCATGTAAGTTTTACCGCAGCCTGTAGCACCGGTAATAAAAAGATTCCGATGTTCAGATATATATTCGCAGGTAGCAAGTCTGCGAATCAGTTCCTTGTTTAGCTTGCGTCCGGAAGTATAGTTGATATCCATGATATTCGCTTCCGGCTGATCGAAACCGGCATTCTTGATCAGTCTTTTGAGACGGTTGTTTTTGCGACTGCTGTATTCGATATCCACCAGCATACCGAATTGATCCTCAAAGGGAACCTCCTTGAATTTTGGGTCATTGAGCTGGCTGCGGAATGCATCTGCCATTGTGGTAAGGCGCATTTCTATTAACTTATCCATTGTACTCTGATTGGTCATATGTGTTTACCTCCGATAGTAATCGGCACCTCGTGTGATGCCATGTGCTTTATGTGTGGTCTTGGTATCAATTGCTTCCGATGCCAGTTTTTCTGAACCGGTTATAAGTAGGTTTTTAATACTCTTGTAACTGGGGGATGCTGTATAGGATAAGGCCTTTCTACAGGCAGCTTCCAGTAATGCATCTGAGTATTTTCAGCAAGCTTAAGAAGCCCCATACAGCTTCTGGTAGGTTTGTTGTTCCACACTTTGGAGCCAATATCGCATTGACTGCAGTGTACGTATTTATGCCAATCCGTTCAGCCCATTTTACGGAAGCGGTCACCGTTCCATTCCAGATACTTCTGGTGGTCTGCCGGCATATGTTGAGTAATGGTGCTGTACTGCCCAGGGCGTCCTTTCAGACGATGATGGGAAGCAACGCGGTTATGGTTGTAGAAAATTTCAATCGTGGTGTCTGTTACCCTTACATCAACTTTCTTTTTGATGTATTCATACGGAACGGAGTATAGCATTCCGTCCACAGATATGTGATAATTGAACTGACAGTGGCTGTTTTCCAGTCACTCAGTTCAAAACGGGTAGCAGGTAATGGTGCCAGCAATGGTTTTTCTTCCCCAAGAAATAAGCTTAGCCGACTACCCCTTTCTTCTGAAAGAGCCTTTGGTTGAACAGTTCCAACTTATCTCTGATTGCCAGATTCAATTCGGCAAGGGAGAAGAACTGTTCATCCTGAAGAGCTGCTGTGATCCAGGTAGAAATATTTCCTACTGTCCCCTCAGCATTCGGCTTATCTTTTGGAGCTCTGACACGCGCCGGAATAATAGCGGTGCCGTAGTATTCGGCCATTTCCTGATAGGTTTCATTGATCTGCTGGTCTTTAAAGTTACGATTGTGGATAACTGCTGTTTTACAGTTATCCGGTACGAGAATTCTGGCAACACCGCCAAAATATTCGTACATATGAACATGGGCATTAATCCATGATTTCTGCTTCATATCCAGAAATGCTTCCACATATGCGTACTGGCTATAAGTCATCACGCCGACAAATATATAGGCTTTGGTAATCTCACCGGTATCCGGATCAATGATTGTTGCAGGATCTCCTGCCCAATCGACCTCAACCTGCTCACCAGGTTTCCGGTTGATATGCATGGTAGCATCGTCGTTTTTGCTCATCCTGCTGGATGTGATAGCAGAACTGGGAATACATAAGTGGTTCTTCGCCATTTGCATGGCAGTCCTCCATGTATTCTGTCCACAAGAGTTTTTACTGACTCCGTTACGGAGTAATTTTTGTGGACATAATCGTAGTCAGGCATCCGTTTATTGGATCTGGCTTGATTTGAAGAAGGAAAACATTTCTGCAAGAACAGCATCGGTATCGCTTTTATCAAGCGGCCAGGAAATATTTAATTCCTTTGCACGCTTCAAAATGCGATTAACCGTTTTCTTGGAAACATTGCAGCTGTCGGCAATGCTCTGCTGACTGAGTCCCAGACTTTTTAGCCTGAGAATCTCTCGATACTTGGTCATGGTCATGACCTCCTTTGAATGAATTTACACCAGCTGGTGCATGATTACATTCTAAAGGATTTATGATAAAGGTTTCCACTACCGGAATGGTGGTTTCCAAAAAACGGATTTGCGGTTTCCTGTCACCGGACAGCAGG
>VOFE01000891.1_pt1 | contig 52316 bp, 112 predicted proteins | sample 5384071 | NCBI WGS metagenome assembly VOFE01 (sample SAMN12384724, study PRJNA508395) | human gut metagenome | isolation source: healthy gut D | host: Homo sapiens
TGGCCTTCGCGGCCTTTTTATCCGGACTTTCAGGTGCGTCTGTTTTTCTTTCTTCCCGTGAAAATCAAATATCTGGCTTTTCTGGATATTCTTTTGTATCTGTATTCCCTGATTATCGGGACCTGGTCGTCCCGCGCCGCTCTTCTTATGTCTTTGCTCAACATCCTGTTGTTTTTCGGCAGTGATCTCTTCCGCCATCTGAAGCAACAGTCTGGATATTGGAAAACAAGGTATACTTTCCGCAAATATAACCGCTGATCCGCCAAGGAGGACTTGCCATGCCGATAAAAATACCGGATCATCTCCCGGCCGCCCGCATATTGGAATCAGAAAATATTTTCGTGATGACGGAACAAAGGGCGGCCCATCAGGACATCCGTCCCCTGCAAATTCTCATTCTTAACCTCATGCCTACCAAAATCGAAACGGAAACCCAGCTGCTGCGTCTTTTGGGCAACAGTCCACTACAGGTGGATATCGATCTGATGCAGACCGCCACGCATATTTCACGAAACACTCCACAGGAACATCTGCTGGAGTTTTATCAAACCTTTGATCAGATCAAAACGAATATCTACGATGGTATGATCATCACCGGGGCGCCGGTTGAGACCTTGGATTATGATCAGGTGGATTATTGGAATGAGCTGTGCCAAATCATGGATTGGTCGCTCACCAACGTATATTCCACCCTACATATCTGCTGGGGAGCACAGGCCGGGTTGTATTATCATCATCATATTCCCAAATATGCGCTGCCTGAGAAATTATCCGGGGTTTTCCGCCATCGTCCACTCGACCCCAATCATCCGCTTTTGCGAGGATTTGATGAGATGTTCTATATGCCTCATTCCCGCTATACCGCGGTCAGCACGGAGGATATCCTTCGCAACGATTCCCTGCAGCTGCTGGCAATTTCGGAGACGGCAGGCGCGGCCATCTTGGCGACCCGCAATGCGCGGCAAGTGTTCGTTACCGGCCATCTGGAGTATGACCGTTTGACACTGGCCAACGAATATCGACGGGATAAGGAGCGAGGTCTGTCTCCTCGGATACCGCAGCATTATTTCCCGGACAATAATCCGGAAGCGATTCCTCCCATGGTTTGGCGCAGTCACGCGAACCTGCTGTTCACCAATTGGCTGAATTATTTTTGTTTATCAGCAGACCCCTACGATTTGCAGGAACTTTCCCATTGAAAATATCAAAGGAGACGGCGGAAATCTATATCCCGCCGTCTCCTTTTTTACCAATCCGCTATCGCGGCCGTAAGCAATTTGGCTCTTCGTATCAGAGAAGCAATCTGAACCCGCCCCGGGGAGAGTGCCAGTCAAAGCCGGTCGCGCCCATTCCACAGATTGTGGGAATTCCTGCTCCCGCCGTATAAGCGGCATCGGATCCGCCGCCGTTTGCGCAGGCGCTTAATTTTTCCAGGCCATAGATCTGCCCTGCTCGTTGAAGCCGCTCAAACAGAGCGCGGCCTTCCCGGCTGGGAGGCATCGGCGGACGAAAGCTCAGCTGGCGCCACGCCGCTTTGGTTCCCGGCACCCGGCAGTGATTGATTGTCTGCTGCAAATGCCCGAGGGCTTTGATTTGTTCTTCCTGTGTACGAAAACGGACGTCTATCCGAAAACGGCAGTAATCCGGAACGCGATTCTCCGCCTCGCCGCCCTCAATAATACCGCAGTTATAGGTGATGGCGTTCGGATTGCTGTTTTCCTCCAACCGAAGGATTTGATAGGCGGCCTCCCGTATGGCGCTGGCCCCTTGTCCGTAAAACATACCCGCATGGACCGATTTTCCTCTGATTTCCACCTCTCCTTTGAGGATCCCCTTGCGTTCTGTAACTGCTTCTCCCTGCGTTCCGCATTCGCATACAATCGCCGCCTCACAGCCTTGTACGTTTTCCTGAATCCATTGGACCCCTCTTCCCCGGACAGCCGGTTGCTGACTTCCTCGTCCGGAGCCAGCAACAGACGAAGGGACCGGGGACAGGCAGCATGGCGCAGCGCCTCCATTGCCAACAACGCTACCGCTATGCCTCCCTTTACAATCCACCGCACCCGGACCGTATAAATAACCGTCCTCTTCCTTTAGCATAAGAGGGAAGCTCCGGGAAAATAAACGGTATCCAGATGGGCCACAAAGCAGATGGGCGGCAGCTCATTTCCTCCCTCCAACGATAGGACCAATCCATCCCCCGCCTTCTCAAAATGTCTGCGAACAACAGAAAAGCCCTTGGCGGCGGCAAATTCCTCTGCCACATAGGACGCCCGGTTGACACCCTCTTTATCGAGGGAATAGCTCTCCGCTTGAATCAGCCTCTTCAAAAATGCGAGGGATGCTTCCTGCTGTTTCTCTATCCATGTCAATACGGATGAATCCAAACGACACCTTCCTCACCGAGAACCGGTATAAAAATCGCAAAAGCTGTGCCGCTCCCAGGATACCGGCACGGTCATGGAGGGACGATACTCTCAAAATGGAGGGATCCTTGCATCTCTTCGCTATACGGGAGAAAAAGGACTCTCCTTCATTAAATATTTCCCCGGCTAATACCAACCGATCAGGACGAAAGATAACGGTTAAATTGTTGATTCCGTCGGCCAAATAGCCGACATAGCGGTCGATGACCTCTCCGGCGAGAGGGCATCCCTCTTTGCTGCTGTGAATACGGTACGTCCGTCTGCCGTTCCACCTTCCTCGCGGACTTTTGCGCCAGCAGGCTTTTGGGATTTTCGCGGGCCGCCGCCAGCGTCTGCCGGATAAGCCCCGAAACAGAGGCGTAATGCTCCCAGCATCCGATGCGGCCGCAGCGGCATCGCTCCCCGATATTGCAGATCGTCATATGACCGAATTCAGCGGCATTCCCCAACGGCCGCGAAAAACCTCGCCCCGGATTTCCATCGCGCCGCCGATTCCGGTCCCTACCGTTACCATCAGCATATTCTCGTCCGAATAGGAGGAGTTTTTTCCTTCGCCGCATGTGATTTCACCCAACAGAGCGCAATTAGCATCGTTCCCCAGATAAACGGGGGGGAGACCTAGCCGCTCCTTCAAAAAGGGGCTACAGCAAAATTCCCAATCGGGAGATTCGTGGCGTCTACCAGGACGCCTTCCGCCGCTTCTACCCGGCCCGCGATACCGATTCCGATGCATTCCACTTCTTGACGCTCCATCTGAAGGCGGCAGGCGTTTTCCAGGTTATACAACACCGCTTCTTTGCCCTTATCCGCCTGGGTGGGAGTCGTTTCCTTATTCCACAGCCTTCCCTGCTCATCGACCAACCCGGTTTTGATACTGGTCGCCCCCATATCCACTCCTAGTCTCATACCGTTCCCCTCCGATAAACGCATTCGCCGCCCACATATGTCGCCTGTATCCGCCAATTTTCATCGGTTAAAAAGAAATCCGCTTCTTTTCCGACAGAGATGCTTCCGATCCGGTCGGATAACCCCAGCGTCGGGCCGGGTTAAGGGATGCGGCTTTTTATCGCTTGTTCCACAGGAATGCCCAGTCCCACCAGATTTTTAACTCCGTCCAACAGCGTAAACGTGCTGCCGCTGATGGTGCCGTCAGGAAGACGGACTGCTCCCTTATGGATGATACAAGTCCTGCCTTCTCTGGTATAGGTGCCTTCCGGAAGTCCCGCCGCATACATGGAATCGCTGACGAGAGAGACGCGATCCATCCCTTTCACGCGGCACAGCAGCTGCAATACCGCTCCATGCAGATGTATCAGATCGCCGATCATTTCACAGGTAACGCGGTCATCGGTCAATACCGCGCCCAAAATACCCGGCGCCCGATGATGTAGTGGAACCATAGCGTTAAAGGTATGGGTAGCGACCATGGCTCCGGCTTCGATAGCTTTCATCGCTGTTTCATAATCCGCTCCCGTATGCCCCAGTTGTATGGTTATTCCCTCTTACGCGCATATCGAATCACGTCCATGGCTCCTTCCAGCTCGGGAGCAAGAGTCATGCTTCGAATATGTCCCTCCGACAATTGTATGAACCGCTCCAACTTTTCTACGGAGGGTCGTTGAGAAAATGAGCAAAATCGCTTCCCTATATTGTGGGGAAAAGTAAAGGCATTCCAGATGAATCCCGCGGATAGCCGAAGCGGCTGTCCGCGTCTTTATAGCCCGGGAAATACTTTTCAAGCTGTACCCAAGCACCTCATCCGAGGCGGAGGCCAGAGTGGGGATTATGGTGGTGATGCCACGGGCCGCCTCAAAGGCGGCTATTTTCCGTATCCCTCCTGATCGGCTTCGTGAAAATCCTCTCCCACAGCTCCGTGAAAATGGCTCTCACCAATCCGGGAAACAAAAATAATCCGCCGCATCCAAGCCTTTTCCGAAGGGAAAGAACCGATTTCCGAAATACGTCCCGCCCGTATACGGACATCACAGCGGCGGACGACGAAATCCTCCTGCAATACCCGGGCATTGCGCAGCAACATTTCCTTTGGCATCCCTGTATCCCCTTGATCTTATTTCGTATCAGAGTATTGGTATACGAAGCATCCCCGACTAAGGTCGCCTGTACCGCCAGAGCTTTTATCCATGATGACAAAATCCGCTTCTTTTGAAACCGCAATACTGCCAATTGAAGCGGCCAGACCAAGCGTTCGGGCCGGATTGTAGGACGCCGCCTTTACAGCCTGCTCCAGCGGAATCCCCAGGCCCACCAGATTGCGGACCCCGTCCAAAATCGTACGGGCGCTGCCGCTGATGGTGCCGTCCGGCAACCGGGCTACTCCCCTGGACAGTTCGGGTTCGCCCCTGACGGGGATATTCCCCTTCGGGAAGTCCCGCTCCATACATGGAATCGCTGACCAAGCTCACCCGTTCCGGCCCCTTGGCCCGATAAATCAGCTGCAATACCGGCCCCTGAACATGAACCAGATCGCCGATCATTTCACAAGTAACACGGTCATCGGTAAGCACCGCCCCCAGGACGCCGGGGAGAACGGTGATGCAAAGGTTCCATACCGTTAAAGGTATGAGTGGCCACCGTTGCGCCTGCATCGATTGCTTTAATCGTGGTTGCGTAATCGGCGGCGGTATGTCCGATCTGAATGGTGATTTTTCTTGGAACAGGCATAACGGATAACGTCCATCGCCCCTTCCAGCTCCGGAGCGATGGTCATACTGCGTACATTTCCCCAGAGAGCTTATCCAAACGGTCCAACTCTTCGATACTTGGCCGGTGGAGATAAATGGTCAGATGGCTGCCTTTACGGGCGTCCGAAAGGAAAGGGCCCTCCAAATGGATCCTGCGGATGGCGGAGCTGCCGGTATTCCCCTCTCGTATCGCCTCGCCTACCGTCCGCAGGCTGTACTCAACCACGGCATCCCGGGAGGAGGAAATGGTGGGAATTATCGTCGTGATGCCATGAGCCGCTTCATAAGCGGCTATTTTCCGTATTCCCTCTTGATCGGCCTCGTGGAAATCCTCGCCTACGGCCCCGTGAAAATGGCTCTCTACCAATCCGGGGAAGAAGATACCGTCCGGAAAGATCCAGTCCCTCTTCGTCTGCAAAAGAACCGATCTCCGCGATTTTTCCCTGCCGTATCCGTACGTCGCACGTCCGAAATGTAAAATCATCCTGCAAAACGGCGGCATGAAGCAGGATAAGCTCCGTTGACATTCCTCGTCACCCCACAATTTGCTTCAAATACCGTCTCAAATTGTTCATACTGATGCGGATCGCCATCAATGTCTCTTCAATCCCTTCGTATTCCAAGGAAACGAATCCCCGATATCCGGAGTTATAGAGGATTTTCAGACACTGGAATGCGGGCTGGGAGCCCTGGCCAAAGATAGTCGCCCGCCGGTAATTCCCTCCTCGGGACAGAGACCAACCCTCGCCGGGGTCAGGCCACATACCCGGACGCACAAAGGAATCCTTGGCATGTACATGGCACACCATGGGGAGCAGCTTGGAAACAGCGGTGGAGCAGCACTCATCCACCCCCTCCGAAGTTTCCGATATCGCAAAGATAGCGGTATCCCGGGCGGTTTACCTCTGTAAATAAGCGAAGCATCCGATCGCTGTCCTGGAACAGACGTCCATGATTTTCTGAGCAAGTAGTGACTCCCTTTTTTCGCGGCGTAATCCGCCACCTCGCGAATAGCAGCCGCCACAGTGGGAAGGACGGCCTCGAAAGTGGGCACCCCTTCGTATCCTTCATAAAAAGTCCGCGGCAATATCGTGGCGCATGAGCGGGATCCCCGCCTCTGCCGCAATATCGATATTTTTTCCACCCGCCGGATCTCTCCTCCACATCGCGGCACAGGAAATTGGCTGAGGTGGTGTAAATAGGAATATCCAGGCCCTTTTTCCGGGCGGCCTCAGCGAAGCGAAGAGTAAACTCTGCAGGATTGCCGTTATGCGGTACCTCTTCAGCCATCACAAATTCCACGCCGTCGGCGCCAAATTCCTTGATTTTGTCCAGCACGTCAAAATAAGTCAATTGCTTATTCCAGATAAGCGGAGCAAAGCTATAGGTACTGATACAGGTTTTCATTGTATTTCCTCCCATATTTAAAAGAGTCAAGCGATACCGGTCCGGCTCCAGGAGGCGTTATAGAATTACCTCGCGCCCCAAACGACCGGAATCGTAAATCCCCTGCAGCATCCTTTGCAGGTCGCAGGCCTGCTCGATCGGAATACGGGGCTGCTCCTTCCCCTGAACGCAACGGACAAAATGGGCCATTTCGTTATCAAAGGAGGAGTCGAGGCCGGCGTCAGGCGATCATCGCTGAGATGACCCGCGCGCTCTCCGAAGACCGTCAGGGGATCCAGGGATAACCCGGCACGCGTCCCGTAAATTTGGGTATGTACCAGCTCAGGTCCATTGATCGCCCAGCTGGTTTCAAAAAAGCATCAGAGCACCGTTTTCAAAAATGAATGACCCCCGCGCCAAAATCCTCGGTATCGTACCGCCCGTCCGGATAGGGCGTTCCCGGCCAGCGTTCTACGCCCTTTGTCTGGAAATCTCCCAACTGGTTGGATACAGCCGCGCTGACTCGTACGGGCTTGGGATTGCCCATTAAATACCAGGCCGCGTCGATACGATGAACGCCGATATCCAAAACCGGTCCGCCGCGGAGGCGCGCCGGTCGGTAAACCATCCCAACGGGGTTCCCTCCGGCGGAGATAAGAGGTCTTGGCATAGTAAATATCCCCAGCTCACCCGTTTCTACCAGCTGGCGGGCCAGCATATTCTGCGGATTGAAGCGATTGGGTACCGCCAATAAGAAAAGGAACCCCTGCCTTTTCAACCTCTTCCTGAATGCTCAGAGCACTGGGAAGATCAAAGGATAAGGGTTTTTCACACATGACGGCCTTTCCAGCCCGTAAAGCCGCGATGGATACCTCAGCGTGAGAGCAATTCCACACACACACATCAACTGCGTCAATATCGGATTTTTCCAACATTTCTTCCACAGAAGAATAGACTTCTTCAATATGGAAACGATCGGCAAACGCTTGTGCCCGCTGAGCATCGATATCGGCCACCGCCACTATTTGGGCATCCGGACAGCAATGGGCATAGGGAAGGCATATGGGAATTGGCAGCAATATTCCCCGCCCCTACAATGCCAATTCGAACGGTACTCATAAAAAAACCTCCATCTCCACCATTTTTCTTTATTATAATAGGGTGACTATATGAGAAAGTCAACGGATTTGAGATATTCTTTTGAACAATTTTTCTTACGCCATTTCCGTCGGATTACTCTTCACTTTTTTCGGAAAAAGCCCAGACCGTACAGCATGATTTCTTCCGCTATATGGGCGATCTCTTCCGCGGATCCCGTCATACCGTCATCCAGCCATTTGCGCAGCAGCCCAATACATCCTCGCTGACAAAAGCGTAATAATATTCCACTTGCCGGGGCGTTGCGTCATGAAAATAGCGCAGGTAAGCCTCCATGCATTTCTCCCGCCCCAGGCTGAGTAGCTGGCGGGCAAACCGTTTATCCCCGTAATCCCCCAGAGTGACGGTGCACAGATCGGAATTTTCCTGCAGACACCGAAAGATACCTATATTGACCTTCACCGGATCAAAGGTTCCGCCTCCAGCAAAGGGGCCAATGCCGCCTGAAAATCCGTCAGCATTTCCTCCTCCAGCTGATGGAGCAAGTCATAAGCATCCTGATAGTGGGTATAAAAGGTGCCGCGATGGATTCCCGCCAATTCGCACAGTTCCTTGACGGATATGGCGGCCAAAGGCTTTGATGCAGTAATTCCAAAAAGGCCCGGCGGATCAGCATTTTGGTTACCCGGGTTCGATGATCATTTGTAACTTTTTCATAACACGCCTTCCCTTTCAACAGTCTTTGCATAAAATGTCGGGTATCGGGCAAAAAATCCCCGGTTTGTTGATTGCGCCTCTGTCTAAGGATCAGTATAATACAGTCAGGAAAGATATTCAACAGAGTGTCGCTGATCAGGAGGCGCTTTATGGAAAGACTTTATCTCATTACCGGAGCCAATGGCCATTTGGGAAACACAGTGATACGGCAGCTGCTCGCCCGCGGGGAAAAAGTACGCGGGTTGATTCTGCCAACGGAATCGGACTGCTGCCCGGTGTGGAATATATCCGGGGATATACGGGATCCGTCGAGCCTGGATCCCTTTTTCAGCGACCTGGAAAATAAAGAGAGCTTTGTTCTTCATACAGCGGGAATTGTGGATATTGCGGAGAACATCAGTCCGCTTCTGTACGAAGTGAATGTACAGGGGAACCCGTCATCTGTTGGACGCCTGCCTGACCTATCCCGTCAAAAGACTGGTATATGTCAGTTCGGTTCATGCTTTGCCCGAGAAGGATCGCTTTCATGTATTACAGGAGGTAAAGCGTTTTCTCCCGAAAGCGTTGTCGGAGGGTATGCTAAAACCAAGGCGGAAGCCACCCAAGCCGTATTGGATGCCGTATCCGACGGGCTGGACGCCGTTATCGTTCAGCCTTCGGGCATCCTTGGTCCATACGACACCACTCGAAATCATTTGGTGCAGCTGGTCAGCGATTATGTACACGGACGATTGCCCGCCTGTGTCCGCGGGGGATACGATTTTGTCGATGTACGGGATGTGGCCCAAGGGTGCCTGTCCGCTTTGGAGAACGGTAAAACCGGCGAGTGCTATATTTTATCCAACCGGCATTATGAAATCAAAGAGATATTGAGGATGATCCGATTCCTTCAGGGTGGGCGCCGTGTGCCGTCTCTTCCCTGTGGATGGCCAAAATCGCGACGCCGTTTATCGAGATGTGGGCCAAACGCCATCACCGCCGCCCTCTCTATACCCGGTATTCGCTTTACACCCTGCACAGCAACGATAAATTCTCACACGACAAGGCTACGCGGGAATTGGGATACCTCCCCAGAGATTTATATCAGACGCTGGCGGATACCTTGGCGTGGCTTCAGGGAAAAGAAAAAAGCATTCCGGCCATTTAATTTTGTCGGCAGATGTACTTGGTTTTTAATACGAAAAGGAATGTCCCGCCATCCGCTTGATAGGTTTTCCTCTTGGACATGAAAACACCCCTGATTCCTTCATCAGGGGTGTTTTATCTCTGCCCTTTTTTTACTAGTCCTGTTCATTTGTTTACGCTGTCAGGCAAATACCTTTACCCTTTCCAGCAGCAGCTTTAACTGAATTTCAAAGGTATTGGCGTCAACCAGTCTCATTTTATCGTCATAATAACCGGCTTCTTTCTCCGAAACGGTATCCATATAGATTATACGGGAATTACTGGAGACCAGCGTCTCCCAATCGGAAGAGACCACATAATTTCCATCCGTTGTCACCTCGATTTGAGGATGGAAGGTATAGATCGTGCTGTAGGGACTGTCCCTGGAAATATCGCCGCTCGCATAATCCCCCCACACCGCTATTGTTTCACCTGCATCATACAGCGGAACGACATAGCGTCCGCCGACTTTTAAGGAAAATTGTTCATCCATAAAATAGGATGCATCTTCAACAGTATAGTCTTTCCCGATAGATCGCTGTCCCCGTACCAAACCTGGCTTACAGCCAATTCATAAACGACTGTATGAGAAATACCATGGTATACCTCTGTTTCGCCGAATTTATCATCATATACGTCGTATGCGTACTGCTTGGGATACATATTGGTGATCGTTCCCTCTAAAACCGCACAGCAATCCGACAGAAAACGTTCGTCAAACGCAGCGATATCGGTGGTTAAGCTGCCGCTGAACTGCGATACGATTTCGTGATCAAGCTGTCCGCCTGAAAGCAGTAAGGAGCTATAATTGACGGGCTGTTCATAGTGCCGGCGGTCTCCCCCGCTGTGACAGCGGAACCACCTTCGGCGGGAGCTGGCGACGATGTATCCAACATACCGATTTGCCATACGCCTACCCCCAAGCAATACGGCAAGACAAAAGCACGAAACCGCCGATACGGTTCTTTTGACCGTTTTCATTTTTTTAGCCTTTTCAGAGATATAGGCCTCTCGGCGTTCAAATACAGCGTCGGCTACTTCTTCATAGCTTTTCATAGATAAAGCCCTCCTTATCAAGTTCTGATTTGAGCGACATTTTTGCCCGATAAACAAGGTTTTCAATCTGACGCTTGCTCTTTTTCATTACGGCTGCTGCTCCGGCATTGTCAAACCCTTCAAAATAAATCAGATACAGGACTTGCTGATATTCGGGCTTTAATTTGCGGGTGCCCGATGAACCGTGATCTTTCTTTCCTCCCGTATATAGGCTTGTTCAAGACCTTCCTCCTCACCCGAGAGATCGGCATACTCGTCGATAGACGTTTCGAAAATTTTTGAACGACGTCTTAAAGAATCAATGGCGACATTCCGCCCGATGGTGTAGAGCCATGTTTTGAACGAGCATTTGCCGGAGAATTTCGGAGTTTTCGTAATAAGCTTCACAAACGTATCCTCCATCAGTTCCTCGGCAGTATGGATATTGCCTGTGAATCCATTCAGATATAAGATCAAGCCGTCTTTGTACTCTTTTATTATGTCAACTATGCCGCTGTCATCACCATCAAAGGAAACGGCGGTAGCTACTGGCACCGTTATCCATTGACTTCTCCTTTCTTCAGGGGCATTTTCAACCCCTTCACTTATTAGACGGATGAAAATAAAAAATCTCTCCTGTATTTTTAATTTTTTTCGCGTATTTTCTAAAGCCAGGCTAACCAAATTTTTGATTTTTACAAGTATTTGAGGGATTGATGCGCGTATTTTCCCTTGCTATAATGGGCCTCGACAAAATCGGTCCTATCGAGGTGATGAAATGAAAAAATGTGTTCGGTTTTGCTGGCCGCTTTGTTGAGCATCGGGATGTTTGTATTGACGCCTTCCGCTCAAGCAGCGGGGACGGGAGCCATGGCCGGAGTGGTGGTCACATCCAGTGGCCGCCTGAATGTTCGCAGTGCGCAGTCCACCAGCTCTTCTGTGATAGCATCTCTGGATAAAGGAAGCTATGTAACGTTGATTTCCCAATCGGGTTCCTGGTGGCAAGTGGAATACGCCAAGGGAGAAATACGGCTATTGCCATGCCGATTATATCCAGACGGTATCCGGAGAGACCGCGATCGTAGAAACCCAATCCGGAAACCTGAATGTACGCAGCGGGGCGGGAACCTCTTTTGCGATAGTGGATAAGCTTGCTAAAGGCAGAGCTGTTTTGGTGTTGTCTCAATCCAACGGATGGAGCTTCGTCTTATATGATGGTATCAAAACGGGCTATGTCAGCAGTCAATACCTTGGCACGTCCCGGTATACTCCCATCGCGTTGAACGTGCCTGATTTTAAACAGAACGACAGTCGTTGGGCCAATGTCCTTATCGCCAATTCCGGTAAAACGATTGGGAAAATCGGCTGTACCACGACGGCGATCGCCATGATGGAATCTTACCGTACCGGGAAGACGATCTATCCCGATGCCATGTCCAGAAGCTGACCTATACGTCCTCCGGGGATCTTTATTGGCCCAGCGATTATCAGGCAGTGCTGAACAGTACCCGTTATCTGGAGGGAATATACGACCAGCTCAAGCAGGGGAAACCGGTTCTTTTTGGAGCAAAACAGTCCAGCGGCGGACAGCACTGGGTGGTCATCACCGGGTTTACCGGGGGCGATACCCTGACCGCTTCCCGGTTCACGATTCACGATCCCGATTCCCATCAGAGAACCAATCTGCAGCATCTGCTGAATGAATACCCCGTATTCTATAAGTATTTCTATTACAAATAAGCCAGGCGGCAACAGCTTTTGGTTTTGCGGTAGAGTTTAAACGCAATTTCCCCGTGTTCAGACGGATTCCTACTATTCCGATAAAGCAAAAATCCGACCCTCTGCTAATCATAAAAAGGACCAGCAGAGGGGTCGGATTTTGTCCCTGATTTTATTTCGTTGAAAAAAAGCACGCCAAAGCGTGCTTTTTTCATGGTGGACGTTAACGGACTTGAACCGCTGACCCTTCGCACGTCAAGCGAATGCTCTACCAGCTGAGCTAAACGTCCTTGTTCTTGCGAGAACGTAGGTTATTATATAGAAATCCACCGCCTTTGTCAAGGCCCTATCCGAGAATTTCCATCTTTTATCGGACAGGTCTAAAAGCGTATAAAAGCGGCGGCCCGCTGTCAAGCAGGCCGCCGTAAAAAAAAGACTCAATCTTTTTATCGTTCTGTTCAGCAAAGGATCCCAGGGGAAACGCCCGGAACAGAAGTATCCTTGTCAGGTTTATTCTGATCCGGCGCCTTTTGAGCGGAAAAATCCAACACCATGGTACGCTCCAGCTCTCGTACACTTGCCATGTCGTTTGTCTTCGCTGTCCTCTGATTTATCGCTACCGACTGCTCCTCTTCTGATGATTCTTCTCCGAAAGCCGTCTGGCTTGTGATGGGATTGTCTTCCCTCTCGTGCACTTCATTACCGGTATTTTCCGTCTCATCATCTTCGGGATCCGGATTTTTCGGCTTGCGGATGAAGAAGAAGAAAATCAGTACAATAAGCGCCGACTACCAGGACGACCCCCCGACAATCAGTACGATCACCAATGGCGGCATCCCCTGAGATGCCTCCTCCGTTTTAGGAAAACTTAACAAGGTTAAAGAAGCCAAGCGATTGGTTTCGATCGTGATTATGCCGTTTTCGGGGTCACCAACGCAGGAGTCTGAAGACCATCCTCCGTTATCACAGCAATAGCCAGATCCCGTCCTTCCATACTTTTGGGAACAGGAAGCTGCAGCTTCAGCTTTCCCTCCGGAAGAGAGAATTCCAGCATAGATTGGTCGATGGAACTGAGTAAATAGGCGGAAAGATCAAAGGTCAGACTGGTGGCGTCACCGGCGGAATACCGGTTCAAAGCATCGGAGGAAGCGAGTGCCGCGGCGATTTGGGAAGAATTCGCCTGAAGCGAAGAAGAACGAAAGGAAAGGACCGGTGTTACATCAGAGGAGGAACCCACCAATGTCTGATAATAATCCGGCTCCATCAGCAGGCGGACGCGAGAGGAAAATTCCGCCTCGGTCAACCCAAAGGCGCTGGCGATTCCCGTATCAAAAGTGGTGCTGATGGCCACATAACCGTTGCCGGTAGCAGTGGTTCCCGCTGCCATAACCGTGGGATACCGTGTTCCGCCGGTTCCTGCTGTGGTTCCTATGCCCTCCGTGGTATTGGTGGTATTAGTAGAACTGGAGGTAGTTTTATCTGTGGTAGTGGTCTTTCCGTTTGTAGTGTTCGTAGCCGTTGTTTTGTCGGTGATGGGCGTACTCAGGTATTCCTCACAGCCCACATAGCTGACAGCCCCCTCTTTGCTGCTGGGGCCACACATTTGACGGTTGACCGGTCATCCGGGGCAGCTACATTAAATACCACCCGGCCGGAAGCATCCGACTGCTGACTGCGCTGCTTGACTCCGGACAAATAGAGTTCCACGGTATAATCCGATACAGGATCCCCGTTTTGATCCGTTAATGTGGCCACTACCAGTCCGTTTTCCACACTAAGCTTCATGCTCAGGGTCAGTGTTCCCTGCCCGGTCCAGCTTACGGCTGGAGGTGTATGCCACCGACTCATTTCCCGGCGTACGGAAGTAATACGTCAGGCTATGACTTCCATACCCCAGATTGGAAATGGTGGCCGTCACTTTTCCCTGATTATCTTTGACACGGTAAGAGGCGTTTCCGTCTACCTCGATGGTGGTCATTTCCACACCGGCCGTTTTGGGCGTATAGGTCAGGGAGAAAGCGCCGCTGGAAGCGTTATATATCGGATCGGGATCAGAAAAGGTAAATCCCAGCAGGTCTTCGACTGCCAGCTTTTTTTCCATAGAAGCCGTCAGGCTCTCTCCTCCCTCATTTTCCGGAAGGAAATGGCATTGATCGTATTGGTGCCCACCAGCGCGTTGAAGCCATCGACTGTAAAGGAAGAGGTGTCATTGGTATTTTTCACTTGCGGATGGCTGACCGTTTTCTGATTGATTGTGGCAGAATCCAGAATGTATCCGTCAACCGACGCGCTATTCCAACTGATGGTCATACTGCCGTCTTCCGCCTTATAACTGGCATTCAGGCTGATTTCATCCCCATTCTCCGCGATTGCTGCTATGGGTACCAGGCAAAGCAAGAGGGTAAGGCAGGCCAGAGACGCCATCAAACGTTTCATATCCGTCTTCATCCTTTCGAAAGAGATCCTCCATTTTCCTCCGGATTAGAGACAGTAAGTCGAAAAATACCCGGAGTTACGACTATATGAATACTATGTTACCATAATTTTCGACAAAAAGTAAATTCCCAACTACATGCCGTTTATTGTTCGTTGTTAATCCTATTCACTGCCCTTGTTCTTTATGACGAGCCGCGCCTTTCCACCACTCTCTGCCATTTTGTTCACAGCGCAGTACGTGACCGATAATGCTCCGCCACATCCACGCCGGTGCAGGAAGTGATTTCCGCCATAAAGGCATTGGAGTTGACCTCGCAAATCAGCGGCTTCCCCTTCGGGTCGTGCAGCATATCCACCCCCGCGAAATCCAATCCCAGAAGACGGCAGCAGTCGGATGCCAACCGGATTTCCTCCCGCGTAGGTTCATAGCGCTCTCCTTTTCCACCGTTGCCGATATTGGCGCGAAAATCGCCGCGGAACGGCGGCGCATGGCCGCTACGCATTCCTCTCCCACCATATAAAGGCGGATATCCTCACCGGCAGAAGAGGCGATGAATTCCTGGGCCAAGAAAGGCCGCGCTTCTCTCCCCCGCGCGAGCCGGCGCAGCTCTTCTCCGTCCCGTGCCAAAATACCTGACCGCCGAAGGAACCATAGCATTCCTTGATAACCAAAGGATAGCCTAAGATATTTTCCGCCGTCTCGCAAAAAGGCTCCACCGCATCGGTGATATCCCGATAGGTCATCGGAGCCACCAGCGTCCGCGGCATGGGAAGACGCTGGCCAGCCAGACGCAAATGGGTGGCCGCCTTATCGTCGCAGGTTTCGATGGCAGCCGCAGAGTTATATAACCGGACGCCGGACGCTTCCAGCGACTTGGCCAGACGGATATCCTTATCCCAGAAAAGAGCATAATCCGCCTGTGTTCCGGATACGGCTATTCCCGGGCCGAGAGAGGCGATCAAACGGGTATTCGGCAGGATTTCCAGCTGTATGCCCCGGCGCTCCGCCGCATGGGACAGGCGGGTCACGGGATCCGGAGGTGTCCGGGGATTCCAAAAGCCGTTATAAACAATACATCCTCTTTTTTCGCACATCGGTTTTTTGCCCATCCTTTGCTGTCATGTAAAGCTATGTTCCACCGTCGCCACCACATACAGAGTGGCGTCCGTCTGCTGAAGGAGGCGCTCCACCTCGGCAGGGATATCCTGCTCGTCCGGATAGTGGAAAGGCACCACGATATCAAAAAATCAAATTGGTGTGGGTTTCGCCAAAAAACTACGCGGAAATCATGAAGTGACAAACGGGGATCCACCTGTTTCAGAGCTTGCTCCACCATCGTTTTCAGCTCCCGGCTCCGTTCATTTTTCGTATCCACCGGGTCCATATGAATGCAGACATTGGCATGGAACCGCGCCGCAATCTCTCTCTCCACACAATCGATCCGATCATGGCTGCGCAGCAGCTCTTCCTCACAGGGCACCTCGGCGTGTAAGGAGATGACCAGCCTGCCTGGACCGTAATTGTGAATGATCAGATCATGGACGCCGATAATCCCTTCATGGGACAAAACCAGCTCCTTGATTTCCTTTACCATTTTAGGATCGGGCGCCTGTCCCAATAGAGGAGATACCGCCTCCCTGACCAGGGAGAAGCCGGACCATAAGACGAACAGCGCCACTAACAGTCCTATATACCCATCGATTTTGACGCCGTACAACAGATTGATCAGGGCGCTGAGCAATACCACAAAAGTACAGATCACGTCGTTGCGGCTGTCGGTGGTGGAGGCCTTCAGCGTTTCCGAATCAATCAAGCGGCCGACTTTTCGATAAAACAGGGTCATCCACAGCTTGACAGCAATGGATACCGTCAGGATTGCCAGGGTGAGCCAAGTGATCGCCGTATCCGATGGATGCAGTATTTTGTCGATGGATGAAGCGCACAGCTCCAGGCCGGCGGCCATAATAAGCGCCGCCACCGCCAGGGCGGACAAATACTCCATCCGTCCATGACCAAAGGGGTGTTGGGAATCCGCCGGGCGGGATGACAGCTTGAACCCCACCAGCGTGACAACGGAGGATCCGGCGTCGGATAGATTATTGAAAGCATCGGCTGTCACCGCCATGCTTCCGGATAATACTCCCGCGGCTATTTTCAAACAGAAAAGCAAGAGGTTGGCGGACAGGCCGACATATCCGGCAAGCTTTCCGTAACGAAAACGGACCTGGGGTTTTTCTACCTTATCCGCATCACGGACAAATAGGCGAATCAGTAAAGCGGCCATCCATTTTTCCCTCCCTTTCATGGAAACGCTTTGCCTATATACCGGGCCACACCGTCCTGATCATTGGATTCGATGAGAATATCCGCCTGCCGCCGCAATTCTTCAGCTCCGTTGCTCACCGCGCAGCGTACATCCGCCCTCTTGAAAAAGAGGAAGATCGTTGAGATTATCCCCAAAAAGCCACGACTCGGTCGACGCCCAGACGCTCTTTGAGGCGCCGCAGCCCATTCCCCTTGCTTACCAGGCTGCTGTACACTTCCAGATACCAATTGTCATCCAGATAGGTGTCCCGGTATAGGACGCACTGTGCGCCGGGAATCCGACATATTTTTTTTCCTTTATGGGCTCCAGCACCTCCCGGCGATCCTGCATGGAGAAGTATACCGCCTTCTGCGACCAATCGTACCGCTCCACCTGCTCAAAATAGCCGGGGAAATGCCGACAGCGTTCCTCCAGGAAAATTTGCTCGCCCCGGGAAGTAGTCTGCCGGTAGGTAATGGTCATTTGATCCTTATGTATGCGATAGACAAAGGGCTCCTTCCCGCCACTCTGACAAATGTCCAATAGCTGTTTTACGGTGGAAGCCTCCATAGCACAGCTGTCTAATATTTGACGGTGCGGCAAATCATACAGCAATACGCCGTTCATCAGCACCAGCGGAACTGAAAAGTGGATTTTATCCGCCGGTACCATGAAAATCCCCATCAAGCTCCGCGCGCAGACGCGGCGGAAAACAGCATGCCCCGCCGAATGCGGGAATTGATTTCCCGGATGGTAAGTCGGACAGTGTTTTGTCCGAACGGAGAAGCGTACCGTCTAAATCTGTTATGTACAAGGTCTTTTCCATCAGGGCGCGTCTCCTTCGTCTTTTCGATCCAATATGGACTATATCCTATCGGATTTTCGCCCATTTGTCCAGTCTGCCAGCAACTAATAAGCAAAACGATTTTGGTTACACTATGAGCGGAGGTGATGGTATGAATACCAATCAACAACCGTGTCCCCAGCCGCTGGACGCTTTCTTGGCGGGGGAACGCCCAGGCTCAAAGCTATTTTATGTCCCTTCCGGCTTATGTGCAGGAAAATATCCATCAAAGCGGCATCAAGATTCAGTCAGAAGACGAGCTGCGTCAATGTGCAGAAAATCTGATGAAAAAATCTTGAGCCTTTGCCGCACAGAAAAAAGAAGGGGCCGCCTGACGGACGGTCCCTTCTTTCGCCTTTCCTTCGAAAATTCCCGTTTTCGTTATTCCGAACAGCTGCAGCCGTGGCCTTCGTCCTGCGGCGGGAAGAATTCATCCACCGGAAAACACATTTTGCGGAAAAGGTCGCAGGGATTATCGCTGGACGGATTGCTGCACTCCTTGCTGGGCATACAGTAATCATAGACCGGCACCAGCATCTGCACGTTGCGGATCAGCTGGACGATCGTAAAGATACCGATCGTCACATAAACAATCTTGCCCTCGCTGTCGTCAATAAAGTTTCCGCCGTACCGGTTGCAGATACAGGACGGTATGTTGGAACAGCCACAGCCGCAGTCACATCCGCATTTGTAGCACTCACGGGCGTCACACAGATGGGCCGCCAGTACGATAGGCTCCGCCACCTGAACGCTGCATCGCGGCAGGTTGCGCGTGGGAACATCTTGAACGTCGTTCTGATTATCACGATATTCGCTGTTGAATACCTTGACACTTCCCTCACTGCCGTACAAGATTACCCCTTTTTGGAATACGCTGACGCCGTAAACGGTGGTACAGGGCACCGAATGGCCGGAGTAAACATCCATCTGAACCTCAAAGAAGAAGGTCAGGTCACAGGAATAGTACCCCCCGATTGAAGGGCAGCGCCTCCACGTCGATATAGGTGGTGATCACCTGGACATTCGGGCCCTCACGCTGACCGCGTGGTTGATCACCATCTGGTCCCGTTCGGTAAAGTACACCCGCAGGTCCTCCAGGCAGTCCTTATCGCTGCAGGAATCGTAGACGCGTCCCGCATCGATGCATACCGCTTCCTTGCAGCCGGTCTCATTGAGAAAATTGCTGTCAGGCATCGTAAATCCCCCTGTTCTAGTGTAATAGAAGTTTGGCTTCACTACATAGTATGTCAGCGGGGATTTTCCGTTACTGCGGATTTCGAGGATTTTTTCAGTCTTCCAACCGTTTTAGCCGGGCAAAATTCGCCATTAGCTTTTTCTTGCCCACCTTATCAAACTGAATCTCCAGCAAATGATCGTTGCCCATAGGCGATATCTGTTGAATCACGCCCACTCCAAAAGCGCTGTGCGCTACCCGGTCTCCGGCCTGCCAGAGCATACCGCTCCTTCCGCCTGAGGCGCCGATAAGGCGCTGATTTTCTGCCGGTCCGCCGCCCGGCGGGTCGTGCGGCATCCGCGCCCTGCGGACGGAAGGAAGCGGCGCGGTGGAAAGAAGAAGCTTCCGGGAAGGAGAATGAGAAAACGGTGGGCATATTGCCGCTGACAGCGATGCTCCTCTATCAGCTCGGGGAAATATCCGTCAGGAAGCGGGAAGGGCGGTTACGGGTCGTTGAACCATACAGCATTCGGCTGAGCGCATGGGTAATATATAGCTTTTCCTTAGCCCGGGTGATCGCTACATAACAGAGAGGCGCCGATCCTCTTCCAGCTCCTGAGGGTCGAACAGCGTCTGCATCCCGGGAAAATACCGTCCTCAAAGCCAGGAAGAAACACCACGGGAAATTCCAGCCCTTTGGCTGCGTGCATGGTCATCAAGACCACAGTATCCGCATTGGCGTCGTAATTATCACATCGGTCATCAACGCAGCTTCTTCCAGAAAACCCGACAGCTCGGGAATGTCTTCCTCACTGTTGCGTTCGTAATCCTGGATGGAAGAAGCCAGCTCATTCAGATTTTCAACGCGCCCTGCCTCCAGCTCTCCTGCCTGTTCCCACATTTTTGATAGCCGGTGACGGACAGCATTTCCTTATATAAGGCGTGTACCGTCGTTTCCGGATCGTCATTGAGAGCCATCAGGCGATCCATCATATCTGTAAAGGATTTTAGCTTTGCGGATGATCGGGCCAAGGCGGGAAATTCCTCCGCCCTGGAGATGACCTCGTACAGGAAATTCCCAATCCACCGGCGATATCCGCCGCATTATCCATGGTGGTGTCGCCGATCCCTCGCTTGGGTTCATTGATGATGCGCCGCAGGCTGACGCTGTCTTCCGGGTTACTGATGACGCGCAGATAGGCCATAGCATCCCGGACCTCCTTCGTATCAAAGAAGCGGTGGCCGCCGATAATTCGATAGGAATGCCGCTTTTCACCAAGGCGCGTTCAATGGCATTGGATTGTGCGTTCGCCCGATATAATACGGCAAAATCGCTGTACCGCCGCCCCACGCTCACGCCATTGAGTATCGTATCCGCGATAAAGCGGCTTTCCTCATCCTCGTTTTCCAGTGTATGCAGCTGGAGACGATCGCCCTCCGGGTTTTCCGTCCACAGGGTTTTCCCTTTGCGATTCCGGTTTTCGCAATCACCTCATTGGCCGCTTTCAGTATGTTCTGAGTGGATCGATAATTTTGTTCCAGCCGGATCGTGGTGCAGCCGGGAAATTCATCTTCAAAATGTAGAATATTCTCAATAGTGGCGCCGCGGAATTTATAGATGCTTTGATCATCATCGCCCACGACGCATAAATTTCGCTTCCTGCCGCCAGCAAGCTGATCAGCTGGTACTGCGCATGATTGGTATCCTGATATTCGTCCACCAGCAGATAACGGAACCGCTGCTGATAATGGCGAAGCGCGTCAGGGCATTCCTGGAACAGCCGAACGGTTAGATACAGCAAGTCGTCAAAGTCCATGGCATCCGCTTCTTTGAGCCTTTTCTGATACAGGCAGTAACAAGACGCCACCTGCTTGAGCCGGTAATCGCTGCTTAAGCCTCCTGGGCGAATTCCGCCGGTCCGATCAGACGGTCCTTAGCCCGGCTGATTTCACCCAGCACGGCTTTATGCGGCAGATTTTTCTCCGGAATATCCAGCTCCCTTCATACACAGCTTCATCAGGCGGCGGCTGTCGTCGGTATCGTAGATGGTGAAGTGGGTGGTAAAATCCAGCCGTTCTGCCTCCCGGCGCAGGATCGGGCGCAAAAGGTGAAAGGTGCTGGCCATTACCTCGCCGCCTTCATTTCCCAGCAATCGGCTCAGGCGATCCTTGAGCTCCCCTGCCGCTTTATTGGTAAAGGTAATAGCCAGGATCCTCCAGGCAGGGCGGGGATCCACTGCGCATAAATGCGCCACCCACTCATCGGCGGGCCGAAGCCCCGCCGCACAGTCTCTCAGAAGCTGCATTTCTTCCCCGGTGGGATGAACCGCCATTTCGCCGCTTTGATAGGCACGTCCATACTTGATGATATTGCTGATCCGGTTAACAAGAACGGTGGTTTTGCCGCTGCCCGCCCCCGGCCAGAATCAAAAGGCCCTTCCGTGTGATAAACCGCCGTCCTCTGGCGGGAATTCATGCGCTGAAACTCCCGATCCATGATTTTCTGACGCAGCATCAAAATTCGGCATGATAATCCGGCATGATTACACATCCTTTATCGCAAATGCATTCTTGGATGAAAAAAGGAGGACAACAACCGCTGTCCCCCTTTTTCTATTTAACGTTAGCAGGCGATCAGCCAAACAAGCTGAGCAATACGCCCAACCGCCACGGCCGATTCTCGGAGGCTGAATAATAGGAACCAAGGCCATATAGGAATACGCCGCCACGGCGATCGGTCCCAACAGTTCCGGCTTTAGCTTACTGGTAACGAAGATAGCGGTAGGACCATCCGCGCCGCCGATGATACCGATAGAACCCGCGGACTGCACGTCAAATCCCAGCAGGATGGCGGGCACCAATAAAGGTGATGAAGATACCCAGCTGGGCCGCCGCGCCCAACAGGAGGCTCTTGGGATTGGAGATCAAGGGACCAAAGTCTGTCATAGCGCCGATCCCCAGGAAAGCAAAGGGGTTCGTATTGTTTCTTGATTGCCAGATATATATCAGTACACAGGAGATGGCAATCATTATCAGGTTCTTCCAGCCGCCATTGGCAAAGTTAAACAGTTTGGAAAAGCCGGAATCGGTCCATAACTGTTGAATGGCTTCAAGAAGGTACCCATCTGCATCATTCCTTTCCACCCACAAATCTTGAAACGAAGGAGAATACCTTCCCGTCAGAAGGGGCGCGTGCTTTCGGTTAGGTAGGCCGCCGACCAGACCGGTAAACCGCCGGATGCCGTTCCCTCGGCCTTTCGCCGAATACTGCGAACGGCATAACGTTGCCATCCGCCGCCGACATGGCGGCCACCGCGGCGGCAATGACAGCCACGATCTCACCGTCATTCTCTTCTTGCCGCGGGGCAGCGGCTCAACAGCCGGTTTAGCCGCGGCGGGGAGCCGGAGGCGCCGCTCGGCTTACTCCCCTTTTAGCGCTGGAAGAAACCGCTACGCCAAACAGCTTAAATACACCCGTCAGAAGCAGCAGGACGCCAAAAACGACCACCAAACCGATGATGATCGTCATGGCCGCGTCGCCCAAAATTTCGCCGGCGGAAGATGCCGCCGGCCAAGCAGAATGGATACCCATGCGCAACCCTCAGCTTTCTATCCTCCATGTGAAACCGCTTCCCGGTAGCGCATTGACACGGCCTCCCCGGAAAATCACCATTCCCGCCCATGGTACAAATAATGGCATTATTATATCTCAATCGGAGAGAAATTGCAATTCCCAACAGGGGAAATCTTGGACAAATTTTTGCGTGCCATCCTCCCCTTCCCTTTTCCAGATTCCTTTGATATAATAAAGCAGATCATTTCTTGAGAACGCTGCCGGTATACGTTGGTACAGAGCCCTTTCATGGGCGGCAATAAGGATGTGAGAGTGCAAATGAAATATGTGGTTTTGCTCTGCGACGGAATGGCGGACACCCTGCCCATCTCTGGACGAAAAAACGCCTATGGAGAGGGCATACAAGCCTTCGATGGACGCACTGGCTGCTTGTTCGGAGCTGGGGCTCGTCCGTACTGTTCAGGGGGATGTCCCCGGCAGCGATGTGGCCAACCTGACCGTGATGGGATATGACACCCGCCGGTGCTATACCGGCCGCTCTCCGCTGGAAGCGGCCAATATCGGTATCAATTGGCTGATGACGACGTAGCGCTCCGCTGTAACCTGGTTACGTTATCCGAGGAAGAGCCTTATGAGCAAAGGACGTTGGCGGATTACTGCGCCGGGGATATTTCGACGCCGGAGGCCGACGTGCTCATACGGGAGATTCAGAAGGAATTTGGCGGCGGTGGTTTCGACTTTATACCGGCACCGCTTATCGGCACTGTCTGGTATGGCACCATGGAACAAGCGAATTGGGCAGGATAACGCCGCCCCACGATATTACGGGACGCATTATTGCCCCTATCTGCCGCTGGACGCCGCTGCCTCCCCGCTTCTGAAAATGATGAAAAGAGCGCGGAACTGCTGCGCGACCACCCGATTAACCAGAAACGTATCCGCCAAGGGCTTTCCCCGGCCAACGCCATTTGGCTGTGGGGACAGGGGCGTTACCGCAATGGTGGAGAATTTCGCAAAGCGTACCGGCAAAACGGGTGCGGTCATTTCTGCCGTGGACCTGATCAAAGGAATTGGCCGCCTGACGGGTATGAAGGTTTGCGACGTCCCCGGCGCCACCGGATATATCGATACGAACTTTGAGGGAAAACGTGAGGCGGCGGTCCAGGCCCTGTGTGAGGGCTGCGATTTTGTGTATATTCATGTGGAGGCCCCCGATGAATGCGGACACCGCGGCGAGGCGGAAAACAAGATCCGTGCCATTGAAGAAATCGACCGCCGTATTCTGACGCCTCTTCTGGATGAGCTGAAGGCCATGGATGATTTCCATTTATTGATTTTACCCGATCATCCCACGCCGCTGGCCATTCGCACCCATTCCTCCGAGCCGGTCCCCTATTTGCTGTATCGCAGCGAAGCGCCGCGGAAAAGCGGAGCTCCCGCTTTCACTGAGGCGACCGGAAAGGCGGCCGGGAATTATGTAGAAGAAGGCTGCACCTTGCTTGACCGGCTGTGGTAACGGCCTGAGAAATGGCAAAGGCTCCGGATCATATCCGGAGCCTTTGTCATTTCCTGAATACGGCCACCACCACCGTTTGGAACATCAAACGGATATCGTATCCGAAGCGGTAGCGATCCAGATATTCCAAATTGTATTTCATTTTTTTGGAAGAATTTCCTCCACATATGTGCGGTCTGCGTCATCGGCGTTTTGGAGTAAAGCGTCCTCGTCCTTAAACTCAATACTGGCCAGTGAGGTTACTCCCGCGGGAAGCAGCAAAGTGGCCCGCATTTCCTCCGTATAGGCCTGTACATAGCGGGGGGACCTCCGGCCGTGTGCCGACAAAGGACATTTCTCCAATAAAAATATTGAATAATTGAGGAAGCTCATCCAAGCGGTACTTTCTCAAAAACGGGCGCAGCGCGTCACCCGGCTGTCGTTGTTTACCGTTACCTGAGAGCCCAAGCTTTCGGCATTGCTGACCATGGTGCGGAATTTGAAAATACGAAATACTTTTCCATAAGAGGTGACCCGCTGCTGCCGAAAAATACGCCGCCCCGGGAATCACAGACGATGATCAGAGAAATCACCAGCAGCACCGGCGACAGCAGGATAATCAAGAGAACGGACAGTGCCACATCCCCTATCCGTTTCGCGATCAAGCCCGCCTTTTTTCCGGCGCAGCCGGTCATAATAAGGCCGTACGGCGGGCGTGCGCATTTCCTCAGGAAGGCGATCCCACTCTTTCAGCAGCATAACAACAAATCCTTTACTACAGATTCAGCCGGTTTTACTTCGCCCATTATACTCGATACGCGTTTAACTTTCAATCCTCGAATCCCACAGAAAAAGCTTGGCCATTTTTTCCGCTTCTCATTCACGATTTATACCGGATGAGGATAATTTGGTTCCCCGATACGGCATGCCGCGGGATCGCAGCCTTCAGCCGCAGAATCACCACGAAAGAAAAGCCGGGAACTGTATCTGGGCGTCCCGGCTTTTCCTCTCTTGCCTTATGCTTGATAGACCGCTTTGTGGAAGGCCTTTTTCCCCTTTTTAACGATTACATACCCCCTTTTCAAAAGCCGATTCCGTTACGGTTTCATCAATGGCGGCAATTTTTTATCGTCCACAGAGACGCCGCCTTGTTGGATCAGCCGGCGGGCTTCCCCCGGGAGGGCGCCAATCCGGTCAGCACCAGCAGTTCGATCACGCTGACCGCGCCGTCGGCAAACACATCGGACGGGATATCGGTGGAAGGCATATTGTCGCTTACTTTTACCGGAAGAAAACAGGGCGCGGGCGGTTTCCTTGGCCTTGTCGGCCTCTTCCCGGCCGTGGATCAAACTGGTCACCTCCCAGGCCAGCCGTTCCTTGACCTCGTTGACGGCACTTCCCTCCGCCTTCTCCAGCTCACGGATTTCGTCCATGGGCAGGAAGGTGAGCAGCTTCAAGCACTTTGCCACATCGGCGTCGCCGATATTACGCCAGTATTGGTAGAAATCATAGGGCGCCATCTTTTCCGCATCCAGCCAAACCGCTCCCTTTTCCGTTTTTCCCATTTTTTGCCTTCGGAATTGGTCAGCAGGGAAAAAGTCATCCCATAAACCTCTTTGCCCTCCTTGCGGCGGCACAACTCCACACCTCCGATGATGTTGGACCACTGATCGTCGCCGCCCAGCTCCAAACGACAGCCATATTTTTGATTCAGCACATAAAAATCATAGCTTTGCATGAGCATGTAGTTAAACTCCATAAAGGACAGACCTCGTTCCAATCGGCTTTTAAAGCATTCCGCTGTCAGCATGCGATTGACGGAAAAATGTACGCCTACCTCCCGCAGAAAGTCGACGTAATTCAGAGACATCAGCCAGTCGGCGTTATTCACCATCAAGGCCTTGCCGTCGGAAAAGTCAATAAACCGGGACATCTGCTCTTTAAAGCAATCGATATTGTGCTGAATGGTCTCCGGCGTCAGCATCCGGCGCATATCGGTCTTGCCGGTGGGATCGCCGATCATTCCCGTGCCTCCGCCCATCAGAGCGATGGGCCGGTGTCCCGCCCGCTGCATATGGGCCATTACCATCATCTGCGAAATGGCCTACATGCAGGCTGTCAGCCGTTGGATCAAAACCGATATAAAGGTGACAGGCCCCTTTCCCCAACAGCTCCCGAATAGCCTCCGCATCAGTGGTCTGGGCAATCACGCCGCGCTCCCGCAGCTCATCGAATATGTTCTTCATATGGCTCCTCCTTCTTTATACAAAAAAGCCCTCTGCCATTCAGCAGAGGGCGATTTTTACTCGCGGTACCACCTCTATTTACCGGAATCCGGCCTCCGACGTCCAACAACGTCTTCAGGCTTTAACGCGCCCACGCGGCTTCCTATCGCTCAAATGAGTTTCAGGTCGCGGCTCCGGGAGGTATTTCGTCCCACCTGCATACCGCCTTACACCAACCGGCAGCTCTCTGCACTGCTGACAGCAGGAGTACTTCTTCCCTTCACAGCCTATGGCAGGATTAAAGCACACTTCCCCGCAATTGTCAGCCCTTTATTCCTCCAAGGCTTTCATCAACATCTCTCTTGCGGCCTGAAGGTTCGCCGGCGTCGTTTCACCGCCGATGATGCGGGCCAGCTCCTCTTCACGCCCTGAATGGTCCAGGGGGTTACTTCGGTATAGGTTCGCTCCTGCCGCACTTCTTTACGAATCAGCAGATGGCGGTGACCCATAGCGGCGATCTGTGCCAGATGAGTCACACAAAGAATTTGCCGGGCTTCGCCCAGCTGCCGCAGGCGCAGCCCCACCTTTGCGCGGCGCGTCCGCTGATGCCGGTATCGATCTCATCAAATATCAGCGTGTCGATTTCATCCACACCCGCCATTACCGATTTTAGCGCCAGCATAATCCGCGATAATTCGCCGCCGGAGGCGATGCGTGCCAGGGGACGCACCGGCTCGACGGGATTGACGGAGATCAGGAATTCCACCCTGTCGGCGCCCCTTGGAGGAAAGCGCCGCCGGTTCCACCGACACTTCCAAGCGTACCCGGGGCATATCCAAAAAGCGCATCTGTTCCCCACCTGGGCGGCAAAACGCAGCGCCGCCGCCTGCCGGGCGCCGGTCAGTACCGCCGCCTTTTGCTCCGTTTCCTCCAAAGCCTTGGCGCATTCTTCATCCAGCTGGGCGGCCCGTTGATCAGACAGCTCGATCTCTTCCCATTCCATCCGGGCCTGTTCTCCAAACTGCAGGACATCGGCCACCGTCGGGCCGTATTTGGATTCCAGCCGTTTGATCAGCTCCAGCCGGTTTTCCACACGATCCAGGTCCTCCGGATCGAACTCCAGACCGGAACCAAAGCCGCGTAAATCCCCGGCGCATTCCTCCAGCTCATATAACAGCCCCTGCGCCCGTTTGGCCAGTTCATCCAATTCATTCACATACCGTCCGGCGTCAGTAAGGGCGTTCACCGCTCCTGTCAGGCGGGCCAAAGCGCCGTCCGATTCTTCGTCTCCGTTCAGCGCTTGCTTTGCCGCGGCGACGGATTCCGCAATCCGCTCGGCATTGCGGTAAAGGGACCTCTGTTCCAACAGGCGGGCCTCCTCCCTTCCTGCAGGTTGGCCGCTTCGATTTCGTCCATTTGATACCGCAGCATATCCAGACGGCGGGATTTTGCCGCCTCATCCATGTCCACGTTTCGGCGCTCGCCGCGCAGCCGGCATAGCTGAGTATAAGACACCGCATAATCCTCCCGCAACGGCATCAGCCCCCAGTCGGTCCAAATAAGCGACATGCCGTTCGGGATCCAACAAAGGCCTGGTTATCATGCTGACCGTGTATATTGACTAAGACGCGGCCGATTTCCCGCAGCACGGAAGCCGTGGCGGGCTGACCATTGATCCGGCTGCTGCTTTTCCCTCCGCGTTGATCGTACGGCGGATAAGAAGGCAGCCCTCGTCATCCGGTTCATAGCCTTGTTCCGCCAAGGCGGCACAGGCTGCCGGAGACAGGTCAGAAAACAACGCGGTGACATCCGCTTTATCGCTGCCGGAACGGACGACATCCCGGCTGACCCGTTCGCCCAGCACCGCGTTGATAGCATCGATGACCATGGATTTTCCCGCGCCGGTTTCTCCGTCAGCACATTCAGTCCGGTATCAAAGGCGATCTCCGCCTTTTCAATAACGGCTATATTTTCAATATGCAGTCTTGTAAGCATGCGGTTTCGCCCCTTCTCCGACAGATCAGCGGTCTTTCAGCAGCTTTTTTGAGCTCGGTTACCAAATCGATGGCCCGACCTTCATCCTTCGTAATGCAGATAAAGGTATCCTCGCCCCCAATGTCCCCACCACGCTGTCCCAATGAAGGGAATCCATGGCGGCGCAAGCGGCCTGTGCCATACCGGAAAAGCATTTGATCACCACGATATTCCCCGCATAATCGATATTCAGCACCGCGTCGGCAAACAGGGAATGAAATTTGGAGGACATGGTGTCGCTTTCCAGTTTCACAGTGGAATAACGGTAACGCCCGTCGGTATCCAGAGTTTTGATCAAACGCAGCTCCTTGATATCCCGGGATACTGTCGCCTGAGTAACATTGAATCCGCTTTCCTTCAGCCAGCGAAGAAGCTCCTCCTGAGTATCCACAGGCTGATTGTGTATGATCTCCAGAATTTTAGCATGCCGTTTGGTTTTCATCGGATTCCCCCTCTCAATTGTCCGCCGGACGACGGCGGTCCATCAGTTTTTGATTCAATATGTCGTAAAATCCCCGCTTTTGATTTTGATCAGCCGCACCACGGTTTCCGCCCGGAGAGCCGAACCTCCTCACCGGGAAGCAACAGGGCTCCTTCCTCCCCGTCTACGGTAAGAAAGGTTTCCCGTTCTTCTACGGAAAGAGGGCGGACCGATAACCGGGCACTGTCGCTGAAGATGTATGGCCGGGCATACAGGGAATGGGGACATACCGGCGTCAGCAGCAGGCAGTTGACCCGGGGATCCACAATGGGCCCTCCCGCAGACAGGGAGTACGCCGTGGAACCGGTGGGAGCGGCGATAATCACCCCCATCGGCGCAGTAGCACGCCACCGGTTCGCCTCCGCTGCATATTTCCAGCTCAACCATGCGGGAGAGAGCGCCGCGGGAAACCACCGCCTCGTTTAAAGCCAAATAAGAGCGGATTTCCCGATCCTCGTGAAACACCTGGACACGCAGCGGCATGCGCTCCTCCACGGTATAGTCTTTTTTTCGATCAGAGCGGAAAGCCGCTCCAATTCATCGGCTTCCAATCCCGCCATGAAGCCCAAATGCCCGCAGTTGACTCCCAGCACCGCCCGATTGCAGGCGGCGGCCCGCTTGGCTGTGGATGATCGTGCCGTCTCCCCCAGCGCTACCACCACATCGCTGCTAGAGATCAGGCGGTCCGCATCGGCGGGGGGAATCCGTCGTCACGGGAAATCAAAACTTCGGCGCCCAGGCTTTCCAGGCCGTGCCGCACCGACTGGGCGGCCTCCGTACTCCTCCCTGTTTTGGGATTGGCTATCAATGCAATACGCATGCGGCACTCCTCCTTGCCCCGGACAGATGTTAATTCGTATGACGCAATTCCGCGCCAAGCAGCGTCCACCACCGAACGAATATCCCAGGGTTCTTCCTCTGCGCCGCCGTCTTTTTTGCAGTACCATCAGATACTCAATATTGCCTTCTCCTCCGGTTATAGGGGAGTGCGTGAGCCATCAATACGGCAGTCCTGAGAGCGAAAAAACGGCAGGCATTTTCCAATACCCGTACATGATCCTTTCTGTACCGGACGACGCCCTTTTTCCCCACCGCGCTCCGTCCCGCTTCAAAACTGCGGCTTGACCAGCCAGACCAACCAGGCCTGAGGAGCCAACAGAGTCAGGACGGCGTTTCCTACCTGCTCCAGGGAAATAAAAGGAAACATCCACAGCGCAAAAATCAGGATGCCGTCCCTGCAGCCATTCCGATATATGGCCCGTGTCACGTATATCGGTTTTTTTCCAAAAAGCGGACGCGCGCATCCCTGCGCAGAGAGAAGGATGCAGCTGCCCCTGCCCCCATCCCGGCAAAATACCTCCGCTGCCCCATGCTGCAAAAGGCAGTCGGTAAATCCGCCGGTGGAGGCGCCGACATCCAACGCGAGCACGCCTTGTACGTCCATCCCTGAAATACTCAGCGCTTTTTCCAGCTTTTCGCCTCCCGCCCCACATAACGAGGCGGCGGTTGATGGCAAACCACCCGGTCGTTTTCCGCAATGAGCTGCGATGGTTTTCCCGCGATTTTTCCGTTGACGGACACCTGTCCCGACAGGATGGCTTCTTTAGCTCTCTCACGGCTGGGCTGAAGTCCCCGCTCCACCAACACAATGTCCAGCCGCCGCGTATTCCCTTCCGGTGCCAACTCCATCAGGGCTCATCCTTTCCGTCCGGCACAATGGATTCTTCCTCCAACTCGGAGGCTCCCTCCGGGCGGGCACGACCGCCCGGACCGCTTCTGCGATGCTGTCCGCGTCCAGCCCGCACAGGCGCAGTCCTGACGGAGCCTTACACACAGGGACAAACCCATCGATCGCATGAATCTCATAGTGGCCCCAGTACCCGGCCTCCGCCATCCCAATGCCGAAATGCTGTCCGGCGCCGCCCTCCCGGCTGCCCTCCTCAAAAAACAGCACCCGATCAAAGGCACGGGCCAATCGGTAACATTCGGGTTCAACGGGACGCAGGCGGTTCAGCTTGAGCACCGAAACGGCCGTCCCCTCCCGAGCCAGCCGTTCCGCCGCATCCAGTACGGAAAACGTAATGCGCCCATAGGTGACGAGCAAAATGCGGGCGTTGCGTCCGCGAAACAGCGTATAGGGTTTATAGTCCGGCCGATACCCGCCGGGGCCGGAAGCTCTCCGCCCTTGGGATAGCGCACCACCGCAATGCCTTTAGCGTCATACAACGCCTGTTTAAGATGGATTCTCAATTCGTCAAAGCTGGCGGGAGAATAGATGGTCACCCCGGAATGGTGTATAAAAACGGCACATCAAAAATCCCCTGATGGGTTTCGCCGTCATCCGGTACAATACCCGCCCGATCTACCGCCAATACGATATGCTGGCCCAGAATAGCGGTATCGTTGAGGATCTGATCATAGCTTCTCTGCAAAAAGGTGGAGTAAACCGCGAATACCGGCAGTATGCCGTTGCGGGACAGCCCGGAGGCAAAGGTAACAGCGTGCTCCTCCGCAATTCCCACATCAAAAAAACGGGAAGGAAACTGGGCGGCAAAGCCGGACAGACCGGTTCCTCCCTGCATGGCGGCCGTAATGGCACAAATCCGCTCGTCCTCCTTGGCCAGCGCACATAGGGCTTCACCGAATACAGCGGGAGAAATTGGGGCCGGAGGGAGGCGTTTTGCCCGTCAGAGGATTAAAAACCGGAGACGCCGTGATAGGTATCCGGGCTCAACTCCGCGTAGCCATATCCTTTTCCCTTGACCGTTTCCACATGGAGCAGCACCGGACGGTCAATGCTGCGGGCCGCCTTTAGTGCCCGGATCAGATCGGGAAGGCTGTGCCCATCTAACGGACCAAGATAGTAAAAAGCCCATGTCCTCAAATATGGGACTGCTTTTTGTATAAAGAATTTTTCATCTGGTTTTGAGTTTCAGCAGCATAGCGTATATTCCCCGGCCTATCAGGGGAATTTTGGATACCACCGAACCAAATCCATTCTTGAATCGGACATAGCGCGGACGGGAACGCAAAGCGGCCAGGTGCCGCGCCACGAAGCCCACGTTGCGGCTGATGGACATGCGGTTGTCGTTGAGGATCACAATGAGACGGTCCTTGCTTCTTCCGGCATTGGATAACCCTTCGTAGGCCATGCCGCCCGTCATGGCGCCGTCCCCATAACCGCGATCACATAGCCGTCATCCCCGTCAGCTTCTTGGCCTTGGCCATCCCGTTAGCGGCGGATACCGCGGTGCTGCTGTGCCCTACGACAAAGGTATCGTATTCGCTTTCCTGAGGCCAGGAAAGCCCGACAATCCCTCCGTCCGAAGGGTATGAAAGCGGTCCGCCCGTCCGGTCAGCAATTTATGTACATAGCACTGATGCCCCCACATCCCAGACGATCTGGTCATGAGGCGTATCAAAAACACGATGCAGCGCGACCGTCAGCTCGACGATACCCAAATTGGAGGAGAGATGTCCGCCGGTTTCCGCTACCGTTTCAATCAATATTTCCCGCACCTCGCTGCAAAGCTGCCGGAGTTCCGGTTCTTTTCAGCGCCTTCAGATCCGCAGGGGAATGGATATGAGAAAGCAGAGGATGCTCTGCCATAAAATACCGCCTCCCGGTAAGGTTCTCTTTGCTGATAACCGTATCGCTTTCCTCTTAATAGGGATCAGAATGCCCACAAGGATGCCCAACAGCACGCCGCCCAACACCTCAAGGGAGTATGCCCGATAAATGCCTTCAGCTCGATTTCGTCCACCTGCCGGTCGGGTTTGCCATCCCCATCCATATCGGCGTTCTGTGCCTCCAGCTGGTTTAAATATTTATTGAGCAAACGGGCGTGAAGACCGGTTTCTCTGCGCACGCCCATAGCGTCATACATCGTGACAAAGGCGAACATCACAGCCAAAGCAAACTCAAGGGAATTGATCGTATAAAACCGTGCCATAGCAATGGTCAGGGCGCTTACCATAGCCGAATGAGCGCTGGGCATACCGCCCGCCCCCAGATCCGCTCCAGATTCAACTTGCGGGCGGCAATGGAGGTCAGGATCAGCTTGAGCACCTGAGCGAAAACCATCCCAAAATCGCCGCAAGCAGCACTTTATTCTCCGTAAACTCCCGAATAAGCGTGACCATAGTGCTTCAGCCTTTCCACATACTATTTCTGACGGGTGAGCAGATTCTTGGCCAGCCGGCGCAGGGGATTCCGCCTCATCTCCAAAACAGACAGCGCTTCCACCGCCTGACCCGTACGGGCACGGGCTATGCGGCGCGCTTGATCGATTCCCATCAGGGAGACATAGGTCGCCTTGCTGTTTTCCTCGTCGGTTCCCACGGGTTTTCCCAGGGTTTCCGCGGTAGATATGACATCCAGTATATCATCCACGATCTGAAAACTCAACCCGGTCCCTTCGCCGAAAGCATCGGCGGCCCGGACTTTACGCTGTCCGGTTCCTCATTGGCCGCCAGACAGCCCAGAACACAGGAAGCCCTCAGCAGAGCCGCAGTCTTCCCTCCTGCAAACGTTCCAGCGTATCAAGCGAAATGCGTTTCCCTCGCTTTGCAGGTCGATCACCTGACCGCCCACCATCCCCGCCGGCAAATGGGCCCGCGCCAGTACATACACCGCCTGCAGAGCACAACGGGGCGATATGCCCGTATTCGAGGGATCCGCCAGGATTTCAAAAAGCTAGGTAAGCAGCCCGTCGCCTGCCAATAGCGCCAGGCTTTCCCCGAAGGAGACATGTGCGGAGGGCGCCCCCGGCGCATCGGGCTGTTATCCATACACGGCAGATCGTCGTGAGCCAATGAATACGAATGGATCATTTCCAACGCCCAGGCAAAGGGAGTGCGTTTTGGGGGTCTCCGCCGCAGAGTTCCGGCAAAACTCCATTGCCAGCACCGGGCGGATGCGTTTGCCGCCCGCCTCACAGGCATAATGCATGGCGCGGCTCAACTCCGGAGGAACCGATTTTTCCGCCCGGAGAAGATAGGTATCCAGGCTTTCTTCAATCTGGCGCTGATAAGCCTCCAGCCGGCTGTCATATAAGGATGGCGTCATCGTCCCCGTCTCCCCTGTTTTCCGTGTCTTTGACTTCTGTTTTCTTTTCTTCTGTCTGCTGTGCGGCGGATTCTGATGCATCCAGTGCTTCTCCGCCTTCCGGTGCGGTAAGCTTCACAATTTTCTGTTCGGCGTTTTTGAGTGGCGGCTACAATATGCCGTCAACCGCGTGCCCTCTTCAAACAGCTTGAGCGAATCATCCAGAGTACAGCGTCCGCTCTCCAGCGCCGCTACGATTTGTTCCAGCCGGGTCATCGCTTTTTTCAAAAAGTCCACTCCGTTGCCACAGAAATTTCACCCTTCCTTTGATTCGCTTTGACTTCCCGCCGGGTTCTCCAGCGAAACACGGTCCACCAGACAGTCCACCGTCCGTCCGCATAGCGCAGCGTAATCGTTTCGCCTGCCTTGACGTCGGCGGCGCGTTTGAGTACCGTTCCCTTATGGTATCCGATGGCGTATCCGCGGGAAAGAACCTTCAAAGGGCTGAGAGCGTCCAGTTTTTCCCTCCCGCCTGCGCCAGCCGCCGGTCCGCCGCCGTTAACGGCACCCGCGCTGCCGAGGCAAAGGAGCGCACAAGATAATCCAGCCGCATAGACTGCTCCTCCACATAAAAAAGAGGAGTGGCCAGACAGCGCTTTTCCCGCAGGGCCTGCAGCCGCTTGGCCGCTGTTTCCTGATAATGACGGATCGAGCGGACGGAAGCCGCCCGCATTTGTTCCAGCCGTATCTGCAGTTCCGAAGAGGCGGGAACCGCCAGCTCCGCCGCCGCCGAAGGGGTCGGCGCCCGCAGATCCGCCGCAAAATCGCAGATGGTAAAATCCGTTTCATGGCCCACGGCGGAAATGACGGGAATGGAGGAAGACGTCACCGCCCGGGCCCTCCTTCATCGTTAAAAGCCCACAGCTCTTCGATGGATCCGCCGCCGCGGCCAAGGATGATCACATCGGCGGCCCGCTGCCGGTTGAACTGCTCCAGAGCGGCAATCAACTGGGGCGGCGCGCCCTCTCCCTGCACCAGCACGGGAGCAAACACCACCTGAGCCAACGGAAACCGGCGTCCCAGCACATTGAGAATATCCCGTACCGCCGCGCCGGTGGGCGAAGTGATCACGCCTATCCGCGTAGGATAACGGGGCAAAGGTCGTTTACGCTTTTCATCAAAGAGGCCCTCCGCCGCTAAACGGGCCTTCAACTGCTCATAGGCCACCTGCAGGGCTCCCACCCCGTCAGGCTGCATCTCTTCAATATAAATCTGGAAAGCGCCGTCCTTCTCATAAAGGGATACCGGGCGCGCACCACAACCTTCATGCCGTTTTCCGGCTGAAATTTCAGCTTCTGCGCAAAAGCGCGAAACATGACCGCTTTAACCACCGCCCCCTCATCCTTGAGGGAAAGATAAAAATGTCCGGATTTATAATGATTGGTAAAATTGGAGATTTCTCCGCTGATATATACCGACAGCAGATTCTGATCGCCCTCCAGCAAAGAACGCACATAACGGTTCAGCTGACTGACCGTAATGACGCTTACAGGCATGACAAGCCATCCTCCTTTACAGCTCCCAGCAGCGCGATACCGGCGGCATTATCCGCCGATAAATCAGGCGGGGCGAAGCGGCCGCCGAATCGGGTGGTAAGCCGCTCCTTCAGCAGCGTATTGGACATAACGCCGCTTCGGCATATACCAAGGGCAATTCGCCATATTGTTCCCGCAGGGCGCAGGTCATGCCCTCCAATGCCGCGGAAATACTGAGCAAACAAAACCGCGCCACGCTCTCCGGCGCTTCTCCCTTTTCCACAAGAGACTGGCATTGATTTTCCACGCCCGACAGGCTGCAGTCAGCGCCCCTGAGAGAAGGCCGGGGCAGCTTGTCCGTACCTGCGCCACCCGCGAGACGATCCAAAGCCGGTCCCGCCGGGGAACGGAAGCCCCAGCATACGACCTACCCGGTCGATCAGCTGACCTGCCTTGAGATCCATGGAAGAAGCCACTTCCTCGCAGCGGATAACCTCCTCTGCGTCAGGACGGACCAGAAGGGCGTCGGTCGTGCCGCCGGATACATGAAAGGCGAGAAACGGAGAGGCCAACAAATCGGGACAGCCCGTCCCATATACGGCAGCGGCCACATGTCCCTGCTGATGAGTAAAACGGTATAGCGGTATCTCTAAAAGGCGGCCAGCTCCTCCGCCAATCCCCAGCCCGCCATAAAGCAGGGCATATACGAACCCTCCGCCTGCCGGGGACGGTCCGAGGCCGCTACCGCGCTGACAGGGCCGGAATATTGACGGCAGGCCGGCGAACCACGTCCGGCAGCTGCCGGACGTGATGGAAAACCGCGTCGCTTTTGGCGCAGACCCAATTCCCCTTTCTTGACGGGAAGCAGCTGCTTTTCCCCATATAAGCGGCGCCGGTCCGTGTCGTACACGGCCGCGGAAGTGGTGTAGTTGCTGGTGTCCAGCCCCAAACAGCGGCCACGTTATTTCTCCTCCGCCTGGACGGGGTCTCTTTTCGGGCGACGCCGCCCAGCACGCCATTGACAAAGGCGGGTCGTCTTCTCCGCCGTAGGTTTTAGCCAATTCCACCGCCTCATTGATGGATACGCTGACCGGAATGTCGTCCAGATATTTCATTTCATATACTGCCAGGCGCATGATGGACATGGCCACCCGGGTAATCCGCCCCTTATTCCATTTTATGGGAGCAGGAGGCGATTATGTCGTCGATTTCCTCCCAATGCTCCTCCGTCCCCGCCGCCAAAAAGACAGAGCAAAGGCGTTTTCCTCCACGTCCGGGCTTCTCCCGCGCTGAGAAGGATTTCCTTCACCGGCGCGTTTTGAAAGCTCTTTTCGAACAGAAGGACAAACGCCAATTCTCTTGATTCATGCCGCGTCATATGCATCAAGCCTTTCCGCTGTTACACATCCGTTTTCCCGTCCGGGTTACTCTGACATGGAGCAGCCCATGCCTCTATAAGACACAAGCAGCCGATGTCAGCCCTGTCGTCCGGATCCTGCGTTTGTAAAGGTCCCGCTAAAATAGGGAAAAACCTCCGCTCATTCGCGGAGGGCCCGCGTCCCACTGTTGATCGTTTAGGCGTTCTCGTCTTCCAGACTGAGCCCCACCACATGGACATTCACCTTAGTCACCGGCTTGCCGGTCATGGATTGTACAGCCACCTTGACGCTGCGCTGTACTTCCCGGCCACATCGGGGATTCGCGCCCCCTGCTTCAGGTTGATATACATCCAGTACCGTCTCGCTGTCATTATTGAGCACCCGCACCGCCCGGGCCGCTGCGGAGCCGATGAAACCGCGGATGTCCGCCGGACGCTGTGCCATACCAGATACCCGGGAACCTCTACGGCGGCGCTGCTGGCGATAGAGGCAATGACGTCCTCCGAAATCACGCAGCTCCCGTCTGTGCGACGAAATTCTTTTTTCTTCCATGTGATGGCCTCCTTATCATCGTCCGGACCGCTTTTCGTTGAAATTCCGTGCCCGGTATCCTTTTTGTTCAGTATACCCAGCCATAAGGCTATCAATCTTTGCTTTCCGCAGAACCGCCCCAGCGCAACATAAATATGAAGAGACTGGGGACTTTCCACCTCGTTTGTTCCGGCGCATAACGATATACCATAGATGCGGCCGAAATCTGGAAGACTCCTCTACCTGCAACATAGAGACCCTGGGTTCATTATATCATAAAGTTAAACGGGAGCCAACCACTTTTTTCTTACTTTACGGGCACAATCTGTATATGGGAGGCGGCGATACCGGTTTGAGTGGTAACAATCTCCGTGATCTGTACCGCCTCCTGGGGCTGTAAGCTCTCCGCTTTTGACCACCAGCTGGCATTCGCCATCCGTCAGGTAAGCCACGCAATCCTCAAAGCCCTTGGCTTTTACAAGGCTTTCGATAGCGTTCTCCTTTCCACGGCGGAAGCGATGGCCGCCGCCTTTTCCAACGCGGCCTGACGAGAGGCCTCATCTCCTTGACATCGTTCATGGCGTCCTTCACAATATCCAGCGCCTCTTCCCGGGCCGTCTCTCGGCTTTACGCGCCTGAGAAAAATAGTCGTCCGCCGCCGCAGTGGGATCAGCGGGCTCCGTCTCGGAGGGGGTCGTAGAGGGGTTGTTGACATATTGGGCATCCCCAGATTTTTGCTGCTCTCCGTTTCCGAAGACGTACTTGACGTTTCGGCCCCTGCTTCCAAAACCTCCGGCTGCTGGACCGAGAAGTAATAATTTAAATATACCGTTACCCCCAGCGCTGCTATCAGCACCGCCAAAACCGCCTGTTTTTACCAAAAATGCTGCTCACCAACGATCCATCCCTTCATAACCAAATTTCTTTGTTTCGTCTTTATCCTGCCGGGGATACGCAGACGCGTTTAGAGGATATATTCAAAGCCGTAGTCACGGCGGATACGATCCGCTGGGCCACATCTTCCTGCCCCCCCCTCACAAACAATCACCACACCGCGGATAGTCGGCTGAATCTCCGTAACCAACAGCCCCTGACGCCCGTTCTCCGTTTCCACCATAATAACGGATTGTTCCGAGTCTTCTTTCTCCGACAGCTTGCTGGAATTGGTTCCGGTATCCTCTACCCGGTCGCTGTTGATTTTCTGTTGATTGGCATATACATATTCCACGCCGTTCTCCAGCGTTACCATTACCTGGCATTCGCCCGCCCCGGCAATATGAGCGATCAGCTCGCTAAGGCGCTTTTCGGTTTGTTCCGCATATTGTTCCGCCGTCAAAGAAGAGGCGGTCGGAGCTGCGGTGCTTTGCTCCTCCTTTTTTCCGGCCAAAATTGGGAAAGCAGGATCAAAAATCATCCCCTGCCAGACCGGCCGCCACCAAAATTTTTGTGCCTTTCCCCCTTTCAAAAGCTCCGCTGTTCGTTTCAGTTTGGCTGCCTTTTTTTCCATAACCGTGCACCATCCTTTCTGTGTTTAGCCGTCCCATACTTCCACAAACACCTCCGTGCCCAGCCTCTGTTCCATCACCTGCTTGGCGGCTGTGGCCTTTGAGACATTTTGTATGTCCAGATAAAGGTAATTTGGTAATGTATATGCCCCCTCCTCCGAAGTATCCGTTTGTACGGCGATTTCTGCCAGTTCGATCCCGGTAATTTTTCAGAGTGGTTCGGGCGGTTTCCTCCATAGCCGCATGGATCTGACGGATAAGCTGCTGCTCCACGGTTTTGTCCAGCCCATCCGAAACCGCAGGTGAAGAAAATTCCGGGAATTCCAGTTCATTCATCTCTTTGATCTTCATCAGAGGCGCGGCAAAACAGCAAAGAAAAAAAGCGGCAATGATCAAATGGAGAATTTTCCACCATTCCCCTCTTTTGGCGCCAGCATTTTTATCAATACACACAGCCTATGGACACCGCGCACAAGGCGGCCGCCCAAGCCTTGACCTCATCCACTTGTATGCCTCCCCTATGCCGCCGCCCCGCCGGCCGTGGTAACGATGGCTGTGGCGATAATCATGAACAGAGAGCATGCGGCCAATACGGCAACCAATGTTTTTACCACCGTCTGCGCCGCGCGAAGAAGAGAGCCGATTTCTCCCAAGCTGAACAGTTCGGCTGCTGCGCCGCATAGGGCCAGGCCCAATGACCACACGGCGCATTGAATCAACGGCGGAGCACAACCAGCGCCGCGGTCGCCATACCGAAGCCTCCCACGGTAGACTTGAGCAATCCCAAACAGCTCTTCACCGCGCCCAGCGCTTCGCTGAGCGAACCGCCCACCACCGGTACCATGCTGGAAAGGGAGAAACGCAGAGCCCTGCTGGACAGGGAATCCGCAGCGCCGCCTACAATCCCTGGAAGAGTGAGCATCCCGACAAACAGCGCGGTGGTGATCCCCAGCAGCCATGCGGCGCCTTTTTAATTGCCGCCCCAGGAATCCAGACGCAAGCCGGTATCCAAGGATCCCGCCAATCCCAAGGCCAACGATACCGCAAGCACCGGCACCAGGACATGAGTGGCCAGCAGCGTAATAAGCTCGGCGGCAAACAATACTACTGTCTGGTAGGAAGCAGCGGTAACCGCCTGACCGGATGTCAAAAGTATCCCGGCATAGACCGGCACAAAACTGCCCATAAATATCGAGGTGCTCTCCGCCGCCCGACACACCGCCTGGATACAGGAGGATAACGGCACCAATAGAGCGGCACACGCGGCCAGCAGACACACTACTTGAAAACAGGAGTGGATCCTGTATCGCGAATGGTCTGCTTCATCCTCCATCAGCGCGCAAAGCAGCACGATACCCAATATTACACCAATAGAGCGGAGAGGATCCGACGCCTCCTGACTCGTCAATTCCAACAAAGCGCTGCATACGCTCTCCGGCTTCAGCGAGGACAGTCCGTCCGGTTCCAGGCTTGTGATTCCCAGCTTTTCCAAAAGCTCCTGTGTCTCCTGAGGCAATCGTCCGGCAGCGCCTGTGCTCCGCGGCCGCCGCCTGCTCCTGATACCATTCATCGAACTCGCCTGTGAAGCTGCTTTCTTCCTCCGCCTTGACCGGCAGGACAAAAAGACTGAAGAAGAAAAGGAAAAACACCAGCCGGCCAATGGATTTCCTTCTTTCCCCTTCATCCGCTCACCGCCTGTCCATTCATTAAAGAGACTGCCAGCTCCGCCACCTTTTCAAACAGCGGAAGGGCGATGAGGAGCATTGCCAGCTTTCCGGCCAGCTCCGCTTTAGCCGCCAGCGCTTTTTCCCCGCGTCTGAGCATGCGTCGGAGGCCAGCTGGGTCAGCAGGCAGATACCCAGCGCCTTGAATATGGCGGCTCCGTATTTGGAAGGAAGAGGCGGCGTTCAGCAGGTCATTCAGGCTGGTGAAAGCAGGCGCCGCTTTATACAGACAAACGGCCAGAATCACCACCCCCTGCCATCAGTCCCACCGCCAACGCAAATTCCGGTTTTGCTGACGAAGCACCACCGCCAAAAACGCTGCCGCCACCGTCACCCCGGCAATGGCCGCAATCTCCATCCGTTCCTCTCCTTCCTTTGTTTTTCTTTTCTATCCGTTATAATCCAAATACCGATTTGACCGTACTGAATAGATTGCCGATTTCCCACCAACAGTGTCAGCACAACGATCAGCCCGGCCAGCGTCGTCATCATGGCCTGCTCTTCCCTGCCGGAGCGGATGAGAAGCTGGTTGAGCACCGCCACAATGATGCCGATGGCGGCTATCTTAAAATCAAATCCACATCCATCGCGGCTCCTCCGCCTTCCTTATATTCCTTCGGGCTTATATCAGCAGGAGGGATAAGCCTGCTCCTCCCATGATTCCCAGCGAGACATACAGCCGTCCCTTGGCCGAGGCCTCCGCACGCGCTGATCGGAGGCTGTCCTCCAACCGGCCGGCAAAATACCGGCAGTGGTTTCGTTGTCCCTCCACATCGGTTTTTCCCAGGCCGGAACCGAATCCGGAAAGCAGCTCTCGATCCTGAGACGTCAGCCAACCGCTTTTTTCTTCGGCCAATGCCTGTTCCTATGCTTTGACGGGGATAGTCCCCTGCGGATTTTGTCCGCGGCCTGTCCTAAAACGGCAGTGCGAAATTCCGGCTCCCTCTCCGCCTCCAGCAGCAATTCTCCCACCGGGGCGGCGGAATAGCGAATACGCGTGTCCATCCATTGCACAAACCGGCTGCACAGCTCCAGGCATTCCACCCTCTTGCGCAATACCAGGAGGCATATATTCGCCCCCCACGCCGGTTGCGGCGATCAAAACCAAGCCTATTAACCGGATCATGGCTGTTCCGTCCCCCATCCGTGGGGCATGGAAAACCGCCGCGCAAGCGATTCCCTTTGATTCCGTTTTCTCCTGGTCGGTTCTTCCCCCGCAGCGCTTCCTCAGCGGTCAATAGGATATCGGTTTCACCTGGGTGCTTCCTGTCCCTTCAGCAGAACCACCTTAACAAAGGCTCCCTGACTCAAAGCCAAACGGATTTGTGGGCGGCGGAGCAAAGAGGATAGATCCCGGCCATGTGCCGTGGCGATAGCGGCGGTTCCGGCGTTGAGGCCCGCCAATACCGCTTGGGTTTCCTCCCGGCTTCCCAGCTCGTCAAAGAGCACCACCGCTGGAGAAAGACAGCGCACCGCCTGCTGAATTCCTCCGCCTTAGGACAACCGCGCAATACATCGCATAGGAAAGCCCACCCTCGCCGGACAGCTCCTCTCATCCACTACCGCCACACGGCGCAGCTCTCCGTATTCGCCTGTGGACCATCCCCTTGCCAGGTCACGCAGCAGACTGGTTTTTCCGCTGGCGGGTTCTCCGCAGATCAGGGTGCTGCAAAGCGCAGAAGAGCGGCCGTCGGCGGTGGCCTGGCGCCAACAGGGGGATAATTCACGGGCACAGCCGTCGACGGCGCGCTACCCGCAGGCACAGAGAGGTTACATTGCGCAAGGAAAGGATTTGCCCGTTTTCCACCACGGCCGTCCCGGCCACACCGGCCCGGCAGCCGTTTTTAACAGCGATAAAGCCCTGTCTGAGTTCCTGCTGATGGGTATGTACGGAAAAATCGCACAGGATTTGAAAGCAATCGGACAACTGTGCCCGGCCACACCGTAAAGTATCCTCCGAGGGGCGCGGGGTGATGCGTCCCTCCTGAGTGACAAACCATTCTCCCTGCAGGGGTGGAGAGCACTACCGGCGCTTCCTGACGCAGTCGTATTTCCTGTACACGACCGGCAATTTCCTGTGGCACCCGCAGCAATATCCTCCCGCAGAGCGGAGGGCAAACAAGGGCCGCTTCGGCATATCCGTTCATCCACGCACTTCCTTTCTTCCCTTGTCCTGATATGTCCATATCTATGAGGCCTTTGACCCTGATAGAACCAGCCTGTCCTGATTTCACGGTTTTTCTTTGCATAAATCAGACGGCAAAAATCGCACACTAAGTCCGTCCGATTCATCCATCTTAATCTGTATGCTGATCAGGAGGCTATTTATGAATCAATCCTTTTCCTCTCCCCTGTGGCCTGATGCGCTGCTTCAGGCCAACGAGGAGGCCAATCGCTATTATCAATCTCTTCCCGGTTATATTCAGGATGTGCTTCGGGACAGCGGTGCCCGTATCGATTCTGCTGACGAACTCAGGCGGCGGGCGGAAAACGCGATGGAATGCATGTGAGGGATCCGCTATGACAGACGATCGCAGCTATCGGCTGGGCCTTTCCGATCTGTTGGAACAGGACCTATCCAGCTATGAGTTTTTCTCCTCTCTTCCTCCGGACCTTCAGGGAGAGATCGCCGAGCGGGACCTGGCTTCGCTTGAAGAAATTCAGGAGTATGTGGCAAAACAGGGCCGCGCAAAGCCGAAATGAGCAAACGAAAAAGCAGCCGGAATATCCGGCTGCTTTTTTCTCGACTTGCGACTATCCGATTTGAAAGATCACCTTGAGTACCAGCAAAGTAATCACGCCGGGGATCCCCAGCACCAGGCAGCATAAGCCCGACAGCAGATTAAAGCCCAGGGAAACAGTGGTAAAAGCGCCACATTGACGGCCGCCAGCGCACATACCCCTGTACGCCGGAGCTGAGCAGTCCTCTTACCGGTTTCCCGGATTTCAGCAGGGCGACGCCTATCGCTATGGCAACCAGTCCCCTACAGTATAAACCAAAATCTGCAATCCCAGGCTCATGATCCTTCCCCTTCCCTGTAATACGGCAGCCCTTCCGCTTTTATACCTTGATTTTTGGCGGTCCGGATCAGATAGCGATAACGAGCCCTCAGCGATTCCATTTCGTAAATGCAGGCTTCAATCAGATCGCTGTCATTCTCCATTTCAAAACGGCTGTTTACCATCTCCAACCGGGTACAGACCTCGCGAATGGCCTCATGAATTTTGTCCGGTTTCGGGTCCGTTTTAAAATCGCTTTTTTCAAAGCGTCTCCCATTGTCTTCCCGCCTTTCAAGAAATTGATATGCTGAGTATGGACCATATATTCCATTTAATCAGCCTTCTCTTTTCCCAGCATATGAAATTCCTCACAAAGCTGCTTGAAAACAGCGGCGGAATGGGACTGGGTCTCGTCGGCGTCCTCTTCCAACACCACCAGGATATACTGCGGATCTTCGGGGATAATATCCGGCGATCCAGCTTTGAACGACCTCGTGATCGCCCTCCTTCCATCCCGTTTCCGCCGTGCCGGTTTTCGCGCGCCCCTCCCTCGATCGGCTTGGCCTTTTTGCCTGTTCCCTCGTCGATGTGTAAACCATCATCTGGCGGAGAATGGCCGCCGTCCGAGCAGAAAAGAGCGCGTTGGGGCGCCGTAGGAGCCGCCTCCTGTATTTCCCCATCCTTATCCACCGTGCCGCGATACAAGGTAGGACGTACCAATTCGCCGTCATTCACTACTGTCCCCCACCAGCTGAGCCATATGCACCGGCGTCGCCAGCAAGCCTCCCTGGCCAAAGGACAAATTCGCCACAGCGGCGGGGGATTGCAAATCTTCTTCCGTAGGTAAGACCGCCCGGGCGGTCTTGAGGCCCTCCGCTAGTACGATAGGACGGTCGAAGCCGCAGGCCACCGCCATATTGTACAGCTTGTCTCCCCTGTCTGCGTCATCAGATTGACAAAGTAGGGATTGCAGGATTTGCCAAAGGCCTGCAGCATATCCAGTGAACCGTGTCCCAAACGGTTATGGCAATGAAAGGGCAAATCCTCTATCGTATAGCTTCCCATACAGGTATAAGAAAAATCGGTGTCCACTCCGGCTTCCAGAGCAGCGGCGGCGGAAACGATCTTAAAGACGGAACCGCAGTTATAATTGCAAAGCGCCCGGTTAATCAAAGGGCTGTTTTCGTCGCTTAGGCTTTCCGCTACGGTATTCGGCTGATAATCCGGCAGGCTCACCATGGATAAAATCTGGCCGGTGGAGGGTTCCATCACCACCACGGCTCCCTTCTCCATATGCGCCTTGGCCACCCGTTCTGTAATCTTTTTGAATCTTCGCATCCAACGTGAGTACCACACCCGCCTGGGCGTTATCCAGGGTATTGACCAGCTCAGGCTCCGTATCCCGCATGGGTTTTCCCATGGCGTCCGCCGTATAGGTGACGGCAGCTCTGCCGCCGCACGCATTCAGCCAGTCGTTATAGGCCAGCTCGATTCCCGAAGCCCCATTGATACCGTCCCCGGAAAGATAGCCTATCACATGGGGAGCCAATACGGTATGACCGTAGCGTACCGGCGCACTGACTAAAGAAATCCCCTCTGTCGGCGATGTGAGTGTATTTAATATGGCCACCGCCGGTTTTCCCTTCTGCAGGCGTTCCAGCACGGTCTCTTTTTTGCTCCTCCGCCAGACAATCGGTCAGGGGCGCCTATCGCCTCGGAGGTAGGCGCTACTGCCGCGCGGTATTCCTTCATTGTGTTCACTAAGGGAACCAAATGGCGGTCATAAATCGTGCCCCGGCGCTGGCTACCTCTACCGTTATGCTGGCTTGCTGCTCCGCCGCCTGCGCTAAGGAGCTGTCTGTCAGTTGATATACCCGCAGCATGATACCGCACAACATCAGCAAAATTAGGGAAAAGGTCGCAACGGTCCGTTTTTGCACAGGAATCTCACACCTTTCTCCGAATCCGGCCCTTTTTCCTTATTTTGCCCGGTTCCCACGGATTTCATGCCGTTGACCGCCCAAAGAAAATCAAAACCACTAGTAAACTAGTGGTTTGCACAGGCCCTAGAAGGGCCAGTCACATGCTGGCCCCTCTAAGGGCACTGAAAGTTTGGCATCGCATCTTTGTTACGGGCGGCCACTAAAGTGGCTGCCTGTTTTTTGCCTAGTTGTTCTTGCTACCCGTGAACGGGTCGATATATTCTTTCAAGCTTATCTGATCCGATGCAAAATCTTCTTCCAACTGATTCCGTATGTATTCTGCTATCATCCGTTCGTTCTTTCCTACGGTATCTACAAAATATCCTCGACACCAAAAGTTCCTATTCCCATACTTGTATTTGAGATTTGCGTGCCGATCGAAAATCATCAACGCACTTTTGCTCTTGAGGAAACCCATGAATTGTGCTATACTAAGATACGGTGGAATACTCACTGGCATATGTATATGATCCGCGCATGCTTCTGCTTCGATTATTTCCACCTTTTTCTCTTGGCATAGTTTTCGCAGTATTTCCCCTATATCTGCCTTTATCTCCCCATATATTATTTTTTCTCCTATATTTGGGTGCAAAAACTATGTGATACTCACACCGGTAGCTTGAGTGCGACAGTTGTTTTACCTCATTTTTCATCGCCTAAAACCTCCTTGTTCTTTTTAGAGATGCGGTCGCCAAACCTTCTCTATTATAACTCGGAGGTTTTATTTGCTAAAGTCTTTATTCACCCCTGGTAGAACCAGGGGTTTTTTCTTTAAAGCACCAAAAAAAGCGGTGCAGAAAATTCTGCACCGCTTTTTCCAGCGACGGGAATTACTCGGCGTCGACCTTCGCCATATGGGCGATCAGGTTGAGCACCTTGTTGCTGTAACCCCACTCGTTATCATACCAGGAAACCAGCTTGAAGAAGTTGGGATTCAGAGCGATACCGGCAGTGGCATCATAAATAGAGGTACGGGGATCGCCATAGAAGTCGGAGGAAACCACCGCATCCTCCGTGTAGCCCAGGATGCCCTTCATGTAGGTCTCAGAAGCCTCTTTGATAGCGGCATTGATCTCTTCCATGGTGGTGGCTTTCTCAGTGCGGACGGTCAGGTCAACAACAGAAACATCCAGAGTGGGAACGCGGAAAGCCATACCGGTCAGTTTGCCCTTCACTTCCGGGATAACCAGAGCACAAGCCTGGCAGCGCCGGTGGAGGAGGGGATGATGTTGCCGGCAGCGGCACGGCCGCCTCTCCAGTCCTTGGCGGACGGACCGTCCACCGTTTTCTGGGTGGCGGTGGTGGAGTGAACTGTTGTCATCAGGCCTTCCACAATACCGAATTTGTCAAAAATAACCTTGGTCATGGGAGCCAGGCAGTTGGTGGTGCAGGAAGCGTTGGAAACCACCTTCATGTCCTTGCTGTACTTGTCAAGGTTCACGCCGCAAACAAAGGTCGGGGTCTCTTTATCCTTAGCGGGAGCGGAGATAAACCTTTTTCGCGCCGCCCTGCAGGTGAGCGCTGGCCTTCCGTAGTGCAGAAAACGCCGGTGGATTCCACAACATAATCGGCGCCGCACTCGCTCCATTTGATGTCGGCGGGATTCTTTTTCCGCATAGACAGAAATCGCTTTGCCGTTGACAACCAGCTTGCCGTCCTTGGCTTCAATGGTGCCGTCAAAATGACCGTGAATGGTGTCGTATTTCACCATATACACCATGTAGTCCAGGTCGATGAACGGATCGTTGATCCCCACAACCTCAAACGTTTCGGGCTGAGCCACAGCCGCGCGGAAAACCAGACGTCCGATACGGCCAAAGCCGTTAATGCCAACTTTGATAGCCATACTGCAAAACCTCCATACTTTTTATTCCTTCCCTATTTTAGACTGTTTCCGGTAATTTATCAAGAAGTTTGTTTAACAATTAACGACTTGTTCATGATTTTGTGAGGTTCCCCAAAACTGCTGATATTTCCCTCGAAAGGAGGCATAATAACGCCAAATCCCTTGCGGACTGATGAACAAAGGAACGAACGATATGACGATAGATAAGGCTTCCCTTTTTCCGTTTCCCTTTGATGAAGGCCGTGCCAGAGACTGGCTGTCGGATAAATTGCTCTCCCTATCCCTCCGCAAAGCCGGGAAGATCGGGAAGAATGGCGGTGGGCCCTGGCCCCTTTTATGGGAAACCGAGGTACGCTCCGTAATCCAATGCCGCGGCATTAACCGGCCGCTGCGGTATGGAAACCTGGGAGAAACGCTTTACGCCTTACTGGAGGCCACCCGTTTGCTTGCGGTGACGGCAAACAATCCCTTTTCCTATAGAATGAACCGCTGCTGTGTGTATTCCGCCTTTGATCCCCGTCTGCTGCAGCTGTCCGTGGTAGGGCTGGTGCGTACCTGTCTGTTATCCCATCCGGGCACAGCTGTCCGTGTACAGGTTCGGTTTACGGCCCGCAGCCTGCAGATCCGCGTATCCGGCGAGACCTCCTTCTGGGACAGCGATATTTTGACCATTGTAAAAGAAACCGCCCGGCTGCATCGCGGCAGTCTGGCGGTTTCGGGAAAAACAGCAGCTTTCTCCATGCAGCTGCTGGAAAAGAAGGATAGTTGTCATCTGGGGATTGCAGGAGCCCACGACGCCGTCTGCGCTCAACCATCCGCTTTCCAGCGTCAATGTTGGGTATCGGTCTCTGGATCCATCCCTTTTCCCTGTTGAATCTCATTGATCAGGCTGTCGATGTCCACCGGCCGGCTTTTCTTGCGGAACCGGAGCCTGAACAGGATCCGCAAACATCGGGATTTCTTCCCTTCCCCGTTTCTGCTGCTTAAGCATTGCCTCTTCCTCAGAAGGCAGAGGTTGAGTTTTACAGCTCCTCCGGTTCGGCCACACAGTGCCGGGAAACGTCAGGGAATAGGCAAAACCAGAGCAAACAAGCCGATCATGAAATCCGTGAAGCCTGCCTGCTCACTGGCATTATAGGCCATACTGTCCTGCATAAAGTACATGGCCAGCCGGGTAAGCGTTCCCGAAAGGCTGAACAGGGCGGTACAGAGAGCGAAGCCCAGCACAGCCCGCGGCTTTCTTCCACTGTTCACTCCCCGATACATATCGGGCAAAGGAAAAAGGAACAGCAGGGTAAAAATCAACATGACAAAATCATAAAAGCTTTGGTGACATCGGTAGCGCTGGCATAGGACATCTCATATCGGGCCAGACGCATCCAGATCCATAAGGAGGGCGCCAGCGCCCACAGCGCGAAAACGCCCTGTTTTACCTGTCCACGAGAGGCCCAGTAGAATCCTATACGGACTAAAAACGCGCCGCCCACGAGGCCAAAGATCAGAGTCAGAACCAACAAAACCGCATCAAACTTACTGATGACCGTCGCGTTGGGCGCCGGAGTCTGTTTTTGGTGATCCATACATACAAATCAAACAACGTGGAGATGACCATGACCGCGCCGGCAGCCACTGAAACCATAGATACCGGAAGCACCATCGGCCGGACCACCGTACCCACTTCCTTTTCTCCGACAGCACCAAAGCCAAGATAACGGCCACAGAAAGCGCCATGACGGCGATCACCCAATAGCTCAGATGAAACTGTCCGGTTTCGAATCCTGCATAAGAGGGGTCAGCAGGACCCGCATCAGCAAAACCACCGCTGTCATCGCCGTGGCCAAAACAGTCGCAATTTTTCTCCGCATGTTCGATCAGGCCTTTTCCTGCTCCGCCACTTTTCCTAGGCGGGCGCATTTTATCTTTCGGTCAACGGTACATAAGGAAGCGGACGGGCCACCGCTTTATAGGCCGGGCGGATAATCCGTCCCCCGTCAAGATCTCCTCTATGCGATGGGCGCTCCAGCCCGCCATCCGTGCTACGGCAAACAGGGGCGTATACAGATCCTTGCTGATTCCCAGCGAGCGGTATACCATGCCGGAATACAGATCCACATTGGCGCACATGGCCTTATCATCCCCTTGATTTCGGCAAACACATCGGGGGTCAGCCGTTCCACCGCTTGAGAAGGCGGAATTCCGGACCAAAGCCCTTCTTTTCCGCCAGATCGTAAGCGTATTTTTTAAGAATAACAGCCCAGGGGATCGGACAGGGTGTAAACGGCATGTCCCATACCATAAATCAAGCCTGAACGGTCCCCCGCTTTTTTTGGATCAATTTTCCGATAAAGGCGCGGATTTCCTCGTCGTCCGCCCAATCCCGAACGCCCTCTTTGATATAGTCCAGCATCTCCAACACCTTGATATTGGCTCCGCCGTGACGGGGCCCTTGAGGGCTCCGATAGCCGCCGCGATGGCCGAATAGGTGTCGGTCCCCGAAGAGGACAGCACACGGGCGGCGAAGGTGGAATTGTTCCCGCCGCCGTGCTCGGCGTGGAGCATCAGACACAGATCCAGCAGCCGCGCTTCCTCCGGGTATAGGAGGAATCGGCGCGAATACTGTGCAAAATCATTTCCGCTGTGGACAGTCCCGGCTTTACCGGGTGGAAAAACATACTCTCCCGATCATAGTGATGCCGCTTGACCTGATACGCACAGGCCATCATCGTGGGCAGCATGGCCATCAGCTGCACCGACTGGCGCAGCACGTTTTCCATTGAGGTATCGTCGGGATTGTCGTCGTACGAATACAGCGCCAGCACGCTGCGCGCCATCTTGTTCATGATATTGGGCGAGGGGGCCTTGACGATCATATCCTCCCCAAAATAGCCGGGCATTTCACGGCAATCGGATAAAAAGCCAGGCAATACCGGTCCAGCTGTTCCTTATTAGGCAGCCGGCCGAACAGCAGCAGCCAAGCGGTTTCTTCATATCCAAAGCGGTTCTCTTCGATACAGTAAGCTACCAAATCACGGATATCCACGCCGCGGTAGGTGAGGCGTCCCTCCTCCGGAGAACGCTCCCCTCGTTGATCACATAACCGTGGACGTTGCAAATCAGTGTCAGCCCGGCCATGACGCCGCTGCCATCCGCATTGCGCAGCCCGCGTTTTACCTTGTATTTTTCAAATTTCTCCGGATCGATCCGGTTATTTTTCCGGAATTCGTCGCATAAGGTTTTTATGGTATCCTCCGAAATGGCGGCATTGATGTATTCCAACGAAAACACCTATCCTTTCCAGTTGGTTTATTATATCGATTCCCTAAATCAAAGTCAAGGAGCGCCCGGAAGGCCGCCACTGATAACAAAGGGAATATTTGCAAGTATATCATAGCCTTCATTCATTTACAATGCCGATTGTCCTGGCATTCCGTTTTTATCCCAAACGGATGAAAAACGCACAAGCAAATATGCAATAAAACAAAGGAGCGAAAAGAATGATAAAGCGAATTCTTCTTTCTGTGACGGCGTTGTATCTTCTGCTCGTACTTCTCCCCCTGCCTTCCCTCCTATGCCGGGACAAAGACCAAAACGGACAGAATCCTTCCCTTCTTCCGGGACAGAAGGCTCCAACGCTCTTTCCGGCGGGACAAGCGGAAGGAAAGCACGGCTGTTTTTCGTCTTTATGACGGAGAAAGCGCCGCCGTTTTCGAGGTACCTGAACGCGATTTTCTGATCGGTACTTTAGCGGCGCAAATGCCGGACTCCATCATCAGGGAGGCGTTAAAAGCTCAGGCCGTCGCGGCTTACACCTATTACAGCTATCAACGGCAGGCCGCACGCGAACAACCGAACGAGAATGTGATGGGGGCCGATTTTTTCCGCCGCCCCGCCGGGGGATCCCCCTATCTATTACTCTGCGGATCAACTGAAGGAAAAATGGGGGGGGATGCTTTTGACTCCACCTATGAAAAATACGCGCAGGCGGTGGATGCCGTACTGGGGAAAACGGATATGCTATGAAGGACAGCTCATCATGGCTGTGTATCATGCCCTCAGCTCCGGCACCACGGAGAGCGCGGAAGTCATGTGGGGATCGGCTTGCCTGTACCTGGTCTCCGTCCCCAGCCCCGGAGATAGGCTTTCTCCTTCATGAAAGCACCGCGTCTTTTTTCTCGGATGAATTCTCCTCCGCCTTGAAAACGGTCAACAGCGAATTGATTTTCGAGGGCGATCCTTCTGAATGGATATCCGAAGCGCCCGGCCTTCCGAAGCCGGTACGGTGCTGACTCTCTCCTCCATACGGCCATATCGACGGGGAATCAGGATCAGGGACGCTCTAGGCCTGCGTTCCGCCTGCTTCGACATCATTTTATGCAGACGGTGCATTTTATGTTTACCAAATACGCGGATACGGTCACGGCGTCGACTGAGCCAATACGGGCGGACTATGGTCATTGTGAGCTGGCTATGAAGAAATCCTGAAAGTTTTATTCCGGTGTGGAAATTCTCTGAAACTTTGCCAGAGAAGGTACTAAGCGGCGTATTTTTGATATACTGGCTCAGGTCCTTTGAGCCGGGAACTTCTTTTTCATGAGGGTAAGGCGCCCGCTTCTCCCATTCGCATATTATCGTTAAAGGAAGGGGTCTTATAGTAACAGACGTACCAAAAAAAGACGACAAAGCGGTTTGTCTCTTGCCTCTTTTTAACGGCGCTGATCCTGATTTTGTTTGTTGTATTGTTTCTAATCTATCACTTGACACGGCCACATCGTCAAACACCGATGGCACGGTGGAAACCGATCGACCAGCGCCGCCGCCACTGCCGGGGACCACCACCGCCCTAATGATCGAAAAAGTGGACAACATCCCACGATCAGCGGAGGGCCGATTACCACACTAGGCGCCGTTCATTTGACGAAACCATGATACCGTATTATACAGCGTCAATCCC
>VOFE01000058.1_pt1 | contig 52001 bp, 48 predicted proteins | sample 5384071 | NCBI WGS metagenome assembly VOFE01 (sample SAMN12384724, study PRJNA508395) | human gut metagenome | isolation source: healthy gut D | host: Homo sapiens
GCAATGGGTGTATTGGCTATCCGTCTGCAGGGCCTGAACAAGACACTGGAATGGGACGGAGCCAACATGCGCTTTACCAATATTGGCGACGACGAGACATTGCGTACAGTCATCAAGGACGGCTTCAAGATACACAACGGCCATCCAAGCTTCGACAAGACATGGACAGATCCGGTAAATGCCAAAGCTTTTGCAGAAGAGCTCATCAAGCATAACTACCGCGAAGGCTGGAAGTTGCCCGATATGCCCAGATAAACATTAAAAAGAGTATCGGAACCAGGTTCCGATGCTCATAAACGAATACTAATCATTTAATTTTTCAGATTATGAAGAAAATATATTATCCTTTGGCTTGCTGCCTTATTGGAGGTATACTCGCCTCTTGTGGCGGCGGTGCAAAGAAATCGAACGCTACGGAGGAAGCTGCAGCTCCTACTACTACTGCGGTGTCTTATTCCAAGTCTCTGAAAGCGCCTGAAACGGACAGCTTGAACCTGCCGATTGATGCGGACGGTTATATCACTATCTTTGATGGAAAGAGCCTGGACGGATGGCGTGGATACGGTAAGGACAAAGTGCCTTCCAGATGGATTATTGAGGATGGTTGCCTCAAATTCTGCGGAACCGGTACCGGCGAAGGACAGACCGGTGAGGGCGGTGACTTGATTTTCGCCCATAAGTTCAAGAACTTTGAGCTGGAACTGGAATGGAAGATTTCCAAAGGTGGTAACTCCGGTATCTTCTATCTGGCTCAGGAAGTTACTTCAAAGGACAAGGACGGCAACGAAGTGTTGGAACCCATCTATATCTCTGCTCCCGAGTTCCAGGTGTTGGATAACGCCAATCATCCGGATGCCAAGCTGGGTAAGGACAATAACCGTCAGTCAGCTTCCTTGTATGACATGATACCTGCCGTTCCCCAGAATGCGAAACCTTTAGCACGTTTCAATCAGCCTGCCGGCCTTGCCTACGATCCTGATACAGATATGTTCTATATCGGAGATATCGACAATAAAGGAATTCGTTATATGACAACGGAATAATACTATTTAAAACACAAATGAATATGAGAAATATAATCTTACTATTTTTCTTGATAGTAGGCTGGACAACTACAGTCTATGCCCAAAATGAACAAGAGACGATTGAAGTGACAGGAATCGTCACAGATCCAAAGAACGAACCTTTAGTAGGTGTAAACGTTACAGCGAAAAACATACCGGGCTTCGGCGCGATAACCGACATAAACGGACGTTATAAGATCAAGGTTCCCAATTATTCTTACTTGATCTTTCTTATGTGGGATTTACAAAACAGGAAGTCTTTATCAAAGACAAAAAATCATTAACGTCGTTATGGTAGAGACGAAAGAAACGGTCATCGACGAAGTTGTTGTCACAGGAACCGGCACTCAGAAGAAGGTAACTGTGACAGGTGCCGTTACCACAGTCGACGTTTCCCAGCTACGTACTCCGACGGCAAGCATCACTAACGCTCTTGCAGGTAATGTGGCCGGTATACTCGCTCGCCAGACTTCCGGACAGCCGGGGAGTAATATCTCCGAGTTTTGGATACGCGGTATCTCCACTTTCGGCGCCGGCGGCAGTGCATTGGTGCTGGTCGATGGTTTCGAGCGTGATATGAATGAGATCAATGTGGAAGATATCCAGGACTTCTCAGTGTTGAAGGATGCCTCTGCAACAGCAATTTACGGTTCACGCGGTGCAAATGGCGTTATCTTGATCACGACCAAACGCGGAAAAGAAGGAAAGACCCGCGTTAATGCCAAAGTAGAAACCTCGTATAATACACGCACCAGAACTCCGGAATTTGTAGACGGTCCAACGTATGCCCGCATGATGAACGAAGCCTTAATTAGTCGTAGTCAAGCTCCAGCCTATAGCGAAAGTGACTTGAAACTGTTTGCAAACGGGTTGGATCAGGATCTTTTCCCGAATGTGGACTGGATGAACTTAATACTGAAAGACGGCGCCCCCACTTATCGCGCAACCGTAGACTTGACCGGAGGTGGTACGGTGGCCCGTTATTTTATTTCTGCCAGTTATGTAAATGAAGGTGGTATGTACGAGACAGATCGTGCTATGACGGACTATAACACCAATGCCAACTACCATCGCTGGAACTACCGCATGAATGTAGACATAGACCTGACAAAAACTACGCTACTAAAAGTAGGTGTATCGGGGTCTTTGGACAAACAGAACCTGCCGGGAAGCCAATATCATGAAATATGGCACTCACTGATGGGATACAGTCCCATCGCTTCACCAGTACAATATAGTGACGGGAAATGGGCAGCAGTCGGTAGTGAGGGACGAAGAAATCCGTGGGTGCTGACCACCCAGCAAGGGTATCAGGAAACATGGAAGAATAAAATCCAGACTACAGTTAACCTTGAACAAGATCTGAAATTTATTACAAAGGGATTAAAATTCTATGGGCGCTTCGGCTTCGATACTTATACAGATAACGGTGACAACCGTTTCAAATGGCCGGAAAGTTGGTTAGCAGAACGGCAACGTACCTCCGACGGAGAGGCTGCAATTCAGAAGAATAGAGACGCAGAAACTGATGGACGGAACGATGTATTCAAGTGGACAACGGAAGGAATATCTGGAGGCAGAGCTACACTATAACCGTACGTTTGGTGACCACATGCTAGGAGCCGTTTTAAAGTATTCTCAGGACAAGACTACCAATACATCTCACAACGGCAATACAGATAGCTACGAGAAGATTGTGCAGAGTATTCAAAATCGTCATCAGGGATTTGCAGGACGTTTCACCTATGGATGGAAATACCGCTACTTCTTTGACTTCAATTTCGGTTACAACGGTTCCGAGAACTTTGCCTCAGGTCAGCAGTTTGGATTTTTTCCCGCCTATTCTGTGGCATGGAACATCGCTGAAGAGTCAATCATCAAGAAACATCTCAAATGGTTGAACATGTTTAAGCTGCGCTACTCATACGGTAAGGTAGGTAACGACAATGTGGGAACCCGCTTCCCATACGTAGAGAAATTCGGAACATGGGATGAAGACGGTTACTATTACGGTGATATCGGCACCAGTAATTATTATTATACCGGACTGACCTATTCGAGAATTGCATCAAACAGCATCACTTGGGAGGTAGCCAAGAAACATGACCTCGGACTTGACTTCTCTATGTTCAATGATAAGTTCAGTGGCAGCATTGACTACTTCCACGAACAGCGCAACGGTATTTATATGTTGCGTAGTTATCTTCCTCAGATTATCGGTCTGAATCACATCACAACAAAACCTTATGCTAACGTAGGCTCTGTCTTGTCCGAAGGCTTTGACGGAAATATTGCTTATAAGCAGAAGGTAGGTGAGGTAGACCTTACGGTACGTGCCAACATGACCTATAGTAAAAAAATGAAATCAAGGAATATGACGAAGAGAATAGTCGCTATCCGTATAAGATGAAATACGGATTCCGTGTAGACCAGGCACGCGGTCTGATAGCCGAAGGATTATTTAAAGACTATGAAGAAATTCGTAACAGGCCATCACAGGGGTCAGGCATCATGCCAGGCGATATCAAATACAAAGACGTAAACGGTGACGGAGTCATTAACGGAGACGACGAAGTGCCCATCGGCGCAACGACTCGCCCTAACTTGATTTACGGATTCGGTGTATCTGCGCAATGGAAAGGATTTGACATCAACGTTCACTTCAAGGAGCCGGAAAATCATCCTTCTTCATAGACGGATTCACCGTATATCCCTTCAAAGAGAAGTCCTGGGGAAACATTCTGACAGATGTAGTCGGAAACTACTGGTCGTTGGGGACCAACGAGGACCCGAATGCCAGATATCCACGTCTGAGTTATGGAGGCAATGATAACAATTATCGCGCTTCAACTTATTGGTTACGAAACGGTTCATACATCCGTTTGAAAAATGTGGAACTAGGTTACAGTATCCCGAAACGGTTTGTCAATAAACTCCATCTGGACCGTGTGCGTTTGTACCTGATGGGAACAAACCTACTGACTTTCTCCGACTTTAAACTTTGGGATCCGGAACTGGGTAGTTCTAACGGACAACAGTATCCCCTATCTAAAACTGTTACCATCGGACTGACGGTGGGAATCTAAAACAATTATGAAAAGAAAAATTATGAAAAGAAATAAATACATCTTATTGGGAGCGGTAGCGCTCGGGTTAGGACTCACTTCCTGTTCCGATTATCTAAATGTAGATCGCTATTTCAGAGATCAACAGTCTACAGAACGCATTTTCTCAGACAAAGACTATACACTCCAATGGCTATCATTCTGCTACAGTCGCCTGCAGGGAGATAATCTGGAAGTAGGACACAGCGACGTATGTCCTTTCAATTTCTCAGACGACCAAGTATTCAACGAACGAGGAGATCGTTTTGCTAAATTCAAGCGCGGCGAATATTTAAATTCCACTGGTGGCCAAAATGCTTGGAAATGGTCGTATGACGGAATCTATCAAGCCTCCATTCTACTGAATGAATTACATGAGAATCAGGATCTCACTCCGGAGGAAGTGACAGATGTACGAGGACAGGCCCGTTTTCTGCGTGCCTATTTCTACTGGATGCTTCTGAGAAAATTCGGTCCGATCCCCATCCTACCACCGGAAGGAGCCGATTATACAAAATCATATGATGAGTTGGCGTATCCACGCAACACCTATGACGAATGTGTGCAATTCATTACCTCTGAATTGGAAATTGCAGCTACCGAACTATTCGAAAAACGTGATAACTTGAACATTGCCCGCCCAACCAAAGGGCGCACTGGCTGTACGCGCCAAAGTTTTTCTCTATGCCGCTAGTCCGCTGGTTAACGGAAATACGGAAATGGCAGACTTCACCAACAAGGACGGCAAACAACTGATTCCGCAAGAATACAATGAAGAGAAGTGGGCAAAAGCCGCTGCTGCTGCCAGAGATATGATTGATTACTCGGAAGCAAGCGGACTTTACAAACTTTATACTTTTGAAAGACGTCCGGTTAGTACAGACGAAATCATCAACTACGATTGAACCGCCCTATCATGAGGAATACAGTAACAAGCCTTTTCCGGAAGGATGGGCCAATATAGATCCTTTTGAATCATATCGGTCTCTTTTTAATGGAGATATCTATGCAGCTGAAAATCCGGAACTTATTTTTACCCGAGGAACCAATGGAGACAGCAATGACTTAAAAACAGACAACACCATGGTAGATTTCGTTAAGCATCAACTACCCGGAACGTTTGGAGGATATAATGTACACGGAATAACTCTGAAACAAAGTGAAGCTTATGACATGGCAGATGGTAAACCTTTTAGCAAAGAATACTACACCTTGTGGAAAGGAAAGTTCACAAACGATGAAAACAAAGATGAACACAAGTACGACCACGTAAAAAATAATGTATGGTGGGGATATACCAACCGTGAACCTCGTTTCTATGCCTCCGTAGCTTTCAACGGAGCAATTTGGAATGCACTAAGCATCAAGGAAGAAGGAGGGAAAGATTCACGAAACAAACAAATCTGGTATTATCGGGGAGCGACCGACGGACGTATAAACGGTTCTGATAACTGGTGTATCACCGGTATCGGCATTATGAAATATGTAAACCCGAACGATTGTGCCAAATGGGGAGGCTCCATCTATCAGAAAGTGGAACCTACACTTCGTTACGCCGACATATTACTGATGTATGCAGAAGCACTAAATAATATTTCTGAAGGGGCACACTATCAAATAGCCTCATGGGACGGAAGCCAGACTTACGACATCTTCCGTGACAAAGAACAGATGCGACGTGGAGTTAAGCCTGTCCGTATGCGTGCCGGAGTACCCGATTATAGTGATGAGATATATGAGAATCCGAAAAAGTTCTTTGAAAAAATAGTCCATGAACGGCAAATCGAATTCTTTGCAGAAACCCAGCGCTTCTATGACCTGCGCCGTTGGAAGATCGTCGAAGAGCATGAAAGTGAGCAAATCTACGGTTGCAACACACTAATGAACGAAGAATACAAAGACATGTATTATCTGCCGGTCAGAGTAGCCGAGCTACAGACGTCTTTCTCTCGTAAACAATATTTCTGGCCTATCAGCTTCGATGAACTGAAACGCAACAAGAATCTGTCACAAGGCTCCCCGGATGGCAGTATTATGATTAGTATTAACATTATAAACTAAAAAATCAATATGAGAAAATTATATATTTTAGGAATGATATTGGCAATGTGCGCAACATTCAGTGCATGCAATGACGAGTGGAAAGATGAACTTTACACACAGATGATTTCTTTCAAGGCTCCTTTGGGAGACAATAGTCTGAATGAAATTTATGTACGCTATCAGCCGGATGGAACAGGAATATACCAGTTGCCGGTCATTGTCAGTGGTTCGAAGAATAACGATCGAAATATAGACGTGAAAATAGCCGTAGATGAGGACACGCCCGAATACTTAATCAGGAGAAATTCCTGTAGGCCGTCAAGATCTTTGGTATGTGCCCCCTTGCAAAACAACATTATTCTTTTGAATCAAATATTTGCCACATTCCTGCAGGAGAAAACATACAGCTCTATCCCATCCATTTCAACTTTAACGGGTTGGAACTGGATGAGAAATATGTACTTCCGTTGACAATTGAAGAAGACCCCTCTTATATACAAAATAAATATAAGGGACGTTATAAAGCGCTACTGGGAGTCAATCTGTTCAATGACTATTCTGGTACTTATAATACCACACTGATGAATATTTACATCGAAGGAACAACATCAGATCCCGCTAAGGTAGATACACGTGTAGCCCGTGTAGTGGACGAAAATACCATTTTCTTCTATGCCGGTTCAACTTGGGTGGAAGACGAAACCGCTCCAGATATAAAGTATTTGTGGAGTTTGGAGAAGCAACAGAGGACGAGGAAGGTACTGTTAAAGGAACGTTGAAACTATACGGCGACGCAAGTGAATCAGAAATCAATATTCAACCACTGGGAGAGTGTAAGTATGAAAAACGAATCATTCAACACGAAACCATCAAATATATGGAACGCCATCTTACTACGCTAGAGTTGAGTTACAAGTACACGGATGTCACTTCTAATCCAGATTATCCGATGACTTATGAAGTAAAAGGCTCCATGACAATGGAACGACAAATCAATCCATTGATTCCAGATGAGGATCAAGCAATTGAATGGTAAAAGGTAAAGATCTGGTAACCGCATATGGAAATAAATTTATTACATTTGCAGGAGAATCTTTAATGATGGGGTATGAGTTTTGAATTATAGTTTAATCCAAAAGCTCATAGCCCCATTATTAGAAGTTTCAAATTAGTAATTCAAAATTAACCATTATGACCCCACAAGAGTTTTTTAAAAATGATTTATTCGCCGAAAATGCAGGCGTAGTATTGCTTGAAGTACGCGAAGGATACAGTAAAGCCAAAGCTGGAAATAAAACCCGAACATCTTAATGCCGGAGCGCGGACACAAGGAGGAGCTATCTTTACATTGGCAGATCTTGCACTTGCAGCAGCCGCCAATTCTCATGGTACGCTGTCCTTTTCCCTCTCATCCACAATCACTTTTCTACGTGCAAGCGGTCCGGGCGATACCCTTTATGCCGAAGCGCGCGAACGCTATATCGGTCGAAGTACCGGCTGCTATCAGGTAGATGTAACCAACCAAAACGGGGACTTGATTGCTACATTCGAATCAAGTGTTTTCAGAAAAGACCAGAAAGTTCCTTTTACGCTGTAATGACAGGGAAACGAAGTGCGCCAGATTCGCTGACGCACTATTTAACGATAGAAGTCAGCGGATGACGATTACCTCTGACATCATTTAGAAAGCTTTGGCAGAACCAAAATTCAAAAACATATCCAAACGGACAGGAAGATGATTCTTATCATCTGTCACAAAGAAGGTAATCACCTCCTTTTCTTTCCCTTTCTTATCATACTCAACCAATGAAAAGATCAGGCAGCGATAGGTTACTCCATTTTCAGCTTTCACATTCTCTTTTCCCCGGTAAATCAGCGTCTGTTCTTCTACCTTACGGCCCGTGGCCATCGGGAACTTGATTTTATCGCCTACCTTATAATCTGCAGGGTCGTAAGAACGCGCCTGAGCAAGAATAGTCAGCATATCATAGATACAGCGGCTATCACTTTCTTCTGATTCCTGAACTTCTCCGTCACGGAACGTACGTTTTTGCTTAGCAAAACAAAGACCGTCTTTATAAGAGAACCAAGCCTCATCTACCGTATAGCGTTTTCCTTCTTCGGCACCTTTACGAAAGTAACGAGGCTCCAGCTTTTCTCCCATGACGCAAGTTAATGTATCACGCATCTTGAAAAAGAAATCGGCACGCTTACTGCCTAAAGCAAGCAGATTGACACGGTATGCAGGTTCTGAGTGATAAGTAGTCGCATTGGTTGTCAGACTGGCTATACCCGCTTTCACCCAAACGAATTTCCAGTTGAAGTACAAATCGTACATCACATGCTCGCCAGATTGGAAAGCATCGTTCTTTGCTTCACACTGTGCATTGGCAGGAAGTGCAAAACACCCTATAAACAATGCTACTAAGCCTATAACTAGATTACGGCGCAAACTAGCGGCGCCTGCGGTTTTGGTTATCTTGTTCCCTATCTTTCTTTCTTTTGTCTTCATCTGGTTTTTGTTTTTTAAGTTCATCCGGCTTCTGTTTGTCTACAGGAGTTGCATGGATATCCCAATTTTGGGTTGTATCCCATAAAAGCTTTATACTCCAATATATTCGGGTAATAGTAGACAGCTTCCGGCTGCTGTCCTTTGCATAATCACCTGTATCCCACTCTCCGTTTCCATTAGTGTCATTAATTAGTCTGGCACCATATTTTCCAGGATTCAGGAAATAAAAATCAGCCATTCCTTTGTCAATCCTCCGTTTACGTACCACTTTATCCTGAGCATCCAACAACTCTACAAATGCCATCGGGTCCGCTCCCGTAACATTGAAATGAAGAGTAAAATATTCATCCTCACTACGTACTTTAAACGATTGTTTTATCTTATCGGTAAACAAACCATAAATGCCATGAAAAAGCTGTCGAGTCCACCGAGAACTCATATTCCATTGTAGCTTCCCAATCATTTCCAGGATACAGATTAAACCGCCGCAAATTCAATGAGTCTTGTTCGAATTCGAAAGGGACATCCTTCCAGAGCGTATCCACCTTTTGCCGCAGATGTATGGCGGCAGTATCAAAACTGGCTATCGGTTCCTCAAAGTTCAAAGAAATATAGCCATACACGTCCATTGATGAAGGTGCATTCACATTCACCGGTAAGAATTTAGTCGGTATCGGCTCATCTTCTTCATCTTTCTTTTTTCTTCTTTTTCTTCTTCTCGGCTCTTCTTTGGTCAGAGTCTTTTGTTTGGATACCAATTTCAATGTATCTGTACGCGGAATTAACTGGTTCAGCGTATCCGTATAAAGATAGGTAAGGCTAAGAGCCAGAGTATCCTGTTTATAGAGCAAAGAGTCCTTCACCCAATAATGAATCGTATCGTTCCGTTGGTTCTTTTCTATGACAAAAGCATCCTTTTCATCGAAGTTCAACCCTTTCAGCACAGGCAAAGTATCTGCTTTACCTGCAAAATAGAGTGTGAATTTCTGAGGAACCAACCGCTCGGACTTAATCAGGTACTGCGAATAGTTTAACTCTTTAAAAGCGCGGAGAATCACATCATCGGGCAGATAATGCATGTATTTCTTCTCAACAATCGTATCATAAGTCAAAGAATCCACCCAAGCTGTATCCATACGAAGTCTTTCCTCCATACGCGGAATGATCAATGAATCATTAAAAGCAATGACTTCACTTTTTTGAGTAAAAGCAAAGTTTTGGTCAGAATCCATCAGTCCAAAGATACGATACTTACCGGGAGCTACCCCACGGATGGAAAAGCGTCCACGACTGTCAGTACGAGCCACACGGTCGAAAGGGAGTTTGGTAAAAAGCTGTATCATTCAGGTTAGCATGCAATCCGACCAGTATTCCTTTAATAGGCTCCAGATTGGAAGCGTCAAGTACCGTTCCTGATACTTCCATAGTATCAATCTGTGCACCGGTAGAGAACGTAAATGCAAAGTTACCCAACGGATTACCTTCATTATTGTCAACAATAGCATCCGAGAAATCTATAGTATAGGTAGTATTAGGCTTCAGCGAATCAAGCAGATTCACCTGTATTCTCTTTCCTGATGCCTTGATTTCCGGTTGCTGTATCTGGGGAGGAGAAACAACGACTTTCTCGGTCGCTTTCTCCAGCTTAATAAACTCATCAAACTGGAGAGAAACTTTCGTTCTCTTATTATTAATAGCACCTGCAACAGGAGTACTGCCGACGAAACGCGGAGGATCATAATCCTTAGGTCCGCCTTCCGGTCGCCCAATGCTGGCACAGGAGTACAGTATAGCCGCCAGTACTACTACCGGAAAAGCCTTTTACGCACGATATGTTTTATCTTTTGATTCTCAAATTGTAACATGCTGCAAAAATAAACGTTCTTCACCAATAAACACTACACTTTCTAGCTAATTTATTAAAAAGTAGCCTTAAATGAATGATTATTGGTCCTTATCTTGTTAATAAATCCCTATCTTTGACTCCCGAAATTCAAACCTAATACAAAAAACCCATGAAGAAACAACTACTTTCCTGCTGTTTGGCTGCACTAGGACTAACAACAGCCATCCAAGCACAGAACTTTAATGAGTGGAAAGACCCGGAAGTGAATTCCGCAAACCGCTCCGCTATGCACACTAATTACTTTGCTTTCGCATCGGCTGATGAAGCTAAAGCGGGCAGCAAAGAGGACTCAAAGAATTTTATGACTCTGAACGGTCTCTGGAAATTTAACTGGGTAAGAAATGCAGACGCACGCCCGACAGACTTTTATCAGACAAGTTTTAACGACAAAGGCTGGGACAACATTAAAGTGCCCGCTGTATGGGAACTGAATGGTTATGGTGATCCGATCTATGTAAATGTCGGTTATGCCTGGAGAAACCAATTCCAGCACAACCCTCCCCTCGTACCCACAGAAAACAACCACGTAGGTTCTTACCGTAAAGAAATCATGCTTCCTGCCGACTGGAAAGGCAAAGATATTTTTGCCCACTTCGGCTCCGTAACTTCCAATATGTACCTCTGGGTAAATGGCCGTTATGTAGGTTATAGCGAAGACAGCAACTGGAAGCCGAATTTAATCTGACCAATTACCTGAAACCCGGGAAAAACCTGATTGCCTTCCAAGTATTCCGCTGGTGCGACGGCACTTACCTGGAAGATCAGGACTTCTTCCGCTATTCCGGTGTGGGACGTGACTGCTATCTGTATGCACGCGACAAAAAGCATATTCAAGATATCCGTGTTACTCCCGACCTGGACAACCAGTATAAGGACGGTACACTAAACATAGCTATCGACATGAAAGGCAGTGGCACAGTAGCTCTCGATCTTACAGATGCACAAGGAAAGAGCGTAGCAACAGCCGACCTGAAAGGTTCCGGCAAACTAAATACAACTTTCAACATAGCCAACCCCGCAAAATGGACTGCTGAAACACCCAACCTCTACACATTGACCGCCACTCTGAAAAATGGAAGTAACATTACAGAAGTGATTCCCGTCAAGGTAGGTTTCCGCAAGATCGAACTGACAGGCGGACAAATACTCGTCAACGGCCAACCAGTACTCTTTAAAGGAGCAGACCGTCACGAAATGGACCCGGACGGAGGCTATGTCGTTTCCCTCGAACGTATGATACAAGACATCAAGGTGATGAAACAGCTTAATATCAACGCTGTACGTACCTGCCACTACCCGGATGACAACTTCTGGTACGACCTTTGCGATCAATACGGTATCTATGTCGTAGCCGAAGCCAATATAGAATCTCACGGCATGGGATATGGAGACAAAACACTGGCTAAAAACCCGATTTATGCAAAAGCACACATGGAACGCAACCAGCGTAATGTGCAACGCAGTTATAACCACCCGTCTATCATTTTCTGGTCATTAGGAAATGAGGCAGGTATGGGACCGAACTTCGAACATTGCTACACTTGGATCAAGAACGAAGACAAGACACGTGCCGTACAGTACGAACAAGCAGGAACCAGCGAATTCACCGATATTTTCTGCCCGATGTACTATGATTATAACCAATGTATCAAATATTGTGAAGGCAATATCGACAAACCGCTTATCCAATGCGAATACGCGCATGCGATGGGTAACTCCATGGGTGGATTCAAAGAATACTGGGACATCATCCGTAAGTATCCGAAATATCAAGGTGGATTTATCTGGGACTTTGTTGACCAGTCTTGCCATTGGAAAAATAAAGACGGTATAGCCATCTATGGTTATGGAGGCGACTTCAACAAATACGACGCTTCGGACAATAACTTCAACGACAACGGCTTAATCAGCCCCGACCGGGTACCCAATCCGCATGCTTATGAAGTAGGATATTTCTACCAGAACATCTGGACCACACCAGCCGACCTTTCCAAAGGTGAAATCAATATCTATAATGAGAACTTCTTCCGCGATCTGTCTACATACTATCTGGAATGGCAGTTGCTGGCTAATGGAGAAGTTGTTCAAAACGGTATCGTATCAGACTTGAACGTAGCTCCGCAACAAACAGTAAAGCTACAGTTGCCATTTGACACCAAGAATATTTGTCCTTGCAAGGAACTGTTGCTGAACGTCAGCTACAAACTAAAAGCAGCTGAGACACTGCTCCCGGCAGGAGAGACGATCGCTTATGACCAAATGAGCATCCGCGATTACAAAGCACCGGAACTCAAACTGGAAAACAAGCAGTCCTCTAATATCGCAGTAGTAGTACCTACCTTCCAGACCAATGATTATAATTACCTGATCGTTTCCGGCGAAGACTTTACGCTCGAATTCAACAAACACAACGGTTATCTCTGCCGCTATGATGTCAATGGTATACAACTAATGGAAGATGGAACCGCCCTGACTCCTAACTTCTGGCGCGCTCCGACCGACAATGACTTTGGTGCAGGATTACAACACAGATATGGCGCCTGGAAACATCCGGAATTGAAACTGACCTCACTGAAGCATGATATTGAAAATGAACAAGCAGTTATCCGTGCAGAATATGATATGAAGTCTATAGGAGGAAAGTTATTCCTGACATACATCATTAATAATAAGGGAGCTGTAAAAGTTACTCAGAAAATGGAAGCAGACAAAAGCAAGAAAATCTCTGAAATGTTCCGTTTCGGAATGCAACTTCGCATGCCTGTCACATTCAATGAAGTAGAATATTATGGACGCGGACCGGGCGAAAACTATGCAGACCGTAACCATGGTGCAATGATCGGCAAATATCGCCAAACTGTAGAAGAGCAATTCTATCCATACATCCGCCCGCAGGAAACCGGAACGAAAACAGACGTCCGTTGGTGGAACCTGCTCAATATCAGTGGTAATGGATTGCAGTTTGTAGCTGATGCACCGTTTTCCGCTTCTGCACTGAATTATACAATCGAATCACTGGATGACGGTGCCGGCAAAGACCAACGCCATTCACCGGAAGTAGAAAAAGCCAACTTCACAAACTTCTGTATTGATAAAGCACAAACGGGGCTTGCCTGTGTCAACAGTTGGGGGCTATTCCTTTAGAAAAATACCGTCTTCCCTATCAAGATTACGAGTTTAGTTTTATTATGAATCCTATATATCATAAACTAAAGTAAAAACATAGTTAAAAAACACGGTATCAGAATACAAGAATACCGAATTTAAAGTACTTTTGCAGCCGGAAACTTATTTCATAGAATAAGTTTCCGGCTTTTCTTCCTTGGATCATCTATCCATACAATGAATATACACTGCGACGAACGCACAATTTTAAAAAACAGATAAATATAAAGTATGAAAAGTAGAATTGTTTTATTTGCATTTTGCTTAGCCCTCTTGTCTAGTTGTGGCAATAAGGGCAATGACACGGGAAAAGTCCCAGAATATGCAGTACAGGAATTACAGAAGACAACTGCAGACCTAATGAAAGCTTATCCGGCTACCATCAAAGGTAGACAAGACGTAGAAATTCGCCCGCAGGTATCGGGCTTCATCACAAAGCTATGCGTAGATGAAGGAGCAACCGTTCGCAAAGGACAGCTCTTATTCATCGTAGATCCTACTCAGTACGAAGCAGCAGTACGTACAGCAAAAGCAGCGGTTGCAACAGCAGAAGCAGCTGTGAATACTCAGCAGATGACTGTTGACAATAAGATTGAGCTGAACAAAAACAGATCATCAGCGACTATGACTTGTCAATGGCAAAGAATTCACTGGCACAGGCTCAGGCGCAACTTGCCCAGGCTAAAGCACAGCTGACCACAGCACAACAAAATTACTCCTTTACACAAGTAAAGAGTCCTTCGGACGGTGTGATCAACGACATTCCTTATCGTCTGGGAGCACTCGTAAGCCCTTCTATGGCTACGCCAATGACTACGGTATCTGAAATAGACGAGGTATATGTATATTTCTCTATGACAGAAAAAGAACTGTTGGCTATGACCAAAACCGGAGGGACCATCAAAGAAGAGATCAGTAAAATACCAGCCATCAAACTACAATTGATTGACGGCACAACATACGATGTAGAAGGAAAAGTAGACGCTATCACAGGAGTGATCGACCAGTCAACCGGTTCTGTAAGCATGCGTGCTATCTTCCCGAACAAAGAACACATCCTGCGTAGTGGTGGTACAGCCAATGTCCTGATCCCTTATACCATGGACAACATGATCAGCATACCACAATGCTGCAACTCAGGAAATTCAAGACAAAAAGTTCGTCTACGTTCTACAGCCGGACAACACCGTGAAATATACAGAAATCAGCATTTTCAATCTGGATAACGGAAAAGAATATCTTGTTACTTCCGGATTGAATGCAGGAGACAAAATCGTGGTCGAAGGTGTGCAAACTCTCAAAGACGGTCAGAAGATACAACCGATCACACCAGCCCAGAAAGAAGCGAACTATCAACAGCATTTGAAAGACCAGCACGACGGAAATCTGGCTACAGCTTTCAACTAATAACTTAGGTAATCGTATGAAATTAGATAACTTTATTAACCGTCCGGTACTATCAACGGTTATTTCCATCCTGATAGTCATCCTTGGTGCTATCGGATTGGCAACACTGCCTATCACCCAGTACCCGGACATTGCGCCTCCTACCGTATCGGTAAGAGCCACATATACGGGTGCCAGTGCATCAACCGTATTGAACTCCGTGATTGCCGGTGATATCTCAGGGGAGCACTATGGCACAGTACAAACTGGTTCCTACTGATGTTTCGGCAGCATTGGCCGAACAGAATATTGAGGCGGCTCCGGGACAGTTCGGTGAACGTGGTGATCAGACTTTCCAATATACGATCCGTTATAAAGGACGTTTGCAGCAAACAAATGAATTTGAAGATATTGTTATCAAGGCCTTGCCGGATGGTAATGTACTTCGTTTGGGAGATGTAGCCGATATAGAATTAGGGCGTCTGGCTTATACATTCAATAATACGGTAAATGGCCACAAGGCTGTATCTTGTATCGTTTATCAGATGGCAGGTACTAATGCTACCGAAACTATTTCTAATTTGGAGGAAGTGCTTGCAAAGGCACAGGAATCACTGCCGACAGGTTTGAATATCAATATTGCCCAAAATGCCAATGACTTCTTGTTCGCTTCTATCCATGAGGTAATTAAGACATTGATTGAAGCATTTATTTTGGTGTTTATTGTGGTATATATCTTCTTGCAGGATATGCGTTCAACACTGATTCCGGCTATTGCCATTCCGGTGGCGCTGGTGGCTACTTTCTTTGTGCTGAAACTGATTGGTTTCAGTGTGAACCTGCTGACTCTTTCGGCGATGGTGCTTGCCATTGCGATTGTGGTCGATGATGCCATTGTCGTCGTCGAGGGGGTTCATGCCAAGTTGGATCAGGGATATAAGTCTTCCCGTGAGGCTTCTATTGATGCCATGAGCGAATTGGGTGGCGCTATCGTTTCTATTACATTAGTCATGATGTCTGTGTTCATTCCGGTAAGTTTCATGGGAGGTACCGCTGGTACGTTTTATCGTCAGTTTGGTATCACTATGGCTATCGCTATAGGTTTCTCTGCTTTAAATGCGTTGACTTTGTCACCAGCATTGTGCGCTATTTTCTTGAAACCGCATGATGAAGGACATGGAACAAAGAAGATGACTCGTGTGGAACGATTCCATACAGCCTTTAATGCGGCTTATGATTCTATATTGAAGAAGTATAAGAAGCATGTAGTGTTCTTTATCCATAAGAAATGGTTGTCATTCGGGTTGGTTACCGCTTCTATCATTTTGTTGGTATTCTTTATGAAGGTTACTCCGACGGGCATGGTGCCTAATGAAGATACCGGTACCATTATGGGTGCAGTGACGCTGCCTCCTGGTACTTCACAGGAACGTGCAATGGAAATCTTAAACCGTGTAGACAGCTTGGTGGCTGCCGAACCGGCTGTAGATTCCCGCACGGTGATTTCCGGTTTCGGTTTTATTGGTGGTCAGGGTCCTTCTTACGGTTCTATCATTATTAAACTGAAAGATTGGGAAGAACGTTCCATGATGCAGAATTCGGATATTGTGGTAGGTACGTTGTTTATGCGTGCACAGAAGATCATCAAGGATGCGCAGGTATTGTTCTTTGCTCCTCCTATGATTCCGGGTTACTCGGCATCCAGTGATATCGAGTTGAATATGCAGGATAAGACCGGTGGAGACTTGAATCATTTTTATGACGTCGTTTTGGACTATATGGATGCGTTGAAGGCACGTCCCGAAATTAATTCGGCTCAGACTACCTTCAACCCGAACTTCCCCCAATATATGTTGGATATTGATGCTGCTGCTTGTAAAAAGGCAGGTATCAGCCCCAGTGATATTCTAACTACCATGCAGGGATATTTCGGTGGTTTGTATGCTTCTAACTTCAACCGTTTCGGTAAGATGTATCGTGTTATGATTCAGGCGGAACCCGAAGCAACTAAGAATCTGGAATCTTTGAATAGTATCAAGATACGTAATGGGAATGAGATGGCTCCTATTTCCCAGTTCGTTTCTGTCAAGAAAGTATATGGACCGGATGTTATCAGCCGTTTCAATCTTTATACTTCTATCAAAGTGATGGTGGCTCCTGCCAGTGGCTATACTTCCGGACAGGCTTTGCAGGCTATTGCGGAAGTTGCCAAAGAGAATTTGCCTACCGGTTATGGTTATGAGTTGGGAGGTATGCGTAAGATGGGTATGAGCATTACCTGGGCAGCTGTATTAGGTGCCGGTGCCCGTCTCCGCCCGATCTTGATGACCTCCCTTGCCATGGTAGTCGGTCTGCTTCCGTTGATGTTTGCCTTCGGTGTAGGTGCCCACGGTAACCGTACACTGGGTACAGCTTCTATCGGTGGTATGTTGATCGGTATGATCTGCCAGATCTTTATCGTTCCTGCCCTGTTCGTAATCTTCCAGTACTTGCAGGAGAAGGTTAAACCAATGGAATGGGAAGACATCGACAATGCAGATGCCGTAACTGAGATTGAACAATACGCTAAATAATGAAATTCGATATGAAGAAACAGATTCTATATATGTTGTGTGCAACTGCTCTCCTGAGCAGCTGCCACATCTATAAGTCGTATGACAGACCCGAAGACATTACCACTTCCGGACTGTATCGTGATCCGGCATCGGAGAACGACACACTGGTTTCGGATACCACTAACTTCGGTAATCTGCCGTGGAGAGAAGTCTTCACCGACCCACAGCTCCAGTCTCTCATCGAGCAGGGACTGAAACAAAACACAGATCTCCTTTCAGCTGCCCAGAACGTCAAAGCAGCAGAAGCTTCTCTGATGTCAGCCCGACTGGCTTACGCGCCGTCCATAGGTTTGTCTCCACAGGGAACAATCAGTAGTTTCGACAAGAATGCAGCAACCAAAACATACTCACTGCCAGTTACTGCCAGTTGGCAGGTTGACCTGTTCGGACAACTGCTGAACTCCAAGCGGAACGCACAAGTGACGCTGAAACAAACAAAGGCTTACCGTCAGGCTGTGCAGACACAGGTGATCTCCAACATCGCCAATATGTATTATACCCTGCTGATGCTCGACCGCCAGCTGGAAATCACCCAGGCAACGGCTGAAGTACTGAAACGTAATACTGAAACTGTACAGGCTCTTTCGGAGAGATCGACATACACGTCTGCTGCCTTAGCACAAAGCAAAGCTGCCTATGCACAGGTGGTAGCTTCTATTCCCGACATCGAGCAAAGCATCCGCGAAACGGAAAACGCCTTGTCTACTTTCCTGGGAGAAGCTCCGCATGCCATCAAACGTGGAGTACTGGAAACGCAAGTACTTCCAACGGAACTTTCCGCAGGTATTCCTTTGCAATTGTTATCCAACCGTCCGGACGTAAAAGCAGCCGAAATGTCTTTGGCAAGCTGCTATTATAATACGAACTCCGCCCGTGCCGCTTTCTATCCGCAGATTACCCTCAACGGTTCTGCCGGATGGACGAACAGTGCAGGTTCCGCCATCATCAATCCGGGTAAGTTACTGGCATCCGCTGTTGGTTCACTGACTCAGCCTTTATTCTACCGTGGTACGAATATCGCCCGTCTGAAAGCAGCGAAAGCACAGGAAGAACAAGCGAAGTTAACTTTCCAGCAAACGCTATTTAATGCCGGAAGTGAAGTCAGCAATGCACTAAGTTTATACCAAAATACCAGTAAAAAGGCCGAATCTCGCCAAATGCAGGTAGAATCTGCCAAAAAAGCTTCGGAAGATACAAAAGAATTGTTTAACTTAGGGACGTCAACCTATCTGGAGGTATTGTCAGCACAGCAATCTTACCTGAGCGCACAGATTTCTCAGGTTTCCGACTGTTTCGACAAGATGCAGGCTGTAGTCAGCCTTTACCAGGCATTAGGTGGTGGAAGAGAAGATTAACTTTAAACATATACTATTATGATTAGTCCGTTAGCTTACGTAGACCCCGAGGCGAAATTAGGCAAGAATGTAACTGTCTTGCCTTTCGCCTACATCGAGAAGGATGTGGAAATCGGCGATGACTGTACCATCATGTCATACGCCAGTATCCTGAAAGGTACAAAAATGGGGAAAGGAAACAAAATACATCAGAATGCTGTCCTGGGAGCAGAACCGCAAGACTTTCACTATACAGGGGAAGAAAGCAGTCTGATCATCGGAGACAATAACGATATCCGTGAGAATGTAGTAATCAGCCGTGCCACTTTTGCAGGCAATGCTACCAGAATCGGAAACGGAAACTACCTGATGGATAAAGTACACCTTTGCCATGACGTGCAGATCAGCAACAACTGTGTAGTGGGAATCGGTACAACGATTGCAGGTGAATGTGTACTAGACGACTGTGTGATCCTGAGTGGTAACGTTACCTTGCATCAGTACTGCCACATCGGTAGCTGGACACTGGTACAGAGCGGATGCCGCATCTCGAAAGACGTTCCTCCTTATGTAATCATGTCCGGCAATCCTGTTGCCTATCATGGGGTGAATGCTGTGGTACTTTCACAGCACCACAATACATCGGAAAGAATCCTCCGTCATATTGCCAATGCCTACCGCCTGATTTATCAAGGTAACTTCAGCGTTCAGGATGCTGTGCAGAAGATCGTAGACCAGGTTCCGATGAGTGAAGAGATTGAAAACATCGTTAACTTCGTGAGAGGCTCTGAACGAGGAATCGTGAAATAAACGAAGAAACTTTCGCAGATTATATTATAAGGAAGGGTGACACCAATAAAAAAGGCGTCACCCTACTTTTTTTAGAGGATTACGCTACTATATCTTTCTATTCAGGCTTATACTACCGGCTTATTCGAACTCCAGCGAACCGAAGAAATCGGGACGGTGAAAATCTGGTTTCTCTATCTCTATCGGGTTCCATGACAAGAAATGAGGAGTTTGCAGGCTCATCACCACATTTATAGAAATTAGCTTTCACTTCTTTTCCGTCCAGAGACTCAATCTGATGCTTAAAGAACACCTTATAAGGAATAATCAGAGCGACTTCCCAACTCGTATCCTCCACACGTTCTTCGAAAGGCTCATTGCCCAGACTGGACCACCGCTGTACAAGCCCCGTTATTTCTTTCGGAGCATGCTCCCGACCGTTACGGGCCGGTCCGGCACCAATCAGAATCGTTCCGATGCAATTGCATTCTATATTGTAATAGATTCCGTCGCCTGCCGGAATGGAAAAGAACTCCACACAAGAATCAGTCCATACAGAGCCATTATCTTCTCCATATTTGGCGCGCACACTCTCTTCTCTGACTTTGAAATGCAACAGAATAGAATCTTTAGTGTGGGCAATCCGGAAACTTACCTTGGGTTTATAGGGATATTCAGCCCAATTGACGCACTGAACCGACTGGAAATCTATCTTTTCCTCATCAAATAATTTAGGAAGCGAACAAGCCTCTACATTAGCAGAACTAATTTTCTTTACTTTCATATATCTTTCGTTTGGAGGATACAAATATAGTTACTTTCTCCTAATAAGGTTCCCGAAAACCAAATAAAAACAATATATTTGCCATTAGTAATACCTTAAACAGCCGAATTAGTGAGAAAAACAATCCTTTTATTTCTGCTATTTTTAAGCGTAGCTGCTGTCCGTACGTTAGGACAAAATATTACTTTCAGCCATTTGACCACAGATGACGGACTTTCCCAGTTTTCCGTCAACAGCCTGTATATTGACGAACGGGGCATTATATGGATAGGTACGCGCGAAGGGCTGAACCGTTATAACGGTAACGATATCAAAAGCTTCAAGCTCAAAAAGAATGATCCGAACAGCTTGTTCAGCAATACCGTGCTCCGTATCACAGGCAACAAGAACGGCAAAGTTTATCTGCTTTGCACCGACGGAGTAGCCGAATTTGATATGACCACTCAAAGGTTCAGGACCTTGCTTCAAGGCAATGTGGACGCTATCTACTACAACGAGAAGCTATACATCGGAAAGAGGGAGGAAGTATTCGTATTCAACGAAAACACGAACAACTTCGACCTTTACTACCACCTCGCCGGCAAAGACATCACACTATCCTGCCTCCATCTGGACGAGAAGAAAAACTTATGGATGGGAACCACCAGCAACGGCGTTTACTGCCTGTCAGAAGACAAACAACTCTCTCAGCCTATCACGAAAGGAAACATAGCAAGCATCTACGAAGACTCCTCCAAAGAGCTATGGATAGGTAGCTGGGAAGAGGGATTATACCGTATCCGGACCAATGGCGCCATCGACAACTTCCGCCACGACCCGAAGAACCCGAACAGTATATGCTCCGACTTCGTCAGAAGTTGCTGCGAAGACAATCTGGGTAATCTATGGATCGGAACCTTCCACGGACTAAACCGTTACGACAAAAGCACGGGACAGTTCCAGCTTTATACCGCCAATGACAACAAACCCGACGGACTTACCCACTCTTCCATCTGGTGCATCGTGAAAGACGAACATGGCACACTGTGGCTGGGGACTTATTTCGGAGGTGTCAACTATTTCAATCCGGAATATGAGATCTATACCCGCTATAAAGTCGGAGACACAGAGAAAGAAGGACTGAGCAGCCCCATCGTCGGTAGAATGACTGAAGATAAAGACGGAAACCTATGGATTTGTACCGAAGGCGGCGGCGTGAATGTCTACAACCGGAAAAACAATACCTACCGCTGGTATCGCCACGAAGAAGGCAAAAACAGTATCTCGCACAACAATGTCAAAGCAATCTATTACGACCAGGCACAGGAAATAATGTGGATCGGTACGCACTTGGGAGGACTAAACAAACTCGACCTGCGCACGAACCGTTTCACCGTCTACCGGATGAAAGCGGGTGATCTGAGCACACTGCCCTCGGACATTGTCCGTGATATCGTACCTTACGAAGACAAACTGATTATCGCCACACAAAACGGAGTATGCCTCTTCCATCCGGCAACAGGCACCTGCGAACATCTTTTCAAAGACACCAAAGAAGGCAGAAATATCGGCATGGTAGCCAGCCCCTATATCGATAAAGACGGAACGCTATGGATTTCCGCTACCGGAGAGGGGGTATATTCCTACCGCTTCGACACCGGCAAAACTTCACCCATTATGCGCACAATCCCGCTAATCCGAACAGTCTTAGCAACAATAATATCAACAGTATCATGCAGGACAGTAACGGTAATCTGTGGTTCTGCACCTCCGGAAGCGGGCTCGACCGTTACCGTAAGGCAAGTGATGACTTTGAAAACTTCGATGTACAGACAGATGGTTTATCCAGCGACTGTATCTACGAAGTATGCGAATCGTCCATACAGAAAGGAGACTTATTGCTGATTACCAATCAGGGATTCTCACAGTTTGACTACCCACAGAAGAAATTCTACAATTACGGTACCGAGAATGGATTCCCGTTGACTGCCGTCAATGAAAACGCACTATTTGTGACACATGACGGAGAAGTATTCCTTGGCGGTATTCCAGGGAATGATTTCTTTCTGGGAAAAGAAACTGCACTTTACCCCCAAGTCTTACAGCATCATCCTTTCCCGTCTGCTGGTCAACGGAAAGGAAATCACCGCCGGAGACGACACCAGCATTCTGGACCAGTCCATCGCCTATACATCGGAAATCAGTCTGAAAGCCGACCAGTCCATGTTTAGCATAGAATATGCCACTTCCAACTTCATCCCTGCCAACAGGAATGAAATCGTTTACCGCCTCGAAGGCTTCTCTGACGAATGGAATCATACTGACCGCAAACAGACGCTTATCACTTATACCAACCTGAACCCGGGCAAATATACGCTCGTCATCAAATCGGACGGAGACGGCATCGAAGCTGCCCGACTCCTGATCCGCGTATTGCCGCCCTGGTATGAGACGTGGTGGGCTTATCTGATTTATACCATTTGCACTGTCAGTCTGCTGTGGTATCTCATTCAGAACTACAATTCCCGCATCAAACTGCGTGAGTCACTGAAGTACGAGAAGAAGCATATCGAAGACCTCGAAGCACTGAACCAGTCGAAGCTGCGCTTCTTCACCAATATCTCCCACGAGTTCCGTACTCCGTTGACACTGATCGTAGGGCAGGTAGAGACGCTGTTACAGGTGCAGACATTCACGCCTAATATATATAATAAGATATTAGGCATATACAAAAAACAGCCTCCAACTGCGTGAACTGATTACGGAACTACTTGACTTCCGCAAACAGGAACAAGGTCACATGAAGGTCAAAGTCAGCCAGCACAATCTGGTTAACTTCCTGTATGAGAATTATCTGCTCTTCCTCGAATATGCGAGCAGTAAACAAATCAACTTCAAGTTCAACAAACAGAAGGATGACATTGAAGTATGGTATGACCAGAAGCAAATGCAGAAGGTAATCAACAATCTGCTGTCGAACGCATTGAAGCATACAAAGGCGGAAGACACCATCTCCATCAACGTATCGCAGGAGAACCACTCTGTCATTATCGAAATAAAAGATACGGGCACGGGCATCGCTGCCGCTGAAATAGATAAGATATTCGACCGTTTCTATCAGACCGAACGTCTGGACTCCCTGAATACGGGAACCGGAACCGGTATCGGACTGGCATTGACCAAAGGTATTATCGAACTTCATCACGGCACCATTCGGGTAGAAAGCGAACCGGGCAAAGGCAGCAGTTTCATTATCACCCTCAAACTGGGCAACAAGCACTTCACCGATGAGCAAATAGTGCAGGAATCTACGGATGACAGCATCCGGCAACAACCGGAAACCTTTGTGCCGTCAGTAGAAATACTGCCCGACTCCGGATGGAAGGAGGAAGAAAACAAACGCATCGAGGATGCCAAAATGCTGATAGTAGAAGACAACGAATCCATCAAACAGATGTTAGTAAGCATCTTCGAGACTTTCTATCAGGTCACTACCGCTTCTGATGGAGAAGAAGCCATGGAACTGATACAGAAAGACATGCCCAGCATCATACTAAGTGATGTTGTCATGCCGCGTATGTCGGGTACGGAACTCTGCAAGCAGATTAAGACGGATTTCAATACCTGCCACATACCTGTGGTGTTGCTGACGGCACGCACGGCAGTAGAACACAACATTGAAGGACTGAAAATCGGTGCGGACGATTATATCACCAAACCGTTCAACACCAACCTGCTGATTTCCCGTTGCAACAATCTGGTGAACTCACGCCGACTGCTGCAAGAGAAATTCAGCAAACAGCCACAAGCATTTGCCCAAATGCTCGCTACCAACCCAATGGATAAAGAAATGCTGGACCGTGCCATGGCTATCATCGAACGTCATCTGGACAACACAGACTTCAATGTGAACATCTTCGCACGGGAAATGGGCATGGCACGTACCAATCTGTTCACGAAACTGAAAGCCGTCACCGGCCAGACACCGAACGACTTTATATTAAGTATCCGTCTCAAGAAAGGAGCCGTCATGCTGCGGAACAATCCGGAGCTGAACATTACGGAAATTTCCGACCGGATCGGTTTCTCTTCTTCCCGCTATTTCAGTAAATGCTTTAAGGAGATTTACCACGTCAGTCCGCTTGCCTACCGCAAGGGTGAAGAAAAAGAAGAAGAAGGAGACGAAGAAACGGACCAATAACCTGTAAACAGGTAAGCAAGTAGCATTTGAAACGGGAGAACCTATGCCAAAGTAGTTCCCGCCTATTGGCACACTTGTGCCACGCCGTTGGCACGACCGTGCCATCGTAGTGGCACAGCTGTGCCAACAGCGTGGCACAAGCTCCGGGCTACGATGTCAGGAAAAGGCATCCGTAGCCCCGGAACATTTAACCTCTATCTTTAGAATGGACTATTTTGTATCACACCTGTACATTCCTGCTCACTCATTTCCGCCAATCTTCTTATCTTTGTGTTCAGTAATCACTCCATAAAAAAACAACATTATGAAGAATGTCTCACGTTTACTGCCGCTATTGCCCGGTATGGCCCTGCTGACCGGATGCAATCAGAAAGTACAAAAAGACAATAGACAAAACTCCCCAAAGCCCAACATTATTTATATATTCGCGGACGACCTCGGCATAGGCGACCTTAGCTGCTACGGAGCAACAAAGGTCAGTACCCCGCATATCGACCGCCTTGCCGGACAGGGGGTACAATTCACCAACGCTTACGCAACCTCCGCCACCAGCACCCCGTCCCGCTTCGGGCTGCTCACCGGAATGTATCCGTGGCGACAAGAAAATACCGGTATCGCCCCCGGAAACTCGGAACTGATTATCGACACCGCCTGCGTCACAATGGCCGATATGCTGAAAGAAGCAGGCTACGCTACCGGAGTTGTCGGCAAATGGCATCTCGGACTCGGTCCGAAGGGAGGAACCGACTTCAACGGACGAATTACCCCAACGCCCAGAGTATCGGCTTCGACTACGAGTTTGTGATTCCGGCAACCGTAGACCGTGTCCCCTGCGTATTCGTAGAGAACGGGCACGTGGCAGGGCTCGACCCGAACGACCCGATTACCGTGAACTATGACCACAAAGTAGGCAACTGGCCTACGGGAGAAGAAAATCCGGAACTCGTGAAATTAAAGCCCAGTCAGGGACATAACAACACGATTATCAACGGTATCCCCCGCATCGGCTGGATGACCGGAGGCAAGTCCGCCCTCTGGAAAGACGAGGACATCGCCGACATCATCACCGATAAAGCAAAGAACTTCATCGCTTCCCACAAAGAAGAACCTTTCTTCTTATATATGGGTACACAAGACGTACACGTACCGCGTGTACCACATCCCCGCTTTGCCGGAAAGAGCGGTCTGGGAACCCGTGGCGACGTGATCCTGCAACTCGACTGGACAATCGGAGAAATCATGAACACCCTCGACAGCCTCCAGCTGACGGACAACACCATCCTGATATTCACCAGCGACAATGGCCCCGTCATCGACGACGGCTACCAGGACCAAGCCTTTGAACGCTGCTCAACGGACATACCCCGATGGGTATTTACCGTGGTGGAAAGTACAGCGCCTACGAAGCCGGAACCCGCATTCCGTTTATCCTCCGCTGGCCTGCCAAAGTGAAACCGAACAAGCAGCAGGCTCTCTTCTCACAGATCGACGTGTACGCATCGCTTGCCGCCCTGCTGAAACAACCGCTGCCGAAAGGTGCGGCTCCTGACAGTCAGGAACATCTGAACACTCTTTTGGGAAAAGACGACGCCAACCGTGAATACATCGTACAGCAAAATCTCAATAATACGCTCGCCATCGTGAAAGGTCAATGGAAGTACATCGAACCGAGCGACGGCCCCGCTATCGAGTATTGGACAAAAATGGAGTTAGGCAACGACAAACAACCTCAACTTTACGATTTATCCTCCGATCCATCGGAGAAAAACAATGTGGCGAAACTGCATCCGGAGGCCGCAGAGAGCTATCTGAGCTACTAGAATCCGTAAAAGAAAAATAACTTATGAGAACAGGAAAATTGTATGATTTTGCACCAATCTTGAATAATTCTATCCATATTAGAATACTCAATCCGTCTATCTTTGCAAACGTAGATTCAATAAAATCACTTAATTTTTAATATATGAAAAAACATTTATCCAACCAGACTAGAAAAAGGATGTTCTCTATGATAGGGATACTCCTGCTTTCTGTTCCATTTGTGCTTGCACAGGTACTTGTTAAAGGTACAGTGAAGGATAACTTAGGAGAAGGAGTGCCGGGAGCCAGTGTCCAGGTAAAAGGTACTTCGCAAGGAACAATCACTGACCTTGACGGTAAATTTTCTCTCAACATCCCCCAAAAGAACGCTACCTTGGTCATTTCCTTTATTGGCTATATGACTGTCGAAGTAAAAGCAGACTCGCAGAAGCCGATGGTAATCACCCTGAAAGAAGATACTAAAACATTGGACGAAGTCGTTGTTGTCGGTTATCAGGAAGTGCGTCGCCGCGACCTCACCGGTTCTGTAGCGAAAGCCAATATGACAGATGTGCTCACCGCTCCCGTCGCCTCATTCGACCAGGCCCTCGGAGGACGTATCGCCGGAGTAAACGTGACTTCGGGTGAAGGTATGCCGGGCGGCAACATGAGCATTGTGATTCGTGGTAACAACTCACTGACACAGGAGAATTCACCGCTGTTCGTTATCGACGGCTTCCCGATAGAAGACTCATCGGCGGCCAGCACACTGAATCCTTCCGATATCGAGTCGCTCGATTTCCTGAAAGACGCGTCGGCTACAGCGATCTACGGTGCGCGCGGTGCCAACGGTGTTGTCATCATTACCACCAAGAAAGGTAAAGTAGGACGGGCACAGCTATCTTACGACGGCAGTTTCGGTGTGCAGCATGTCACCCGCACTATTCCGATGATGGATGCTTACGAGTTTGTCAAACTGCAGAATGAAATGTATCCCACCGTAGTGGCCGGTTCGTACCTGATGAACTATGAAGGCAAGCAATGGACACTTGACGACTATCGGAACATCGAACAATATAACTGGCAGGACGAGATATTCAAAACAGCCTGGCAGCAGAATCACACAATCAGACTTGCCGGAGGTACGGAAGGGGTACGTTACAACGCCTCCCTGTCCTACTTCGATCAGGACGGTACACTGATAGAGACCGGTTACAAGCGCATGCAGGGACGTATGAACACCGTAGTCCGCCGCGGCAAACTGAACATGAGCCTGACTACCAACTACTCACGTTCTATCCAGACAGGCAGTACTCCGTCTTCTACTTCCTACAGTGGTATGAACAACCTTTTCTATAGCGTATGGGGTTACCGTCCGGTGACTTCTCCCGACACTCCGCTCAGCTTCCTGATGGACAGCGCAACGGACAACGCCGTAGATTCAAGTAATGACTACCGTTTCAACCCGATCAAATCGCAGAAGAACGAATACCGGAAAAGCTATACCAACAATCTGCAGATGAACGGATTCGCAGAGTACGAAGTACTGAAAGGTCTGAAACTGAAAGTTTCCGCCGGATATACCTACGACTCACGTAAGCAGGATCAGTTCAACAACTCGAATACCCGCTACGGAGGACCGACTTCTACAGATAAGGTGAACGCTCAGGTGACCCGTCAGGAACGTCTGACATGGCTGAACGAAAACACGCTGACTTATCAGACTAACATCAAAAAGAAACACTTCCTCAACGTATTGGGAGGTATCACGTTCCAGAACTCGGACTACGAGATTTATTCATTCCGCACAACGCACATCCCCAACGAGTCACTCGGAATGGCGGGCATGAGCGAAGGACAGGCAGGTACTACCACTTCGGCAAAATCCTCATGGGCGATGTTGTCGTACCTCGGACGCGTGACTTACAACTATATGTCCAAGTATTACGCCACCGCTTCTTTCCGTGCCGACGGTTCTTCCAAGTTCAACAAGGCCAACCGTTACGGATACTTCCCTTCCGCATCACTGGCATGGAGCTTCTCAGAAGAAGAGTTCATGAAACCATTGAAAAGCGTACTGTCCAGCGGCAAGATTCGTCTGAGCTGGGGACTCACGGGTAACAACCGTATCGGTGAGTACGATTATTATGCACTGCTGGCCGTATTGAAATCCAGAGTCGGCTCATATACATCGACAAACTCCCTTCCAAGCGGTGTTTATCCGTTCGACAATGATGCAACCAATGCAGGTGTCGTTCCTACTTCTTTGCCCAACAAAGACCTGAAATGGGAAACAACCGAACAATGGAATGCAGGTCTCGACCTCGGATTCTTCGACGAACGCATCGGAATAACGATGGATATCTACCGGAAGACTACCCGCGACCTGTTGCTGGATGCTTCTCTGCCCTACTCTTCGGGTTATTACAGCGCTACGAAGAACATCGGTAAAGTACGCAACGACGGTCTGGAACTCAGTCTGAACACAGTTAACTTCCAGACACGCGCCTTCAAGTGGACGACTAACTTCAACATTTCTTTCAATAAGAACGAAGTACTGGCCCTGTCGGAAAATCAGACAGCCTTGCTGACTGCCGCCCAGTTCGACCAGAACTACAACGGTCAATCCAGCTACATCGCCAAAATCGGTCTGCCGATGGGACTGATGTACGGCTACGTTTACGAAGGCACATACAAGTATGACGACTTCAACAAATCGGGTAATTCATACAGCCTGAAACCAGGAGTAGCCCACTACTCTACTGAGACCAACACTCAGCCGGGTATGCCCAAATACGCTGACCTTAACGGCGACGGAGTAGTTGACTCCAACGACCGTACGATTATCGGACGCGGACTTCCGATACATACCGGTGGTTTCACCAACAACTTTGAATACAAAGGTATCGATCTGAGCATTTTCTTCCAGTGGTCTTACGGCAACGATATCATGAATGCCAACCGTCTGTTCTTTGAAAGCTCTAACAACAGATCACGCGAATTGAACCAGTTCGCCAGCTATGCCAACCGTTGGACAGCCGACAACCCGACCAGTGATATTCCCGCGGCTACCAACTCCTCTTCCAACCGTGTCATTTCTTCACGCATCATCGAGGACGGTTCGTACCTCCGCCTGAAGAATGTGACCATAGGCTATACCTTCCCTCCAAGCTGGTGAAGAAATGGAAAATAGACAAAGCGCGTGTCTATGTTGCCGCACAAAACCTGTGGACATGTACCGGCTATTCCGGTTATGACCCGGAAGTATCTGTACGCAACAGCGCACTGACTCCCGGCCTGGACTACTCTTCCTATCCGAGAGCATACTCTATCAGCCTTCGGTGTAAGTCTGGGATTCTAAACGGATAAGATAGTAACAGTTAGAAAAAAAGAATTCGATTATGAAAGCATTAAAAATAACAATCATAGCTCTATTGGCAGGTTTCAGCATGGCATCCTGTGACTTTCTGGACAAAGAACCTACCAAACTGACGCCGGAGAACTACTTCAACACCCCCTGCTGAAGCCAACTCATTCCTGACAGGCGTCTACGCCATACTGTCGCAACCCACTTTCTACGGCGGCGACTATATGTATCTCGTAGCCGGTGACGACTTATCGCACTACGGAGGCAGCGGACGCGGTCCTGCCTCTACCGGACTGATCTGTAACAATGCCACTACCAGTGACAATGCCGTGACTGCCTTCTGGTATGCCCTCTATTCAGGTATCAACCGTGCCAACATGTTCCTCGAAAACATCGATAAAGTAACCGGTTTCGACTCAGGCGTCAAAGAGCAATACATCGCCGAAGCCCGTTTCCTGCGTGCATTCTACTATTTCAACCTGGTGGAGTGCTGGGGAGATGTTCCTTTCAAAACGGTTTCTACGCAAAGCGTTACCAACCTGAACATCCCGCGTACGGACAAACAGGAAATCTACGACTTCATCGTCTCCGAAATGGCGGATGCGGCTGAGACCGGTCTGAAGTCAGCAGCCGACCTTGCTTATAAGCCGGGACGTATCTCCCAGTCTACCGCATGGGGCATACTGGCACGTGTCTATCTGTTCCGTGCAGGCGAGCACTACCGCGAAGACCGCAATGCCACACAGGCCGAGAAGAAGGACTATTTCGAAAGAGCCAGCTTCTACGCCCAGAAAGTAATGACTGCCGGACACAAACTGGCTGCCAACTACTGGGACCCTTTCATCGATATGTGTTCCGACAAGTATAACACCACTGCCAACGAAAGTATCTGGGAAGCCGAATTCGCAGGCAACAACACTTCGGATACACAGGCGGAAGGCCGTATCGGTAACATCATCGGACTTGCCGGCCCCGATATGTCTTCCAAAAGCGACGTGGTAGGATCAAAAGACCCCGGATATGCTTATGCCTTCATCTACAGCACTCCGAAACTGTACAACCTTTATGTGAACAACGGTGACACCAAGCGTTTCAACTGGAGCATCGCACCGTTTGAATACAAAGAAGCCGGAGGTAAGAATACAGGGGTAACCCATCGTGAATTTGAGCAGGGCAAACTTGCTGAAGTAATGTCTCAATACGGTCAGGAACGCGGAACTTACCAGTACGCAGGTGACACAGAAAAGACCACAGCCACCAAGAACTACAGCCGTATGTGCGGCAAGTACCGCCGTGAATACGAAGCGGACAAGAAAGACAAGAACTATACGGCTATCAACTTCCCCATCCTGCGCTATGCAGACGTACTGCTGATGATCGCAGAAGCGGAAAACGAAGCGAACAACGGCCCTACCACGCTGGCTTACCAATGTCTGAAGGAAGTAAGAGACCGCGCCGGTCTGAGCGAGCTTTCCGACATGACGCAGGCAGAATTCCGCCAGACCGTAAAAGATGAACGTGCCATGGAACTTTGTTTCGAATACACCCGCCGTTTCGACCTGATCCGCTGGGGTGAGTATGTAAAGAACATGAGAGCGCTGGTGACCGAAGCACAATCCGGCAATAACTGGACGCAGGGACCGACCAACGTATATACATACTTCAACATCTCCAGCACATACAACTACTTCCCGATTCCGGATGCGGAAATGAGTGTGAACAAAGATATCACACAGAACAATCCGGGTTGGTAATCAAAGTATTCATCCATAAAAGCATCATAGATTATGAAAACATATAAACTCATAGCCATCTGTATAGCGAGCCTCTTCTTCGGGGCTTGCAGCGACGGGCTGGACGAAGCGGTAGGTCTGCACGTAAAAGTAGCGACCAACGAGAATGTAAGCTTCGACGGACAGATCATTACTGCCAAGAAAGGCACTCCGATAGAGTTCATCCTTTCGGGCGATCCGGACTTCCTGACATTCTTCAGTGGAGAAGCGGGCAGCAAATACGAATATCGCGAACGCGAAACAATTGATCCTTCACAGATCAAGTCGTCCACACTGAACTTCTCTATCTGGTTCCAGTATGGAAACCCAAGCACGACATTAGAGAAACACGTGTATATATCCGACGAATTCACCGGATTATACAAGGATAATTTCGAAGCCGACTCTTTGCTTGTAGAGCAATTCGAGAAGGACGGTAAATGGAAAGAACTGGTTCCACAATCCTCCTTCCCCACAGCGGCGGTAGGTAATGCTGATCTTGCCACTCCATACAGTTTCGATATGAAAGAGTACATGGGCAAACGAATTGCCATCGCCATTTGCTACCGGGGTATTGACAATACCGTAGCACAGTCAAAGATGTACTTTGAGCAGATGCGCATCAACAATGTGATGACCAGCGGACAGGAAACTGAATATTCTGCCGGTTCTTTCGGTTTCACTCCGGTCAACATGAAGAACAAATGGAACCTGAAAGATCAGACAGGCATGACCAATGACCGTGAATACGGAACGGTTACAAACAACACATCCGGTATCTGGAACCTGACAGGTGTAGGCGGTGGCTCCTTCTTCATCCATAGTACCAATGCAAATGATCCGCTGAAATACAGCTGGCTGGTCTCTGACCTGATCACCGTCAACTCTTGCAGCCCCGATCAGGGAACAAAGGTGAAGGATATCACTCAGAGTCTGAGCTCCTATACATATACGTACAACGAGATTGGTATTTACAACGTAACGTTCCTCGCCAGAAATGCCAATATCGACCACTCATCTACTACTACCTACCACATGGTTGTGAACGTAGTAGAATAACAATCAACGAATAAAATAATAACTAATACATTATATCTATGAATTACTTTAAATCAATCATGTTAACCGCATTTGCGCTGTTTGCATTGGCAGCGTGCGATACAGACGACTTGAGAGACGATGTTGACAATCTGAAAGACCGTGTAGCGTCTCTGGAAGCACAAGTCAGTCTATTGAACGATAACATGACAGCTATCAAGCGATTGCTTGAAGGTGGTCAGACTATTACAGAAGTGACAAATACAGACGGTACATATAAACTGAAACTGAGTAACGGAGAAACCATCTCACTGACACAAGGCTCAAAGGGAGAAGTAGCTTATCCTGAGATTACTGTCAATGACGAGGGTCAATGGGTAGTGAACGGTGAAGTGCTGATGCAGAACGGTACACCTGTTCAGGCTGTAGGAACTCCCGGTAAAGACGGTATAGCTCCCAAGTTCCGGATTACGGACGAAGGAAAGGCTTCTGGCAGGTGAGCTATGATAACGGAGCGAACTGGGAAGATGTACTCGATACAGACGGACAAAAGGTATCCGCTGTCAGCGATGGTTCCGGAGGAAGCAGTGCAGACTCTTTCTTTGAGGAAGTATATGTAGACTCAACCGGAGAATTCTTCGTGATCAAACTGAAAGGACAGACGGAAGCCATCTCTATACCTATCGTGAAAGACCTGTTGTGCGAAATCACCGAACCGGAAACCGGAATGAAGAACGGATACTGGGAAATCGGCTATGGCAAGACTGCTACTACGACTGTGAAAGTGAAAGGTGAAAACGTCATCGTTACTGCTCCCGCCGGCTGGGTGGCTACCGTAAGCGAAGCGGATGAAAGCACTAATGTAGCTACATTGAGCATCACAGCTCCGGCAAGTGCCGTTGCCAATACACGTGCAACAGCGGACAATGGAGCGGACGTAACCGTGCAAGTGAATAAGGGTGCCAGCTGGGCAGTTGCCAAGATTCAGGTGAAGGCTGTAGAGGTGGTTGACAGCTACTATGCCGTATACAATGAGGAGGAAATATTACGATCAATGGTATTGAAGTAAACCAAACTAAATTCCCGGATGCGACTTATATTGAATCCAATCAGGCAGTGACCAAAGAAGGAATTTACTTTATCAAGGAAGGAGTCACAATAAATTATACAGGTACAGGCAGTGTCCAAAACCTGATCTTCATTGGCGACAACTCACAGAAAAGCAGCACAGTCAATGTTGATGTTCAAATCAAACTGGTACAGACTTCAGGTGAAGGACATTTCTTATGCAAGAACATCGCATTAGTAGGAACCAGTACCTTGAACAATCAGATATTCACATATAATACAGATAATAATCCGTTTAAATATGTAGCTTTTGACCAATGTCAGATAACTCCTTCCGCAGGGAAACACATCCTATACTTGAGTTCCAACACCCGTAGCATAGAAAACTTCAGTATGGAAAATTCTACCTTCAAATCTGAATCAGCCAATCAGAAGTATATCATCAGCCTCGGAGCGAGCACTAGTCAGGACTACAAGAATATTGTATTCAAAAACAATGTATTCTATTGTCCTGAAGGAAAGGTCAATCAGTTTGGCCTATTTGTCGGAAGTAAAGCCGGTATAGCTAACTGTGTACTTGAAAACAACACATTTGTCAATTTGGAAACTGCAACAACGGGAATGGTATATGTAGATAAGCTGGCTGACATTTCTGTAAAGAACAATATCTTCTGGACAAATACAGCAGGAGCAAATGCCTGCATTATTTTCCGCCCTGTTACAACATCCCCTTCCGGAACGACTTGTGTAAACAACATTGTTTATAAGACAATGACATTCAACTGGCAGATGTTCTATGGAGGTAAAGCTCCATTTGAAAGCATGGAGCAACTTAATATACTAGAAGCCAATCCGTTCGACGGCGGCACCTTCGACCTCGCCAACGGTATTTTCGTTCCGAATGCAGAATATGCCGAATACGGTGCAACCAACTAATACCGACTAACGTATGAAAAAAGTAATATCAATCATATGTATCACCCTCCTCGTCGCACTTTACTCGTGCGACGAACGGGATGATCTGCGCTCCGACATTGACAACCTGAAAGAACGGGTAGCCAATCTGGAAGCGAGCATAGAACAGATGAACTCGGACATCAGCAACTATCAGCAGATGGTTGAAGGGAAAATTCTGGTGGTGGGGTACAGTAAAGATGAGCAGGACAACTATACCATCGAACTGAGCAACGGCGAAACCGTAACCATATACAGCGGCAAAGTAGACATGAACGACATGCCTTTGTTCAGCGTCAACGCATCAGGCCACTGGGCGTATACCATCAACGGCATGACCACCGAGCTGCTTGTAAACGACAAACCGGTAAGCGCCATCCCCGAAACAGGAACAGCAGGGGTAACTCCGAAGCTGAAAGTAGATGCAAACGGCTTCTGGCTGATTTCTGTCGATAACGGAAGCACCTGGAACAAATTGGGCAACAACCAGATCGCCGACGGAACGCAAGCCGTTGCCAACGCAAAAGTTCCCTGTTCAGCAATGTAACCATTGACGAAGCTACCGGACAGATCACCTTTACCATACGTGCCGACAACAGCCAGGTGAAGGTTCCTATCTACGGAAAAGACTTCTACCTGACCATCGAATACGAAGGTACAGCCACTTTCGGTCTGGGACAAAAGCAGGAATTCGTGGTAGAACAAGCCAACGTGGAAACAGCCACCATCGAAAACCAGACATGGGGCGTGAAACTGACAGAAAACAAACTGATTGTCACCGCACCTAAAACGAATGTACAAGGAAAAGTATACGAGGAACAGATATACATCAAGATATTCTCGAAAGAAGGCTACTGCCGGGTAGTGAAGCTTCCGGTGAAACTGCTGACTACGGAAATAGATGCCAGCTCGGCTTTAGCCTGGCAACGCTTCAAACAGGGAGAAAACAATGTGCTGCTCGACTATTCGTATGCCGGATATAATCATGGAGAAAGTGCGCCGCAAGGCGCATTTTCTTTAGGATACCAAGTGATCAACGTAAAGGAACGCATGACTTCCAAAAACATGACTGCCCGCGAAGCGCTGATCAACATCCTGCAGGAGAATAACATGACGAAAGTGAACGGAACCAACAAGATGAATGCCAACGCGAAGATTGTGATCTACTTCCCCGCAGGAGACTACGTTCTTCACAACGACGACGACAATACGCGCGACGAAAGCAAGCAGAAAGATGCCGTAGACTCGAAAAACAACAATGTCAGCAACGGCATTGAAATCTATGGCGGTAACTTTGTAATCAAAGGTGACGGTCCCGACAAAACACGGCTGATTATGGAGACACCTCATCTGCCGACAAGCATCAGCAACCTCAGTTCATCGCCTGTTCTGCTGGCAATCAAGCACACGAACGGTCCGAACAACGCCGGCAACTCTCCCCAACTTGCTTCCGTCACCGAGAATGCACAACGCGGAGACTTCACCGTAAAAGTCAGCGGGACCACCGGGATTTCTTCCGGCCAGTGGGTGCAGTTACGTCTGCGCAGCGGAGACAGGGAGTTGGTGAAAAAAGAGATCGGCCCGATTGCCCTCAATGAGAACTGGGCGATAGCGAAAGCCCCTATCTCCATCAACCAGAACGCTGACGACCAGTACGGAGTCAAAATCACCGAGTTCCATCAAGTGAAATCCGCCGCAAACGGCAAGATCACTTTCTACGAACCGATCATGCACGATATCGACATCAAGTATAACGATACCGAAGGATGGGAAATCCGCACACATACAAGTACCTGGAAAATGTCGGTGTAGAAGACCTCAGCTTTGTAGGAAACGCATTGGACGGCTACGCCCATCACGGAGAAGGACACGCCGAACAGGCTAAAGTAGGCTGGCAATACGACGGAGCCTACAAACCGCTGCTGCTGCAACGTGTAGTCAATTCATGGGTACGCAACGTCCACTTTGAGAGTGTCAGCGAAGCGCTTACGTTTGCCGAATCTGCCAACAGCTCGGCATACAACATCCGTATCAGTGGAAAACGCGGACATTCAGCCGTACGTTCGCAAGGTTCCTCACGTGTCTTTATCGGTAAAGTCCGCGATGAAAGCGCAGGAAATGACGTATACGGCAAGAGTTGCCAAGGGCAGTTCCACGGTTGCGGCGTATCGAAGCCAAGTGTAGGAACCGTATTATGGAACGTAACCTGGGGCAATGACGCCTGCTTCGAATCCCATGCCACACAGCCTCGTGCTACGCTGATAGACAACTGTCGGGGAGGCCTTGTGTACTACCGTGCGGGAGGTGATGAAAATGAAGTCCCCAATCACCTGGGCGACCTCACCCTGTGGAACCTGAACGTGACCGGAACGGACTCTCATGCCTCCAACTTCGAATGGTGGAGCGACAGCGACAAATGGTGGAAGATTTTCCCGCCTATCGTAGTCGGTGTACACGGTACGAAGGTACAATTCGCAGGTACGGACCGGCAACAGGTCACCTATGAAGAGAGTACCGGTGCAAAGGTATCCCCCGAATCTTTGTACGAGGCACAATTGCGTGAACGTCGGGCTACGTGCCCGGATGGCTGAATGCACTTAAATAAAAAGCATCCCCCACACACGATTTTTCTAACCTTTCGTTAAAAAACGTATATGAAAATCAGACTTTAATCAATTTAACACCCAAAAGAGAGGGGCCGTGAGGTTCCTCTCTTTTACTTTTCTGTATCTTTGCAGCAAAATAAAAGATATGCAAGATACATTACCTATTCATTTTGCTCCGCTGCAAGGTTACACCGAAGCATTTTACCGCAACGCACACGCTAAGTATTTCGGCGGCGTAGACACTTATTATACTCCGTTCGTACGACTGGAAAGAGGAGATCCCCGTCGCAGAGATGTCCGGGGAATCGAACCTGAGGAGAATAGGGTGCCCCACCTGAATCCTCAGGTTGATAGCCTCGTCGGCAGAGAAAGCAGAAGTGATTTTATCCCTTTTCATCGAAAAAGGATACCGGGAAGCGGACATAAACTTAGGCTGTCCGTTCCCTCTTCTGGCGAGACGCCACAATGGCTCCGGCATCCTTCCTTATCCCGAAGAGGTGAAAGCATTGCTCAGCATTGTCACCCGATATCCGCAAATCAGCTTCTCCGTCAAAATGAGACTGGGATGGGAACAGCCGGACGAATGCCTGGCTCTGGCTCCTATATTGAACGACCTGCCTTTGCGCCAAATCACCATGCATCCCCGTCTGGGCAAACAAGGATACAAAGGAGAAGTAGACTTGGAAGGCTTCTCAGCTTTCCGGGAGGTCTGCCGGCTTCCGCTTGTCTACAATGGTGATATTCATCTTGTGAAAGACATCCAACGCATCAGCAAGCAATTCCCTTCACTGGCGGGAATCATGATAGGACGGGGACTGCTGGCAAATCCGGCCTTAGCTTTGGAATACAAAGAAAACCGTACGCTCGCGCCCGATGAAATAAGGAAAAGACTGAAATCCATGCACAGAGACGTGTTCGACGATTACGACATACTATTGACAGGAGGAAACGGACAGTTGCTGAACAAAATGAAAGCCTTTTTGGGAATATATGGAACCCCTAGTCGACAGGAAGATATTAAAAGCAATCCACAAAAGCACAGGCATCAGCAAATATTATCAGGCTACCGAAGCCTTTTTTAATCAACGATAGGCTGACCGATTTTGAGTTAATGATTTGCTAACCGTTCTCATTAATGGAAAGTATTCTGAATAAAGCATCTATTCTTCAATATTTCACTGTACCTTTGAAAACTTGAAACCAAATGATACAAATATGGCGAAGATTAAAGTGCAGAATACGGAGATTACGGTCGTTGCATATAACGACAACGATTATATTTCACTAACTGATATGGCTCGCAGTCAGATGCAAGAGCATATCATTTTTCGATGGCTTAGTTTGAAAAGTACCCTTGAGTATATCGGGGAATGGGAAATGTTGTACAATCAAGTTTTAATTGTACCGAATTCGGTACAATTAAAAATATGGCATGAACAGAACCCGAACTGAAAGGCAACATTCGTGACTATGCCTCTATCAATGAACTGATTTGTCTTTCTAACATGGAGAACTTAAATGCCGTGTTTATTGACCAAGGTATTCCACAAGGTGAGCGACTCATAAAGTTAAACCAAATAGCTATTCAGCAAATGCGTATATTGGAGGATGATGGGAAGAGAAAATTGTTAAAGTAGAATTGACTTTCAGTCCAAATCATTTAGTGCCATTCCTCTCTTTTTTATTCGTTTATTCCATCGTTTTTATATAATTTTGCGCCCGTTTATTAACAAGCACATTATGAAAAAACACATTCTATTATCTCTCAGCCTTGATTACACTATCAAGCAGTTTCGCACAATTGAAGGATTTTAAATTCAAATTCTACGGACAGATTCGTACGGACTTCTACTATAACAGCCGTGCCAACGAGGAAACGGTAGACGGGTTGTTCTACATGTACCCCAAAGATGAAATGCTCGACGGCAATGGCGAAGACCTGAACGCTACATCGAACAGCAACTTCTATACATTATACTCCCGTCTGGGGCTGGACGTGGCAGGACCGAAGCTGGGAACAGCCAAGACTTCCGCCAAAGTGGAAGTGGATTTCCGTGGTTCGGGAACCTCCTATTCTACCATACGCCTCCGTCATGCTTACTTTAATCTGGACTGGGGAAAGTCGGCTGTATTGGTAGGACAAACCTGGCATCCGTTGTTCGGCGATGTATCTCCTCAGATACTTAATCTTTCCGTAGGAGCACCGTTCCAGCCATTCAGCCGTGCACCGCAGATTCGTTATCGCTTCACAGATAAGAAGTTCCAGTTAACCGGAGCATTGGTATGGCAGTCTCAATATCTGTCGCAGGGACCTGCCGGAAAAGTCAGGAATATATAAAGAAGAGCAATATTCCAGAGATTTATATCGGAGCTGATTATAAAAATGGAGGCTTACTGGCTGGTGTCGGCATTGAAATGATTTCATTGAAGCCACGTACACAATCCTCGTGGGAAGATCCACGTATGATCCGGGCACCAATAGTACCATACTTACCACACGTATCTGCAAAGTAGACGAACGTATCACCACCTTGTCTTATGAGGCTCATGTAAAATACACGAATAAGAATTGGTTTATCGGAGCCAAAAGCGTACTAGGTTCCAACCTGACGCAAGCATCCGGCTTGGGAGGATTCGGAATCAAGCACATAGACAACAAGACAAAAGAGCAGGAATACACTCCGATACGCTTCTCCAGGCTCCTGGCTGAATGTAGTTTACGGACAGAAATGGAAACCGGGAATCTTTGTAGGATACGCCAAAAACTTAGGTACAAGCGACGAATTAGTCTCCGACCAACTCTATGGAACAGGAACCAACCTCGACAAACTGGTAACTGCCGGAGCTGAACTGACCTACAATGTTCCTCACTGGAAGTTCGGAGTTGAATATACATTAAGTTCGGCATGGTACGGAAAGCTGGACAAATCGGAGGGCAAGATCATAGATACCCATTCTGTTAGCAATAACCGTATCGTAGCAGTCGCTATGTTCATGTTCTAAGTTACAGTAAATCATTCAACTGAAACTATATATTCAATTCCCATATTGTCGAGGGTGTGTCAGAGTCCAGTTAGTATTGACACACCTTCTTTATAATTGTAATATACCCCTTTCTTTGAATCAATGAAAACCCAGTTATCAGTTTGTTTCTTTTTACGGAAATTGATTACACGGATTAACACGGTTGTTTTACGTAATCATACAACCCCAGTTTGTGGGTTACGGATTCCGGTTGTTTTACGTAATCATAGCACTAAAACCGTGTTAATCCGTGTAATCCGTGCCTAAATATATTCTTTTTCCGTACAGTATGGGGTTCAAACCAGGTTTTCGGACTACCCTCAGACGTTTAAAACTTTTAGTTTCATTGCTTGAAACTAAAGGTTTCAAGGCATGAAACTAAAAGTTTCGTCCCATGAAACCAATCGGAGAAGTACTCGATTAGGCTGACTTGACCACCCGATTGGATTGACTTGACCACATCAATTGTTGCAATTGACCTGTTCGTTCGAAAAGCATTACCTCATTTATCAGTCAATAATGGATGACCTCTCAGCTATTAACACCTGATTTCTCAATTATTAATAACTGACGTGTCAACTGTTAACAGCTGACACATCAGACATTAACATCCTATAAATCAATTAATAACATTAGAAAAACAATATATAATACGATATAGCGGAGTGAGAGCAACCACTTGCCCTCATACTTGCCACCACACTTGCTACCATATCTGTAACCACGATGGATAAAGCGATACAGGGAGAAAATGAGAGCATGGGAGCAAAACTCATGTTTAATTCACAGGAGGCTGAGTCCTAGCTAAGCCTAACCTGAGTTTCCTTTTCAACCACCGGAGAGATCTTTACAAAGAAAGATACCCGATCTGTAGACTTCATTGTTGTTATTGCCTTGGATTCCTCCATCAGTCTTTTCAGGCTCCATCCACATTTTCTCCTGTAGTTCTTTCTTTATTTCCTCTCTTATAGCCCATTCCTTCTCGAGCGTCATTACCGCCTCGCTTTCTGCTCTCACTTCATTTTGAAGCGTATCGAGCTGCTCACGCAATTCCTTGTTTTCCTGCTGCAACTGTTGCAACAATAGGTCATAGCTTCGCAACCTCTCTTTTAGCGAATTACGTTCCAGCATCAACTGAAGATTGACGGATTCTTTGGCAGTGAATGCCCCGTGTTTTATCCGACTATTCAGATCACATACCACAGAACGGAACTCACGCACAGCTTCTTCCGGTGTCATATTATGGGCGGCAGCCAGTTTTTCCAGCCGGTGCCCTTTTACGATGGAGCAGAAGATGGCACGCCTTCTATCATCAGCAATCAACAATGCCATCGCCTTTATCACTACCGGATACAGGTTGAAACATTCGCTCTGCAAACGAATGTAAAGTTCCGCTTCCTCGTATTGGAGCATCTCTTTCCGGATAGCTTCATCCTTGTTTCGGATAAGCATTTCAAGATTCTTTTTCTTTTGTGCCATCACCTCTTCTAAGTCCATATCGCTTTCGTTGTTTTGGTTGTCTTTCAGAAAAACAACTAGGCGTCCATGCACTCCCTAAAAAAGATGTGGGGTTTGGGGTAAAAAAAGAAAGGCATGGACGCTGTTGTCATCTCACTATCTGAGTAGAGGCGTTGGCTAACCCTTCAAGACTAGTGATAAACAACAGACATCCATGCCAATCCTATATATAGGAATGCTATATAACAATCGGCATGGAATATCTGTTGCATCACTTCCTCTTGAATTTAAGTAGCCAACTTTTCTACTCAGGGAAGTAATACGTATATTCCTATAAGTATTAAAACACCTTTCCCCTACATTCACGTCACGCTGACGGAGGAGAAAGGTGTATGCAAAGATATGTATTAATTCCGAAATCTCAACGAGAAGGCAGAAGTTCTTTTACCGGAAAGGAAGAAATTATTTCTCCAGTTCTACCTCATAGCTGGCTCCATCCTTACAGAGAAAGCGGAGCACCGTTTGTTTCTTATCCTTTGACAGCACTTTACAGAAAGGAGTTTCCACTACATTCCACATGCCTTTCAAAGTTACCGTCACAGGAATCTCACCGCTTTCATTACCAATCCACGGGCGTGAATAGATACTGCGCTCAATACGTTTTCCGTCTTTATCGAAAGCCTCGTCACTCGGACCACGATACAAGGCCAAATCCGGTTGAGCTATAGTCAATAAAACTTTATCAGCAGATTCCTTGCGAACCATTGCCAGACAGGAAGTATCCGTACGCTGCAACAATCCACCGGGAAGCACTGACCGGGGAGTTTCGAAAAGCACATAGGAAGTTATTCCGTCAGAGGGCGATTCTATGATATGCGCATTACGGTCTCGCTGCAATACACTGTAAGCGGGCTTCTTTGCAAAGGCAGTCATCGTCTTCCGGTCGGTTCCCGGCAGAATCGCATATTCGTAACTTCCCGCTTTCGGGGCTTTCCCATGATCGATAATCAATGATACCCAGTCTCCTTTCGTTTCTTTGCCTGTATCCTGCATACGGGAGTATTGAGGAAAGTTTTTCTCGAATCTTGCAGCAACCGGCACATAATACCCGGTACCCAGATGATCCATCCAGACTTTTCCCCCACCCGCTTCCTTCTTCCAATAGTCATGCGCCGCTTGATCTGTCACCGCCAGTTGGAAAATGGTGGTTTCCGTAGGATACTCCGTATGGGAGTTCTCGATATCCGATCCCAGACAAACAATCATTCCACCGATGAAATGGAAGGATTTTCGCGCACGATGCGTTCCGTTATACTTATCATGCTCGTGCAGTTTCATTCCGAAGTTGCCGTTCATCTTCTGTTGTGACAAACCGCCGGCAAATGCTTCATCCGAATAAAGCATCTCTTCCATTCCGGAGAAAGTGTCTACATTCAGAACGTCGGCTTTGAGCAGGTCCAGCGGGAGATGGATGGAAGTCACTCCCGGAATACGGTTCCAGTCGAAACCTTCCTGCTGCCATCCGCTGGTGGCGGGAGTCACTGTTTGTCCCGGAGGAGCTGTCAGAATCTGGAGGCTTCCGTGTGCCAGATAGCGTCCATAGAGATTATGTCCCAGATAATGTTCGGCTGCCCAAAGATACCGCGAATGTCCGCGTGCCACAGCCGACCAGTTTCCGCGCCGTTGTACGGACACACAGCCATAGCCCAGCGACAGGTTCCCTTGCGGGTCGGGTTCTGCACGAAAGCCATTTCTGACCAATCGTTCGGCAATCCTGCGTTCCTGTGCGTTCGATACTTTCGGCATATACTCCGGTTCCTGCTCCGCAACCGAAGAATCGGAAGACACGAGGCGCAGGTAGGCAGATGCCATCTCTTTATCAAAATCGTCCTTTCCATCGGGAGTTCCGGCTACTGCCATCAAGGCATAGTGCATAGGAACCAGCTTTCCCTTCCGTCGGGATGACGGCCTGACATGGATAAGGGGAAATTCAGTTTATTACAATAGAAACGCATGGCAAGCAGGACGTTCTTTACCGTCCGATGTGCCAATTCGGAGACAGCAAGGCTTGTCCGGCTGAAAAGATAAATCATATTGGTCGCCCCGTCCAGTCCGCCAACAGCATAAGCGGGATAGTTATTGCGGTGATGAAAGCTCCTCCGTCTGCTTTGAAGGAACCGGAAAGCCCCGGTGCGGGACGACAGCCGTAGTCAATCCATCGGGAGAAGGATTTCAGATATTGCAGTTTCTCGGGGTGTCTTCCATCATCAGAATGCTCGCAATGCGACCGGTCGTTTGTGTATTGAAGGAGTCCATGTCGATGCCGTTACCTTCCGGCTTGGGATATACCTCATTGGTGATAGCATACCAGCGCAACGTCCGTTCCGCTTCAAGCAGCTTTCCTTCGTCACGCAGTACATCTTTCATCAGGAAGTAAGCCGGATAAAGTCCGCGCACGCTATATCCGTAATGGTGGATATTGCCCCAGCAACTGCCGTAAGCCACTCCCTGATCGGTGATATGGTCATACATCGCCATAAATTTCCGCTTCATTTCCTCACGGGTCGGAGAATCCGCCTCACTGTTATGGTAAGCTACCGCAATCCGTTTCATCAAATCAAAATAAGCACGCATCTCGATTCCCATCTTGGTCAGCATATCTTTGTCCCAGTCCGGAATCATCCGCTCGTAGGCTTCGGACGCACGCACCATGAAAACGGGCACTCCGGTAACTTGCCCGTCCTTATAGGTAATCCGGTAGAGATCATATTTCTTACGGATGGCTTCCACTTCCTTCTCCGTAATCTTCCCTTTGGTATAGATCATATCACGGAAACGCCGTTCCAGCAGACGCATTTCCTGCCGTTGGCTGTCGCTTACGGGCGTCAGTTCGATGTCCGGTTTCAGCAGGGAGTGTTTGTAAAGCACCAGCCAGTGATTGGTGGTGCCGGCATTGACAAACGGCACTTGCAGGTCCGCCGTCTGCTGGCGGGCATCTACCTTTGTCGCAGTGATCAGATGATCGATGAAAAGGCGCCCTTTTGCATTGGGAGCCACGATACGGAGCCCGTTCATTCCCTCTTCCGGCGTCCCTTGCATATCGCGTTCATAGCAGACCCATGCCGCACGCCATCCTTTGAAATTGATGCCGAAAGGAAAAGAGGTACACTTTCTGCCGTCTTTCAGAAACTCAAACTCGATAGCAGCATCCTGAGGCTGTTCATTGTATATCCATACGATGAAAGCGGAAAGATACAGGTCCTTCCCTGTCGGGTCTTTCTTTTCGAACTTCAGGTCTTTCCTGAGTTCCAATACGCCGTTCGGTTCAAAGGTCCATTCCAGCGAATATTTTCCGTCTTTATAATGTGCACCGGATCTGTTCAACTGCGACCGCACACCTGTCACACAGGCAGGCAGCTGCGGCTCTTCAAAAGAGAACATCCGCTCGTCCGTAACTATCTGCGCATGGAGGAATGCCGGACTGAGAAAAGACAATATCAACAAAGTCACTGACTGGGTAAAGGAATTGCTTCATCATTCAGGGGATTAGTTTAAAGATCGTTTATTTCCGGGTACAAAGAAACCCCTCTTTCCGGAAAAAGAGGGGTTCAAATCGTACAAAATACCTCAAATTATGTATTCAGGAAAAAAAAGATACCCTGTCTTCTCCTAAGGATGCAATTCTTTAAAGGCAGCATTTTCTTCCTGCACATGCTGAATCGTTTGTTTCAGTTCTGCAATCGGCAGGTCGTATCCGTACCAGCCCGTATAGCAGTCCACCACATACCACTTTCCATCCGGCAGCAACTCGAACTCAACACGCAAATCAACCTCCGATTCCTCGTATCCTGCCTCAAACACTTTATGTGCCGGCTCGTTCAATGTAAACTTGGATACATAAACACCGCCCTCTTCTTGTGTGATACGTTCTTCCCTCAAGGTCTCACTATCCAGCAGCGGCCACTTCTCCTTAGTAAAAGGGAATGTCTTCTCCGTCTCCCCGTCATCCGCCAGCAAAGTGACCGGAGTCTTCAACGGAAACTTGACACGAGTATACTGAAAGGCCGCACTGGAAGTAAACTTATCCAGAAACGACTTGAAATCTTCTCCTGCCTGTGCCGCTTCACTTTCCGCTTTCGCCCTGGAGCTATTGCCACAGGAAATAAATGAAATACCTGCCAGCAACGACATGACCAACAAACAGCATGCAAACTTTTTAGCTCTCATAACACGATATAAATTAAGAGTTTAAAATGACGCTGCAAAGATAATGACAAGTTCAATATCTTGATACGAAACAGAAAGAAAAAAGCGGCTGATGAAACCGACGGTGGTTTCTTCACAGTTAAACATCTATAAATAATAGATGTACCACATATAACGGCCTCAATATTACGATACCTTTACAACCATATTAACTTTAAATAAAAACACACCTATGAAACACCCCCACAGCTTTCTTATGGTAAAGGCTTATTGCTGTTGTGCTGCACACAGACAATCACCTTCGCCCAATCCACCGCGTCACTAACAATCCCCGAATCACTGAGAGGTTACTGGCAATTTAAAACAGACAATGTATCCGACTGGAATGGTCCGCTTATCGGAGAGAACTTCGTAGAAAATTTCTACACCGTTTTTTATGTCGAACAAATGGAGCAGGAAGCCGACGGAAGTTACTTCTTCCATTTACGCAATCAAAAGGGAGACACGACGGAGTTCCGGATCACTCCCGTATTCATGACACCGCCATCCTCTGGTACAAAGGCTGGAAAGAACCGAGGAACTGCATCCGCAAGCAAGTCCCCGACCATACGGAACTGCTTACTCCGACCACATTGCCCGACATCCTTTATCGGAAATGGGTGAAAGGACTCACCGGAAAAGTAATCTACGAATTCACCCGGGACGGCAAAATGCTCTATGACGGGAAAACATGGGATATCCTATCCGCCGGATATTTCCTCAATAAAGAATATCGCCTGCTCGCCAAAAGCGGAGAACTCTACAAAGCTGGTTTATCTCAGTTTCCCCCTTACAGGTACACTGAAAGTAGCATCCGAGCTACAAAACGAAACAGTAACCCCTATGGCTTCCCACCCCGAAGTATACCCCATCACGGGATGTTGGATCAATAAAGCGACCGGCGACTGGACCATTGGCTTCTTCGAACACTTCGCTGTCTACCAATGTCAATTCTGGGATTACGAGTCGATACGTACTCAAAAAAACAAGACTACCGTCTCCCTGAAAAACGGTACAGAACGATTGACTGTAAAACTGGAACGGGAAGAAGGCAAAGATTCCTGCTCTCTGGCTATCGGAAAAGGAAAATCACAACCTTATTTTCTCTGCAACCATTATTGCATACCCGATTATCCATCTCCCGATCATACACCCTACATCGACAACGGATATCACACGGATAGTGTAACCCTCGTCGGATATCTGCGTAACCTACCTTCCGACAGACCTTTCGAAGTGACGGTGCCCGATATGGTCACTCAAAACGAAGAGAAATATTACACTGATATCGATTCTCTGGGACGATTCATCATCCGCTTTCCCGTATTGAACACCCACAATGTATTTATCGACTGGGGACGTACTACTATCTGTTCGACAGTAGAACCGGGCGAAACTTATTTCCTGTATGTAGACTATAACGAAAGAAAAAGATTCTTTATGGGCGACAAGGCGCGCGCGCTCAACGAGCTGGTGAGTTATGAAGAACTCAGAGAATATATCGATTACGACGAAGGAAAGGAAATGAGCAATTTAGATTATTTGCACAAAACACAGGAAATTACCCGACACAAATCGGAATACCGGGAAAAGATACTTCGGGAACATCCGTTACTCTCCAACAAATACCGTTACTACACAGAGAATCAAATCCGCTATGGCGCAGCATACGGTTTGATGCAACGCCGTTTCTCAGTCGATCGTAATAAACAAGAGCAACTGGAAAAAGGATTTATGGCTTACGTAGACTCCGCCTTTTATCCAAATCCCGTACAGCCGTATACGCTTCTCAGAGACTATTCTTCTTTTATGAGAGACTATACCGGATATATCGACGATATCCTGCCGCCATCCAATCCGAACGTAAATCTGACACCACAGGAATTGGAAAGAATTTATTCTGAATTTGATGCCAAAGGAAAGATTAAATTAACTCAGGAAGAGAAAAATGCACTACGCAATTTCTGTGTATATCAGGATAAGGTTAATGAACTGCAAGCATCCAAGGCAGACTCGCTGGAAGTAATAGCTTACACTGAAAAACTAAAACCAATCATAGAAACAGTGCAGCAACTGGTAAACAAAGATAACCTGCTCACCAATTATGTACAAGAGCAGCTGGCTAAAAATTCCGCCAATCGTAAATTGTCAATCATCGACTCCCTGCAAATGGATACAAACTTAAGAGAGATACTCAAGACCCAATACTATTATGAAATGTTGCAAAACAGGCACAATGAGTTGCCACATACACTTATCGAGCAATATAAGAAGGAAGTTTCCAATCCTTCCCTGCAAGTCTACATACTATCTCAGCAACAGAAATATGAGAAATTATCGAATAAGACGATTGAACATCCTGAAAGCCTGATGCCCAACGAACCTCTGGCGGAAATCACCGATGGAGAACAACTGTTCCGTAAAATCATCGAACCTTATAAGGGGAAAGTGATTTATCTCGACGTATGGGGCACTTGGTGCGGTCCCTGCAAAAACATGATGCAATATGCAAAAGCGAGTAAAAAACTATTTGCCGGAAAAGACGTCATATTCTTGTATCTATGCAATCATTCTTCGGATAAATCATGGAAAAACATCATCAAAGAATATGGTCTGGCAAGCAAAAGTGCGGTCCACTACAATTTGCCCGACCAACAACAAGATGCCATTGAAAAATATCTTGACGTCCACTCTTTCCCAACCTATATGCTGATAGACAAGGAAGGAAACATTGTGAACCGGAAAGCTCCCAGACCTTATATGTCCGATGATCTTCTTAATGCAGTCTATAAGTTATTAGAGAAATAAACTATTCACTTCTTCCGCAAATACTCGTATCCGAAACGGCAATATAAACATTTCCGTTTATCACAATACTCCTTGCGGAGCTGTATCAATGCCTGGCTATCTGCCGCCGAACCGACCGGTAGCCCGGCATCCCTCCACGACCGGATGATATGATTGTCCTCCGCTTTTAGTTCTTCCAGAAAACGTCCGGCACGGTCACACATACGGTCGTCGGATCTATGCAAGCCATACGTATATAAGAAAGGAACAACGGTATTAATCACAATCAGGTTCTGCGACTTCTCTCCCATCTGTTTCTCTCTTTGCGGAGAAGTCCGCCCGAATATATAATGATGATCCCAATAGGCAGAAGCATGCGTGGACAGTAACTGGCGCACTTCCGGCAAAGTCTCCGCCTCCATTATCTGCGAAAAGAGTTTGTCTACTTTCTGATACAGATAAGCCAACTGAGCCAGCCGGATATGAGGAAAGTTTTCCGGACGAAGCCTCAGAAAACGCCATAAACCGGCATCCATTACCTGCGTCATCTCAAACTTACGTTGCAGATAGCGAAACTCCTTACGGAGCCGGAGGCTATATTCGTCCTCCTGCTCCTTCTTCAAAAACGCCTCCTCCAGCAAACCGGCCTGTCCGAAGAAAAAAGCTTCTATCTGAAACAGATCATTCCGATGCTTGTCTATCGCCCGGAACGGAAGCAGTCCTGCCCACGTCTCAAAAGCATCGCCATTCAGCCCGAAACCGAAATTACGTGCCAGTGTGATAAAAAAAGCGTCTTCCCAATGATGATTGCACCGTTCCAGCCGGTCGGTAATCTGCTTCGCCTTTTGTTCCAGACGTTCGGTTTGGAGCGCTGTCAGCCAGGAATGAATTGTTAATTTGGATAAGAACCCTATGATGGAATAGCAGGCAGGATATTGATCGGCCCTGCAAAGTTCGTGATAATGGGTTTGTATATTCTCGGGACAAGTCAAGCGCAGCTGGGGAATTGTCTCTCCGTCGGAACGGGTTACTTCGGTATCCGCTTCTTCCACGACGTGCAGAATCACCGAATCGTATGCCTTGTCATTGTTGTGTCCGTGACGGTACCAGTCTGAAGAGTGAGTATGTATTTCTATGTTTCCCACCCACAATGTGCCGTCGATCTTCAGCTTTGCATTAAAAAAGTCGGGACCGGCATCGGAGTTTTGCAGTCCGGAATCGATTACTTCTACCCGTAAGCCTTCAGTGGTTTGCAGTATTTGGAGAGGGAATAATTTATGTTTCCACACATAGTGGAGAAGGTGTTCCATGTTAACATAAAGTTAAAATAAGCCCATTTTTATTTATTTTCCACTATTTGGTCTATATACGCAAATCTCTGTATTATAGTGCATTTTAGCAAATTTTCAGTCTCAATAATTTGCATCGTTTTCCGATAATCTCTATTTTTGTATGCAAATCGTATGCACATATATTTGCATACAGACCAAGTAAAGAACCATCAAAAACGGCAGATTATGTACAAGTATTCAAAGGATGGAATTTCGGTGCTGTCGGTACTGGACGCACGCAGGGCGAAGAAAAGCGGCTTGTTCCCCGTGAAGATACAAGTCATACACAACCGCAGGCAGAAATACTATTCCACGGGGCAGGAGCTGTCAAAGGAGGATTGGGCGAACCTTGCGGAAAGCAAGAGCCGCAGGCTCACGGAGGCACGCCCGAACATAGAGAACAGGCTTCTCAACCATCAAGGGGCAGGTGGAGGCACTCGCCGAACGTGGAGATTTCGCGTTTGACCTTTTGAGTGTCCGGCTGGGCAGATGCTCCACCGCGACAGTGAACGCCGCGATAAAGGCGAAGACGGAAGAGTTGAAACGTAACGGGCAGGCGGGTACGTACCGCAGCTATCATGCACTGCTGACGGCGGTGGAGGAGTTTGCAGGGAAAGACATTCCGTTTTCTGCCGTCACGGTGGACTGGCTGAACCGCTGCGGTAGATTCTGGACGGGCCAAAAGAAAAGCAAGTCCACGCTCAGCGTCTATTTCAAGATGCTCAAGGCGATAATGAACCGGGCAAAGGCGGACGGCATAATAAAGGAGGCGCACTTCCCGTTCGGCAGGAACAGGTTCGAGATACCCTCAGCCGAAGGCAGGAAGCTGGCACTCACGCTGGAACAGATAAAGAGGCTCGTCACCTATACCGACGGGAGGGAGGAAACCGAGCTTTACCGGGATATGTGGTTCTTCTCCTACCTCTGCAACGGCATCAACTTCCGGGACATGCTCTATCTTACTTACGGAAACATCGTGGACGGTGAAATCTGTTTTGTCAGGGCAAAGACGATGAATACTTCCAAGCAAGTGCGTACCATACGTGCGGTGCTCACCCCCGAGATGCGGAAAATCATGGACCGCTGGGGCAACCCCGACGACGGAAACCCCGGCACGCTCATCTTCAAGTTCGCCACGGGGAAGGAGGACGGCTTCGCCACCAAGCACCTTGTCGATACGGTCATACAGAAATGCAACAAGGTATTGGGCAGGATAGCCGAGGCGGTGGGTCTGCCCCCCGTGACCACGTATTCGGCCCGGCACTCGTTCGCCACCGTGCTCAAGCGCAGCGGGACGAACATCTCCTACATATCCGAAAGTCTGGGGCACTCCAACCTTGCCATAACGGAGAACTACCTTGCCAGTTTCGAGCGGGACGAACGGATGAGGAACGCGCAGTTACTTACCAAATTCGACTGACCATGCCAAGAAAGAAGACCAGAGAGATAAAGATACGGCACCTCAAATGTTTCGGTGCCATATGGGAGGAGCTTTCCGGACATCCCGGGCTTGCCGGATATGAGATAACGGAGGCCGTGATACGCGTGCAGGAGCGGGTACGGCCCACCATAAACAATGTGGAGGCGGTCATCGAACGCATAAGGTTCAGCCACGCCACCCGCAAGTACAAATACCCCGTCATCCTCGGCAGGGAGATGATAGGCCAGA
>VOFE01000386.1_pt1 | contig 52001 bp, 85 predicted proteins | sample 5384071 | NCBI WGS metagenome assembly VOFE01 (sample SAMN12384724, study PRJNA508395) | human gut metagenome | isolation source: healthy gut D | host: Homo sapiens
CATACTGAGATCGCAGTCAGAGAATTGTAGACGCTGAACGTTCCCGGAATGTCGATTTCAACATCAAAATCCATCACTCCTGCTACATGATATGCCACCCCAGATATCCCGGTCTGGATACCAACTGCACATTCTCTGCACGCAGATCTGCCTTTTCGGCGAAAATCCAAAGGTCTCCATCTTTACAGGTTGCACCCTTTAAAAACATCTTTGAAATACTTATCATCCACATTCGCGATTCCCAGTCTTACACTGCTTGAACAGAAGTCCCTTACATCTCTTGTAATCATCAAAATCCTTATGCTCATTCGGGCCGATATGATCTCTTCCGAGATTCGTAAAAATACCGATCTCAAACGGAATGAATCTCTCCGCGTTGTCGCACAGCCGGGCAGCGATAAGAACGGACTTTCTTCCTTTCAGGCTCTTATGGTATCAACCGCTTCCAGAGTCGGAACAGGAAACATCGCCGGAATCTCAACAGCGATCTGTCTTGGCGGATCAGGCGCAGTGTTCTGGATGTGGCTTACGGCTATTCTCGGAAGCGCATCTGCATTTATCGAAAGTACGCTTGCTCAAATTTACAAACACAAAGCAAAGGACGGAAGTTCTTACGGAGGACCTGCATATTATATTCAGGCCGCTTTGAAGAAGCGTTGGATCGGCGTCCTTTTCGCAGTTGTTTTGATCCTGACTTATATGGGCGGATTCAACCTTGTAGCTTCATTTAATATTGCGGATTCCTTCCGTGTCTATTCTTTCTTCAATCCGGAATGGACTCCGCTCATTGTCGGAGCGATCCTTGCGGTTGTATTTGCTTTGGCTGTATTCGGAGGAAGTAAAAAGATCTCACAGATTACGGAAGTGCTTGTTCCGGTTATGGGTATCTTTTACCTTGCAGTTTCTTTATTCATCATCCTGAAACATTATCAGCTTGTTCCTGTAATGTTCACAAGCATTTTCAATAATGCATTTGACGTACAGGCCATCTTCGGAGGGGTTTGCCGGATCCTGCGTTATGCACGGTATCAAAGAGGACTGTTCTCCAACGAAGCCGGTGTCGGTTCTGCTCCGAATGCAGCGGCAAGCGCGGCAGTTTCCCATCCGGTAAAACAAGGACTTGTGCAGATGCTTTCTGTATTCATCGACACTATCCTGATCTGCTCCGCAACAGCGTTCATGCTTTTTTTGTTCCGGCGTAGAGCCGACTTCTAATTGGCAGGAATGCCGTGGGTTCAGGCAGCGGCTTCCAGCTCGCTTGGCGGTTTCGGTACGATCTTTATTACGATCGCACTTTGCCTGTTTGCCTTTACAACGCTGATCGGAAACTTCTACTATGCGGAAATGGGGCTGAAATTCCTCTGCGGCAGAAAACCGCCGAAAGCAGTGATCAATACATTTCGTATTATCGCCGCCGCCATCGTACTTGCAGGCGCGACAATGGAATTCAGCATCGTATGGAACACAGCGGACGTACTGATGGGATTGATGGCTTTAATCAACCTTCCTGTCATCCTCATCTTATGCAAACCGGCAATTCAGGCTATGAACGACTATACAAAGCAGAAAAAAGCCGGAAAAGATCCAGTCTTTAAAGTTGCCGATATCCAGTTAAAAGACAAAACAGATTTTTGAATTAAAGAGAAACCGGGACAGTCGATCTGACTTTCCCGGTTTTTGAATATTGAACACTTTTATTTATATCGTTGTTTTCTTATTTTATAACTCTGTTATTTTCTTGCATACATATCTTAAGATCTTTCTTAAGTCTTCGATCGTTACTTTTTCGTCTCCTGTCACATCTCCGGCTTTCATCTGTGTTTCCGTCAAATTGGTCTTTTTACAGATATATCTCAACGCAGTGCGGACGTCTCCGACATCGACTTTACTGTTGGCATCCACATCGCCTCTGATATAGTCCTGCGGCTGAGTCATCTCATCGATTTTTGCAAGAAGTGTTTCACACTTTGTTTTTACTTCTGCAAGAATTGTCTTCTCTTCTTCCGCTGCATTTTCAACTGCTGTTACCGCGTCTTTCAATGTGTTTTGCACTAACGCTCTGTCTGTAACCTTTACTGTGTCCACAGACAGATGCGAGATCCTTTTCTGAAGGTCGGAACAAGGATTGATCGTTATTTTGCAGCTTGTACTGTTTCCTCTGCGATCCTCTGCTATGATCGTGTACTCTTTCTTCCGATTATTTTGATTATCTGCGGAAAGAGAAATTTCCGTTCCTGCTTCTTGTTTCCCGTTTACAGTCACAGATGCAAGATCGTTGTCAGCGTCTCTTACCGTTATCTTTTTGTGTAGCGTAATAATTTCCACTGTTTTCCACTCCCTCAATAACCGGAGCTGTCCCTTCGGCTCTTCATACTCTGCTGAAGCGATCTTCAAAACAGAGTTATCTCCTGTTCCATACAAATCTTTCGTCCGTCCGTCATAGGCAAAAGTAATAGCATCATCATAATAAACAGTATTAAATACATAACCGTTTTTCAACGCTTCCGTTGTTCTTATCCCATGCCATGAACAGTCCGCCGCGCCTCCCGCTGTCCCGTCATCGCTGTTCGTCACATCCACAAGATAATTTCCGTCTCCGATCGTCACGATATTCCACATATGCGGTCCTTTCTCCCGTACCGCCTCTCATCATGCCGGTTACGCTGCAGCAATTATATCCCGGATCAAGAAAATCGCTCATATCGCATAAATACTGAAATGCTTTTGCATATCCCTCGCATACAACATTCGTACTTTCATCTCCGTCAAACACATAGATGATCTGCCACGGATCTCCGTAAGCGACACCCGGTTTCACAGCATCATAATTATACGATGTCAGATCACAGATTTCTTCTTTATAAGATTCCATCTTCTCATAATCTTTTTCGGCTTTATGCTTTCTATGATTTTTCGCGCATTCTCCGCCGCCGAACTGGCTGCCCCTGTCTTCTTGCTGTCAACCGTACACTTCGTCTTGTATTGCTGTTCGATTTCCGGTCCTGCATAAGCATCCGCAGCCGGGAAATTTATATCAATCTCCACAACTTCCCGTCCCGAAATTCTGCCGTTAAACCATGTGGACGCCGTTTTATTATACCAGTACAAATCATACGGACAGTCCGCAAGAAGCGCCGCAATCACTTTACTTAAACTAAATCCTTTAAATGCGCCGCCTTCATATGTAATCCCCTGCCCCGCAACGGAAAGCGTAAATTTCGTAGATACATACTGTCCTGACGGTTCGCTTCCGTCCGCCGCTTTTCCGTCCGCGATATTAGCGGCTATTTTTTCAGTTCATTATATACATATTTGTCCGCTCCGGTTAAAACATTCTGCCCGATATTGCCGTAAACTGCAGGCGTACGATAGCTTTCGCTCTTCACCGTAAAATGTCTGTTCTACATACTGAGCAAACAACTCCTCGTTTCCGGGAACTTGATCCGCTCGGAATGATGCTCTCTCCTTGAATCTGAGCAACTTTACTATCTACTGTAAGTTCCTCTGCCTGAACTGTTTCCGTCATTCCTGCCGCCATCGGCGATGTCACAAGCATTGCCGATGCAAGAACAAGACTGACCCTGCCTCGTACTTCCTTTTTCATTTTCCGCCTCCATAAACTTCTTCCATCTTTTTTCCGTCTGCCTGTAAAACACTTTTTACATGATTATGCAATTTTATCACAAATTCAGTTCACTTAAAAGATGATCGACACATCATTTTATTTTTTTGTACATTATTTAAACATTTCTTTTGTTTTCATAATTTTTTCAAGAAACTTTTCTCCGGCTTATGTGCAATATAACGAATCATCCCCATATCATCTCTATCACCCGCTCAAGATCTTCCGCTTGTTTCCATAGGAATTGTTTTACTTCTTCCGGAGGCTGCACAAGATCGGGAACAACGATCACGCGCATACCTGCCGCATGTGCCGATATTGCTCCTGAAGGCGCGTCTTCCAAAGCGACCGCATCTTCCGGCTCAATCCCGATACTTTTACACGCTTTCAGATAAATCTCCGGCGAAGGCTTTCCTTCCTTCACTGTATCCCCGAACACTTTGCCGTCAAAATAATCGTACAATCCCGCTCTTTTCAAAGACTGCTCTGCGTGTATCTGCCGCGAAGACGTTGCAAGTCCGATCATACATCCATGACTTTTTGCGGCATTCAGCAATTCCGGAGCGCCTTTTTCACCGCTATTCCTTCTTTATCCGCAATCTTATAATAATATTCCCGTGTCATTTGCGCAAATCGATCCATCGGAAAATCCAAATCAACATTCGTCTTGAAATATTCTGTCCGCCTCTTCAAGTTAAATCCGACTGTATTATAGATGTGATCTCCGAAGTTTTCATATCCAAGTTCTTTTCCCGCATAATCCCAAGACCGTTTTACAACTTTTTCCGAGTCAAGAAGAAGTCCGTCCATGTCAAAAACCAGCCCCTTCACAGAGACCGGTTTTTTCTTAATCAAGAGTCGCACTCCTGCACTGTTCACATTTTTCTGCGGGCTGCTCCGCCTCTTTTTGCTCTTCCTGGCTGCGAAACGTCACCGTTCCCGCCGCAGCATCCATTCCGTCAACGATTGCCAGAGACTCAAGCTGAAAACCGAGGTTGCGGATGATCCTTCCTCCCGACTGAAAGCCTTTTTTCAATCGCGATCCCGATTCCTTCTACTGTCGCGCCTGCGGACTGAACGATCTGGATCAATCCCTGAAGAGCGCATCCGTTCGCAAGAAAATCGTCGATAATAAGAACATGATCTTCCGGCGTCAGGAATTTTGAGATACGATCACATGATTTCTGCATTTGTGTGTAAATGACTCCACTTCCGCTACATACATTTCTCCGTCAAGATTGATACTCTGCGATTTCTTTTTGCAAACACAACCGGCACATCAAAATGCTGTGCCGCCACGCAGGCAATACCGATCCCCGACGCTTCGATCGTTAAAATTTTATTAATCGGCTTTTTCGCAAAACGTCTCTTAAATTCAGCCCCATCTGATCCAACAGCTTAATGTCCATCTGATGATTCAGGAAGCTGTCTACTTTCAATACGTTTCCTTCTTTCACAACCCTGTCTTTTACAATGCGTTCTTCTAAAAATTCATCTTCTGCTCCTCTCGTTTTCCTGCCTGTGCAGATTATTTTTCCATCTTATTCTTCCATATCGGTTCTTTCTTCGTCGCCGCCTTCCGCCTTTTCATCAAATACACGGAACACTCTTCTTAATATACAGGAATTAATAAAAGCAAGAATACCTGTTCCCGCCAAGATCCAGACCGGGATCGTAAGCATAAGGATTCCCGTATTCCACCACGACAAAACAACCGCTCCGACTGTCAGCGCTGTCATCAAAATTGTATAAGGTAATTTTGCCACCGTTAAAAGGAGCGCATTTTTCAGCGTAGCCCCTATCGTATTTTCATATCTTGCAGTCAGCGCAAATGAATAAATCGTTACTGAAATCAAAAAAATGCAAGCAGTAAAAAACACTTTTAAACACCATTCCCAGTGTCCCCGGCATCATTTCCGATATTCTGTAATCAACAAAACAAACGCCTCCGCACAAAAGCAATATAAGCCATATGATTGTACTTTTGCTTAAAATTCAACTTAAATGCATGAAGAAACCCTTTAAATATATAACCTTCTTCATTTTTTACAAGTTTCAGCATTACTGTATACAACGCTGTTGTCGATGCCCCGATCGTAATGATCGGCAGTGAGCAAACAAGCCACAAAACATTCAGACACACGATATCGCAAATCTTTGAAAGCACACGCATAATACCGCTGTCAGTAACATCACCCCGCATGATCCGCCTCCCGTTTTTCTATTGTAAACTACAGTATAGCACAGAAAAGCCTGTATAGCACAGGCTTTTCACATCTTCTTTCGGATAATCACCGGAAGCGATAAAAGATGCGTTCCGGAATCGCAAGCAGCCGTCAAGTTCCCAGGCAAGTCCGGGATTCGGCTCTTCGCCGTTATAAAAAAAACAGTCCAACCACAACGGCTGAAACCGGCTGAACTGTTACGATAAAAAAAAATAGAGCGGGTGATGGGAATCGAACCCACGTATCCAGCTTGGAAGGCTGGTGTTCTACCATTGAACTACACCCGCGTCATCTCTGACACAAGTAGTATACTACCACATGATAAAGATAATTGCAAGAACTTTTTTACTTTTTTTATTTTATTTTTTTATTTGCTTTTTTATTGAATCTTTGTTATAAGATTAAATAGATTTTCACAAATCGAAATCATATAAAGGAAAATATTCCGAATAACCAAAAAGGAGTTGTGTTACTTGAATTTATCACAAATCGCACGTTTACAAGCTTTAAAAAACATCTGGAAACTTTTCGTAAAAATCACCCGAAATTTCCTTCTTTTTTGAACGCGGTGTCTCATAACGCTTTGGAAGAAGGCACAGTGATCGAAATCAGCGTCACATCGCCTTCCGATAAAAATTATGTTACAAACATAAAATTGAGGCAAGATGATCTGGACTTTCTTCGCGAACTGCAGTCTCTGAATTCCAAATCATAATTTCCCGGCGAAGGGCCGCACATCAGCAAAACCGGAAGCGCCAAAAGGCACATTCCGGTTTTTTGTTTTATCTGTTTTATTTATTTCGCTATTTTCAGATTTTCATACCGTTTCTCGATAAACTGATCCGGGAAATACTCATCTAACTTTTCAGCGATAATCCCGTTTCCTTCTTTTCCTTCCTGACGTTCTCCGTAACGCGCCAAAGCGGCAAATGACAGCGCCATATCCGCCGTCAGAACAACAAGCAGCAAGGAGCAGATGATACGTCCCGCCTTTTTTCGGCAATCGTTCGATCTGTCTTGACAAAAACGGGTAAACCGCTTTCATCCAGATAACGGCGGCAAATCCCCAGAAGAAACAATACAACAGGTTAATTCTTCCTCCCAGATTAAACGGGATCTTACTATAATCCCAGAACACTGTTCCAAAGGCAATCTCCGTAAAAACACTGCATATGTATTCATATGCGCCCCCGAGTATTGTTCCGAAAAGGAATATAAACCAATTACTCTTATCACGGTATCTATATAAAATCCATGTCAGAAGCGCACATGCAATTCCCCACACGATACTGAACTGACCAAACACAAGACTGCTGCGGCTCATCAGACGCCCGGTTGTAATAAGGCAGAATATCGTCTCTACTATATCCCCGATAAATGCTCCGATGATAAACAGACTCGCCAGTTTAAAAAATCCGCATCCTTCCGCAAATTTTTCTTCCTGTTCAGCATCTTTTCAGTCTCAATATTCGGAAATGCCTTTACCAGTCTTTTCTGGATCCGTTTTGTCAGAGCGTTTTCAAGAAATTTAGACGTTTTCTGCAGCTCTTCCGTAATCTGCTCGATCCGACCTTTCTTTCTTTTCAATTCAAGAACCGCAATTCCCGAACCGAGACCATCCGCAATAAGCAGGCCTAAAAGCACCCATAAGATCACTTCTCCGATCAAACGGGGTATCATATTGACAAGACCGCAAAAAAAACGGATTCAGGAAGTAGATCATCAGTACACTGCACACGCCCCATAAAGCAGATACCCGCAGACAAATGTAACCGTCCAGATGAAATTTCTGATCTGAATAATCCCACCACTTTTTATGCAGTATCTTTTCCATCAGCCTTCCCGTAATATATTCTACGAACGAAGTAACGATCATTCCGCCGATAAAAAAGAAAGATCAGATTTTCTTTTAATTCCGGCAAAAACACCGCCACCGCCACCGCTCCCGTTCCGTAGATCGGGCAGAGCGGTCCCGCGATAAATCCCCTGTTGACAAACTTGTGCCTGTTAACCGCCGCAACGATGACCTCGCCGCACCATCCGATAAATGAATAAATAAAAAGATCCATGCCAGTTCATATATTGTGTTTACCATATTTTCTCTTTTGAATTCCTTTCCCGCACATCTTTTTGCAAAGACGCAGTTTCAGATGCACCTTCGATAAAATAATCCCCCGGACACGGTTTTATACGAGACACTCACTCCTGCCCGGGAGGCGCCGCTTTATGTGATGCGTTCTTTTCTATCCGAGCACATCTTTATACAGGGCATGTTTTTCCAATGCCTCCGTGATTTTGACCATATCGGACAGATCTCCGATCATGATAACGCCTGCAAGGCGGTTGTTTAAAAAAGTAATATTTACTGTATCTTCCTTTTCCCATATCTTTAAATTCTGCCGTCTTATAAAGCAGATTCGGATTTTTCCCGTTATCTCCGGCTGCGAAAAAGAGCCGTGTTCATCCCATGGAATGTCAATGTCGGAGCTGTCGCCGCATACTCAATCTGATCCCCTGCCGCATTTGCGCCCGCGATACGTCCCTGTTCGGAAGCCTCCGGCCAAACAGCATAGTTTGCCCCGTTAAATTCCGCACAGTCACCGCATGCATATACGTTCGGAACACTCGTTTCCATCCGTTCGTTCACTTTAACGGCACGGTCCGCATCAAGTCCGATCTCCTTAGCCAATGCTGTATTTGCACGCACTCCCGCCGATACAACGACAACTTCCGCAGGAATCACCTGACCGTCAGACAAGCGGACTCCCGATACATGTCCGTCTCCTTCCACTGCTTCCACGGAAACGCCCGTACTGATCTTCACACCGCTCTTTTCGGCGAACATCCTCAAAATGTCCGAAGCGTTCTCGTCAAGCTGACGTCCCATAAGAATCGGAGCAGCTTCTAACACTTGTACATCAATCCCCGCTTTTTCAGTTCCCAGGCAGCTTCCAGACCAAGCACACCGCCTCCGATCACAACCGCTTTCGCCGCATGTTCCATCATTTTTCCAGTTTTTCCACATCTGCAAGGCGGCGGATCGCAACTACTTCCGGCAAAGAACTTCCTTCGATCGGAGGTATAAAGCACTCGCTTCCAAGTGCATAGATCAGTCTCGTGAAATGCACTTTCTCTCCGCTTTCAAGAATCACTTCTTTTTCATTTACATCGACAGACGCCACTTTCTTTCCTAACATTTGGAACACTTTGTTTTCTTCATACCATGACGGATCTACGATCGCGATCTGATCCGCGCTCAATCCTGCCACGATCGACTTTGTCAGCATCGGACGGTTGTATGCCGGATACTCTTCATCAGAAATGATCGTAACAGCTCCCGTTTTATCACGTTCCCTTATCGCCTTGGCAGCGTTAAATCCTGCCGTTCCGTTTCCGAGGATAACATAATATTCTTCTGTATTATTCAAAACGGCGCTTTCTTCTGCTTCAACTTCTATAAAATTCTCTTTTTCCGACTCCGCACACCGGACATATCTCGATCGAAGAATCGAAAATTTCTCCGCAGACAAGACATTTCACAAGCGTTCTGGCGCCTTTTTTCTTCGGCTTTACAGGTTCTTTGTTCTGCACGATGCACCCGAACTGATATCCGTACTCATAAGCGCTCACAAGATCCGCTTCCGATGGTTTAAACCGAACGCGGAATCCTTCCGATACTTTCATTTTCAGTTGTTTCAGACGCTGCGTAATATTCGGCACTCCTTCTCCGCTCCAACCGTAGCTTCCGAATGCGCCGGCATATTTTCCTCCGTGAGTAGCCGGAAACATTGCAAGTGTAAGATCCCATATCGGCTTGAGCGCTTCTCCGACAATCGTAGGAGTTCCAAGCAATATTCCGTCCGCAAACAAAAGTTCTTCGTTCACTTTCTCTGCGTCTGCCTCAACCATGTCATAAGACCTGACGTCGATATCGCCGCTGTCTTTGACTCCTTCCGCGATTTTTTTCCGCAAGCATCTTCGTGTAGCCATATGCGCTCACATACGGGATAATTACAAACTTCTCTTCCGTGGTACACCAGTCTGTGACAGAAATCGCTTCCTTCCTCCGGCGGAACCAGCTTCCAGAGTTCCATCTCTACTTTCTTTGGATCCTTAATCCCGTCTACCAGTCCAATACGGTTCACCAGACGGATACAATGGGTATCCGTTACGATCGCAGGCTCACCAAATACATCTCCCATGATCAGGTTCGCGCTCTTTCTCCCAACACCTGGCAGCTTTAAGATCGCATTAAAATCCTTCGGAATCTTTCCGCCATACTCATCCCGAAGCATCTTCATACAGGCACTGATATCCCGTGCCTTACTTTTCCCAAGCCCACAAGGACGTATAATCTCTTCGATATTATTTACATCTGCTTCTGCAAGTGCCTCTACTGTCGGATATTTTGCAAATAAACCTTCTACGACTACATTTACCCTTGCATCCGTACACTGTGCCGCAAGACACTGTCTCTGACTCTGATCGTACTGATCAAGACCGCAAGCGCTCGAATCCATAGATCGGCAGCATCGGCCCGTACATAAATCCGCGGTTTACCCAGCGGCGTTTCCGCACAGAAACAAAGCAGCATTCCCATACCCAGCCGATAAAACTGTAAATGAAAAAGAACAATACCCATTGTGTCAGATGATATGACTGCATGTTTATTTCTCCTCAATCGCTGTAATCAGGTCAACTCTTCTTTGATGACGTCCTCCTTCAAACTCAGCGTCAAGCCATGTCTCTACGATCATTTTCGCAAGCTCCGCTCCTACCACACGAGCTCCGAACGCCAGGATATTACAGTTATTGTGCACTCTTGCCATCTTTGCCGTAAACGGCTCGCTGCAAACTCGCGGCGCGGATTCCTTTTACTTTATTTGCAGCAATTGAAATTCCAAGACCTGTTCCGCAGATCAGGATTCCCTGTTCAACCTCGCCTGCTGCCACTGCTCTTGCCACGATTTCCCCCGTAGACCGGATAATCACAGCTCTCCGGTGAATTTGTCCCATAATCTACTACTTCATGTCCCTTTTCTTTCAGGAAACTAATGATTTCCGCCTTTAATTCTAATGCTGAATGGTCATTTCCAATTCCGATTTTCATATTCTTCTCCTTTTCTTTTCCACTTTATTTTATTTACATGCTTCTTTACAATAAAATTGATTTCTCTATCATCATAACAAATCCGGCGCTGTGATTCAATAAACCTAATTTACAAAACGCTCTTTAGAAAGCCGGTTCTGTCAAACAATTTTTATAAAAATATTTCCTCAAGTTGTTCCGGTTTCCCGGCGCGATAAGTCGCATCCGCTTCTGTTTCCGGTTCGCCCCATACCGCATGAACACAATCCACTCCCGCATTGAGGGCGCATGCCATATCTGAAGCGCTGTCTCCGATATAGACGGTTTCTTCTTTTCCGCGCTCCTGACAGTTCCATATATTTCAGCAGCGGCTGTGCCGACGGTTTATGCTCTTTCGTGTCATCGGCACATATGCATATCGAAAAATATTTTCGTATCGGAAGCTGATCAAGAACAAGCTCCAGTTCCTCGCGTGTTCTTGATGTTACGACACCAAGCGTACTTCCTTTTTTTCTCCAGTTTTTCCAGAAGTTCTTCTATTCCGTCAAAAATGCGGATCATATCGATGTTCTTCTCTTCATTTGCCACCCACATTTCGACTGCGCCCGGGATTTTTTCTTCTTCCACCCCGAGAAGATGCATATTTTTCACAGATGTATTAGCCAGCACAAACTTCAGATCTTCTATCTCGTACCGCTCTCCTTTTACCGTCATGAGCATCTCCTGCAATGAATATAATATGCAGTCTCTCGTATCGATCAGTGTTCCGTCCACGTCAAAGACAATATGTCTGTATTTTGCCATTCCTATACCTCCCGCTGTCTTCTCAAATCTTTTTCTTCTTTCTTTTTTTCGTTTTTCAGGAAATTCCTCTCATTGTAAGCTGGATCCGCTTCTTCTGTAAATCAACGCTCATCACCTTTACATCTACAACATCTCCTACGCTGACTGCCTCAAGGGGATGTTTGATATAACGGTCACTCATCTGTGAGATATGTACCAGTCCGTCCTGATGGACTCCGATATCCACAAATACCCCAAAATCTATGACGTTGCGCACGGTTCCTTTTAACACCATTCCTTCTTTTAAATCCTTCATATCAAGGACATCTGTTCGAAGAATCGGTTTTGGCATCTCATCACGCGGGTCGCGCGCAGGCTTTTCCAACTCTTTTACGATATCGTGCAGGGTGATCTCGCCGATTCTAATTCTTCTGCCGTCGCTTTATAGTCTTTTATCGTAAGAGATAATCCCGCCAGATTATGAGCCGCCACATCTTCCGGTGAATACCCCTGCTTTTGCAAAAGGCCTTTTGCCGCTTCATATGATTCAGGATGGACGCCCGTACCGTCAAGCGGATTCTCTCCGTCGCGGATTCTCATAAATCCCGCACATTGTTCAAACGCTTTCGGCCCAAGTTTCGGCACTTTCAAGTTCTCTTCTGCTCGTAAACTTTCCGTGCTCCTCTCTGTAGGCTACAATATTTTTAGAAATCGCCGAACTGATTCCCGAAATGTACGATAAAAGCGGCGCAGACGCCGTATTCAAATCAACGCCGACTTTATTAACGCAGTCCTCTACGACTCCCCCAAGCTTTTCTCCCAGTTTCTTCTGATTCATATCATGCTGATATTGTCCGACGCCTATCGACTTCGGATCGATCTTCACAAGTTCGGCCAATGGATCTTGAAGTCTTCTCGCGATGGACGCCGCACTTCTTTGTCCTACATCAAACTTCGGAAATTCCTCACTTGCCAGCTTACTTGCCGAGTAACAGAAGCTCCCGCTTCATTGACGATCACATACTGAACCTGCTCAGGTATCTCTTTCAAAAAGTTCCACAATAAACTGCTCTGATTCTCTGGACGCAGTTCCGTTTCAAGCGAAATAAGTGAAATATGATATTTCGGAATGATCTTCTTTAGCAAGTCCTTACTTGCCTTGATCTTCTGCGGAGTCGTCGGAGCCGTCGGATAAATGACCGTAGTTCCGATCACCTTTCCCGTCGGATCGACAACTGCCAGTTTACATCCCGTACGAAACGCCGGATCCCATCCAAGCACTACTTTCCCCGCGATCGGCGGCTGCATCAGAAGCTGGTGCAGATTTTTTCCCGAATACGTCGATTGCTCCGTCTTCCGCTTTCTCCGTCAGTTCATTTCTTATCTCCCTTTCGATCGCAGGCTCGATCAGACGTTTATAACTGTCCTCGACAACTTCTTTTAAGACCGAAGTCGTATACGGATTATCATTTACAATCGTCTTTTTCTCTAAATATCTCAGAATATCTTCCTCCGGAGCCTCTACTTTGACCGTCAGTATTTTTTCTTTCTCACCGCGGTTCAGCGCAAGAATCCGATGTCCGGCAAGCTTTTCAACCGATTCTTCAAATTCATAATACATTTCATAAACTGACTCTGCCTCAGGATCTTTTGCTGTAGAAATAACTTTTCCTTTATTCATCGTCGTTTTCTGATCCATGTACGATAATCCGCATTATCGGAAATGATTTCCGCAATAATGTCTTTTGCTCCGGCGATTGCTTCTTCCTCTGTCTTTACTTCTTTTTCTTCCGAAATATATTGCTTTGCGGTTTCTTCCAAAGGTTCTTTTGCCTGCTGCAGCATCATATACGCTGCCAAAGGCTCTAATCCTTTTCTTTCGCGATCGTTGCCCTCGTCCGCCGCTTCGGACGATATGGCCGATACAGATCTTCCACTGTCACGAGCGTCTCAGCTAAAAGGATCTTCTCTTTGAGTTCTTCTGTCAGTTTCCCCTGCTCGTCGATGCTGGCGATCACCTGCTCTTTCTTTTCTTCCAGATTTCTCAGATAGAAGTCTTTCATGAAGCTTCCTAAGCTGCTCGTCGTTGAGTGACCCGGTCGCTTCTTTTCTATATCTCGATATAAACGGGATCGTATTCCCTTCATCGATCAAAGTTACCGCCGCGTCAATCTGCCAGCGGTTCACCTCAAGTTCTTCTGTCAGTTTTGATTAATATCCATTTATAAAAATCCTCTCTCTAAATTAATTCACAAACAGCATTATACATAGTTTACCACACACGTACATTCCATTCCACCTTTTCCCGCGAACTTTACACGACTGCTTTACATTATTGACCGGTCTTGTCTGTCTTTGTTATAATATATGACTGAACTGACGCAATACAAAAACAGACATGCGAAACCCGGCATATAAAAATTGCCGCCTCGTTTTGCGCGCCGAAACGAAATGGAGAAGTTATGGAACGTACGATCACATATAAAATAACCGACAGCGGACAAAACATCCGTATTGACAGTTTTCTCCGAAAGCACGGATATTCCATGCAAAATCTGACACTTCTTAAAAAAATGCCCGAAAGCATTTTAAAAACGGAGAATGGTCTTATATGCAAACAACACTTCAGGCAGGAGATATTCTGACTGTCCGCATTCAGGAAGAAACTTCCTCTCCGAATATTCCCGCTGTCAATCTGCCGATCGATATTGTCTATGAAGATGAAGATATCATAGTGATAAACAAAGCTGCCGGAATGCCGATCCACCCTTCTCTTAACAACTATCGAAACTCTCTTGCAAACGCGCTGATGTGGTATTATGAACAACAAAACAAACCTTTTATTTTCCGCTGTACAAACCGTCTGGACCGGGACACTTCCGGTCTGACTGTCGTTGCGAAGCATATGGTCAGCTCTAATATCTTATCTTCCATGACCGCCCGGCATCAGATCGAACGGGAATATCTCGCCATTGTACGCGGACACGTCACTCCTTTTGAAGGAACGATAAATGCTCCGATCGGACGAACCGGAAGTTCTCTCATCGAACGGAAGATCGATTTTGAAAACGGCGAACATGCAATTACCCATTACCACACAGTTTTTGAAAAAAACGGGCTTTCACTCGTTTCTCTTATTTTAGAAACAGGCCGCACACATCAGATCCGAGTCCATATGAAACACCTCAGTTTCCTTTGATCGGAGATTATCTGTACAATCCGGATATGGAACTGATCGACCGGCAGGCGCTTCACTCTCACTGTCTTCGCTTTCTCCATCCGATAACCGGAAGACAAATGACATTTACCGCCGATCTGCCCGAAGACATGGCAAGATTGTTTGCCTGAGAACCCCTTGAAAATCATTCTTTAAAATTATTCATTTTTATTCCAAAAAGGGTTGACATATTTCAAAACCTATAATATAATAAATTTCGCTGTGAACGAAACAGCAAATGTGCGATTAGCTCAGCTGGATAGAGCGTCTGGCTACGGACCAGAAGGTCGGGAGTTCGAATCTTCTATCGCACGTACGAAAAGAGATGTTGCTTATGCAGCATCTTTTTTTATTTATAAAATAATTCTTGATCAGGCTCGGATTTTCCCCGTCGCCGACAAAAAACTCAGAAGAACTTTCTCCTGAGTTTTTGATATCATTCTTATTCTGCAAACTGTTCTGACTGCGCTTTAATCAGTTCTGTATCGTCAAAGTAATTGATCTTCATTGCAGCTTTTACTTCTGCAAGTGTCTGTGCCGCAACCGCTTCCGCTTTCTCGCTTCCCTTTTTTAAGCATCTCATAAACCGCCGGAATATCTTTACTGAATTCTTTTCTGCGGTTACGGATCGGCTCTAATTCAGCCTGAAGTACATTATTCAGGAAACGCTTCACTTTCATATCTCCCAGTCCGCCACGCTGATAATGTGCTTTCAGCTCGTCCAGATCCGAATATTCCGGCAAAAACTCTGCAAAATATTCCGGTCTGCAAAATGCATCAAGATAAGTAAATACTGTGTTTCCTTCCAGTTTTCCCGGATCTTCCACCCGGATATGAGTCGGATCGGTAAACATACTGAACACTTTCTTCTTAATCTCCTCCGGCTCTTCCGACAGATAGATACAGTTCCCGAGCGATTTGCTCATTTCGCTTTTCCGTCAATTCCCGGAAGCCGCAGACATGCCTGATTTTCAGGGAGAAGGATCTTCGGATCTATAAGTGTATCCCCATATACGGAATTAAACTTATGAACGATCTCCTGTGTCTGCTCGATCATCGGCATCTGATCCTCTCCAACCGGAACGGTCGTTGCCTTAAAGGCTGTAATATCCGCCGCCTGACTGATCGGATATGTGAAAAATCCTACCGGAATACTCGTCTCGAAATTACGCATTTTAATCTCTGTTTTTACAGTAGGGTTTCTCTGAAGTCTTGACACCGTCACAAGATTCATATAATAAAACGAAAGTTCACATAACTGCGGTATCTGCGACTGGATAAAAGCGTCGATTTTTCCGGATCAAGTCCGCACGCAAGATAATCCAAAGCGACTTCAATAATATTGCTGCGCACCTTTTCCGGATTATCCGCATTATCCGTCAACGCCTGTGCATCTGCGATCATAATAAATATATCATCAAAATCTCCCGTATTCTGAAGCTCTACCCGACGCCTCAACGATCCAACATAATGTCCCACATGGAGCTTTCCTGTCGGACGATCACCGGTAAGCATAACTTTTCTCATAATGTTCATTCCCTCTCATTTCCCATTTTCGCTCCTGTCGAAAATGTTCCTGTTAAAATTAATCTATCTTTATCCTGTTTATCTTTACCGCTGCTCTTTTATTTATTATGAGCGGCAATCCCTTCTGCTTTGAAAATTTTTGTTTTGAGAGCTGAGGTATCATCTTCTTTTCCGGCTCATAGACGACTTTATAAAGTACATACGCCATAATCACCGCTCCGAATACGTCCAGAACAGAATGTTGTTTCAAAAACATCGTTGCAAGAATGATCAGCGCCGCCAATATGTACGCCGCATTGCAGACAGCTTTGTGTTTTTTCAGTTTTCACTCTCATGGACAGCGATACACACGCTCAGCGTATTAAATACATGCAGACTCGGGAATACATTCGTACATGTATCCGCACGATACAGCATCCGCACCATATCCACAAATACATTATCTCTCTCAAATACGACCGGACGAAGATCCTGCCCATTCGGAAATATCGTCGATATGATCAAGAATATTGTCATACCGGTAAACATAAACTTCGCCATTTTATAAAATCCCGGTACGTCCGTAAAGAAAAAAATACACAAATGCAGCCGCGATAAACGCAAACCACATAAAATACGGAATAATAAAATATTCAACAAACGGAATCCACATATCAAACTGCGTCTGGATCACATGATAGTTTGTCGTTACATGCTTTTCAAAAGCAAAAACCACGGCATGTAGATAAAAATATACAAAAATACCCACGCATGTTTATACTTTTTCAGCCAGCTTCCGAATTTACCACTTTCTTTTTTTGCCCATTACACGACTGCCCCTTTTCATATGCAATCTTTTAATCTTTGCGATTGCAACGATTATAGCACGATTTAAAATGTACAACAACCTTCTTCATAAAACATTTAGGAAACATTTATTAAATTTTCCGGCTGTTATCCTGCAATGATATGCAATTTTTCTTCCAGTATCTCCACCGATGCCTTATATCGGGAAAACGCCGCCTCTCCGTCTGTATGGATCGGAAGGCTTCGCTGCGCCTCAACCGATACCGAAGGACTCCGAATGATCGTAATTTCTTTTGCTCCCGTATGTTTCCCAAAAAACGCTCTCGGCAACAGCCACACCGCCTTCAAAGGAGACATATGGTGCGCTATCACGATATCGATGCAGCCATCCGTCACGGACGCCTCCGGGGCAAATCGAAAACCGCCGCCTTCATATGGAAGATTCATAAAAGCCACAAAAAGAGTTTTTTCAAACATCTGTTTTCTCCCGTCAGGCAGCGTTACCGTCAACTTTGTCGGCCGGTCTTTTTTCAGACGGTCAAGGGCAACTACTGCGTAACTTAGTTTACCCAGCCCTATTTTATTCAGCCGCTTTTTCCATTGTGACACGCACACTTCATGACAGACTCCTGCGTCGAACCCCATCCCTGCGCTTACAATAAATCTCCGGCTTTTTCCTTCTCTTGAAATCTGTCCTACATCGGCAGAAATCACTTTCTTCGGAGATAATACAGATTGAAGTGCTTTCATCGGATCTTTCGGAAGTTTTAATCCCCGCGCGAAATCATTGCTCGACCCTATAGGGATATACCCAAATGTTATCAGATCCGGACGTTTTATCCCGTTTACGACTTCATTAACTGTGCCGTCTCCGCCTAAAACAACAATCGTATGCCGTTTATCATCTGCCGTGATAAACGCCGCCGTCTTAGCGGCATGACCTCTTCTTTTTGTCAGATATACACGGTAATTTATATGTCGTGCCTTCAATTCTGATTCTATTTTCTGCCATGCTTTCATTCCCATTCCTGAACGTGCTTTCGGGTTTATAATAAAATCATATTCTTTTTCCATTTTTATTATCTCTTATCTATTGTTCCTTTTATAAGCTCCGTCCGCTTTTTATGTTCTGTTTTGTTTGTCTTTCGTCAGCGAACCGCTTCGCGAAGCGCCCGTCGAGATAACATCTAAGCGACCGGCTCATATTTCCTTCAAAATCAGCCTTTCCATGCTTAATGCACCACTCAAACACATTCCCGATTACGATCATCCTGATATCTGTCGTAAATTCTTCGATCGGCTCATTCAATACTGCGACGCCTGCCTGCACTGCCTTTTCGACATAAGCTCTTACTGTCACGATCGGATACGGACGTTCTGTACGGATATCTGCATTCAACGCCTGGTTTTCGTATCATAGTAACCGGACATAAACTCAACTCCAAGTTCACGGCAGTATTTTACATAATTCAAATACACTTGGATAATACCGTCTTTTACTGCTTGTACGCTGTCCGGAAGTTCCAAAAGATTCGGTTCGATCTGAGGCTGATCTTCTATATAGTAAGAAAGAAGATCATCTTTTGTCTTAAAATGGTGGTAAAAGCTTCCATTGGAGACACCCGCCTCCTCACATATATTTTTGATAGACAGTTCCTCGTATCCGCCCTTCTGCAAAATGCGTTTCGCTGCCTTGAATATTTTTTCTTTCGTCTCCCGGGATTTTTTGCTGCTGTCTTGAGATCTGTTCTTTTTCTTTCATCCAAGCACACTCCTGTCTGTTCTGACTTCATTCAATACATACAGCAACAGTTTACCACAGTATCTCATACATTTCAAGAAAACCGAGTGTGCTCTACAAACTTATCAAATGCAGACGGCATCGCATACTCTTCCTCTAATTGTTTTATCTTTACAAATATATTTTCCGATCTATCCGCTCCGTTTTCCGCACACATTTGACCGACGTTTGGCGCCGACGTTTTTCCAGTTCATCGACCAGCAGTTCATATCCTGTCATATGCCATTCTACATGGCTGAAAATATGTTTTGCCGTTCCAATCCGTTTTACACGTACCGGAGTCAGCCCTGCCGTCTGCGCATACCCGATCACTTCCTCTGTCCTGAGGTGCCCTTCCACATTCGGAAATTCATACATTCCGGCAAGGAGTCCTTTTGAGGCCGTTTCCTGATTGCCACTTTTTCATTATCCCGAAAAATAAACACCGTCCTCTTTTCTATTCTTCTTGCTTTCGCCTTTTTTCTTCACCGGGAAATCCATTTCCCGTCCTTCCTTATGTGCTTTGCACAGCGCTTCAAGCGGACAGGCGGCGCATTTCGGCTCTCCGTTCGGAACACAGACGATCGCTCCCAACTCAATCAACCCCTGATTAAAATCACCCGGCGCATCTTTCGGGATGATTTCTTCGATCAATTCTTCTACTTTTGATCTTACAGCCGCCGTTTTGATATCACCCTCATCTGCCGCAAGCCTCGATACTACGCGCAGAACATTTCCGTCTACTGCGGGTTTCGGAATGTGATAAACAAATGATCCGATCGCTCCCGCAGTATAATTTCCGATTCCCTTCAGCGAACGTATTTCTTCATATGATGAAGGAAACCTTCCTCCGTATTGTTCCATAATCTGACACGCCGCAGCTTTTTAAATTGCGGGCCCGGTTATAATACCCCAATCCTTCCCACAGTTTCAATAACCTGTCTTCCTCGACAGATGCAAGTGCGCTCACATCGGGAAGTTCACTTAAAAAGCGCTCATAAAACGGCTTGACCGCCTCCACCCTCGTCTGCTGGAGCATAATCTCCGAAATCCACACTCTGTATGCGTTAATCCTCTTTCTCCACGGAAGATCACGCTTATTCTCACGAAACCACTCTACAAGAGGCCGGACAGATTCTTTTAAGATCGGATTGCCTAGAACGACGTCTACCGCATCGCTCAGCTCGATCGCATCGCTTGTCACATCACAGTCATAGGCAAGCACTTTTACACCTTCCTTTGCCGTCTTTTGAAGCGCTTCGGCAAATTGAGGATGTGTCTCTGTATTCGGCGTGAAATAACGCACGCCTTTCATCTGGATCACAAAAACACATATGCCTCATATCCATTCTTCTTTGCATCGGAAAGCTCTTCCAGATGTTTTACGGCTCGTTCGCTTGGCGCATCCGGGAAGCGGCACACCTCCGTTTTCTTCTAATGTCACACCTTTGATCTCAATAAAAATCTTTCGGATTCCCCCGTTTTGATCTTCCGCTTCCACATACAGGTCAAAACGAGAATTTTTGTATACGGTTTCAGGCCGGATCAAAGTCACATTTTCAAAAAAAAAGATTTCCCTGTTCAATCCATTCTTTTACAACCTTATTCGGAATCTGAGAGTCCATATTGATCATTCGACTGCCCTTTTTACGGCAATCAAGTCCCACCTTGTCTTTCTGGACGGATTATCGCTTTCCTGAATATAAATATCTGCTCCCGGCCGAAGAAGCTCGGCGCATCTTCCTGTATTTTTCACATGAACCATTTCCTTTTTCCCGTTTAATTCTGCATAGGCAATAAACCGGTTCGGACGTTCTATAAACTTCGCCTTATAAATTCGATCGTATCTCATTTTCCACCTCGCTTTAAATAAAAGCAAAAAAGTCTGCTTCGGACTTTTCATTCTTTCAAAAACAAAAAGCAGAGTTTCTCATCCACCCTGCTTTTCATATGTTCTTCTGTGCACAGACATGTACACGTTTTTCAACTTACAGATTCTTTTTACAAAATCTTCGACAAAATTCTTTGAGTCTCGGATTCTTTGGATTCCCGAAGAACTCTTCCGGTTCAGCTTCCTCAACAATCTGCCCGTCATCCATGAAGATCACTCTGGACGCAACCTCTTTCGCAAACCCCATCTCATGGGTTACAACCACCATCGTCATGCCTTCCTGTGCCAGCTCTTTCATCAGTTCTAGAACTTCTCCGACCATCTCCGGGTCAAGTGCGGAGGTTGGCTCGTCGAACAGGATCACATCCGGATTCATTGCAAGGGAGCGCACGATCGCAACTCTCTGCTTCTGACCTCCCGACAATGTAGACGGGTAAACGTCCGCTTTGTCTTCAAGTCCGATTCTTCCGAGCAGTTCAAGAGCCTGCTTTTTCGTCTCGCTTTTGATCTGTTCTTTTGTCGTTGTAATTGGGATAAGTTCTTCTTTTTGCTTCGGAATATATTTTTAAACCGGATCATTCTGTTTTTATTTTTTGCTTTCTTCAGATCCCTGCACTGCAGATATTCCGGAGCCATCATTACGTTTTGAAGAACTGTTTTATTATTGAACAAATTAAAATGCTGAAATACCATACCCATATGGCGGCGATGCACGTTGATATCGACTTTCATATCCGCGATATCGACTCCTTTAAAAACAATGCTTCCGGATGTCGGATCTTCCATACAATTTAAGCAGCGCAGAAACGTACTCTTTCCAGAACCTGACGGTCCGAGCACCGCGACAATGTCGCCTTTATTGATCGTGATATTGATGCCTTTTAAGATTTCAAGATCACCAAAGCTTTTTCTAAGATTAATTACGTCTATCACTCTTCTTCAGGCTCCTTTCCAATAATTTTACAAGCAGTGTCACAACAAGGATCAATGCAATATAAATAAGCGCCATCACGAGATACGGAACCATGAATTCATAACTGTTTGTTCCGATATAGTTAAACGCCACATACAGATCCGCCGCGCCTACGAAACTTACAACCGATGTTTCTTTGATAAGCGCGATAAATTCGTTTCCGAGAGTCGGAAGAATATTCTTGACAGCCTGTGGAATGACAATCTTCATCATACTCGCCCCGAAACTTAATCCGACTGCACGTCCCGCTTCCATCTGTCCTGCGTCTACCGATTGATTCCGCTTCGCATAATTTCCGAAAATATGCGCCGCTGTTCAATCCGAACACAAGCATCGCGACCTGAACTCCCGTTATGTTCCATCCGATGATCGGAAGCAATACATAATAAAATACCAGTAGCTGTACTACCATAGGTGTTCCTCTGAACATCGCCACATAAACGCTGCATATACCGTTCAAAACTCTTGGGAGCACTTTATATTTCGGCAGCACCCTTGCCGTCGCGATAACAGTCGATCAAAATACCGATGACCAGACCGACAATCGCAATAAGGACTGTGTTCTGCAAACCTTGCACCACTTTTACATAGCCGTTTTGATCGATAAATATTTCTATAAACTTATCTACTTTTGCACTAAAATTACCCATTACTTTCCTCTTTGCTTTCTTCTCTCAAACGTCCAAAGAAAGGAAAACGCCGATATTTTCCGTTTTCGGAACATACCTGTATTTCCCTTTCTGATTTAATACTGTTTTCTATTCTTTTTGCAAAACTCTCAGTCCGAAATCATCCGCTCAATCGTCCGTTTCATTTCATACTGTTTTGAAATCCTCTTCTGTATTGCGCCGATTGCTCATTCTGCTTCCGAGAACTTATTGCATTGCATTAATCGCTTCTGTGATCGCTGTAGCCGGAGCTGCATCGATGATCACATATTTGATGTTTCCGTTCAGCATATCCTGAACCGCAAGTGATCCGCTCTTATACGGCTGGCATGTAGCCGGAAGTCCTTCAAATCCGAAAGCTTCGTCTCCTTCGATGTAGCTTTGCGCTGTCGTTCCCTGCTGTACGCCGATCTTATCTTCTTTTTCAGTTCGCCAAGTTTTGCCGCAACTGCATCTGCATCTTTCAGATCGTCGAATGTATCGTCATCGCTCGGAACGATCAAACGCTGTGACGCCTGATAATATGTATCTGAGAATGTCACATATTGTTTTCTTTCATCATTGACTGTAAGTCCTGCGATAGCGATATCACATTTGTGCTGTCCTACAGAAAGACATACCGCATCAAAATCCATATTCTGGATTACAAGTTCTTTTCAAGCTTTTCCGCAAGAAGAGCTGCCAGTTCCATGTCGATTCCGACATATTTATCGCCTTTTGTATACTCAAATGGCTCAAACGCAGCATTTGTCGCAACTACCAGCTGGTCTTTTGCTTCATCAAGCTTCGCGGATTTTACTGCTTCCGGCTCGCCGCCGCCAAAATATTTGTCACAGATCTCATCCAGCGTTCCGTCTTCTTTTACTTCTTTTATAAATGCGTTTACCTGTTCAACAAGTTCCGGCTGATCTTTATCAATACCGAACGCATATTCTTCATTTGTAAGATCAACATCGATCACTTTCGCCGTTTTCGCGCTGCTTCCTTTATCTTCTTCTTTACCGTCTTCTTTGCTTCCGCAACCTGCTGCCAGTCCGGCAACAAGCGCCGCACTTAAAACTACTGCTAAAACTTTTTCATTTTCGTATTTTTCATTTTCGCACCCTCCGTTTATAATTCCATTGCTCAATGCTGAATAATCATGCATTCCATGCACTACATTCTAACACGTTCTGCATAAAAATCAAGCTCTTTTTTCAATTTTATGCATTCTGTTTCAGTTTTTATGTATATTATGCGTTACTTTATGCATAAATCTTCATTCTTTATACAGGTTTTTTGCAAAATACACATTTTCGCCGAAACAATTCTTATGCAAGCAGCGTCTTAATACCGAAATAAAGAAGCACAATGACTCCCAGTACGATTCTGTAGTAACCAAACACTTTAAAATCATGTTTTCTGATATACTGCATGAGGAACTTGATCGCAAGGATGGAAACCGCAAACGAAACGACCGTTCCCAACAAAAGCAGAAATACCTGCATACCCGTGAAATTTAATCCGAATTTAATCAGTTTCAAAAACTTGCGCCGAACATCGCCGGAATTGCAAGGAAAAATGTAAATTCCGCCGCAACTCCTCTTGATACTCCTATGAGAAGCGCTCCACGATCGTCGCTCCCGAACAGGATGTTCCGGGGATCAGCGCCAATGCCTGAAATACGCCGATGATCAAAACCGTCTGTATCGTAAGCTGAAAGTTTTTTCCACTTTCGGCTGCTTATCTTTCTGATAGTTTTCGATTACGATAAACAGAATACCGTAGATGATCAATGTCGCGGCAACAACATATGAATTGTTGAACTTTTCTTGTATAAAATCATTGAACGGAAGCCCGATCAGCATTGCCGGAATCGAACCTATGATCACTTTGATCCACAACTGGATCGTCATCATCTTTTGCTTCTGCGTTTCGTTGGTGAAAATGGATTCAGCTTATGGAAATACAGAACAACGACCGCCATAATTGCACCGAGCTGGATCACAACATAAAACATGTCAAGAAACGCCTGATTTTGTTTCAAATGCAGTAATTCTTCCAACAAGATCAGATGCCCCGTGCTGCTGATCGGCAGCCATTCCGTGATTCCTCCACAATACCGAATATAATTACTTTTAATGCTTCTAACATCTTGCTTCTCCTCCTCCGAGAACAAATCTTTCAATCGCTTGCGCAACGCCGTCCTCTTCATTTGACAGTGTGATATAATCTGCAGCTTCTTTCACCTGCGGCTCTCCGTTTGCCATTGCGACGCCGAAACCGACTTCTTTCAGCATCACGGTATCGTTATCTCCGTCTCCGAACGCCATGATCTCTTCCCGCTTAATACCAAGCCTGCTTCCGAGATTGACAAGTCCTGTTCCTTTATTGACTCCCGCCGCGTTCACTTCTATATTATAACGAAGAGATCCGACCAGTTCCAAATCCTCATGACGGGCAAGTTCTTCCCACGCACGTTTTCTCTCGGACATATCCGCAAATAATGCCTGCGTTTTATCGAGACCTCTGTTTTCTCTGTCTACCAGTTCAAAAATATCATCCACCGGAATACGGGTTTTACGCATATATTCCCACATATTCGGATTTTTGTGATATCGTTCCACAAACTCCATTTTTTCTGCCGGAGCATATCCCTGACCATCAAAATATACCTCTTGTAGGGTATCATATTTTCGACAAATTTCCAACGCCTTTTTCGCTGATTTGACAGACAACAGATGTTCTTCTATTACATTTCCCGTACGAGTGTCGATAATCCTTGCTCCATTCGATGTCAGTGCATAATCCATTCCCGGAAATTCTCTCAATTCTTCGGAACTCCCATCCACGGACGCCCCGTAGCTACAAGTACGACGATTCCGCTTCTGATCGCCTTTGCAAGAACTTCTCTTGTCCGCACAGTCAGTTCTTTTTTATCCGTCAGCAATGTTCCGTCCAGGTCAAGTCCGATCATTTTTATCTTATGCGTCATAGATATACCTCTTTTCTTTTCCGTTCTGTCTTTCGCCGCTTTTAAAAGCGGCCTTCTCAACCTTTATCATATCAAAGTTTGCCAAATAACGCAATTTGTAGTATAATGATTATTCAGCACTTAAAAAATGCTTCAAGAAAGGAATTTAAAGCTATGAAATTCTACAAAAAACGGTGGATACAATCAGGCATCATCCTGATCAGTTCTCTCGGAATTGTACTTTCAGTTTTTCCTTCATTTGCAGATGACAACATTGACAATTTAAAAGGACAGACTTCTGCACTCGAAAGTGAATTAGACGGTATCAACAAAGATATTCTCTCTTTGAGCGAAGAGATCTCTGCAACAGAAATGCAGGTTGAGATCTTAAACGGTGAGATTGCCCGTACTTCCGATGCACTTGTCGAAGCTGAAGAAAACGAAAATGAGCAGTATGAAAATATGAAATCCCGTATTAAATATATGTACGAACACGGGAACGCAACACTGCTTGAGATGCTCTTTTCGGCGGAAAACATGGCAGATTTTATAAACAAAGCTGATTTTATCGAAAATCTGAGCGAATATGACAAAACTGCCCTTGACGATCTGAAAAATATTTATAAAAATATCGAAGATCAGAAAAACACATTAGAAACTCAGCAGGATTCACTTCTTGATCTGAAAGATGAACTTAAGAAAAAACAGACGGAACTCCAGGAAAAAGCAAAGGCGACTTCAACAAATCTTACGGAAGTACAAGCCAAATTAGAAAAAGCAAAGGCTGAAGAGGCTGCCCGCCTTGAGGCAGAGCGACTGGAGCAGCTCCAGCAAAACGGCGGCTACGACGATACTATTACAAACAACGGCGGACAGATCGACGCTTCTGCGGATGACGTCACACTTCTTGCGGCGATCCTGCAGTGTGAAGCTCATCAGAACTATGATTCTCTGCTTGCTGTCGCAACTGTAATATTAAACCGTGTGGAAAGTCCTCGTTTTCCGAATACGATCAGAGGAGTTATCTATGCAAGCGGACAGTTTGAACCGGTATGGACAGGTCGTCTTGACGCGGTTCTGAAGAAAGGTCCGACCTCTTTATCTATGCAGGTTGCGCAAGATGCGATCAACGGCGCAAGACTTGCGGCAGTGGCAGACTGTTATTATTTCCTCTATGCAGGATCTACAAACCGACCGGGAGTCAACATCGGAAATAACCTTTTCTTCCCTAGCTGGTAAAGATATCGTTATTGAAACCGAAAACAAAATCCCCGTAACAACGAACTCTTCCAAAAAAGTCAGACTTTTTGGAGCAGTTCATTGTTACGGGATTTCTTACTTTTCAGTTCTATATTTTCGTTGTCTGCACAGCTTAACTTTTCTTTATAAAAGTCGTGCCGCACTTCGGACATCTTACTTCAATTTTCCCTTTGCCCTTCGGGATGCGGATTTTTTGTTTACATGACGGACATGTATAAATGTGGTACACTTTTCTCTGCTGCCAGATGTTTTTTGATTCTGAAACCAATTCTTATCTTGTATGTTTTCATAAGATATGCCTGATTTTCTGCGTACCGCTTCTGTACATTTCTTGAAAATATCCGAAAATAACAGTAGATCACGACTCCCCAGCCGAAAATATATAAAAGCATGCTCACCGCGGTTTCTCCGAAAAACGCCGATAAAAGAACTACCGCCAATCCGTGATCAGAAGAAACTTCGATAATTGATCGATACCGTATCTGCCCTGCATAAAACGTATTAATTTTTCTTTCATTTCCATCCATCCTTCTGCATTAATGCCTTTTGATATGAATAACATTCTCTCTCGTTTCTCCTGCAAAGTCAATTAAAAGAATATAAAATCTTACTGCTTATAACCTGTTTTTATTCTTCTTCATTTAATATATTTCCACATATTGCATCAGAAACCAGATACACAATCTTTGAATCATTTAACATCACATATCTGTCATCCCCGACCCGGTTTCCTATATATAATGTCAGTTTCTTTTCTTTTTCATCTTCCTGATAAGTCACTTCTACCGCAGCCCTTAAATCTTCATCCAAGCCGTATTCTGATAATTCTTTTCTTCTGCACAATAATCTGCCGTTGTGGACAGCTGCACAGCTCCAAGGCCTCCGGCTATTGCGATTATTTGTTCCGTCTGCGTCTCGTCTGCACTGTCATATACAACAGAATTTTTATTTTGCGTAATAACTGCCTTCTCAAGATTGCCACTTCCAATCGATGGATAGTCGTCAAGTTGTATCAGATCTTCTTCTGTATAATTTAAATCTTCAATGACCTGACTCGAAACAGTATAAATAGATTTTTTCCCCTTCTAATGTTGCATAAATATTGTCCCCTGTATTATTTCCGAAATAAACAGAAATGACATCATCATTATCATCTGTATACTCGATCGTATAAATAGGAACATCAAACCATAGTCTTTGCTTCATCTGCATTTTTCAACTTCCGATTTGCAGAAATACTGCCAACCGTATCTGCAATTTCATTCATAATGCTTTGATTAATCGGAATATCATGATCTAAAAGCATCATACCACACACCATTTTTTTTTTTCAAAGTTCAACTCTCCATTTTCTATATTTAAAGCGATCTTTTTAATCTTATCTCCTTCTGTATCTGTAATTCGTATCATTGTATTTGCCTGTGCCTGTTCGCTTTGATTCCACGCGCGAACCCACATATATACATATAAGCGCCACGAAAACAATTATGAGCAAACCTATTTTCCTTTTTTGTGTCATGCTTTTCTCCTCCTGTACCAAACAACAAAACCACTGATTAAAATCACTGCAGGTATTCCAAAAATCATCAGTGTTCCGAATAATCCGGCATGCTGAACAGCATTATATTCTACACTAAGGCTTTTTGGCTTCGATTGAGACATTTTTCACATTTTCAAAATTTACTGCCATTATGTTCATAAACAACTGTGTATTTTCCAATTCCGTAAAGGTATCTATAATCTGCTCATCTATCAGACTTCCTGCAGCAATCACCGTCAATCTACTTTCCTTCTCTGTATCTTCCGTAATTTCTTCCGACGCTTCTGCATTTTCTTCTGAAATTTCTGTTTCTTCTGTCTCTGCGGAGATCTCGCTTACTGTTTCTGTCGCATATGCTCCAAGAATATATTCTCCCTGCTTTTGGTCTTGTCCGTCACTGCAAATGCCTGATCAGACGTTGACATAAACGGAACCGTTGTAATCGTATCCCTTGCCGGATCGTTCACTGTCATCCCATGGGTATTCATAACAAGTGTCATTTCTGACTTAATCTGTTCTGCCAAATCACCGCTTACAGATAATTTGGGGAAAAATGCAATAAGGATTATTTTGATAACATCTCGTCATATCTGCAATGTAACCGCCTTCCATCGTCATGCCATATTCAGACAAAATACTTATCAGGTTCGGGAGCTTTTCCCTTCTGTTTCTCCTAATAGGACGGTCACCTTTCCCCTTTGCTGCAAATACAGCTGCAACATTGTTTTCTCATCTTCTGTCAGATCAGAAGTTACTGCGTTCACAATAAGAAGATCACAATCATCCGGTACAGATGTTGACATAAGTAAATTAACTTCCGACAACTCATATCCATTTTTATTCATCAATTCCGTTATCGTTTCAGCAAGCTCTTGTTCCCCCATGTCCTGTTGACAAATAAACTTTCTTTGTCTCCTCGCCTGTCACATAATTCAGTGCACTTGTGAGCTGTCCTTCTCCGTCAAATGATGTATACGATGTACTTCCATAATAATAGTAGGAATATTGATCCATCACCAAAATATCATCAAAAGAAACCGTCGTATTTTTTTTTCCTGTTTCTTCACAGGAAATCACAATCGTATTTTCTGTAGTTTCATATTCTGACAAAACCGACGGATGAAGAACAGGATCTATCCACTCCATATGTATTTTATTCGATAAAGCCGCATATTTACTCAAAATGTAACGATTCGTTCATCTGTATTTTCTTTTACGGCAATTATCTTCATCGATATTTCTTTATCCATTTCTTTCAGGAAATCTTCTGTCGTATCTGAAATCTCGTAAATTTTTGTATTACTCACATCTATCTTTCGGAATTTTTCCGGTATCTGGCATGCAATCAAGTTTATGACAACTGTAATTGCAAGAAAAACCGCTGTCATCGTCACGCTATACGCTCCATGTTTTTTGCCGCACTTTCCCAAAGTCGTCTTCTAATCGACTGAACTGTCAAAAATAAAAATAATGTGATCATCGACAAGTACAATACAATTCCGCTCACATCTACAATACTATTTTGTGTAATATCGGTAAAAATATTTGTCAGAGCGAACCCGCCCAAAGACTCTGTAAACAGATTTTCATAAAGCGTCTCTTTCAGAAAATACACTGCTATCGCTACTGCCACTCCGACACAGCCCACTCCTCCCGCAATCGAAAAACTGTTCGTCATTCTCCATATGTAGAAAGCTGCCAGCAAAATAAGCAAAATTATAAACACAAGTCCGCTCATCGCCGTATTTGGAAACAGAGATAAGATACCATCCCATAAATATAGAATCAGAAAAATACCAAACGTCCCTATATACGCAATAATTTGACTTTCTGTAAGCGCTGATAAAAGCATTCCTATAGCTGCAAAAACACAGCCGAGCAGGAAGAACATCAAAATCGAAATATAATCAACTGTCAAATACGCCGTCCCCTGCAATTTAATGATAAGAGGGAAAATACAAAATATAAGATTCGGGATTGCAATTACCGTCACCATCGCAAGGTATTTTCCAACCACAACTTTCCACAAACTCACTGGCGCTGTCAACAGAATCTGATCTGTTTTATTCTTTCTCTCTTCTGCAAATGAACGCATCGTAATCAAAGGAATCCCTACAATAAATACGATCAACGATCCTGAAAGTGTATAAGAAAAATACGGATATCCTGTTGTCATATTATACGCCATGAAATAAATTCCAGTAAATGCAATAAGAAAGGCAATAAATACACACCCTATTATAGACTGAAAATACGCTTTTAATTCTTTTTATAAACCGCCTTCATCCTCTTTTTCCTCCCTCTGTATTCATCTCACATTTTCTGGTTTCCACTCCTATCTGTTTCTCTCCCGGTCGGCTTTCTTTCACCCGTCCGTCCTTTACCTGTCTATCTTTCACAAGCGATTCTTCGATTTGCATATTTCTTTCTATATTATCGTTCTGTGTCAATTTCATAAACGCTTCTTCCAAACTCGTTTCAGGCGCCGACAATGAATATAATGTTTTTTCTCTTTCGCAAATTCACAGAAAATCTCTTCTCTTACTTTTTCTGTTATTCTGACTGCTTTTATCTCCAGTCACTTTTACCTGTACATAAGTACACTTTTCTCCTTTCACACGCATCTGCATCGCACAAACTCGGGAATCCTCCCCAGTATTCTATGAATTTCCTCCTCCGAAGCCGATGTTTCTAATTCAATCACATCGTGAAACCCTATCATCTTCTCCAAGTTTTCCAGCGTATCCTGTGCTACCAGCTTTCCTTTAGAAATAATCAGAATATAATCACATACTTCTCTGATCTCCGTCAATATATGCGAGCTTAAAATAACCGTATGGTTCTCAGCCAACTTACGGATTAAATCTCTCATCTCTATAATCTGTTTCGGATCCAATCCAACGCTTGGTTCATCAAGAATAATCATATCCGGAAATCCTAAAATTGCCTGTGCCAGCCCTACTCTCTGACGATAGCCTTTTGAAAGATTTCGAATCAAGCGATGTTCCACATCCTGAACCTTTACCATTTTTTCTGCTTCATCAACAGCTTCTCTTCGTTGAGATTTTCTAATTCCTTTCAGCTCTGCTGCAAAATCCAAATATTCCCGCACAGTCATATCCATATAAAGAGGTGGATGTTCCGGCAAATATCCGATATATCTTTTCTTTTTCAGGTTCTTTCAAGATGTCATATCCATTAATCAGCACTTCCCCTGAGTTGCCCCCATGCATCCTGTCATAATGTTCATTGTAGTAGATTTTCCTGCTCCGTTGGGACCCAAAAACCGTAAACCATTCCCGGCTTAATCTGAAAGTCCAGGTGATCTACGGCTAAATGATTTCCATATTTTTTACCAAATTTTTACTTCTATCAAAATGATATCCTCCTAACTTTGTATTCTTTCTGTGGATTTCTGCACTCCCCTCTATCTGTGACATATACTTTTTCAATATACTTTAATCTTATTTCCACATATTTCATACAATATATTTGTTTAAGACGATATCAAACCTATGTGAATCTTTTGTGGTAGAACTGTGATATTTTATAACATACATTCATGCACAGCCTGCGGAGTTATATCCCCCTCCTCCATCACTTTCAAAAGATGTTCCCTCTCTTGCGGCAGAACGCACCATGCAAGTCCGCATCCGGCCGAGATCGTACCCGGAACAGGAATCAGTCTGCCCGGTTCTTTTCTCTTTTACAGTACCGTTCCATTGCCATCGCATCCGTTGTCGTATGAAAAGTGATCACAATTTTTTCTCTCGTTTTTTCATCTTCTCCCCCGTTTCTTATGATTCCATAACACCTTGCCCCGCGCCTGTTCTTCTTATTCCTCAGCAAGCTCTTTTACGGCGCGGATTGCCTCGTCAATTTCCTCTTCCGTATTATAATGGGAAAAACTGAATCTGACCGCACCCTGTATCTTTGTTCCAAGCGCTTCATGCATCAACGGCGCACAATGCGCTCCGGACCGCGTAACGATCCCATATCTGCCGCTTAATTCATCGCTTATCTCTGCCGAATCATAATCGCCGATATTCAAAGAAACGATGGCTGCCCTTCTGTCCGTCCGAAAGTCTCCGTACACTTTCACATTCGAATTTCAGCGACTCCGTTATAAAAACGGCGCATCAGCTCCAGTTCTCTTTTCCGCAGGCGTTCCATCCCTTCTCTTTCCAAAATGACAATGCCGCCCGAAGTCCCGCGATCCCGTGACCGTTCAGCGTCCCGGCTTCAAGCGCTTCCGGCATCTGCGACGGATGATGCATATTATAAGAATCTATCCGCTGCCGCCTGACAAAAGCGGACGGATCTTTACCCCGCTTTTTACATACATACCACCTGTTCCCTGCGGTCCAAGCAGTCCTTTATGACCGGTAAAACAAAGGACGGAAATCCCATATTTTGTACATCGATCTCCCATACTCCCGCGGTTTGGGAAGCGTCAACAATAAAGAGAATACCATACTTTGCCGCAATCTTTCCGACACTCTCCAAAGAGATCATATTTCCGGTCATATTTGACGCATGAGTACATATGATCGCCCGTGTATTTTTTTCTGACTGCCTTTTCCATCTCTTCATAAGAAATGTTAGCATATTCGTCGCATGTAAGAATTGTCATCTCCGCACCTTTCCTGCGGCATTCATACAGCGGGCGCAGCACGGAATTATGTTCCAGCACCGTTGTGATGACATGATCTCCCGGATCGAGTATTCCCTTGATTACAATATTCAGCGCCTCTGTAGAATTTGCGGTAAACACAATCTCACTCGCATTTTCGGCATGAAAAGCCGTGCCAGCGCTTCTCTTGCATCGTAGACTGTTCCCAATGCCTTAAGCGCCGGCTCCGATGCCCCTCTTCCGGAATTTCCCATCTGCCCAAACGCCGCTATAACAGCTTCCTGTACTTCCTTTGGTTTGTGCAAAGTCGTAGCGGCATTATCCAGATAAATCATTTTGTCTCTCCTCCTATATTAGCGGATATATATTTTGCTTCTTCACATTCGAGTCTATTACTTTTCCGACAACCGACACTTTTGTTTCCATCTGTGCTTTATCAAATTCTTCCAAAATCGCATCTTTTCTTCTTCCGGAACTGCCGCCAGAAAACCGCCGGAAGTCTGCGGGTCACTGAGCAGATCTACGTACATCTCATCGGTATTTCCCGCTTCAAGAAGCTGTGCGACATGATTTCTGTTGCGATATGCTCCCCCGGGAATAAGTCCCATCTGCGCATATTCCTTTGCCCCTTCAATATAGGCGATATCTTTTGGCCAAAGCTCTATCTTCGCTCTGCTCGCCGAAGCCATTTCCCCGCAATGTCCGAGAAGCCCGAACCCGGTAACGTCTGTACATGCATGGATCGTAAACTTGTCCAGTATTTCCCTTGCCTTTTTTGTTTAACTGCGTCATCACGGCAACCGCTTCTTTCCCGGCAGCTTCCGAAGCCATCTGTGCTTTGACCGCCGTATTGACGATTCCGCTTCCCAGTTGTTTCGTAAGGATCAGAACATCTCCTTTTTTACATCCGAAGTTTTTATAGATGCGATTCGGATGAACAAGTCCCATAACCGACAGTCCGTATTTCGGAACGTCATCTTGTATCGAATGTCCTCCAACAAGGACAGCTCCCGATTCAAGAACCTTTTCCGCGCCTCCTTGCAGAATTTCCCCTAAATAATCCGGATCCAGTTCCCCGGGAAAACAGACGATATTCAACGCGATCTTCGGTTCTCCTCCCATCGCATATACGTCGCTTAGCGCATTCGCAGCCGCAATCTGTCCGAACGTATAGGGATCGTCTACTACAGGCGTAAAAAATCCAGTGTCTGTATCACTGCCGTATCGTCCGAAAGCTTATATACGGCCGCGTCATCCGAAGTTTCAAAACCGACAAGCAGGTTGTCCTCATGAAACTTCGGAAGCCTCCCAAGCACTTTCCCAAGCGTATCAGGACCGACTTTTTGCAGCACAGCCGCCGTGTTTTGCAAATTGTGTTAAATGAATCTTCTCCATCTTCCTCATCTCTTCTTCCTCCGAAAAAATCCATAATAGTCGTTTTATTATGACTCAAATCTACCTGTTTAACAACTGTTTTGTAGATTTCTAAAGCAGACCAAAAAGAATCTTTCGGACTTCATCCTCCACCGTTACAAAAGAACGAAAGATCCGTCTCCGACTCTTTCGTTCTTTTCCTCTGTTTTCCGAAATCTACTTTAGAAAACGATTATTTTATTGTTCTGCGTCTGCGATATGCAAAGAACACACCTGCTCCCGAAAGAACTGCGCATCCAAACAGAAGCGCTGCGTTTGTCCGATCTCCTGTCTGAGGAGTCGTCTTATCCGGTTTTGTCTGCTCCGGCTGTGGTTGAACCGGCTGCTGCTGATTCGGATCTTTCACCTTCTCAAGTTTAGCAACTGCCGCATTCAATACGTTTAATGCGTTGTCTACTTCTGTCTGAGCTGCATCTTTATCAGCCGCTGTTTCTTTGCCGCATTCAACGCCGTCTCAAACGCTTTCCAACTTTCTGCTGTGTAATCTTCTTTTTCAAAGCTTCTGCATCTTTAATCGCCGCATTAAGCGCTGTTTTATCTGCGCTTTCCGGCTTCGGATTCGGGTTCTCCCTCTCCGCAACGTTTCTTGCCAGCGCGTTTGTCGCATCTAAAGCGCGCTCTGTTTCCAGAATGAACGAGCATACGGTCTTTTCGGATGCCGCCACCGCAGAACCTTGATATGTTCCTTTCTGCGGTTTTGCCAAATGCTCTACAACATCTGTCAATTCTGTTTTTTCTTCTGCTGTCGCGCTTTCACTGTTCAACAGATATTTTGCTTTTGCCACATCACGGATACCTTGTTTGAACAATTCATAACGCGGTGTGCTGTAGAAGGAAGCGTTAAAGTCCTCTCCTACCGCTTCTCTTTCCATCGGATAAATGAACCATCCGTCGCCCGGCTCCCAGTAACGGTAAGTTGCATCGCCGTGCATATCGTATACATAGTTATCCCATGCCCAACGCATATAGCCGTCTGTTCCTAATGTCATCGTGTACCAGATATCCCAATAGTTGTCGCCCGGATCACTGATCATAAAGTTACTCGGATAATCTCCCGTACATGTGTACATCGTTGTCGTCAGACCTAAGTCTCTGCGGTGATCTGACAGATCGTTCATCTGCTGTACGTTTCCTGTGTTTCCGAGATTGATCGAAATATCATCGATACGGTCTGTAAACTCATAATATTCCGGAGCTGCATAGTTCAGCGCCGAAGAGATCTTAAAGTGGTTTCCATCTTCGTCTTTCACTGATTCGATCATCTCAACCGCTGGTTCAAGCTGATCGAGCCCTCTTTCGTCCATTGAAATATAAGTGATGTCAAACCATCCCATTTTTTGGAATGTTCCATAAAATCTTTTAAGAACGGTTCCCACATCTCTTTCCACTTTGCAGTTCCCGGATTGTGTGATTCTTTCACTACTTTACCCTGCGCTTCATCATAGTAAGCGATCTGATTGTTCCACGGAACGATACTGTAACACTTGATCTGTCCGATTCCGTTTGCAGGATCTAAAACTTTGCACTCGATCATGAAATTGATCCATGCATCATACCAATCATAATCAAATTCCCATGTTCCGTCCGCTTTCTTCGTCCATTTTACCATCGAAAGATCGTTATAATATGACTGATGATTCCATGCCTCTTCTACGACATTGGCAACTACGTCATGACCTCCGATCGAAACATACTCTTTGATCGAGTCTCTCATCAAATTAAAATGTTTTTCTGTAAAATAGAAATCTTCCCGCACCTCGTTTGTGATGCCGCCCGACGGATTTTCACCTAAACCTAAATAATAATTCGCAACTGAAAACGGATGCTGCCAAACTTGCAGTTCTGTTGCCTCCGGCGCCGGCTGTACAAGGTTCAGCACTTCGATGTTGTACGTAAGCTCGAACGGCTTGTCTAATTCGTCCGCCGAAACCGTAATCGTACCTGTATAATTTCCTGCCGCTGTATCTTTCGGAATCGCGATATTTACCCATGCAAACTGTACATCTTGTGCATCGATATCTTTCTTCCCGCCTTTGTAGATCACATCCGGATAATTTTTGTCTGCCCCTGTGCGTTACGTCCTTCTTTTGCCGCAATTTCTTTGAGCCATTTAATATCAATATTGTCTTTTGACAAAACCTGTCCCTTTTCATTCTTGAAATCACTTGCTGTAACCTGAACATTGTGAACGTCTTTTTCTGTCGTCACGACAATTTTAGAATTCAGTTCATCATTCAACCAGGCTGTTCCGTTATAAACGCTTCCGTTTCCTGCTTTCAGCTTATCATAATCAAGCTCTGTCTCTAAGAGTTTTTCATTGCCTACATATGCGTTCATAAATGCCAGAGCCGGATCGACTGTAATCTTAGCTTCTGCTAAAACACTGTTGTCTTCAGCGCTTGCCGCTGTGACAGTAACTGTCTTTTTCACATCGATCTCTTTTGCAGTCAGTTTTCCATCGTTTACTTCTACAACACTGCTGTCGCTGCTTGTCCACACAAGCTTCGCATTTGCATTCCACGGAATGACAGACGCCGTAAGCTCTGATGAAGCGCCGGGTGTCATCGTCAGCTCCGTCCGGTTCAATACGATCGAATCAGGCACAGTAATTTCATCGTGAAAAACAACGATCTTATCAAGCTGTATTACTTTGCCTTCAATGCTTTCTCCCTCTTTCGGAACGACACGAAGCGTATGCTTTGTATTCGCAAGATCTTTTTCTCAAATAATTTCTGTTTGTGCATTGCTCCGGCATTTTGTGCCGCCAGTTCTCCGACTTTCACATCGTCGATATAAACGTCGCAGTTCATATGAACTGTATTTTTGCTGGCATGGATCTCTACTCCGGTTCCAGTAAAGATCATCTCATAAGACACATCAACGCCTTTTGCGCTGTAATGCTCTGTTCCGTTATAAAACAAATTTCCGTTGCCGCTTCCCGCAGTCCAAGCGCCTGCCGGCTCGTACTGGATCTTGAAGGGCTCATGATTTGTTGTAAAACAGCATCGTCAACTTCTGTATATCCCGGAAATTCCGGCTCGGCAATCTCTGCCTCAAATGCTTTTGCATACACAAACTGTACGCCATAAACGCTTCCTGTCCCTGTAGAAGCTTCATTTCTTTTTTTCTAAAACTGTGATATGAGCTGTATGATTTCCTGCCGCAAGCGTTTTGCTTTCAAACAATTTTGCCTCCGGTTCTGTCACTGCGGCATAGGCGTCGCATTCTACTGCCTCGCTTCCGTCAATGCTCACGCTGAACATTGCATGATTTGCAGCTTTTTACCGTAAAGCTCCAGTTTTGTTCCGTTGAATGTAATGTCCAATGTCGCGCCTGCCGTGTTGCTCCAGTGCTCTGTAACGGAAGCGTCGCCCGCTCCCGCCGATTCCCATCCGCCGTTATTTGCATTACCGTCTGAATATACAAAACGTGCGTCTGTATCATCGATGATCTCGAAATCATCTGCTGCCGCATTTACGACAGACGGCGCAACCAAAGTGATGACACAGCAAAAGGCAAGCAGCCATGACATTACCAGTTTTTGGTCTTTTTCATTTGTCTTAATACCTCCTTATTATGTAGGGGATATCTGTATTTTTGTTTTCCTTTTCCCCATGTAAACTTACTCAACTCAAAAGCTGCATTTCGGGACAAAACATGCCGCTTTCCTATGAGCTGTTATCGTATTGTATCAAACTTTTGCAATACTGTCCTTACACTTTTATCTATCCGTTTATACTTTTTGCCATTCTTTCTTTTTCACCCATAATAAATATTTTTCCTTATGTCCTTCTCCTGTCGTTACGGAGAAACAACGCTGACTGCGTTTTGAAGAATTTCTGCAATCGTATACATATTTGTCACTGTCCGACTGCCAGTTTTTCCTTTAATCCGTAAAAGTCAAGACATGTGCCACACGTCAGTATCTCGACGCCTTCTTTTTCCAAAATCCTGATATCTTCTAGGCAGTCCGAACCTTCCACCGTAAGTTTCGCGCCTCCGTTGTAAAAAAGGATTTTATCCGGAAGCGTATCAAGCTGCGTCTCCGCAAAAAGAAACTCTTCATTAAAACTGCGCCCAGCTCATCATTTCCGCTTCCCATTTTATCAGAAGAAACCGCAACGACCGTTCCGATACATGTCGCGCATCCCGCAGATGATAACTGCACTTTGTTCATCCCCTGCGCACTACTGTTACTTCCATTTTCTGCTGCCGGATTGTGATCCGATTCGCCTGCTTCTTTCCCCCGCCTTCTGCCTGCGCCCGGCTTTCTTTTCCTGCGGTCTGTCCTTTTTGATCGCTTTCTGATACAGCCGCGTTCTTCTCTTCTACCGTAATCATCACTTTGTATTCCCGGTCGCTGATCTTTTTCCGATTCCGCTGACGCGCCGCTGCTTTTTGCCATCTTCATGACATTTTTCATTGCCGTCTCGTTATCTACAAGCACTTCTATCTGTCCTGCTCCCTGTAATTTTCCAAGCGCTTTTTTGTTTTCACTACCGGAATCGGACAGTGCTCTCCCATTGCATCTACTGTCATTTTCACCATAAGACATCTCCCTCAAAATTTTATTTCTTATTTTATATTGTATCATGAATCATGCCGTATTTCACTTTGAAAATTCAAGTTGACGAAATCCACAGACAGTAAAAGCTCAGCCTGTGCATTCGTAAAACCGCGCTGCATGGCTGAACTGTTACAATTTAGATTGTTTTATGCTTTCCTGTTGTACATGCTTGTGGTAAACTATAGCTATATTCGCACACACTGTATGGAGAAAGGATATTATTATGTGGATTGCAGATAACTGGAAAGAATACGAGATCATTGACTGCTCAAAGGGAGAAAAGCTCGAGCGCTGGGGCGATTATCTTCTTGTTCGCCCCGATCCTCAGGTAATCTGGAACACGAAAAAGAATCATAAAGGATGGAAAAAGATGAACGGTCATTACCACCGCAGCGGCAAGGGCGGCGGTGAGTGGGAATTTTCAGTCTGCCTCAGCAGTGGCAGATTCACTATGGATCTCTTACATTTAATTTGAAACCATTTAGTTTTAAACATACCGGACTCTTTCCCGAACAGGCGACAAACTGGGATTGGTTTTCGGAAAAGATCCGAAACGCGGGACGCCCGGTAAAAGTTTTGAATCTTTTGCCTATACAGGCGGCGCAACTCTTGCGGCAGCGGCCGCCGGAGCGCATGTCACCCATGTGGACGCCTCAAAAGGCATGGTCGGCTGGGCGAAAGAAAACGCAGTGTCTTCCGGGTTGAAAGATGCTCCGATCCGCTGGCTTGTAGATGATTGTGTGAAGTTTGTAGAACGGGAGATCCGCCGCGGCAATACTTATGACGCGATCATCATGGACCCGCCTTCCTACGGCCGCGGTCCGAAAGGCGAAATATGGAAGATCGAAGATATGATCCACCCGCTCATCAAACTTTGCACAAAGATCTTGTCTAAAGACGCCCTTTTTTCCTTGTCAATTCCTATACGACAGGGCTTGCACCCGCTGTACTTTACGTATATGATCTCGACAGAACTAAAGCCATGGAACGGCCATGTAGAGTCGCAGGAAATCGGACTTCCTGTCACTGATTCGGGACTTGTCCTCCCATGCGGCGCATCCGGACGATGGGAATCTGACTGATCACACTTTTATCCGGCTTAATATTTCTCCGATCGGAGCTGAAATCGTCAGTTCTGATCGGATATTTTTGCCGTTTCTGATTTATTGATCACCGCAAGACGGCTTCCTCTGAAATAATCAATAAACCCTGCTGCCGGATATACAACCAGCGATGTGCCTCCGATAAGCAGCATATCCGCAGACGCGATCGCCTCCACAGCGCCCCGGATCGTCTCCTCATCAAGACCTTCTTCATAAAGGACAACATCTGGTTTCACGACGCCCCTGCAGGAGCATTTCGGAACACCTTCGCTTTTTTTTTGACATATTGTGCATCATAAAATTTTCCGCATTTCATACAATAATTTCTGTGAATGCTGCCATGCAGTTCATACACTCGCTTACTTCCTGCCAACTGATGCAGACCGTCTATATTCTGCGTAACGACAGCCGTAAGTTTTCCCGCCCGTTCCAGTTCTGCCAATTTCAGGTGAGCCGCATTCGGCTTTGCATCCAACATCATCATTTCTCTTTATAAAATTCATAAAATGCTTCCGGATACCTCATAAAAAAACGTATGACTTACAACCTGTTCAGGTGAAAAACGATACTTGATGATAAATCCCATCCGCACTTCTAAAATCCGGTATTCCGCTTTCTGTCGAAACTCCCTGCTCCGCCGAAGAAAACGATACTTTCACTTTCTTCAATCATCTTTTGCAGCCGCTCTGTTTCCCGCTCATACATTTTTCAAATTTCCTTTCTCAACATGTTTATCCATAATTTCAAGCATTTTTTCCCATACGATATCCGACGTATCCGCAATCCGCTCATTTCGCTTACACACCTGAGCCTTATGCACGCCATGCTCTGCCCAGCTTTTCCGTCTGATGCGTCATTTAATAAAAGCGGCTGGAAATTATCGAGCAAATGAGCGAATTTTGCATCCTCTGTACTATATTCTTCAAATTCATCCCACAAACTTCTGAAATACGTTCCCTGATCTTTTGAAGAATACCGAAAATACGCTCTGCCGCTTTTAACTCCCTCTCTCTTTTTGACTTGGCGCCCTCGGAATCGTATGCATAAGTATCACCCGCATCTATCTCGACAAGATCATGGATCAGTACCATGACGATCACTTTCATCAGATCAACAGGCGCGTCCATATGCTCTTTCAAAAAGTATCGCAGACAATGCCAGATGCCATGAATGTTCCGCATCGTTTTCTTTCCGGCTTCCGTCGGCAAGATATGTCTGCCGAAAAACGCTTTTCACTTTGTCCGCTTCAATAATAAAACGGATCTGCTGTTCAAGCCGTTTCCTTTCTTTCTTTCTTCTCCGTCATCTTACTTTTCGTATTTTCGCTCATGCCATACGCCTTCCTTTCTCCTCATATAAATAAAAAACCTCCCTGCCGGGGCAATCCTGCTACAGAGAGGATAGCAGACTTTTACAGATCGACTTTGCCTGTCGTATCGCCGTTAATTACATAATAAGCTGCTGACTCTTCCGGCTTCAGATAGATCTTAACATCTTTCATATCGCCGACTTTATTTTTTCAAAACTTTTGACCAAACATATTTTATTTTGTCAAAAATCTCTTTGTCTGTATATTCTTTTCCCGCAAACTGAAGAAACATCTCTGTTTTCAGTTCCGCTTTCTTAGATGCCGCCTTTTTCACCGGCGCTTTTTTCTCTGCCTTTGCCGGAGCTTTTACTGATTTTTTTACAGCTGCCTTCTCTTCTGTCTCCGGTGTATCTACCAAAACTGCCGCTTTTGTCTCAAGCTTTTTCGTTGTGTCTTTCTTTGTCTCAATCGCTTTCGCTGCTTCTTTCTTTTCCGGCTCTGCTTTTACAGGAGCTTTTTCAGAAGCTTTCACTTCTGCCTTTTCCTCTGCCTTCACAGCTGTTTTCTCTTCTTCCTTTACTGCTTTCGCCGCTGTTTTAGCCGCCTTTGCAGGCTCCGCTTTGATCGCATTTGCTATTTTAGCCGCTGCCCTTGATGTCGAAGTTGTTTTCTTTACTGCCATACTTGTTCCCTCCCAAAAATAATACAACCAAGTATTTCCGATACCGCTCTCTAATCCTGTTCAGTATCACTTATTCAACCCAAATCAAAAAGTTTCATAGGGGATTGTACCTCATTTTTCAGAAAACGTCAAATTTTATCATTCTTGCTGTAATTTCAGTCCGCCTTCACTGTAATTTTCTTATCATCCGGCTATTTTCCGAGATGAAAACCTTATGACACACGCATCAGATTCCACCTGAAATGAGCTGCCAAAAAAACGGAGCAGCACCGTTGCCGCCAGTCCTAATATCGTACCGTAAGCTTCTCCGAATGCCGTTCTTCCGACTACACAGACGATTCCTCCCGCAATCACAGCGCATGCGTAAATATGCTTTACAAGAATATACGGAGTCTCGCCTGCCATAATATCACGAAGCACCCCTCCTCCTACTCCTGTAAGCGTTCCGATAAATACAAAGAAAAACACATTTTCCCCGCCGACGGCCCGCACCGCCGCCTGTATCCCCACTACTGTAAATATTCCAAGTCCTGCCGTATCGCACCAGAACATCAGCTTATCATAATAATCTGTCTTTACCCGAGACTCAAAAGCCGTCGGTTTCGCATATGCGATCACAAAAAGAATCGTCGATGTCAGCGCCGCCACAAGAACATAGACCGGATGCGAAAACGCCCCCGGCGGCGTCAATCCGAGTATGATATCCCGCATGATCCCGCCACCTACCGCAGTTGTCGCCCCGAGCACATTCACCCCGAAAATATCCATCTTTTTTTTCTATGGCGATCATTGCTCCCGAAGAAGCAAACGCTACTGTTCCGATCAATTCCAAAATAAAAAATAAATTCATCCATACCACAAATCCCGCCTTATCAGATTTCCGTTTTCCTGTGTTATGACTGATAACTTCTGAAAAATGCAGAAATATCTTTAAGCATTTTACAAGTGCGTCAATTTCTTCGTCATCCAGCTTTTCTATCACGGCGTTGGTCATCTGACGATGGAACTGCTCGTGATGATAAAAAGCTTTTCTCCTTTTTCCGTAAGCGCTATATATACGACCCGTCTGTCCTCTTCACTTCTTTCCCTCTTCACATATGCCTTTCTGACAAGCGCATTGACCGCAGTTGTGAGAGACCCCGCCGTGATCTTCAGCTTTTTAGCTACGGATGACATTGTATTTTCACCGGATAATCCGATTGCTTCTATGATATGCATATCATTATTTGTAATGTCTTTAAATTCTTCGGTTATGATCGCTTCTTTTTCTAATTCCCATATTTCATTAAACAGATTTACAAGCGTATCATTAATTGTTCTGTACGCATCCATCGGACCTCCTCCTTTTCCATATATTGTGTTCCATAACCGACGCTTCTTGCGCCTGCATTTTCGTAACCTATATTATAGCACACACTTTGTTCGGAAAAGAAGCACTTTTTACATTTTACGAAATCTGTCATATCGATGATTCAGCAGTTGTCTTTCATCCATAGATCCGTATTTTTTCAAAAAAACGCTGAGCATGTTTTTTTAATTCTTCACATACCCCAGCCATTGTCTGTGACGTATACGACTTCGGTTCTCTGATCACCTGTTCCACTATCCCTAAGCATTTCAGATCATCCGCCGTCAGTTTCATCACTTCCGCCGCTTCTGACGCACGCTTGCTGTCTTTCCAGAGTATACTTGCAAACCCTTCCGGCGAAAGGACAGAATAGACACTGTTCTCCAGCATCCACACTTCATCTGCCACAGCCAGAGCCAGTGCTCCTCCGCTTCCGCCTTCCCCGATCAGTACCGAAACGATCGGAACTTTTATCGAGGACAGTTCATATAAGTTTGAAGCGATCGCTTCTCCCTGTCCGTGCTCTTCTGCTTCCTGTCCGCAAAATGCTCCCGGAGTATCTACGATACAGATCACCGGACGTCCGAACTTTTCTGCCTGCCGGATCAATCGTAATGTTTTCCGATATCCTTCCGGAGACATCATCGCAAAATTGCGTGTCACATTTTCTTTCGTCGTCTTTCCCTTCACCTGAGCGATCACCGTGACCGGAATGTTCCTGAACATTGCAATTCCTCCTGCCACTGCAGGATCGTCTCTAAAAAGCCTGTCGCCATGAAATTCCATAAAATCAGAAAACAGCATATTCATATAGTCTGTTCCGACCGGACGGTCTGTTTTTCTTGAAAGAAGAACTCTTTCCCACGCGCTTATTCCGCCTTTTGACCGCACCTGTTTTGGCATAGTATCTTCTTGTGTAGTGCTTTCGTCTGCTCGATCTACAAATCCGCGGACCGGCGAATGCAAACCGATCAGTGCTCCCGGTTCTGCAAGAATGATATCTCCAAGCATAGCAAAGCTTGCTGTGACACCTCCCGTAGTTGGATCAGTCAATACCGGAATATAAAGAAGGCCTGCATCACTGTGGCGTTTCAATGCTGCGGAAGTCTTGGCCATCTGCATCAGAGAAATGATTCCCTCCTGCATACGTGCGCCACCGGAACAGGAAAAGAACAACAGGAAGCCTCTCCTCTGTTGCACGCTCGACTGCACGGGTAATCTTTTCCCCTACCGCATGTCCCATACTGGCCATCATAAATCTTCCGTCACAGACCCCGATCACAACCGGATATCCACAGATTGTTGCTTTTCCTGTAACAACCGCTTCATCAAGCCCTGTCTTTACTCTTAAAGCTTCGACTTTTTCTGTATACCCCCGGAAATCCAACGGATTCTCCGGTCTTTCCCCTTCACCGATCTTTGCATCCCATTCTTCAAAAGTGCCTGCGTCTGTCACAAGCTCAATTCTCTTATATGCCGGAATACGAAAGTATCCATGACATTTAGGACAAATATATTTTCCGTTGATTACTTCATCTGTTAAGATTGCCGCACCGCATTTATTACATTTTTTCAAGATTCCTTCCGGTGCTTCCGGCTTTCTTCTGTTTCGTGAATGAATCGAAGTGATCTTCTCTCCGGTCTTTTTAAACATATTATGCAGTCTCATTCATCATTCCTCCGATAAACTCCACATCAATATCTCCTGATATGAATTTTTATGATTCAAAATCTCATACTGATAATCAATATTTGTGTCCACACCTTCAATAATAACTTCGCCAAGTGCGCTTCTCATTTTACGGATAGCCTCTTCTCTGTCGTCAGCATGTACGATCAGCTTTGCAAGCATGGAATCATAATAAGGCGGAACTTCATATCCTGTGTAAATCGCACTGTCTACACGTACGCCTTCACCACCCGGGAAATGTACATCTGTGATTTTTCCAGGAGATGGGCGGAAATTCTTCTCCGGGTTTTCCGCATTGATCCTGCATTCGATCGCGTGACCTGTGATCTTGATGTCTTTCTGCTGAAGCTTTAGTCTCTGCCCGTCTGCAATCTTAATCTGCTCTTTGATCAGATCGATTCCTGTTACCCACTCTGTTACCGGATGTTCCACCTGGATTCTTGTATTCATCTCCATAAAGTAAAAGGCTCCACTCTTTTCTAAGAGAAATTCAATCGTTCCGGCATTCGTATAATGAGCTGCCTTCGCCGCTTTCACAGCCGCTTCTCCCATCTTCTGTCTCAATTCCGGTGTCAGTGCTTCTGACGGAGATTCCTCGATCATCTTCTGATGATTTCTCTGAATGGAACAGTCTCTTTCTCCAAGATGGACCACATTTCCATACTTATCTGCAAGAATCTGAAATTCTATATGACGCGGATGTTCCACAAAATGTTCAATATACATTGTTCCGTCTCCGAATGCCATCTGCGCTTCTTTCTGTGCTGTCGGAAACTTGCCTGGAACTCGTCCGGTGTCTGTGCGACACGCATTCCTTTTCCTCCACCGCCAAGTGCTGCCTTAACGATGATTGGATAACCAATCTCACCAGCGATCTTCTCGCCTTCTTCTACGGTATAGACAGGCTCCTTTGCTTCCCGGAATAACCGGAACACCTGCTTCCACCATCGTATTTCTTGCAACGGATTTATTTCCAAGAGCACTGATCACCTTTGAATCCGGTCCGATATATGTGATCTTGCACTGTTCACACAGTTCTGCAAATTTGCTGTTTTCAGAAAGGAATCCAAATCCCGGATGGATTGCATCCGCACCGGATACCAGCGTCGCACTGATGATGTTCTGCATATTCAGATAACTGTCTGTGGAAGGTGCCGGACCTATACATACTGCTTCATCCGCAAGCTGTGTATGCAGAGCATCCCTGTCTGCCTCTGAATATACTGCAACGGTACGGATTCCCATCTCTCTGCAGGCGCGGATCACCCGGACTGCAATCTCCCCTCTGTTCGCAATTAAAATCTTCTCTATCATTTCTTCTGCTCCTGATTTTTTTTATTCTCCAACCATAAATGTAAGTTCTGCCGTAACAACGACCTTTCCGTTAACTGTTGCCACAGCTTCTCCTACGCCTACCGGTCCTTTTCTTTTAATAATCTTTGTCTCTAATTTCAACTGATCTCCCGGAAATACCATTCCTTTGAAGCGACATTTTTGTACACCACCGAAGAATGCAATCTTTCCCTGATTCTCCGGTACACTTAAGATTGCCACAGCTCCTGTCTGAGCAAGTGCCTCAAGAATCAGAACTCCAGGCATCACTGCTTTCTGTGGGAAATGCCCCCGGAAGAAATCTTCATGATAGGAAACACCCTTGTATCCCACGGCATATTCTCCTGGCACGTAATCCTCAATCTGATCGATCAGAAGAAATGGATGTCTGTGCGGAATAATCTGCTGAATCTGTTCTGTATTTAAACTATTCATATCTGAATTCCTTTCTTAAACAATTCTAAAAATCGGCTGGCCGTATTCTACCGGTTCTCCGTTCTCTACAAGAACTTCTGCAACTGTACCGGCACATTCACTCTCAATCTCATTCATAAGTTTCATCGCTTCTATGATTCCGACAACCTGTCCGGCTTCGACCTTGTCACCAACCTTAACAAAACTCGGTGCATCCTCTGCCGGTGCTGCGTAGAAAGTTCCAACCAGAGGTGAAACGATCAGTTCACCTTCTGTTTCTTTTATCACTTCCTGATGCTCTTCCTGTGTGTGATCCGCTTCATTTCCTGGATTTTGCAGAATTTCTGCTGTCTGAAGACCTGCTGTGACAGTTCCTGTCACCGGAACTACTCCCGGACTCTGTATAATCTCCACCTTCTCTGTTTCTTTCTTCAGATTCAGCTTTGTTCCATTTTTTCTTCATATTTAAAATCTGTAAGCTCAGAAGCAGAGACTGCTTCGATCAGCTTCAATATTTCTTCCATCTTCATCTTCGCTTCTCCTTACTCTTCGAAACGTTTTACAAGAAGAGACACATTGTGCCCACCAAACCCAAGAGAATTAGAAATTACACAATTCACTTCTTTCTCTACCGGTGCGCCTACTGCATAATTCAATCCACATTCCGGATCTACATTCTTTGTACCAACTGTCTGATGGATGAAATTATCCGAATACTCTTTACGCAGACAACAAATTCTACTGCTCCTGCTGCTCCAAGAAGATGACCGATCATAGATTTTGTTGAATTGACAACTACATTTTCGGCTGCATCTCCTAATGCATAACAGATCGCACGCGTCTCAAAGAGGTCATTGTGATGTGTACTTGTTCCATGGGCATTGATATAGTCCACATCTTCCGGTGCCACACCAGCCTCTTTCATTGCAAGTTTCATCGCCATTCCGGCTCCTTCTCCATTTTCTGCCGGAGATGTAATATGATAAGCATCTCCTGTAGAGCCGTACCCAGCGAGTTCTGCGTAAATCTTCGCGCCTCTCGCTTTCGCGTGTTCAAGTTCTTCCAGAACTACGATTCCGGCTCCTTCTCCGAGGACAAATCCATCCCTGTCCTGATCAAACGGACGGGAAGCTGTCATGGATCTTCATTTGTAGACAGTGCTGTCAACGCAGTAAATCCTGCAATTCCGGTCGGACAGATACAGCTCTCTGTACCCCCTGCAACACAAACATCCAAGTCACCATACTGAATCGCACGGAGTGCATCTCCGATGCTGTTTGTCCCTGAAGCACATGCTGTCACGACATCTGTACATTTTCCTTTCAGTCCAAGCTGGATTGATACATTTCCTGCTGCCATATTGGAGATCATTAACGGAACCATCAATGGATTTACACGCGCCGGTCCTTTTGTCTGGATCTTGTCGTAATTCTGCTCACACAGCTGAGACTTCCGATACCTGAACCGATGATCGTTCCCACAGGGTAAGGATCTTCCTGCTCCATATCAAGTCCCGCATCCGCAAATGCTTCCTTTGCAGCTGCGACTGCATACTGGGAAAACAATTCCATTCTCTTTGCTGCCTTGAAATCCATTCGTTCTTTTCCAACGAAATCTTTCACTTCTGCTGCCAGCTTAACCTTATAATCTGTTGTATCGAATTTTGTGATCGGACCAATTCCAACTTTACCTGTTTTGATTCCGTTCCCAGAATTCTTCTACTGTATTTCCAATCGGTGTCACCGCACCCATTCCGGTTACAACAACTCGTCTCTTCATTTTCCTACTCCTTCTATTTTTACATCGCCATTCCGCCGTCGACATGCAGCGTCTGGCCTGTGATATAACGTGCTTCATCAGAAGCAAGAAATGCCGCCGCATTCGCAATATCTTCTGTCTCTCCAAACTTTCCCGAGAGGGATCTGGGCGATTGCTCCTTCTTTCACCTTCTCTGAAAGTACTTCTGTCATCTCTGTGTTAATAAATCCCGGAGCGATCGCATTTACGGTAATTCCTCTGGAAGCCAGTTCTCTTGCCGCACTCTTTGTGAGTCCGATCACACCAGCCTTTGATGCAGAATAATTAGCCTGTCCTGCATTTCCAAGAACTCCTGATACAGAAGACAGGTTAATAATTCTTCCGGATCTCTGACGTAGCATCTGTCTTGAGACTGCACGGATACAATGAAAAGTTCCTTTCAGATTCGTATCGATCACAGCATCAAAATCCTCTTCTGCCATCTTCATAAGCAGTCCGTCTCTTGTAATTCCTGCGTTGTTCACAAGGATATCTATTCTTCCGAATTCTTTAATGATTGTCTGAAACATCTCATCACAAGATGCTGCATCTGCCACATCACACTGCATGATCTGTGCTGTTCCGCCTGCAGATTCAATCTCTGTTTTCACTTCCTGCGCGCGCTCTTTCGATCCATTATAATTGATCACTACTGCTGCGCCCTCCTGTGCCGGACGCAGTGCGATCGCTCTTCCGATTCCTCTGGAAGCACCTGTCACTACCGCAACTTTCCCTGTCAGTCTGTCTAACATAATTCATTTACCACCTTATCTACATCTTCCCAGGTTCCGACGTTATACACTTTCACCTCACGGTTTATCTTTCTCAAGAAACCAGCCAGTGTTCTTCCAGGCCCGATCTCGACAAATGTATCTACACCGTCCGCGATCAAAGTTCCATACTCTGCTGCCAGCGTACGGAAGATGCTACCTGACGTGCGAGCAGTTCTTTTGTCTTTGTAATATCAGTTACATATTCTGCTGTCACATTCGTCACATATGGGATCCGGAGATCAGAAAATTACCTGTTCCAATTCTTTTCCAAGCTCTTCTCCGGCCTGCAGTTTCATCAAGGGAAGAATGGAACGGTCCACTGACATTAAGCGGAAGGACTCTCTTTGCTCCGGCTTCCTTCAGTGCATCTGCTGCCTGTTCCACATCTTCCTTCCATCCTGTAATCACAATCTGTCCCGGACAATTGTAGTTGGCGATCATTACACCACTTCGATCTGCCAGCACTTCCCCAATCTTTCCGGCATCCAGTCCAAGAACCGCTGCCATGGCCCCTGACCACCCGGTACTGCATTCTGCATCAGAATACCGCGTTTTCTTACTGTTGTGATTGCATTTTCTGTGCTCATTCCTCCTGCTGAAGCAATCGCACAATATTCCCCCAGGCTTAAGCCTGCTGTGACATCCGGGCGAGTCCCCGTTCTCTTAATACCTTCTCCATTGCCATACAGACAGTCACAAGTGCTGCCTGTGTATATTCTGTCTGATCCAGAAGATCATTTTCTTCAAAGCAGAGTGCTTTCATATCCAGTCCAAGCAGTTCACTTGCACGGTCGATCACCTCTGCTGCCGTCTTACTGTTTTCATAGAAATCTTTTTCCCATTCCTGCTTTCTGAGCTCCCTGTCCAGGAAAAATAAATGCAAGCTTACTCATAGAATCCTTTTCCTCCGATCAGTTCATCTGTCTGTGAGACCAGCTTCTGGATCACTTCCTGACAGGTCAAGCTTCTCCTTGATCATCCCTGCGATCTGACCTGCCATGACACTTCCATTTTGAACATCCCCATCAACAACAGCTCTCCTGAGTCCTCCTAGTGTCAGATGTTCAAGTTCTTCGAATGTTGCTCCTGCCTGTTCTTTCTCAAGATACTCTTTCGTCATTTTATTACGAAGAGCACGAACCGGATGACCTGTAGATCTTCCTGTCACACGAGAATCAATATCCCTTGCTTTCAGAATACAGTTCTTGTAATTTTCATGTACCTGTGCTTCTTCTGTCACAACAAAACGTGTTCCGATCTGACACCCTCTGCTCCGAGCATAATGCCGCTGCAATTCCTCTTCCATCTGCAATTCCTCCGGCTGCGATCACCGGGATTTCAACTGCATCTACAACCTGCGGAACGAGAACCATCGTTGTATTCTCACCGATGTGTCCGCCTGCTTCCGTTCCCTCTGCAACCAGAGCATCTGCTCCACAACGCTGCATTCTCTTCGCCATCGCTACAGAAGCAACTACCGGAATCACTTTCACTCCGGCTGCTTTCCACATTTTCATATATTTTTCCGGAGATCCTGCACCGGTCGTGACAACTGCGACACCTTCTTCGACAGCCACCTTTGCTACTTCATCTGCATGAGGACTCATCAACATAATATTGATTCCAAACGGCTTATCTGTCAGCTTCTTTGCCTCACGGATCTGTTCTCTGACCCACTCGGCCGGTGCACTTGCTGTTCCGATCAGTCCAAGTCCACCGGCATTTGAAACTGCTGCCGCCAAATGATATTCTGCAACCCATGCCATACCGCCCTGAATGACCGGGTACTCAATTCCAAGTAATTCTGTTATTCTCGTTCTCATAAGAACTCCCTTCTTGATCACTTCTCTATCAACGGTTCTCTCGGATCGGCTGCCGAAAAGGAACCGAAATGCTTCGTTTTCTACTTGTTCTATACTTCTACTTGTGTGATTCGATATATTTTACAACGTCACCCACTGTTGTGATCTGCTCCAGATCTTCAGATGGGATCTCTACTTGAAAAAGCTTCTTCAAACGCCATAACCAGCTCAAAAAGATCCAGTGAATCTGCTCCAAGATCCTCCTTGAAAGATGTTGTCTCACTTAATGCTTTCCTCTACGTTTAATGACTCTGCTACTTCGTGCCGTCAGAATGACCTGTCTGCCAATAATGATCACCTTCTTCCGCTTTCAGTATCAGCGCGCCTGCGCCGTCGCCGAATAATACAGATGTGCTCCTGTCACTCCAATCCACAAGGCGACTCATGCTTTCTGCGCCGACTACAAGAATCGTTTTATAGATTCCTGCGCGAATATATGCCTGCGCTGTATTGAAAGCAATCACAAATCCCGAACAAGCTCCGTTCAGATCAAATGCCAACGCGTTCTGGGCGCCGATTCTCTTTTGAACAATACACGCAGCCGATGGATAAATCACATCCGAAGAAGATGTCGCAGTTAAGATCAATTCGATCTCATCCGCATTTACTTCTCCGTTTTTCAACGCCCGGGCCGCAGCCTCCGCCGCCATGTCTGATGTTGTCTCTTCTAATGCCACATGCCGGAATCTGATTCCGGTTCGTTCTCGTATCCATTCATCCGACGTCTCCATGACATGCGATAG